>Ga0136625_1000674_pt1 | contig 11194 bp, 11 predicted proteins | sample AntDrymUQ4832306_2_FD_104672 | JGI IMG/M metagenome (GOLD analysis project Ga0136625, IMG submission 104672) | Polar desert sand microbial communities from Dry Valleys, Antarctica - metaG UQ483 (23.06) | ecosystem: Environmental > Terrestrial > Soil > Desert | place: Antarctica: Dry Valley...
AGCGAGGGAGCGGTTTCCGGTCCCCTCCCCTGCGCGGAGCGGGGGAGGGCTAGGGTGGGGGTAAAGGGGCCGCGGCTGCGATATGTCCGCCTAGCCCTGGACCCCCTTTGATCCGTCGGCTCTGCCGAGGACTTCTCGAAACTGTGGAGCATAACCGGGTAGCGCCGTATCGGCCTCGCCTTCCTCGAGGCCCTCGTCGAGTCCCTGGAGATGGTCGGTAAGCCCCGGGTCGTAGGACAGCCAGCAGAGATGCCAGTGCGCACGCGGCAGCCAGTGCGCGGGAGGGGTATCTCCTCGCGGCGGTCATCATGCCGGATGGAGCGAGCCTGGATCGCACCGAGGCCGTATCTAGGCGGGCGGCGGAGATCTTCGCCGAGGAGCCGGCGGTCAAGGACTATTTGGCGCTCCTCGACAGCCAGTACAAGACCATTGCCGGCACGCTCTTCATCGCGCTCAAGGACTTCGCGGAGCGCGAGGGCGAGGCGCTGTCGGCCTTCGCGGTGTTTGACCATACCCTCCTCAAGCTCCGGGCGATCGAGGAAGGGATCATCGTGCCCCTGAACCCACCGGCGATCCTGGGCCTCGGCAAGCAGGGCGGTTTCGAGCACTGGATCCAGAGCCGCGGGCAGGGGGGCGTCGCCGAGCTCGCAGAGGCGACCCGCGTTTTCATCCGTCTCGGACCGCGCACCGCGACCGGCCGCGGAGGACAGGAGCTCCGGTCGGGCGCCAGGTGCAACGCCGCGCGGCGGGCGCGCTATCTTGCACGCGACGCCTGGTGCTAGAACTCCATGCCTTGTGTCACGGCGGGTCCGAAGCATGCCGACCAGTGCGCGACCCACCCGGGCCGCGGGGCATTCGGCAGCACGGAACGCCATCGAGCGCATCAGGGGTGTCATGAAGGACTGTGCAACCCATAGAAGACCTCACCTGTCCGACGGCAGGGTCCCGGCGTGCCTGTCCCTCGCCATCGCCCTGGCCCTGGCGCTCGGCTGTACCCCGCCGCCCACGCTCGACGCCGAGTCCGGCGCGGCCCCCGAGGCGCCGACCGTTTCGCTCTACGAGCGCTTGGGCGGGCTTCCCGCCATCACGGCGGTGGTTGATGATTTCATCGGGCGCCTTCGGAAAGACCCGGTGGTCAAGGACCGTTTCGAAGCCCTCAACGTACCGCGGTTCCGCGCCAAGCTCATCGAGCAGGTGGGCGAGGTCTCCGGGGGTCCACAGCGATACACCGGCATCGATATGCTCACCCTGCACACCGGTATGGACATCACGGAGGAAGAGTTCAATGCGGTGGTCGGGGATTTGACGGCGAGCCTGAACGCGTTTCGAGTACCGGAGCGGGAGCAGCGTGAAACGCTGGCTGCGATCGGTCAGCTCAAGGATCAGATCGTAGCGCCGCCCGTCTCGACCGAGGAACGCCTCGACACGATGGAGGCCTTGCTGGGGCGCATCGACACGCGTGTCGACGAGGTGTTGCGGCACCTCGATTCCGGTACGACGCTGCGTGCGGCCAGGCCGACCCCCGCTCGGCGTAGCGCGGCGAAACCGCGGGCGACGTCACAGACGAATCCATCCAAGGACAGCCAACCGCCGGCGCCGCAACAATGGACAGAGTCCGAACGCGACCTCGTACCCGAGCTCATCGCGCGCTATGAGAAGGCGAGCCGTGCGCCCAGCGTCGGCAAACGCCGCGATCTCGTGGGTCGCCCCCTGGCCTACACGCGCTTCCTGCAGGACGACGGGGAGGTCCTGGACCTCGACGATCTGCGCGGCACCCGCGTCGTCCTGATCATCATGCGAGGATTCGCCGGGGCCGTGTGCCTGCACTGCTCGACGCAGATGCTGGCCCTGGTGAAGAATCTGGGGGAGTTCGAGCGTCGCAAGACGCGGGTCTTCGTGGTCTATCCGGGCGAGGCCGCTACCGTCCCGGTGTTCATGGAATCGGTGCGCGCACTCGATCCCAATTTCCGTCCTCCCTTTCGGATCCTGCTCGATGTGGACCTCGCTGCGGTGCGCGCATTCTTGATCGAGGGCAGTCTCGCGAAGCCCACGACCCTGATAGTCGATGAGGGCGGCATCGTGCGATGGGCCTACGTGGGCCAGCAGCCCTCCGATCGCCCTTCTATGGATCTCGTGCTGCGTCAGCTCGACCTGATCCGATCGGGCTAGACGCCTCGTCTTGCTACCCATCGATCCCGTCGTAGGACCACGAGGATCCCGCGCTGTCGGAACGCGTCGGTAACGCTGAGAGCGAGTCATCCTTCCCGCGGATCCCGGAGATCCGGCTGGATCGGGTCTTAGGGCAGGGTGGCTCGGGGGTCGTCTATGCCGGCCGCCAGATCTACCTGGATCGGCCCATCGCGGTCAAAGTCCTCAAGGGGCACAAAGAGCTTCCCGATCCGAGCTTCGTGCAGCGCTTTCGCCGCGAGGCCAAGATCCTGGCCTCGCTCCGCCATCCGCATATCGTGGAGTGCTACCAAGGTGGCGTCACCGACGAGGGCGAGTTGTATCTGGCCATGGAGTATATCGACGGATCCGATCTGCGCCGCTGGCTGGACGAACACGGCCCGCTCGCCGAGATTGCGGCCCTGGGGGTGGTTGAAAAGATCGCGAGCGCGCTGGCGTACGCCTTGGAGCATGGGATCATCCACCGCGATGTCAAGCCCGAGAACATCCTTCTGAACCGGCACGCTGGCGACGAAACTTTTCCCTTCGAGGTAAAGCTGGCGGATCTCGGGATCGCACGCCCCGTCATCGCGGGAGACACTCCGCTGACGCGTGTCACCCAGGTCGTGGGCACACCGAGGTACATGGCACCGGAGCAGTTCGGCGATCCGGACGACGTGGACTTCCGAGCCGATCTCTACGGGCTCGGGTGCGTGCTCTTTCAGATGCTGACGGGTGTACAGCCGTTTGCCTACACCGAACCCGGGCGCCTGATCGTCGACAAGGTCCGAGCGGAGATCCCCGATCCGCACGCGCTCCGTCCAGGGCTGAGCCCCGGTGTAGTGGGTCTCACGCGCCGCCTGCTCGCCCCCGAAAAAGGGCAGCGGCCCGAGTCATACAGTGAGGTGATCGCGGTCTGTGAGCGGTTCCGGGATCAGTTCTCGGCCGTGGAGCCCACGGTCAGTCTCCCGAGGGAACGCAAGCCCTCCGCCATGACGGCGAAAGTCGTGTTGCTCTGTACGATCGTCGTCGCGGGTGTTCTCGTGATCGATCACCGCGAGACCGGGTACCCAGGGCGCCCCACCGCGTTTCCCGGATCTGGAGAGCTGGCGGTCGTGCCCGAGGCCGCGGTAGCACCGCACGTCTCGCCGCCCACCGCGGTCGAGGTCCAGTTCGAGCCGCAGGGCGAGGCCCTGATCTCCGGCCGCTTCACGGACCCGTTGTCGGGCTGGGATCAGAGCGCCGGCCAGGCCACGTGGATGGCCGAGGAAGAGGGCGGCGGCATCAACGCGATGGGGTCCGGGCAAAAGGCCCGCAAGATCGGCCGTACGCCATGGCGCATCGACGGTAGCCTGGCGCTCTTGACGGAGGCCTCGAAGGAGGCCGGCGTACGTATCGAGATCGAGCCGCGCGGCGCTGTGGTGCTCGCGCTGAAAAAGCTGGACAAGCTTTATGGGTCTCTGACCGAGATCGTGGATGCAGAGGGGCGGCCGGCTTCTCGGCTCGTGGGCTTCGTGCCGATCGATCAGGGTTTGCAAGAGCAGGTACCGTTCAGCATCGTGGTGCACGAGGGCCGTGTCCGCGCCGTGTTGGGCGGTCGTCCGGTCGGCGAGCTTCCCTTCGCCGGCGTGGCGCATACGATTGCGCTATTCGTCAACGGTGCGACAGCCAGCTTCAGGGGACTCGTGGTGCACCGACCGGTGTCGTAGGCAACCGACCGCAGCCGCTGGCTGCGGGAGATGCTGCTCACCGCCGAGCTCCTGGCCCGCGAGGGCCGCATCTGAGGCGAGGCGCCGGTGGTGGGGCCCGAGCCAGAGGAGTCATCCCGATGATGGCGCGCACGCTGCCCGAGGGCTTGCGTCCATATCTCCGGGACGCCGGCCTCGACAAGCCGAACATGCGCCCGCACCGGCGCGTGACCAGAGGCCAGGCAGGGCGCCCTCCGAAAGACCCGCCCGTTCATACAGGCAAAGGCCCGTTCGACTAGAGGATAATCGTGGTCTGTCCCCAAACAGGAGACCGGGGTTGGAAACCCGCACCGCGCCCGGAGGACCGGGGCGCGATGCGGGCGCGGCGCGGGTTGGATGGCTCCAACCGATCGCCCTAGAACAACGGCAGCTTCGTCAGCGTCCCTGCTGATTGGGTTGATTGTCGAAGAGGACCAGTTCGCGCACGCGGACAGCATTATTGTTGCCCGTAACATTACGGATCCCCGCCGCGAAGCTACCGCTCACCCTCGATACCGCCACCGCCCCACGGGAAAAGTCCTCGAACGCAATGCCGATCCCCGGCCCGGATTGGGTGCGTTATCGCTCTTGGCGCACCACTTGAGCCTGCGCCGCGTGCGCGGCGAGAAGGATAGGAAATTCAATGGGTCTTGCAACGGGTACTGTTGCGTCGGACGGGCCGGGACGTGCGGGCGGTGGTTGGGTGGTCCGGGAGGCTTTCGGGCTGACCCCGCCCGGGTTTCGCGTGGGTGCAGGGGCTGTGGGGTGACGGACAGCGAGGGCCCGGTGCTCGGACGCGAGTCCATCGGTGCCGGTCAAGTCACCTTGACGGGCAGGAAGCGTCCGAGTGGGAAGGCGCTTACCAGTTCACCCGCGGATCGAACTCATAAGCGGGAACGGGTTCGCTCGCTCATGGTTAAGGCATCGATTTCGCGCGGATCGTAGGGCTCCTGCCAGGGAGGGCCGCGGGCGGCGGGGGCGATGCGCGGAGCCTGGGCGGCTCGCCGAGGTAGGCAAGGATACGCTGAATGGAACCCACGTCGATCACGAACGCCACAGGCGTCGGAAAGCCAGGGCCAGGGATGGGCTTGGCTTTCATAGAGACGTGGAGGTTGGCATTGATCGAGGAGCCGAAGCGATGGAACGAAGGTCCGCGTTCCGGTCTTCTCCGGCCCTCAGGGGCGATAGACCGTGGTGGAGAAATGAGCCGCTTGAGGAAATGCACGAGAAGGTATGGCCGACATCCGTCATATCCTGTGATGTACGCGCGGTGGTAGTTTCTTCCCGGTCGAAGTGGCGCCAGGATAAGCCATCTTCGGTTCCGGCGGCTAGCGTGACGTCCTCCCGTCCGGAGGGACGGGACACGTGGTAGCTTACGATTTCAAGTAGGTTTCGCTAGACTTCCGGCATGGAGATATTCAAGGAGTTTTCTATCGAGGCGGCCCACTACCTCCCAAACCTGCCGGTGGGCCACAAGTGCCGACGGCTGCACGGGCACTCGTTTCGGATCGGGGTGTATGTGAGCGGGGATTGCGACCCCAAGAGCGGCTGGGTCATGGACTTCGCCGACATCACGGAGAAGTTTCAGCCGCTCTTCGAGCGCTTGGACCATGATTGCCTGAACGAGGTCCAAGGGCTCGAGAACCCGACGAGCGAGAACCTGGCGCGCTGGGTGTGGACGCGGCTCGCACCCGAGATCCCGGGACTCACCCGGATCGTGATCCGTGAGACCTGCAGTGCCGGCTGTGTCTACCGTGGCGAGGCCGAACAGAGCGATACATAGGTGTTTTTTAAGACACCACGGAGGCGTTTATGACCCAGCTTGCCGGAAGGCGTTGCAAACCGTGTGAAGGCGGCACACCGCGACTCACTGCTGCGGAGGCCCGGGCGCTCCTCCGCGACACCCCCGGCTGGCGGCTCGACGAGCCGGGCGGGACCATCAGCAAGGTCTACCCGTTTCGGAACTACTACGAGACCATGGCCTTCGCCAACGCCGTGGCCTTCGTCGCCCACCGGGAGGACCATCACCCGGTGATGATCGTCGGCTACCGGCAGTGCGATGTGCGCTATACCACCCATGCCATCTCGGGTTTGTCGGAGAACGACTTCATCTGCGCGGCCAAGGTCGATCAGCTCTTCGGTGCCGCCCCCGAGGGCTCGAGCGGACCGATCCAGCCGGGTGGGCCGGGCTGACCGGCCCGGCTCGTCGCGACCCGGCCGATCGGGCGGGTATACTAGCCGCTCCGTTGGCGAACAATCATGAGGCAGCATCCTTTTCACTGTGGTCGCGCCATGGGCTCGGCCGGAACCTACGCCGGGGACATGGTGCCGGATGTTGCTGTTCCCTAAGCGGGAGAGCGAGCCTCGGTCACTCCTGGTCACTCACAGTCGGCGCCCCGCGCCCAAGAAGACCCCATGGCACTGACCGATAGCCTCGGACGCCCACTGCGCGATCTGCGCATCTCGGTCACCGATCGCTGCAACTTCCGCTGTCCCTATTGCATGCCCAAGGAGGTGTTCGGGCGGGAATGGGCGTTCCTGCCGCGCCGCGAGCTCCTGTCCTTCGAGGAGATCACGCGTCTCTTGCGCCTGTTCGCGGGCCACGGGGTGAGCAAGATCCGCGTCACCGGAGGCGAGCCGCTGCTGCGTCGGGATCTGCCGAGGCTCATCGCCGGGCTCGTGGATATCGAGGGGGTACGGGAGGTGACGCTGACCACCAACGGCTCGCTCCTCGGCCGCATGGCCACGGGACTCCAATCGGCGGGTCTGACGCGCCTGACCGTCAGCCTGGATGCCCTGGAGGACGGCGTCTTCCGCGCCATGAACGACGTCGATTTCCCCGTGGAGCGGGTGCTCGAAGGTATCTCCGCGGCCGCGCAGGCGGGGTTCAGCCCTATCAAGATCAACATGGTCGTCAAGCGCGGCGTGAACGAGCAGGCGCTCCTGGAGATGGCGCGTTACTGCCGCGCCGGCGCTCATGTCCTGCGCTGCATCGAATACATGGACGTGGGCCACAGCAACGGTTGGCGGCTGGAGGACGTGGTGCCGGCGCCCGAGATCCTGGCGATCCTCGGGTCGGAATGGCCGCTCGAAGCACTCGCACCGGTCTATTTCGGGGAGGTCGCGAGCCGCTACCGCTATCGGGATGGTGGCGGGGAGATCGGTATCATCGCCTCCGTGACCCAACCCTTCTGCCGCACCTGTACCCGCGCGCGGATCACCGCCGATGGACAGCTCTACACCTGCCTGTTCGCGACCCGCGGCCACGACCTGCGCGGCCTCCTGCGTGGCGGTGCGAGCGATGACGATATCGCGGCTCTCCTCGGCGCCCTGTGGCACCGGCGCACCGATCGCTACTCGGAGCGGCGTAGTGCCGAGACCGTGGGGCTCCGCAAGGTCGAAATGTCGCGCGTGGGCGGTTGAGCCCGCGGGTGTCCTGTAACGGCGCCATGGCCCATACCCGACGGCCCGCGGTGCTCGGGGGAGGGTGGCTGATCGCGGCTTGGCTGTCCTTCATCTCGCTCGGGTGCACCGCTCATCCACTCGGCACGCAGCCAATGTCGTACAGAACCACTTCAACAAGTCTGCGAGTCCCTTCTCCCTCAGGGAGAAGGCTAGGATGAGGGGAATCAAATCAAACACTTTCGTCCCCTCACCCCAACTCTCCCGGAGGGAGAGGGAGAAAAGACGATGCCTATCCCGGAGGGACAGGGACCTTGGAGATGTACCCGTAATTTCAAATACGTTTGGCTAGGACTTTCGTATGGCGAGGGTTTTCTGCACCAGCGGTATGATGAAGGACGCCACGAGCAACGCATTGATCAGACTTGCATAAGTACTGGGAACAGGGGTGGCGAAGAGGAAGTGCATATAGGCGAGCACGCCGCTGACCTGTAACGACACCGGCACGTACCACCGCCTGGGATTATAGAAGGCCAGGGGCACTGCGAGCACTTCAGACACATAGAAGTAGCGTTCGTGCATGGAAGGCAGGAAGAAGACGGTGACCATGTTGAAGAATACCGCGTACTCCAATTATGTCGGCGTCGCTTAGCTGGGTCGACGCACCGCCCGCCGTTTCCCTCAGGTGTCGAGAATGCAGTACATAGACCGAGGCTGAGACCAGCAGAGGAAGTACGATACAGATGAAAAGAAAAGGGGTTGAAGCCCCTTCCGGCGGGCCGCGTCCAAAGATCGAATACGCCGTAGCGCCCAAGGCCCAGTGATGCGTGGAACGCAGAAAGTTTGCGCCATATCTCAGTACGACGAAGCTGACGGGGTAGCCCATGAAGAATGCGGGCACGAAGGTAGCCACGTAGCCGGTGATGACATTGAGGAGCTCACGCAGTCTCAGCCTCCGGAGCAGCAAAAGCGGAAGGAGAACGGGCGCGAAGAAAATCGGCTGAAACTTCACCCCCAGCGCAATCCCGCCGAAAAGGCATGCCCATAGATTCCTTCGATCCAGTATGAAGTACACAGCCCATATGAGGAAGGCGGTAAAGATCGCGTCCATCTGTCCCCACCAGGAACTGTTCATGAACACCGTCGGGAGCAGGAAGGTGAGTGAGAATGCAAGACGCGGTTCGAACCGGGTCCCGGCGTTGCGTCGTACGATTCGGTATATGCCGCACGCCATAATGACATCGAAGACGACGGATATGATCTTGACTCTGACCGCCTCGCCGAACGGCAATACGCCGAATAGGCTCAACAGATACGAGTAAAAGGGCGTGTAATTATAGGTGACGTCGACGGGTCGGTCGGCATTGTGTATGCCGGCTACCCCCTCTCCGCCTTTGGCCAGGAGTCCAAGGGCCCAGTCGGCCTGCCGTGAGATACCCTCATAAAGCCCGGTCAGCCCCTGCTCATCGATGAGCCGAGTCCAGGGTATGACGAAGTGCACCAAGTCGGCGTTGAGCCGGTAGCGAAACCCGAGAAGCCTGATTACGATCGCGGATAGCAAGAGTACCACCAAGAAAATGGTGAGTGGACGGTCGCTATCGAGGGCAGCGTTGTTTCGGTTCATAGGGAAGACGAAAAGGATCTCATCCACCGAGGCGTCGGCGCCGCAGATCGGTCCTGCCGAACCGAACCACGGGATCGGTGGCTGACCGGCGACAGATACCGCTCTACCTCAGGTCCCTCGATCGGTACGGGTCCGCCCCTTGTCAGGCACCGGGGCTAACGCGGGCTGTCGGTGAGGATGGTGGCGTCATCGGCACTGGAGGCCTTGGCCACCTGGAGGAGCTTCAGGGTCAGGACCCGGCCGACCTCGATCCGGGCCCCCGCGCGGATCTGGACGGACGCCCCCTTCGATACAGCGGCACCGTCGATGGCGGTGGTCCCGTCGGACACCTGGTACAGGTATAGGCCCTCGGGTCGGCGTCGCAACTCGAAGTGCCACCGCCCGATGCGCTGCAACTGGTTGGGGTCCGGGGACGACAGCACGATATCGTTGGCCGTGGCACCTTCGAACTCGGCGAGCCGGCCACAAGTCACGGTATCCTGCTCGGGTATTTTCAGAACCTCACCGCTCTCTTCCACCAACATGGCGGTCGGGAACAGCCTGCGATCGCGCCAGTCGAGCACGAAGATCTCCACGGGTTGCGACACGCCCTTCACCGTAGCCGCCGGAAGCGCACGGCAGGAGCGGCGGCGCGCGGACGACAGTTCCTGGAATGCGGCGCGGGTGAGCCGGATCTCGGAACCGCTGGCGGTGCCCGTGACCCGCGAGCACAGGTTCACCGAATCCCCGGTGACCATGGCCCCGTCGGTCAAGGTCGGGCCGTAGTGCAGGCCGACGCGCACGGTGAGCTGGTGGTCCCGCGTGCGCGCGATGTTCTCGCGGGCCAAGGCCGTCTGCAACTCGATGAAGGAATCGACGGCCTGTTCGGCCACCTGAAAGCAGGTGAAGGCCCCGTCCCCCGCGGTATCGACGATGCGGCCACCCTGACCGCGGGCGATCTGGCCCACCAGATCGATGTGGCGCTGCTGCAGCTTGCGCCCCGCCTCGTCCCCGAAGCGCGCGAAATAGGGGGTGGAACCCACGATGTCGGAGAACGCCAGCGCCATCGAGCGTTCGAAACGCTGAGACAAGAGGTGCGAAATCTCGTTCTGCAGGCGGATCAGCTCGGTGAGCGAGAGGTCCTGTAGATGGTCGGCCAGGGTGCTCGGTTCCACGGTGCTCGGTTCCATTGGTGAAGGAGCGTTCGGCGGCAGGAAGGGTCGGTCAGGGGCGGGACGCGATGGTGTCGGCGGCCGCCTCTCCCTTATGGACCTCCCAACTGCCGGGACACCCGTAGATGTCCTGCCAGCTCCCCGTCCCCGCCCGGTCCCCCAGCGTGCCGTCGAAGGTGGCGGCGTCATAGCCCTCGTAGGTGAACGCCCCGCTCATGCGGCCGCGGGCGTCGATGTTCCCTTCCAGCACGTAGCCGTAGCCCGAGTCGTCTTGCAGCTCGCCGGTGACGGTCGAGCCCTTGATCGTGAGCCGGCCCGTACCGATCCCGTAGCCGCAGTCCTCTGCGGCCCCCGGACGGGACACGGCGGTCTTGCCGAGGACATCCCACACGCCATCGAAGCGTGTCAGGGCGGGATCGGCCGGCGTCGCGTTGATCTCGCTACAGCCGTTGAGAGCGCTCGAAACGAGCGCCAGGACACACCACATCATCTTTGTTTTCATCGACACTTCACCCACCAAGTGACCGTTGACCCGGTGACATCTCCGGCCGGTTATCTCTCCCGCGTGCGTGCGCGGCGCTTCCCCGCTCAAACAGAAAGCAATTAAGATCTTGCCCGCGAATCTACACCACGACGAACGCGAATTCCAGGACCATGGATCCAGGACCATGGATCCAGGACTGCCTGGGGCAGGACGGTCCCGGGGGAGCGATTGCCTGGCAGAGGCCGAGCGGGCACAATGGCTCGCGGGGTCCTCACGAACGGTAGACCGCGAGCACGAGCGGAGGAGTAGCCATGTCCAATATCACCGAGCAGCAGGCGGGCTCGCTGTCGGAATCGACGCGTTCCCCGCAGGCGCGCATCGCGCGGGTGGTGAGCGAAGCCAGCGCCCGGGTCGGCAAGGTCGTGGGCGAGGCCAGCGGCCGGGTCGGCAAGGTCGTGATTGAGGCCGCGGGCGAGGCCAGCGGCCGGATCGGCAAGGTCGTGGGTGAGGCCGCGAGCGACATCGCGGTGGTGGTGCGGGACGAGCTCGGGCGGCGAGCCGCCCGAGCTCGTCCCGCACCACCACCGCGATGTCGCTCGCGGCCTCACCCACGCCCTTGCCGACCCGGCCGCTGGCCTCG
>Ga0136625_1000676_pt1 | contig 11176 bp, 13 predicted proteins | sample AntDrymUQ4832306_2_FD_104672 | JGI IMG/M metagenome (GOLD analysis project Ga0136625, IMG submission 104672) | Polar desert sand microbial communities from Dry Valleys, Antarctica - metaG UQ483 (23.06) | ecosystem: Environmental > Terrestrial > Soil > Desert | place: Antarctica: Dry Valley...
ACGAGTACCGCGACCGTGTCCTGGAGATGATCGAGCGCAAGGCAGAGGGCGAGGAGATCGTGATCGAGGCGCCGAGCGAGGAGCCCCAGGCGGTACCCGATCTAATGGCCGCGCTCGAGGCGAGCATCGCGTCTTCGAAGCGCCAGAGCTCAGGCGGCGAGAAGAAGGAGTCGAGTCGCGCCAAGGCCAGCAACGGCTCGGGCTCCTCCAAGCCGAAGAAGAAGCCCGCCGCCAAGAAGAAGCCCGCTGCGTCCACGAAGAAGTAGATCGGGGCCGCTGGGGCGGAGTAGATCGGGGCCGCTGGGGCGGAGCCCCAACTAGGGCTTGCCGGCCACGCACGTCGAGGTGGAGGGGCGCCAGCTGCGCCTGACCAACCTGGACAAGGTCCTCTACCCGGTTCCCGGCTTCACCAAGGGCCAGGTGATCGACTACTACACGCGCGTAGCCCCCTACGTGCTGCCGCACCTGCTGGGGCGGCCCCTGACACTCAAGCGCTATCCAAATGGCGTGGAGGGCGGCCACTTCTACGAGAAGCAGTGCCCATCGCACCGGCCCGACTGGGTGCGCACGGCCGCGATACCGGTCAGCCGCAAGACGATCGACTTCTGCCTCTGCGACGACCTGCCTACGCTGGTCTGGGCGGCGAACCTGGCCGACCTCGAGCTGCACCCTTCGCTGTCGCGCGCCGAGGCGATCGAGCACCCCACGACGCTGGCCTTCGACCTCGACCCCGGCGAGCCCGCGGGAATCTTGGAGTGCTGCGAGGTGGCCTGCCTGCTGCGGGGCCTGCTCGGCCAGCTCGGGCTCGAATGCTTCCCCAAGACCTCGGGCTCGAAGGGGATGCAGGTCTACGCGCCACTCGACGGCGAGGCGACCTACGACCAGACCAAGCCCCTCGCCCAGGCGCTGGCCCGCCTGCTCGAGAGCCGGCACCCACAGCTCGTCGTCTCGACACAGAAGAAGGAGCTCCGCGTGGGCAAGGTCCTGGTGGACTGGAGCCAAAACGACGAGCACAAGACGACGGTGTGCGTCTACTCCCTACGCGCGCGCGAGCGGCCCACCGTGTCCACCCCCCTGCGCTGGGAGGAGGTCGAGCAAGCCCGCGACCCGGGGGACGTCACCTTCGAGGCGGGCGCCGTGCTCGAGCGGACGGCCGAGCACGGCGACCTCTTCGCGCCCGTGGTGGAGCTAAGACAGCGTCTGCCCGAGCTGTAGCCTCGACAGCGCATGGTCGACTGGGCGCTCGCTCGCCAGATCGCGCGCTTCGCCGCCGGCTCGGAGGGCCCGCCGACCCATGCCGGCCAGCTCGCGAGACAGGTGCGCGACGCTGAGCGTGAGGTGAGTCGCTACACCGGACTGGCCGTGGCGGGCAAGGGTCCCGGCCCGGAGCTGATCGACCGCGCGAGCTGGGCAGAGATCAACCTGGACTCGCTGTCACGGCTGCTTGACCCCGTGGCGGAGCGCCTGGACCAGCGGCTGGAGGCGGCGGGCCCGCTCGCCGGAGCGCTGCGCATGGGCGCCGCCGCCACGCTGGCCGCCGAGGCCGGGCTGGTGATGGGCTACGTGTCCCAGCGGGTGCTCGGCCAGTACGAGCTCTCGTTGCTGGCGCCCGACGTCCCGCCCCGGCTGCTGTTCGTGGCTCCCAACCTCGAGCGCGCGGCACGCGACATGGATGTCGACCGCGAGAGCTTCGAGGGGTGGGTGGCGGCCCACGAGGTCACCCACGTCCTGCAGTTCGGCGGCGTGCCCTGGCTGCGTGAGCATCTGGGCGGCCTGGTCGGGGAGTACATGGAGACCGTGGACGTGCGCATCGAGCGTGGGAGCGCGGGGGCGTTGCCACGCCTGCCCCACCCGCGGGCGCTTGTGGAGCGCTTCGCCGAGGGCGGCCTCGCGGCGCTGGTCCAGACCCGCATCCAGCGGCGGCTGATGAACCGCCTTCAGGCGGTGATGGCGGTGGTCGAGGGCTACTCCGAGCACGTCATGGACGCCGTGGCTCCGAGCTTGCTGTCCGACCACGAAGACCTCCGCGCTGCGATGGAGCGCCGCCGCGGGACGCGCTCGGCGCCCGAGCGGGTCCTCGGCAGGCTTCTGGGCCTCGACATGAAGTTGCGCCAGTACGAGCAGGGCCGGAGCTTCTGCGACCGCGTGGTGCGCGCGCACGGCATCGAGGGCCTCAACCGCGTGTGGGACGGCCCCGAGTCGCTGCCGAACCTCAGCGAGCTCGTCCGTCCCGAGGCCTGGGCCGAGCGCGTAGCCGGCGCCATGCCCGCCTCCGCGTAGAAGCTGCTGCCGGTCCCCGGCGCAACCGCTCAGCCAAGGAGGTTTACGTACGTGTGTTCGGTGGTATACTCCTATTGAGCTTAGAAGTAATAAGCTTACCGAAACCAGAACCCCACCAGGGGAGGAAAAGGACCAAAACATGGCTCAGCAGACCCCACAGCAGCGTCGTGCTACGGCTCAGAAGGGCGCCGCGACCCGCAAGCGCAACGAGACCAAGCGCGCCGGCGCGACCACCCGCTCGAACGCTCGGACCACCCGCGCGAACGCCCGTCGGACCCAGACCACGGCGCGGAGCAACAGCCGCGCGGGTACTCGTCAGACGCAGGGCAACGCCAAGGCGACCGCTCGGTCGGCCGGCACGACGACGGCCGCCGCGGAGAAGACGGCAGAGACCGGGCTGGCCTACGCGTTCCAGCGCACCAAGGCCGCGGCCACCCAGGCCGAGCGCGTCGTCCTGATTCCGGTGGGGGCATCCCTCATCGTCCGGGACAACGTCGTCGAGACCGTGGAGCCCTACGTCAAGAGCCCCGCGAGCAGGCAGCGTGAGATCAACAAGCTCACCCGCCGCGTCTCCACGAACCTGCGCCGCTTCGAGCGCCGCGGGACCACGGCCCGCAACCGCGTGCAACGTCAGATCAAGCGCACGCGGACGCAGGCAGAGCGCACGCTGCGCCGCAACCGCCGCGAGGCCGAGCGTCAGGCCAAGACCACACGTCGCGAGGTGCAGAACCAGGTCCAGAAGGTTCAGGACCAGGTCGCGAGCCTCGCCTAGTTTCTGGACGCTCCGGACTTATCCCCCCCGCTGCGGAGAGAGCGGGAGGGCGAGACTGCCAGCCTCATACCTCGCTGGCAGTAATGCAGTATCTCTCCTCCCTCAGCCGGCCGGGCCCCTCGGGGCCCGGCCGGTTTCTTTTGATCCGGGTTCTAGACTCCGGGCCGTGCCCACCGAGGAGCAGATCAACGACACGCTGCGTGCCGTCGTCGATCCCGAGCTGCACAAGGACATCGTCTCGCTCGGGATGGTGCGCTCGATCAAGCAGCCCGCTCCCGGCGCCGTGGACGTGGTCGTCTCCCTGACCACCGCGGGCTGCCCCATCCGCTCGCACTTCGAGACCGCCGTGCGCCAGAGCGTCATGGCGCTCGAGGGCATCGAGCAGGTCAGCGTCGGCTTCGACGTCCTCTCCTCCGAGGAGAAGCAGACCCTTCAGCAGCGCCTCGGGCGCAAGGATGGCCTGCCGCAGGGCGCGCTGGCCGCAGTCAAGAACGTGATCTGCGTGGGCTCGGGCAAGGGCGGCGTGGGCAAGTCGACCCTCACCGCGAACCTGGCCACCGCGCTGCAGATGGAGGGCAAGGCGGCGGCAGTCCTGGACGCCGACGTCTGGGGCTATTCGATCCCGCGGATGCTCGGAGTGCACGGGCGGCCCATGGTCTCGGCAGAGCGCAAGATCCTTCCTCTGGACGCCGCCGGCGGCGTGAAGGCCATCTCGATCGAGTTCTTCCTCGACAAGCCCGACCAGGCCATCACCTGGCGCGGCCCGATGCTCCACAAGGCGATCCGCCAGTTCCTCGAGGATGTGGACTGGGGTGAGCTCGACTACCTGCTGATCGACCTGCCTCCGGGCACCGGTGACGTCTCGATGACGCTGGCCCAGCTGCTGCCGCAGTCGAGGTTCGTGATCGTTACTACTCCGCAGCCCGCCGCCCAGCATGTGGCCCGTCGCGCCGCCGACACGGCCGACCGTTACGAGCTGCAGATCGCCGGCGTGGTCGAGAACATGTCGGGCTTCACCACCCCCGGTGGCGAGCGCTTCACGATCTTCGGCGAGGGAGGGGGCCAGCAGCTGGCGGATGACCTCGACGTGCCCCTGCTGGGCAAGATCCCGTTGCAGGAGGAATTGCGCGTGGCCTCCGACGAGGGCCGTCCCCTGGTGCTCGAGGACCCCGACGCCCCGGCCGCCCAAGCCATCTTCCACACCGCCCGCGGCGTGATAGCCGCAACCCCTCAGCAGCTGGCGGTGCTGCAGGAGCCCATCGGCCCGCCGGTTCCGGAGATCACGGGCTCCGCCCTGCCGATGGCGCCCTGACGCTCGGGCTTCGTGCCCTACCCGCTCGGCGCGGCACGCCCCGAGCGGTGCATCAGCTCCAGCCCCGGGACCGACGCCAGAGGCCCGAGGACGAAGACCGCCGCGGTGAAGGCCCACCGCGCCCGGCCGAGGCCGGCGAAGCGCGCGAGGGTCCCGACGAGTACGAGGAAGAGGATTCCGTGGAGTGGACCGAGCACGCCGACAGCGGCGTCGCGATCGTTGAGAGAAGCCCATAGCAGGACGACCAGGAGAAGGGCGTCCACGAGCGAGACCACGCGCAGGAAGTTGAGCGCCCCGGGCCCTATCTCGTGACTCAGGAGACGGCTGCGGTTCACTGAGGGCACCATAGCCAGCGCCGCCCCTGCCGCTTCCCCGGACGGCTGGGCGCGAGGCCGCCGCTCGTCAGGAAGCCTGCTTGAAGTACTCCGCGTTGACCTCGGTGAACTTCGTCCACTCGTCGGGGAGCTGGTCCTCGGCGAAGCAGGCGTCGACCGGGCACGCCTCTACGCACGCGTCGCAGTCGATGCACTCCTCAGGATCGATGTAGAGCTGCTCGACCTTGTCGTAGTCGGGCTCGTCGGGCGTCGGATGGATGCAGTCCACGGGACAGACCTCGACGCACGAGTTGTCCTTTTGGCCGATGCAGGGCTCAGCGATCACGTAGGCCATGAGCCGCGGCATTCTATCCATGCTCCTCCGCGGCGCTGAGGGCACGGCCGCTTGGAAGCACGCCCCGGAGAACGGCCAATCGGGGTCAGGCCCTATGTTGCCCCGCGTGATCCTGCTCACCGGGGCGACGGGCACCGTGGGTTCGGCGCTTCTGCGGCGGCTGGTGGCCTCCGGGGAGACCGTCCGCTGCCTGGTCCGCGATCCCAAGCGCCTGGGCGGCGAACGCGTGCGCGTTCAGCTTGCCCTCGGCGATCTCGGCGACCCGGGCTCCTTTCGCAACGCCCTGAGGGGAGTGGACACGGTCGTCCACCTGGCTGCCTCGATTCGCGACCAGCCACGCGGCTCGATCGAGGAGCTCTCCGCAGTGGCCACGCTGCGACTGGTCCGCGCGGCCGAACGAGGGGGCGCGCGGCGGTTCGTGTTCTTCTCGGCTCTCGGGGCCAGCCGTGCTTCGCGCACGCGCTTCTTTCGCGCCAAGGCCCTCGCCCGCGAGGCGGTCGAACGCTCGGGCCTGGAGACGGTGGTCTTCGAGCCGTCGATCATCTACGCCCCGGGGGACCCCTGGCTGACTCTCCTGGGGCGCTTGGGGCTGCTGCCCGCGGTGCCCGTGGCCGGCTCGGGCAGGGCGCTCTTCCAGCCGATCTGGGCCGAGGACGCCGCAGACTGCGTGGCCGCCGCCCTGACGTCGAAGGGGGCTGGCCGGTACGAGCTGGCGGGCCCTCAGACCCTTTCCTACAACGACTTCGTGCACGCCGCCGTGGGCCCGCGCCCGCTCGTACACGTTCCGCTGCCTGTGGTCCGCGCCGCGCTGAGGGCCGTGGAGCGCGTCTCCGGGCCCGCCGCGTTCGCCACCTGGGAGGAGGCCGAGCTGATGGAGGAGCCCATGACCACGGCACGAGGTACCGCCGACGCCGAGCGCCTCGGCGTGCGCCCCCAGCCCATAGGTGCGGTGCTCGGATCTGGCTAGAAGCGCGGTCCCGGATCCGAGCTAGGAGTGCGGTGCTCGGAGCTGACTGGACCCACCGTCGCCGGCCATGTAGGCCACCATCCGGCTTGTGAGGGCCGTGACCTGGCCCACGCGGTCCTCGAGCGAGGACAGGGGGCGGTCCGCCAGGTCCTCGGCCAGCGCCGCACCCAGGCGCGGAGCGCTCTGCGCGGTGAGGCCGATGGCAATTGCCGATGCCTCCCTCACCAACTCGGGCTCGACCGTCCAGATCGTCTCGAACAGCCGCTCGGGGTCGCCCACGCTGTTCTGTCCGGGACGCTCCCAGGCCGAGAGGCAGGCCGAATATGCCGGGCCGTCGCAGATCAGGCTCCACTCGCGGCCCGCGGGGGCCGAGCGGTCGATCGGCACCTCCGTGGGCGCCCCGTCTTCCTCGTGGACCTCGGGGAAGTCGGCGAGCGCGACGGCGGCGTCGGCCGTGCGCGCCAGCCCGCGCCAGCGGTGCTCGGCCTGGCGGTAGAAGCGTTCCTCCTGGAAGGCCCCGAACAGCAGCCCGTGGTCGGCCCGGGCGCAGGACTCGTCCTCGATCGCGTGTGAGAGGGCCAGGAGGGTCCGCTTGGCCAGGAGGTAGGGCACCAGGTCGGGCCGGCGGCGGCGAAGGCCGGCGAACACCGACTCCTCGGTCGAAGGCGCGGTGCTCAGGGCGCGTTCGATCGCGGCGGGAAGCGAACGGCCCTCATCGCGCTCGCGCTGGACCTCGAGCAGGCGCTGGACCTCCTCACCCGCGTAGCGCCGATGTCCACTGGGCAGGCGCTCCGGGCGCGGAAAGCCGTACCGCTGCTCCCAGATCCTCAAGGTCGCGGGCGACAGACCGGTCCGGCGCGTCACCTCGCGTGGCGTAAGCCACGCGTTGTCCGCGCGTCCCTCCATCTCTAAAGGGACACTACGGCGCGCGCGTGGGAGAGGGATCGTCGCGGGTGCGCCAGGTCAGGCCGCTTGCAGCTCCGCCCGGGCCCTCTGCAAGCCGAGGCGCACGCGGCTCTTGGCCGTGCCCAGGGGGACCCCGACTGCGCGAGCGATCTCCTGTGCGGTGAGACCGCGGCCGAAGGCCAGCAGCACCGCCTCCCGCTGCTCACCGGGCAGGGAGTCGAGGGCGTCAAGGATGTGCCGCGAGCGATCGCGGCGCAGCACGGGCTCGGCCGCGCTCTCCTCGTCGCTGTGGCGTATGCGCTGCTCGACGGCCGAGCGGTCCACGGCGGCCTCGCGGGCCTGGCGCGTGCGCCAGCGGTCGAGCGCCCGGCTGCGAGCCATCAGCGTGACGTAGGAGCGCAGCGAGCCTCGCTTGGCGTCGTAGGCCTGGGGCTTGCGCCACAGGGCGACGAACACGTCCTGGGCCACGTCCTCCGCCGCTGCCTGGTCGCGCAGTACGCGTTGGGCGGTCGCCACGGCAAGCGGGTAGAGCTCCTCGTACGACATATCGAATCCAGCTGGAGTGTTGAGGTTTTTCTCCACAGTCCGTTGAACTTTAGCACGGCTAATGAGTGCACAACCCGGCTCGGGAACAAAAAAAGGGCCCCGCCGAAGCGGGGCCCTTTTCCAAACGCCCAGCGGGCGCGAGAGCCAAGCGTCGCAAGGACGCAGGGTCGCGAAGCCTGCTTCGCAGGTGAGCGACCCGAGGACGCCGCGAGGCGCCGGCTATCGCATCCGCTACATCATGCCGTCCATGCCTCCGGGCATCCCGCCCGCGGCAGCGCCTTCCTTCTCAGGGATCTCGGCCACGATTGCCTCCGTGGTGAGGATGTTCTTGGCGATCGAGGCCGCGTTCTGCAGCGCCGATCGGGTGACCATGGCCGGGTCGATCACGCCGGCGGCGACGAGGTCGACGACCTCGCCCGTGTCGGCGTTCAGCCCGTAGCCCTTCTTGGCCTTGCGCACCTCGTTGACCACGACCGAGCCTTCCAGCCCGGCGTTGTCGGCCAGCTGGCGGACGGGCTCCTCGAGTGCGCGGAGGATGATCGTCGCCCCCGTCTGCTCATCGGGCCCCAGCGCCTCGGGCTGGACGGCCGAGGCCGCCCGCAGGAGCGCGACCCCGCCACCGGGCACGATGCCCTCCTCGAGGGCTGCGCGGGTGGCCTGCAACGCGTCCTCGACGCGGTGCTTCTTCTCCTTCATCTCCGTCTCGGTGGCCGCGCCGACCTTCACGACGGCCACGCCGCCGGCCAGCTTCGCGAGGCGCTCCTGGAGCTTCTCGCGATCGAAGTCCGAGTCGGTGTTCTCGATCTCGTTCTTGATCTGGTTGATGCGGCCCTTGATGGCCTCGCCGTCACCCGCGCCGTCGACGATCGTGGTGGTGTCCTTGGTGACCACGACACGCCGGGCACGGCCGAGCTGGGACAGCTGGGTGTTCTCCAGCTTGAGCCCCATCTCCTCGGTGATGACCTCGGCGCCCGACAGGGTCGCGATGTCCTCCAGCATCCGCTTGCGGCGGTCGCCGAAGCCGGGGGCCTTGACCGCGACCCCGGTGAAGGTGCCGCGGAGCTTGTTGACCACGAAGGTGGCCAGCGACTCGCCCTCCACGTCCTCGGCGATGACCAGGATCGGCTTGCCCGACTGGATCACCTGCTCGAGCACGGGGAGGATGTCGCGCACCGAGCCGATCTTCTGGTTGGCGATGAGGATGTAGGGGTCCTCGAGGGTCGCCTCCATGCGGTCCTGGTCGGTGACCATGTAGGGCGAGATGTAGCCCTTGTCGAACTGCATGCCCTCGGTGAACTCGAGGTCCATCCCGAAGGTCTGGCCCTCCTCGACGTTGACCACGCCGTCCTTGCCCACCTTGTCGATGGCGTCGGCGATCACGTCGCCGATCTCGTCGTCGGCCGCCGAGATGGCCGCCACGCGCGAGATCTGCTCCTTGCCCGAGACCTCGGTGGACTGCTTGGCGATGTTCTCGACCACCTGCTCCACAGCGCGCTCGATGCCGCGGCGAAGACCCAGGGGGTTCGCCCCGGCGGCTACGTTCTGCAGGCCCCGGCGCACGATGATCTGCGCCAGCAGGGTGGCGGTGGTGGTGCCGTCGCCCGCGACGTCGTTGGTGGCGGTGGCCACCTCACGCACGAGTTGGGCGCCCTGGTTCTCGAAGACGTCCTCGACCTCGATCTCACGCGCGATGGTCACGCCGTCGTTCGTGATGGTCGGCGCGCCGAACTTCTTGTCCAGCACGACGTATCGGCCCTTGGGGCCCAGCGTGACCTTGACCGCGTTGGCCACGGCGTCCACGCCGGCCTGGAGCGAAGCGCGAGCCTCCTGGGCGTACTTGAGCTCTTTGTGAGCCATGTTCAGTTCCTCCTGGGAAGTTCTTGGTTAGGCGACTTTGGCGAGCACGTCGGACTCGCGCAGGACGAGCAGGTCGTCGCCCTCCACGGTCACCTCCGTGCCGCCGTACTTGGAGTAGAGGACCTCGTCGCCCTCCGAGACGTCCAGAGGGATGCGCTTGTCACCCTCGTCGTCCCATTTACCGTCGCCGACGGCGAGGACCTTGCCTCGCTGGGGCTTTTCCTTGGCGGTGTCGGGAAGGACGATGCCGCTTGCGGTCGTCTCCTCCTCCTCCAGAGCCTGGACGATCAGACGATCGCCGAGAGGCTTCAACTTCATGGACGCAACCTCCGGTCCTAGTACGTTTTCAAGGCCGCTTGGCACTCTAGCAGTGAGAGTGCCAAGCCTCGGAGAGAGGGCACCAGTGGGGCCCGAACGGGGTTTTCCAACGGCCCCAGGCTTCCCTCCGATCACGAAGGGCTTTAGACTCAGGGGTGGACGGACAGGGTCGTGCGTGACGGCCGCGCGCGAGATGCCCTGATCCTCCGGCCGACGACCCCGACCGAGGAGGCTGAGTTCACTCGTGGCCGACACGAATACTGCCGACGTACGTCCGAAGTACAACATTCGTTTTCCCTCGGACGGCAGGGCTGTCGACCAGGATCAGGAGTGGGCTGAGATCGGCGTCAACGGCAACGGCAAGCTGCGTCGCTTCCGCTTCCACGACTACGCCGACCTCTACGAGCACCCCGGGCTCTACGAGCAGATCTTCTACGACGAGTTGGAGTGCCAGTCGCCCCAGGTGGTGACCGGCCTGCTGGGCGAGGTGCTCGCCTCGGAGAGCCTCGACGCCACCGACCTCCGGGTCTTCGACGTGGGCGCCGGCAACGGCATGGTCGGCGAGGAGCTGGCCAAGTTGGGCGCCGCCGAGATCGTCGCAGTGGACATAATCGAGGCGGCCGCCCAGGCCGCCGAGCGCGACCGGCCCGATGTCTACGACAAGTACCACGTGCTCGACCTGACCGAGATCCCCCCTGCGGCACGCTCCGAACTGGCCGACCGGCAGTTCAACACCCTCGTCTGCGTGGCTGCGCTGGGCTTCGGGGACATCCCCACGCGCGCCTTTGCCGAGGCCTTCAACCTCGTCCTCGACGACGGCTGGATCGCCTTCAACATCAAGGAGGAGTTCCTGGCCGAGGGCGAGAGCAGCGGCTTCTCCCGTCTGATCGCGCACATGACTAACGAGGGCACGATCGAGATGAAGGCGGGGATGACCTACCAGCATCGCCTGTCGGCGGCGGGCGAGCCGCTGGACTACCGGATCTTCATCGCCCGCAAGCAGTGCGACATCCCCGAGACCTGGATGAAGGAGGGGTAGGGCCCCAAGTTGGCGCCGAGACGGCGCCAACCCGGTCAGAACGCGGGCACGAGGCCTGCGGAGCTAATTCTGTGAGGGCGCCTGCGGACGCAGGCGCTCGGTGATGTCCGGCGGGCGCTGCGAGATCTGGGAGAAGCGAATGACGGTGACGGTGTCGTCGGATTCGATCTTGCGGCCGTAGATCTGCTCCAGGAAGTGCACGGTTTCGTCCAGACGGCGGAACTCCGGGTTGTCGTGCTCGACGTCGCGGGGCGAGAGCTCGGAGACGCGTTTGACCTCGACGGTGTCGATCACGGCCTCGAAGATGCGCTCGCGGGGCGCGTGCTGGAAGCCCACCGTGACCAGCACGACCGTGCCCTGGGCATACTTGCGGCTCTTGTCGCCGAGCCGGATCGTGGCCGTCTTGCGGCCCTTCCTGAGCTGGTCGACGAACACCGGGGAGTAGAAGTTCAGGACGTACACGGCGGCCGCCAGCCTACTGCGTCGAACGAGCGGCGCTCGGCCGACCAA
>Ga0136625_1000677_pt1 | contig 11173 bp, 5 predicted proteins | sample AntDrymUQ4832306_2_FD_104672 | JGI IMG/M metagenome (GOLD analysis project Ga0136625, IMG submission 104672) | Polar desert sand microbial communities from Dry Valleys, Antarctica - metaG UQ483 (23.06) | ecosystem: Environmental > Terrestrial > Soil > Desert | place: Antarctica: Dry Valley...
AGCGGTGCACGCCGCGCCCCAGCTCGTGCTCGTCCGCCACCCCCACACAAGGAGCGCTTCGACGCCTTCTGGCTCGTCGACGGCCGGTGGGCGACTGGGGCCGCTGCCGGGCCAGACCGAGCTCGCCGAGCGCGGAGGCTAGCCCCGATGCCGCCTTAGCGGCGCTCGCAGCCGCGCGTGCTGTCGACCCTGTCCACCCGGGCACGATCTCGCCCGGGGCCACAGTTGATGCGGTCGCGGCGGTTTCGGTCGCGGGACTCGACGCGGTCGTTGCCCGCGCCGGTGTCGATGGTGTCGCGACCGCGGCCCGCTCCGCCGGAGACCACGTCGTTGCCCGGGCCGCCGGAGATGCGGTCGTCGCCCGAGCCGCCCTTGAGCCGGTCGTTGCCCTGACCGCCGGCCAGCGAGTCGTTGCCCGAGCGCCCGGTGATGCGGTCGTTGCCCGCTCCACCGTCGAGGCGGTCGGCGCCGTTGGCGCCGGTGATGCGGTCGTTGCCGCCGCCGCCGCAGATGATGTCGTTGCCTGCGCGGCCGTCGATGCGGTCGTTGCCAGAGCTGCCGAGGATCACGTCGTCGCCGTTGGTGCCGCGGGTACGGCGGCCGGCCTTGGCCACGATGGTGATCTTGCGCCCGCCGCAGCGCGAGCCCGGGAGCACGCAGAGGATCTTCCTGCGGCCGACCTTGCAGCTGAGCAGCGGACGGAAGGGGGAAGGCTGCCTGCCCCGGCCGCCGAAGCGCCGCGAGGCGAGGCGGCTCTGACGGAACTCGCGGTCCATGGCCCGCACCGTGACCTTGCCCTTGAGGTAGCGCGGCACGCGCAGGGTGGCCTTGGTGCGCCGGGTGGTCTTGAACACCATGCGCCGGCTCGAAAGCGCGGCGGCCACCTCGTAGGTCCTGGCCCCCGAGACCTTGCGCCAGCTCACCCGCAGGCTGTTGCCGCGGTGGCGGGCGCGCAGACGGCGCGGGCGCGTGAGCAGCGGCGACTGCGGCGTGAAGGTGGTGACGGTCCTGCGCTCCGTGGGAATACCCGAGAGCTCGAACTGGGCCACGATCTTGCGCCGGCCGAAGCCGGGGAAGGACTTGAAGCGAAGGGAGCCCTTGCCAGTCCGGGTGGTGCTCCCGATGAACTGGGTGGCGCCGTTGCGCAGCTTCTCCTGGAAGATGACCTTCTGGTTCTCGCGCGGGCGGATGTCGTAGCGCAGGCGCTTGGTGCGGCCCTTGCCCGAGACCTTGCCGGTGGCCTTGGCGTCGGGCGGGTCGGTGGCCTGCTTCACCCCGGAGACCGCCGCCGAGCCCGGCAGGGTCTCGATGGTGTAGGTGCCCGGCTTGGCGTTCTGGAAGCCTACGACGGCGAACTTGGCGAACTTGTTCTCAAAGCGCAGCGCGCGGATGGTGGAGTCGGAGCTGCGCTTGAAGCCCTCGCCCGACTTGACCTCGACAAGCTGCCCGCCCGGGCCGCGGACCCGGATGATGGGCGAGGACCCCACGCCATCGAGCTGGATGATCTGAGAGGGCTTGCCCTTCTCGATCTTCACCGTGTAGGAGGTGGCCGCGGACTTGGCCTTGGGCGACATCCCAGCCGCCCTCGCCGCGGGCGGCGCCTTGGCCTTGAGCGTTGCCGCCCCCTTTGCCTTCGCCGCAGCGGCGGCCCTGGCGTTCACCGCGCCCTCGCGCACCGTGGCCCGAAAGCGCGACCACTTGCAGCCGTCGATGGGCCAGATGAAGGGCTCCGAGAGGCGGGCCCACTGCACGCCGCCGCCGATGTTGATCGGGCCGAGCTCCACGCATGCCCCTGCCCCACCGGTCCCGTTGCGCCCGCGCGAGACGTTGCCGGTAGCGCCCCGGCAGATGTCGCCGATCACGCGGATGCAGGCCCGGACGCTGCCGTGGATGTTGAACAGCCCGTCGCCGAAGTCGGCCTCGGCCGCAATCCCGCCGCTTACGCTCACCACGCCCAGGACATCGGCATTGAAACCGCCGCCGAACGCGGCGTAGTCCGGGTACTCGTACAGCGCGTAGGCCGATCCCAGCTTGGTCTCGCCGATGATGGGCACGTCCACGAACGCCTCGGCGCTCGCGCCGAAGGTGGGGGTGGTGGAACGACGGCCGTAGAACTCGTTCGGGAACCCGCTGCCGGTGGTCTCGCGGTCAAAGAAGAACGGGGTCTGCGAGTCCGGGAAGGCGATGAAGACGCGGCCGTCGATCTTGAGGATCTTCCCCACGCCAACGCGGGCGCTGCCGAATATCCGGGTGGGCTTGAGACCGATGCCGAAGCCCACGCGCTCGAGGTTGACCCCGGCGAACAGAGGCAGGCCCGGCGGAGGAAAGCCGAGGGTGGCCCCGGCTCGGCTGAGGGTCCCGTCCTTGATCGTGACTCCGCCCGCCGGCGGGATCATGTCCAGGCAGGCGGTGCCGATCACGCACGCCTTGGCCTGGCCGTCCCACTGGTTGGGCTCGCGCCGGTACCGGATCTGGAACTTGTTGACCTTGAGGGCGGCGATGTTGGCGTCGATCGGACCGACCCTGACCTCGTCGACGATGATCCGGTCCGGCGTGGCGCGCAGGATGACCTCGTTCTCCAGCCGGACGCCGTTCTTCTTGAACACCTCGGGGAACTTGACGCTCGCCTTGATGATCGCTTCCCGCTTGTCGAGGTCGACGTTGTAGTCGCCCACGATCTCCAGGCCCGCCAGGCTCGGCAGCTTGGGCGGATTGGGCAGCTTGCCCAGCGGGATCTTCGCCTTCTTGGGGTCGAGCTTGAGGTTGAAGCCCTTCTTGGGGTCGTAGGCGGCCTCGCCAACGGGGAGCGAGGCCTTGGCCGAGATCAGCGATTTGGCCTTGAAGATGGAGACCACCTGGGCGCCCTCCCTTGGGGTGACCGGGAACTTGTCGTTGATCAGCGCCCGGCCCTGGGCCACGTAGCCGTCGGTGAGCTGGGTGGCCTTCTCCATCAGCTCCTTCTTGGTCTCGTCGAGCTTGAGCTCCTTGGCCACGGCATCGATGGCACCCCGCTCAAGAGCCGGGATGTCCACGATCTTCTCGATCGGCTTGAAGCAGCCCGACTGCGTCTGCTGGCCCGAGATCACGGTGGTGGGCGAGCACTCCTTGCTCTGGCCCGTCAGCGTCTCCTTGCTCCCCACCGCGAACACCGAGGGCGCTTTCTTTCGCTCGAGGCTCTCGTTGACCTCGCGCGTCTCCTTGGACGACGTGGGTTTCAGCGCGGTGAACCCCCGGGAGAAGTCGCGGGTGCTGCCGTCGGCCCCCACGGCTCGCACGCGGGCCTGGATCGACTGGCCGGGCAGGCGCAGCCGAACGGTGCGTTGGAGCTGGCCGCCCTCGACCTTCCCCACGATGGGCGGCTCGCCCTCGCTGCGAAAGCTCCACTGCAGCTCCCGGACGTCGCCGGGGACGTTGGCGATGAGCACCACCGCTTGGTCACGGGCCGGGGCACGGGCGAGCTGAATCACGTTCGGCGTGGCCGGCTGCTGGCGCGGCCGCGGCGGCGGCGGCGGCGGGACCTCCGGATCGTCGCGTGGGGTGAGGATCGACGCCTGGACCACATTCGCGCCAGACAAGGGGTCGGTCTGCGTCCAGATCGCAACCGCCTCGCCGCGGCTGTTGGCCACCACCTTCGGCCCGGTTCCCTTCTTGGGCGCGAACGGCGCTCCGCTGGTGTCGCCTTCGCCCTCGACGTCGTTGGCCTGGCCCTCGATCGTGGGCGCCAGCTTGACCGGCGCGTCGAAGTTGGTCGTGCCGCCCGGCGGGCGTACGGCCGCCTGGATGGTCTCGTCGCTGCCGATCTTCTCCTGGAAGACGGCCACGGCAGAGTCCTCGGCGTAGGCGGCCAGGGCGGGCCGGGTGCGGTCGTTGGCCCCATTGCCGGGGACCGGGTTCCGGTCGGGCTGGCTGTCGTCACCGAAGAAGTTGCTGGTCGTCTTTGAGTACTCGCCGTGCAGCAGCTGGCCCGTGCTCCACAGGGCAAGCCCCTGCCCGTCGGGCTCGAGCTCGAACGCCGCCCCCGACACGGCGGTGGTGCCCCGCGCGGGGTTGGGGACGCTCTGGGTGTTGAGGACGAAGGGACCGAAGCCGTTCTTGGCCGCTCGCACCAGGTTTCCCTGAGCGTGCCCGGTGAGCGAGTTGCCGTCCTTTCGCACCGCCTGGGTGGAGTGGTACGGGTCCGAGCCGAAGCCCGACTCGTCGTCCACCGACCAGCTCGAGGCTCCCGCCGCTCTGACGACCTCGTAGAGCTTCCGCTCCTCGACGTTGCCGTTCTTCGTCTTCTGGGAGGTGAACGTGGCCAGGCGGTTGCCCTCTTCGTCTACCCCGAGCGAAGGGAGGGTCTCGTCGTACCCGATCCTGTTGAACTCGTCACCGAACTCGTGGTCGAAGAGCTCTTTAGATCCCGCGTCCCAGGTCTTCGCACGCCCGCCCGGACGGGTCTTGGAGGTAAGGATCGAGGTCTTGGAGGTAAGGGTCGAGGCGTTGATGCTGTAGAGGACGGTGGCGTCGCCGTCGCCGTCGATGCCCACCTCGGGCTCCGAGAAGTTCGGCGGGGTGGCGCGGCCGAGCGTGCTGTTCTCCACGACCTGCTCGGGTTCGAAGCCACCGTCGAAGGGCTTGTAGGCCGAGCGGATCTCGATCCTGTCGTCGCTGGTCTTCGTCGCGTCGTTGTCCTCGAATGCCTCCCAGACCACGATCGCGTCGCCGCGCTTGTTCATCTTCAGCCGGATGTAGCTGCCAACTCGGCGGTTGGCCTCGGAGATGAAGCCCCCGGGACTAGGCACCGGCTGAAAGCCCCCGCCGCGGGTGCGGATCGCCGCCTGGACCCGCTCGGTTCCGGCCTCGTCTTTGAAGCGCCAAACCGCGAGAGCGGTGCCGGTCTCGGCGATTCCCACCTGGGGCACCTCGCCATCGCCCTCGCCCGGTGACAGGCAGTCGGGGTGCGACCAGACGTTCGCGGAGCCGGCCGGGTTCGCCGGTGTCTCAGCGTTGCAGAACTGGTCGTGCGAGGCGAAGGCGGGTGATGCCGACGCCAGCGCGATCAGTGCCGCGACGGCAACGCACAGCGATGCTCGGAAAGCGGTCACGCGCCCAGTCTCCACCCGGGCCCTCCGGCCAGCCTCACTCCACAGGGGGACCTTTCGCGGGGTTCTCCCCCGCGAGGATGACTGCTGACAGGGCGTTGTCGCCTCCTGTGTACCCCACTGCCCTTTTCCCGGAATGGCGCGTTCGAGGACAGGGGTCGCATCGTCGGCTTGCGGCCCGCTTCTGCTCGATTGAGACGGCGAGCTTGAGCGGGAGCTCGGATTCGGCGCGGTCCGCCGACGCCTCGAGCCGACCCTGCAGGGCGGCGACGATGAGCGGGCGCGACTGCTGCCGAGCGTCAGGAACAGCACCCGCGTCTCGACGACGTTGGCACAGGTGATGCGCGATACAAGCCTGAGCGTAACAGTCGGGCCTTCCGTCGAGGGCGGGTTGGTCAAGGCAGCCGGGACTGTGCAGCAGCTACCTTGAACAGACCTTGAACGGGGTCGGCGGGGGCCTTTCTTAGCCGAGTTCGCTCGTACTTGGGTAAACCGATGGCCAGCACAGGCACAGCCACCGAGCCACGGACGGTCCTTCGGCTCTGCGGCGGCGTCGAGCTCGAGATAGCCGGGCTCAGCGTCGCCGGCGCGCTGCCGGGCGGGCAGGCCACCGCCCTGTTCGCGTGCCTTGCGATCAGCGAGGGGCCGCTCGGCCGAGACGAGCTGATCGACGCGCTGTGGCCGCTCGGCGCGCCGGCTGACCCGCAGGCTGTGCTCAGCACGCTCTTGTCGCGGCTGCGCCGGGTGCTCGGATCCGAGGCCCTGGCCGGGCGTCGACAGGTCGAGCTGAGGCTGCCGCAGCCGGTCTGGTTCGATGTGCAGGCGGCCGGGGACGCGGTCGAAGAGGCCCGTGAGGCCTTGGCTGCGTCGGCGTGGAGCCAGCTCCTGGAGCGCTGTCGGGTCGCGCTCGACATCCTGGGGCGCAGCTTCCTCCCGGGTTACGAGGCGCCCTGGATCGACGTATGTCGTCGCGATCTCGAGGACCTTCACCTGGCCGCGCTCGAGCTCGAGGCCCGCGGCGGGCTGGCTGTGGGCGAGGACGGACGCGAGCGTGCGGCGCGCGCCGCACGGACGTTGATCGCGATGGCGCCTTACCGCGAGGTCGGCTATCGCCTGCTGATGGAGGCGCTCGAGAGCGGGGGCAACGTCGCCGAGGCGGTGCAAGTCTACGAGCGCCTGCGCGTTCTGCTGCGCGACGAGCTCGGAACCGCGCCCGCGCTCGAGCTGCGGGGCCTGCACGAGCGACTGCTCAATGGCGCGGCGCCGGGGGGGCCAAGGCCCGCCGTCGCGCAGTCGCGGGCGCCGCTCTCCGTCTCCCCGGACGCGACCTTCGTGGGGCGGGCGAACGAGCTCGACCGCCTGGAGGCGCTGCGCCTGTCCGAGCGCCACAGGGTAATCGCCGTCGCCGGCGAGCCGGGCATCGGCAAGACGCGCCTGGTCTGCGAGTTCGTCGGACGTGCCGAGGCCGACGGCGCGCTGGTGCTCTTCGGGCGCTGCGACGAGGAGACGCTGGTGGCCTACCAGCCGTTCATCGAGGCTCTCCGACGCTACGTGAGCCGCTGCCCGATCGAGCAGCTGCGGCGTCAGGTGGCAGAGGGCGGCCCCGAGCTGTCGCGCATCCTGCCCGCGCTGCGCCGGCGTCTGCCCGAGCTGCCCGAGCCACCGCGCAGCGAGTCGGAGACCGAGCGCTTTCGCCTGTTCGAGCTCGTGGCCGGCTTCCTGGCGCGGATCGAGGCGAGCGCACCGGTGGTGCTCGTGGTCGACGACCTGCACTGGGCCGACCGGCCGACGCTGTCGCTGCTGAGGCATCTGTCTCGCGCGCGTGAGGACGATGCGCGAGCGCCGCTGATCGTGGCCACCTACCGCAGCACCGAGCTGGGCGAGGCGCCCGCTGAGGCACTCGCCGATCTCGACCGGGAGGGGCTGGTCGGGCGCATCTCGCTCGCCGGCCTGGAAGCGGCCGAGGTGTCGGGGCTGATGGCCGGTTGGGCCGGCGCGCAGCCGCCGCCTGAGCTCGCGCGCGCGGTATATGAGAAGACCGCGGGCAATCCGTTCTTCGTCGAGGAGCTGCTGCGCCAGCTCGCCGAAGCCGGGGCGACAGCGCCCGGAGCCGGGCGATGGGCGCCGGACGTCGCCGGAATCGACGCGCTGGGGGTTCCCGAGGGGGTCAAGCACGTCGTCGGTCGCCGGCTCTCACGCATCGCCCCCGACGCCAGGCGCGTGCTGACGGTTGCCGCCGCGATCGGGCAGGACTTCAGCTTCGACGTTCTCGAGCGCCTGACCCAGCTCTCCGGCGACGCGCTCGCCGAGGCGCTCGAGCAGGCCGCCGCGGCGCGGCTGATCGCCGAGGCGCCCGCAGCCTTCGGCCTCTACGGCTTCTCCCACGCCCTGATCCGCGAGACCCTCTACGAGGATCTCACGCTGACCCGGCGCGCGCTGCTGCACCGGCGCATCGGCGAGGCACTCGAGGGCCTCTCCGCGGACAGGCCGGCTGCTCACCTCGCAGAGCTCGCCCATCACTTCTACGAGGCCGCGCAGGACGGCGACCCGGCGGCGGCGATCGACTACGGCGAGCGCGCGGGCGAGCGCGCGGCGAACCAGCTCGCCTACGAGGAGGCCGCCCGCCACTACGGGCGCGCGCTGCGGGCACTCGAGCTCGGGCCCCAGCCCCAGGAGGAGCGCCGCTGCGAGCTGTTGATCGCCCGCGGGCAGGCCGAGCGCCGCGCCGGAGACCCGGCCTACCGCCAGACGCTGCTGGCAGCCGCCCGCCTGGCCGCACAGCTCGAGGACCCGGAGCGCCTCGCGCGGGCGGCGCTCGCCAACAACCGCGGCTTCTTCAGCTCGACCGGCGGGCTCGACGAAGAGCGGGTGTCGGTTCTGCACAGCGCACTGGCGACCTATGACAGGGGGGACAGCCCGAGCCGCGCCCGCCTGCTCGCCCTACTCGGCGTGGAGCTCGTCCCCAGCCCGGATTGGGATCGCCGCGCGCGCGCGAGCGACGACGCGCTCGCGATGGCCCGGCGCACCGGCGACCCCGAGACGCTGACGACAGTCCTCAACCAGCGCTTCGTGGCCCTCTGGGGCCCGCGGACGCTCTCCGAGCGCCACGCCGTCACGGCGGAGGCGACAAAGGTCGCCGAGCGCGTCGACGATCGGGCGCTCGCCTTCTACCCGCTGATATTTGGCGCCCACGCGGCGATGGAGGCCGGCAGGCTCGAGGCGGCCGACGCCCTCCTCGCGCACGGGGGCGCCGTGGCCGACGGGCTCGGCGAGCCTACCCTGCAGTGGTTCCAAACCGTCTCCCGTGCGAAGCGAGCGCTGATCACCGCCGCCCCGAGCGACGGCGAGGCGCTGGCCTTCGAGGCCCTCCAGCTCGGGCAGAGCGCCGGCCAGGACGACGCGTTCGCGTGGATGGCGGCCCAGCTCTTCGTGGCCAGGCTCAACGACGGTCGCCTCGAAGAGCTCCTGGAGATCATTGACGACGTGCGCGAGCTCTTCGTCGAGGGCTCGACGGCCGGGCGGGCCACGGAGGCCATGGCCGCTACGGCCCTGTGTGAGGCCGGCCGCAGCGCGGATGCGCTCAGGGTCTTTGAGCGGGGGTTGGCCCATGAGCTCGCCGACCTTCCCCACGACTGGGCCGCGCTCGCGATACCGGCCCTCTCCGCGCTGGTCTGCGCCCACCTCGAGGATGTCCCTCGTGCCAAGACGCTCTACGCAGTGATCGGTCCCTACGCCGACCGGTACGTCGACATGGGGCCCGCCTGGCTGGGCTCGGCCTCCCACTACCTCGGGCTCCTCGCGGCGACCCTGGACCGCTGCGACGAGGCAAACGCTCACTTCTCCCACGCAGCCGAAGCTCACCGCGCCATCGGCGCGACGGTGTGGCTCGCACGCACGCAGCTCGACTGGGCGGCAATGCTGCTCAACCGCTCCAGCGCAGCCGACGCGAGCCGCGCCGCCGAGCTGCTTCGTGCGGCGCTGGTCGCCGCCCGCCAGCTCGGGCTCGAAGCGGCGGAGCGCCGTGCCGGTTCGCTGCTCGAGCGCTGCAACTGAGATCGACGGCCGCTGTCAAGTACGCGGCCGGCAGTGATCTCGGGACGCACAGCGCGAGCCGCGCGCCGACCTCTGAAGCGGCTGCCCGTTCGCCGCGCCCGGGCATATCACCCTGATAATCTGATAATGGGGTGAGACGGCTCTCGGCAACTGAGGCAGCAAGACGCTTCTCAGACCTTCTCGACCGAGTGGAGCACGACCGCGAGACATTCGTCGTCGAGCGCCGCGGACGAGCCGTCGCCAGCATCGCCCCTGCCGCACCAGCTTCCGGCCACGCGCTCAAGGAGCTACTGCGATCCCAGCGGCCGGATCCTCGCTGGGCGCACGAGCTCGCCGAGCTGCGCGGCTCGCTTGAGCCCGAGGAGCGCAGCTGGAACGGCTGATCCTGGACACCACAGTGTTGATCGCGGCCGAACGCTCGACGACGGCGATCAACGAGGTGGTGGGAGACGAGGACGATGTGGCGATCGCCGCGGTGACAGCGGCAGAGCTGCTCGTGGGCTTGCAGCTCGCAGACCCTCGGCGCAAACCGATTCGCCAAGCGTTCGTCGACGCGCTGCTCGCGGGCATCCCGATCGAGCCCTACGACCTCGAGGTCGCTCGCGTTCACGCTGCGCTGCTCGCCCACACCCGCACGGAAGGGCGCGTCCGAGACGCGCACGACCTTCTCATCGCGGCCACCGCCCGCGCCCGTGCCCGGACCGTCGTGACCACCGATGCCAGCGGCTTCGAGGACCTGCCCGATGTGACGCTCCGACTACTCCCCTCGCGAAGTCGGTGACGCCCTGCGAGTCTGGCCCCCGGCGCCCTCGGGGCGCCGGGGGCGCCGGCCTACTGGTCGTCCGGCGGGGCGTCCGGCACGTCGGGCTCGGCTGGCAGGCCCTCCGCTGCATCGCCGTCGGCGTCTTCGGCTGAGCCCTTCAGGGCCCCGTCCCCTGGCCCCTCCGACGCTCCGCCAGCGACCGCCTCGCGCTTGCGCTGCGCGGCTTGGTGAATCGTGATCTTGACACCCGCTACTACGCGGTGTGCGCACGCCCCCGCCCTCCTCGGCGCGGTCGACCTCGACGGTCGAGCCCGGCTCGGCGTTGTGGGCCAGGACCTCGTCGGCCAGCGGGTCCTCGATGTAGCGCTGGATCGCGCGGCGCAGGGGGCGGGCGCCCAGCAGAGGAGGGTCCGCACCGTCGCCGGGGAGTCCCTCCTCGAGCGGGACTTCCAGCTCGACGAGATCCGCGCGGCTTCTCTGGTCGCCGCCCAGGGTGCGGGCCGCTGTCTCCTGATCGAGGCGCCTGCGGGCGCCGGCAAGAGCGCCCTGCTGCAGGCCGGCTCGGAGATCGCCACGCGGGAGGGCCTGCGGGCGCTGCCGGCGCGCGGGAGCGAGCTGGAGACCGAGCTCGCCTTCGGTGTGGTGCGACAACTGCTTGAGCCGCTCGTGACCCTCTTCTAGCTCGTCAGCAACGCCGCGACGGCTACCCCGCTGCTGCTGTCCGTAGACGACCCTCACTGGTCGGACCCGTCATCGCTCAGGGCGCTGGCCTACCTGGCGGACCGCCAACCCCGACCTCCCGGTCCTGCTCGCGGTGTCATTTCGGCCCGACGAGCCGGGCGCCGCTGAGCCGCTTCTCGATGCCCTAACCGCGGGGATGAGTTCGTCGATGCTCCCCGTCCGTAAGCTGCTACGTTGTCGCAATATGGCTACGGTTCCGCAGCGCGAGCTGCGCAACAACACCGCGGAGCTGCTGCGCCGCGTCGAGCGCGGCGAGCGCCTCACGATCACCGTCCACGGCCACCCGGTCGCGGACCTCGTCCCGCTCGAGCGCCCCAGGAGCTTCGTGGCGTTCGCCGAGATCGCCGATGGGCTTCGCGACCTGCTCCCGGTCGACGACCGGCTTGACGAGGAGCTCCGCGACCTGATGACCGCGGAGCCCGAGGATCCCTTCGACCGCTACGAGGAGGTCATGCGTGAGCGGCGCGACGCGGGCGCTGCTTGACAGCTCGGTGGTGATCGCGCTGGCCCGGGGCGAGCCGCTCGCCCTCCC
>Ga0136625_1000679_pt1 | contig 11152 bp, 7 predicted proteins | sample AntDrymUQ4832306_2_FD_104672 | JGI IMG/M metagenome (GOLD analysis project Ga0136625, IMG submission 104672) | Polar desert sand microbial communities from Dry Valleys, Antarctica - metaG UQ483 (23.06) | ecosystem: Environmental > Terrestrial > Soil > Desert | place: Antarctica: Dry Valley...
AGATACTCGCCTCTGTTCAGCTCAGTTCCAACCACTTGCGCAAGCGCGACGAGCTCTTCCGGCAAGCCGAACTCAAGCTGCAAACCAAGGTCTTCGGCATTCAGACCCTGACGAAGTGTCCGCCCGTTGAATAGGGCCACCTGCGCCACGGCATCGATAACATCGCGGGTCCTTGTGGCTACCTGTCGAATGTTTCCAGCGGCAGCACGGTCGCGCGTGTGCTGAAGCAGCAGTTGTTCTACTTCTGCCATAGGTCGACGGCTCATGACAAGGAGGCAAGCCACGGCTCGTTTGGTGGCCATGAAGGGATCCCCTCCACCGACATGTAGACCGTTCGTGAGGCCGTGGCTCACTCCCAGTTGCTGAAGTGTAGTCAGCCACCGCTGTTGTTCTTGTCGTGACCGGCGATTGGCAGGGATATACAGCGGCTCAAGCTCAACGGTCACCTGGGCGAGCGTCACTAAGTCTTCAGGCCCCAGCACCTCAGGCGCGTAGCGGAGGGCCGATCCAATTCGTGTGATCGAACGAACCTCAACACCTGACTCTCCCGCGTAGCGACCGAGAGCTGTCACGGTTACATCACTGTTTGGCTCCCGATCCAGAAGGCCGCCGACGACTAGATCATCGATGTCACGACGTAGCAGATCCGCATTCCAGCCACTCTGACCGGATTCACGCCGAAGCCAAATAGCGAAACTATTGTCCAGCAGTGCGATGAGATCTGCCTCAATAACACTTCCCCCCAAGGCGACGAGAGATCGCACAACGAGCGTCTGTGGATCTGTGGCGCTTGACAGAAAATGCGACGAGATCGGTTCCGGTTGCCCATTCACGTAACGATCCCAAGCTGTCCTCGGCCCAAGATCAGAGGTGGCGATGATGTAAGCTTCGCCTGCTTCCGCGTGACCAAGTCGACCTGCACGCCCGGCCATATTCTTGTAATCGGCAACGGTGTAGGGCGTGGGAGTCTGACCCGGATGCCGAAGACCGACAATAACGACGGCTTCCGCTGGAGTGTTGACGCCCATGGCAAGCGTTGTGGTCGCTACAAGCACTCGAAGCGGTGATTCTGGGGATCGGAAATAAGTCTCAAGGGCTAGTCGTTCATCTCGATCGAGGTCCGAATTATGGAATCCCACCCCAGCTCCTAGCACGCGACGCAGATCCTCCGATGATGATGAACGATCTCCTGATGGCAGCAGAGCGAGAACGTCGTCGGCGGGCGACAGCCGCAGGCTCCCCGCGAGGTAGCCGGCTGTCCCGACGGTGTCTCCTCGCGTCGATCGAAAGACGATAACCTTCTTGCCTTCGTGGACCAATCTCTGTACTAGAGGGATAACCCACGGCTTGTTGGACTGACTGCCGCTCACATACTGAGGCTGGATGAAGCCAGGTTGACCCGTCTCTGATCCATCTGGCTCTCTTATGCGAGCTGCGCCGCTGACGTCGATCACTGACTCACGCAACGGAACGGGTCGTTCCGTCGATTTAAGCAATGCACCGCCCAGCCATCGCTCCAATCCCCTCGTATCACCGATCACAGCCGACAGAGCGACGATCTGTGGGCCTGATTGGCGTCCGTGACCTGAGCGTAGGAGCGTGAGAAGGAACTCAAGGGACGGACCTCGATGAACGTCACCAACGGTCTGAACTTCATCAACAACCACTACCGATAAGCCCCGCATAATGTGCGGGTTGCCCAAAGCCAAGCTCATGAATTTTTCGTAGGTAAGGAGTGCGATGTCGTATTGACCTGATAGAATTGCACCAACCTGATCGGCGTTATCTCCCGTTGCACGGACAATCTGAGCATCGCTTCCGTATGTCCGCGTCATATACTCGTACTTGTCGTTCACGAGTGCTTTGAGGGGTAGAAGTATCACGCATCGCGAGCCGTTGGCTACTGCGCTCATGGCTGCGAGCTCGCCGACCATTGTCTTGCCAGCGCCCGTTGGTGCGACGACAAGCAGCGACTTGCCATCAAGTACGCCATATTCGTTAATGGCACGTATCTGAAGCTCATTGAGGCTGGGCATGGACGTACTCCATGCGGTCAACACGTCATTTCCGATTCCATAACACTCCAGGGAACGCCAGTCGGCGGTAGCCGGCGAGCGAACACGATCGGGGAACGCAGCAGCGTAGCGAGCACCTGGAGTGAGAACAGACAGCGTTGGTGCACCTTCGAGAGACCCGTACAGCGTAGGCGTTTGAATCCGGTACATGCGCTGGGCGGCAGCGACCACACGCTCCATTGTATAGTTGAACAAGTCCAGCAATGGTATCCGACCGGCCGAGCCCAAACCGTCGTGTCCTTGGAACCCATTCAACAGGTGGTACGAGAGAAGGCCATGGCCGTACTCCACTGTTTCGAGCGCCGGTTCGCCAGCGCCGGACGCCGTGAGAACAACCCTGCCGTTCCCCCGAGCGAGAGCGGCGACCGAGGAGCGGTCCTCGATTATCGATCGCTCAGCAGCCGGCGCGAACACGCGAGCCCCTCCGAACCCACCCGAAAAGCAGCAGTCGAGGATGACGAGCAGTTGCTTGGCCGGTATCCGGTCCAGGAGCTCTGCCAGCTCGTCAAGTGAAATGCATGAACTTGGGATGTCTTGGACATCGGCGTCGACCAGAGCCAGCCGGTGGTCAACAGTACCATGACCCGAGAAGCTGATAACGACGAAGTCGTCTTCAGCGCTGGACGCCAGATGGGCCAGCGCTGCGCGGAGGGCCTCTTGGGTTGCATCGCCATCAAGAAGAATCTTCACGTCGCCATCAAGAGTGTCCCCGAAGAGCCCACCAAGTGCCTGTGCGTCCGCCACGGCGCAAGACAGGCGATTAACGGGCGGTTTGTACTTGTCGATGCCCACAAAGAGACCGCGGAGCATTTATGCGACCCCATCCGACATGTCTGCCCTGCCGCTTATGACCAACTCACCCCTGAAGACCTTGGCGAGGACGGCTTGCGAGCTGTAATCAATCCGTCGGCTGGCTAAATCGACGCGGGCAAGGATGCTGACGGCAGCAACGGTCAGTTGCTGATACCGCCGCACGATCTCCCGTTGCTCCTCCAGCGAGCAGAGAGGGATCGGTAAGCTTCGAACCTGCGTTGTGTTTACCCGGGGCCTAGTAGCGCCGTGTATGTCGCCAGCGAAAAATCTATGGCTCCGTGGACATGCGAGTTGCAGCGAGAGATAATTCCGATCAACTTCACTCACCGATCGAAGCGTGAAACAGTCGGCCTTAGCGAGAGTCTCCTCATCGAGGTCGTTAGGAAGAACGCAAACTCGCACCTGCTCCTCGACGAAAGATGAAAAGACGATGTCGCCGGGATATACTGCGTGTTTACGAAGCGCTTGATACTTTTCGTGTGATACATACGTACGCTTCGCAGAGATGAAGTCTAGGTGTCCAATATTTTCGAGCCTCACAACGCGAGCACCCGACTCCGTGTAGTCTGAAGACTTGAGATTAGACCCAAATGGACCATCGAAGATGCCGCCTACCGGGAGCATGTCCTCCACTTGCAACCAGAGCCATTCATCTGGAATCTTATCGAGCTCGTAATTGTCAAGGGACTGGAGCTGTTTCGGCCGCCTCTTTGCTCTTGTATCGATAACCGGCGGAGTATTGCAATTCTGCTCTCGCCAATCGGCTGTAAGCCGGCCGGAGCAGGCAGCGGTGAGAATGCTCTGGCGAAGGCGCGCGATAACCTTTTTTACCTCGATAAGATGGGCCGAAGAGCTGTTTCTGCTGTTGTCGACACGGTCGAGTACGCGCGAAATCTGGTTCTGTATATCAAGATCAGGGAGCACAATCGAGGTTCCGGCGAGAAACTCTTCTACCCGAAGGTTGCGAATGTTTGTGGTCGATGTCTGGAAGTGGTCCGTGTGCCCAGACCTGTAGAGCCAGTCGAGCTGACGTTTGACGAAGTAAGGGTCTACGCCGGGTTTGAGTCGCAACTTCCTACAGAAATTCGAGCAAATAAGAGGTAGGTGTTCCTGCGCAACGGCGCGGTCGTCGATGACAAGAGTTCGTCCCACGGGCTGAGCAGGGCTGCCGCCTGAGACTTCGAGAACTAAATCACCGGGCGCGAGACGACGACGTTCTAGGAAACGGGTCGGTATTCGCCTACGGGCGGCGTTCCGGGCGCGTTGGTTGTCCCAATCGCGGAAGTCAGCTCCTCGTACAACGAGGACATCGCTCTCGTCGGTCTTGGCAGATTCCGGTGCGCTGCCCCAAAGGCCACCAATCGTTTCAACTACGAGTTCAGCAAGGGTTAAACTTTTCCAGGTCTCGTTGCTCATCACTTACTTCCGTTGCCCTCTAGGAGGTGTTGCATATCAGCAAGGTCATCGAGGACGAGATGAAGCACTTCCATCGCCTCGGTAATCAACTCTTCTGCCTCGGGCAATTTGTCGGGATTGTCAAGTTCGTCATCGCGAATCCATTTGAAGGCATCGAGCTTGTAGTGATGGGCCTTGATGTCATCAAGGGTGAAGCTGCGCCAACGGTCATCCGGCGAGTCGGCTTCCGACCGATGACTGCGACCGTTAGGGTCGTCGCCATAGCAGACTTCAAATGCGGAAAAGTGCTTGGCGGTTATAGGGCGGCTCTTCTTAGTGATCTTTGGTACGTTGGCGCGGGCGTCGTATATCCAGGTTCGCTCGGTGGAGCGCCCCTCAGTAAAGAAGATGACGTTGGTCTGGGTGCCTTCACTGTAGGGACTGAAGGTGCCGCGCGGACAGCGCAGAAGAGTGTGTACATCACAATCTTCCATTAGCACCTGGAAGACCTCGCCGGCTTGGTTGGCGAAGAGCACATTATCGGGCACGACCACGGCTGCGCGGCCACCCGGCTTGAGCGTGGTCAGGACGTGCTGAATGAAGTTAAGCTGCTTGTTACTGGTATCGACAACAAAATCTTCCCGACCGGGTGACTGATTGGCGCCCTTGGTGCCGAACGGCGGGTTGGTAAGGATGACGTCGTAGCGCTTGCTGCTCGGTATCTCGTAGATCGAATCGCCGAGAGTGATGTGGGGCTCAACCTGGTGCAAGTACATGTTCATGAGGGCGAGCCGGCGGGGTCGGGGTACGAGCTCTTGGCCGAAGTAGGTGTTCCGCCGGATGCGAGGGGCGGTCTCACGATCGAACGCGCCACCGTCGGTCTGGTTCTTGAGCCACTCGTAGGCGGCCACGAGGAAGCCGCCGGTGCCGCAGGCTGGGTCTCCGATGGCGAAGCTCTTGCTTACACGCGGGTCGGGCTTGATGCAGCGAATCATGCTCTGGATCAGGAGGCGCGGGGTGAAGTACTGACCTGCGCCCTTCTTGCCTTCGGCCGCGGCCTTCTCCAGCAAGCCCTCGAAGGCGGCTGCCTTGATGTCGACGTCAAGGTCTATCCACTCGGTCTCGTCGATCATGCCGATGAGCTTGTGGAGGTTGACGGGGTTGGTGAAGCGGTTTTGCGCTCCGCTGAAGATGTCGCCCAGGATGCCTGGCTGCTTGCCGAGGACACGCAGCGCCTCAACGTAGGCATCGAGGAGATCGGTGCCGCTGTGCTTGCGCAGGTAGGGCCAGTCCGTGTCCCTAGGCAGCTCGATGCCGCGCTCGTCGGCCATCTTGAGGAAGAGTAGGTACGTCAGCTGCTCGATGTAGTCGCCATAGTCCACGCCATCGTGGCGGAGAGTGTGGCAGAAGCCCCAGAGTTTGCCGACTACATCCGTCATGCTGCTACTAGCTCCTCATTGAGCTCTTGAAGCAGCTCGGTTAGCTGCCCGTCGAAGACGCGATTAGCTCGTCCCCAGCCGCCGTGGTCGGACAGTACCGGGATGGCCTCGAAGTCCTCTCGATCGATGGACAGGTTAGCGACGAGATGTTGTCGGATGTACTCCACCCACTTGGCTTGGGTCTCAGTCAGCTCCCGACCGGCGATGACTTTATCCACGGCCTGGTTGACCCGCTCCTCGGAGGTGAGCAGCGGCGAAGTGTCGACCGCAGCCCGTTTGACCATGGAGATGATATCGACGAGCGCCTTGTGGTGGGCAGTATGGAAAGCTCGCTGTAGGTTGGTTTCGGTGAAGTGCTCGGGGGCCTGGGCGAGCGCTTGGCGCAGTTCAGTAAGCGGCGTCGCACCCCACTCACGAGGCCGCGAGAGCATGATGGATATGGCTTCGACTTGGTCTAGGTGCTCGTGGACGAACGAGGTGAAGGCCTCAAGGTACTCGCTGGGTTTGTACTCCTGGCCGGTGCCGCCTCGGATCAGCCATTCCGAAGAGACCTCGTCTGTGACGCCGGGCGCGACGATGAAGGTACGCTGACCGCGCGGGTAATCGACAAGCAGCTTCTGGAAGTCCGCATTGCGCAGCGTCCGCATCGTGTCGGCGAACGCCCCGCGCAGCAACCCCGCTAGGTCCTCGGCGAACCGGCCGACGTCACCGTCGGGGATGAAGCGGGCGAACAGCTCGTGTGCTTCACCCGACATCTGCTTGTCGATGCGTTGGAGGCGCTTGACGAGGCGGCGGGTGTTGTAGGCGCGATCCTGATTCTGCCAGATTTCCTCGATAATCCGAGTGATGCTCTTGCCGTCACCCTCCGGCGGCTCGATGGTCATGCCGGTCGTCTTGCGGAAGTACTCCAGCAACGTGCCGTCGAAGCAGTCGAAGACGACAAAGTGAGACTTATCCGGGTGGCGCTCGCCTTTACGGGTGCCGCGGCCGAGCATCTGTTCGAAGAGGATGCGCGACTTGACCGGGCGCAGGAAGACAATGTACTCCAGATCCGGGATATCGACGCCGGTCGTTAGCAGGTCGACGGTCACCACGATGCCCGGGTTGGGCCGGTTGCGGAACTCACGGATGCGCTGGAGCGGGCGGTCAACTCGGCCGGTGATCTTGGCGACGAACGAGTCGCCGCGGCCGAAGATGTCGCGGGCAAGGTCAACAAGCTGGTCGGAATGCGAGGTATGCGGCAGGTCGTTGGCTGCGAAGATGAGCGTCTTGGGGAAACGACCGGTCTCACGCTCATGCTCATCGGCGTAGGCCTTCAGCTCCGCCAGAATCTTACGGTTGGAGTCGGGTGCCGTGATCTTGCGCTCGACCTCGGTGGCGTCGAAGCTTCGCTCATCCTCCAGCAGGTCAAGCTGTCGGGTGCCAGTCTCGGGATCGATCTGATCGATCTGCTCACCCTCGTTCAGGAACACTCCATTCACACGCACGTTCGAACGAACCCGCACGACGTCGTAATCGACGAGATACCCCTCCCGAACCGCCCGGTCGTACTCGTAACGGAAGACCAGATTCTCAAAATACGCCATAGTGTGCGCCGCCGGCGTGGCGGTAAGCCCCACCTTGACCGCATCGAAGTGGTCCAGCGTCGTACGCCAAACTGACACATCTCTGGCGGAGTAGCCACGATGGCACTCGTCAGCGATGATCAGATCGAAGGCGTGGATGGGAATGTCGAGTTGATCGACGCCGGCATCGACCGTCTCATCACCAATCGTGAGCGCTCCCTCACCACCAAGCAGGTTCATCGCCATGCGTTGGATGGTGCAGACGTAGACGAAGGCATCTCCGAGTTTCGGATTTGTCAGCAGCGAGTTGGGCATGACGTTAGGATCCCACTTTTCGCCCTCTTCGAAGTCTGACCGCTGAAATCGCTGAGAATACACCGGATAAATCTTGTCGAACTTTAAGCCAGGTTCGGCTTCGAAAGAGGCGAACGCCCGGACTGCTTGCGCCGCTAGTGCTCTGCGGTCAACCAGGAACAAGACGCGGCGGGCCACGCCAGACTTCATGAGGCGATAGGTCTCGTTGACCATCGTGAGCGTCTTGCCGGTACCCGTCGCCATCGTCACGAGCATCTTGCGCTTCCGGTCGCGAATGGCCTGCTCTATCGCGCTGTTGGCGTCGACCTGATACGGTCGCAAATACAAATTTTGTGGTACAGTAGCCAGGACGCCGATCTCGGAATCAAAATCGCGTGTGAGCATCTCCTCAAGTGCTCTAGGCGTATGAAAGCCGAACACTCGGCGAGATCGATTAAGCTCGTCGCGTACGTCGTGAAACCACGTGACCTCACCGTTCGTGGAGTATAGGAATGGGACTCCAAATTCTCCTTGGTGCTTTGGGGCTTGATTGACACCCTGTGAATATCGCTCAGCTTGGACGAGCACACCTTGGGGGCCGAGCGTGAGCTTCTTGGCCTCAACCACCCCTCTAACATGACCACCGTCACAGAGTGCGTAGTCGGCCGGACCGTTGATCGTCTCATACTCTTCAACGGCAGCCTCAGAATAGACTGATGGTGGCTGTCCCGGTCGGAATGGCACGACGTCCCAACCAGCGCGCGTCAAACGCGGGTCGATTCGCTGCCGCCGGGTTTTGCGCTCCGCTTCGGGTGCCATTAGAGTATTGTACCAAACTTGATCTTGAAGGGCGGCCGACTACCAGTCATGTGTCAACTGCGTGCCGATGGGGTCACCACTTTATCGTAATTTCAGTCGAGATCGTTACCGACGGACTGGCCTGAGCACAGATTTGAGGATGTTCGTCTCAGCCGTAGCAAGGCCGTTGTCGTCTTCCCGCTACCAGCGGCGCCCCGGATGAGGACGAAGCCCGGCTTGTCGTCTGCGAGGATCTTGAGCTGCTCGGGTGTAGGTGGAACGGGCGGAAGAATCCGCATGACCGCCTCCTGGCGGATCGGGGCCCGGTGTGCCGGGCTCACATGTCTACGATCCTAGGGTGGCGGCGGGGCTGGGCGTGCCGCAGTCGTTCGTCAGCAAGTACGAAGCCGGGGAGCGGCGGCTGGATGTGGTCGAGCTGCGGCACGTGGCGGGAGCGCTGGGGGGAGCGCTGGGGGTGTCGCTGCGCAACGTCCTGGACCGGTTGGACGGACAGGAGCCGGGAGACCAGGAGCGCGCGTAACCAAAGGCTCGTCACGAGTGCGCCGACAGGACCCTGAGGGCCGACCCAGCCGCATCGCAGATGCGGCGTAGCGTCACCCCGAGGGTCCGCCACATCAGAACACCACGGTCCACACCTCCGCGTCGGCCTGCTGCCTGGTGTAGGCAACGCCGTCAACCTTCAACCCAGCCGGGCTGAGCAGGGTCAGCAGACCGCCCTGGTTGCCCAGTTGAATTGGGGGTTGTAGCTGGATCCGGACGGTCTCCCCCGCCGGCAGGGTGATCGAGTCCAGTGACATCCGCTGCTTGAACCGGTCCAACAGTGCCCAGCCGCCGAGGTTCAGGGCGTGCGCGCTGGTGTTGATCAGGGTGACGGTCTCCCGCTCCGGTGCTGGACCGACGGGGTTGACCAAAGGCCGCGACGATGCGCACGAGGTGATCCGGCTCCCCTGGCCCAGGGATGGGTGCCGGGCCGGCGGCAGGAGGGCCTGGGATGGCGTGTCCGGTCTGATCGTTGGTGTGCCAGCTATCCGGGCCTGGGACCAGTGGGTGGCCATCTTCCTGGCGTTCCAGAGCCAGAGCAGTGCAGCAGCAGCCCGCCGTCCTGCCAGACTCCGTCGTCGCTCGATCTGCCACCCGGTGACGATCATTACCAACGGGACGGTTACGGAGGCCCGGCGGATCGCCGAGCTCGCAAGTGGAAAGACCGTGCACCTCGGACAAGCAACGCGAAATGAACCAACGGCGCCACACCCTCACCCGGCTAGGCGAGCACCGTAGACGCCTCCCGCCGGTCGTGGTTCGATGACCTGATGAGGATCTTGACTCAGGTTGGGCTGCGGTGGCAGCTGAGCAGACGACGTGCCTACCCGCTGGTGTTGGTTGTGTTGGTCGGCCTGATGTGGTCGACGGTATCGGTCGCCCCTGCAGCGGCGGATACGGTGACATTACGGTCCGCAGTGACCGAGTTGCCTGTCGCGGACGAAGACCGCACCGGCTACGAGCGGGACCTGTTCCCTCACTGGATCGATGAAGACCGCGACGCGGTGCCACACCCGCAAAGAAGTCCTGATCGCCGAGGCGACGACCCCGCCGGAGGTTGACTCGCGATGCGCCCTCGTCGGTGGCCAGTGGTATTCCTACTACGACGATGCCACTTGGACCGAACAATCGGACCTCGACATTGACCACATGGTGCCCTTGGCTGAGGCATGGGACTCCGGTGCCTCGGATTGGACTACCGCGCAACGCCGCGCCTATGCCAATGATCTGGGCGACGAGCGATCCCTGGTGGCTGTGACCGACAACGAGAACCAATCCAAGGCAGACCAGGATCCCGCCACCTGGATGCCCCCCTACGAACCTGCACGTTGTGACTACATCGGCGAGTGGGTCACGGTGAAACTGCGTTGGCGTCTGACCGTCGACACCTCAGAGAAGGAGGCGCTCACCACGTGGGCAGATAACTGCCCTGACGTGACAATCACCTTCACCCACGCCATCTGAATCTCCTGCAGCTTCGCTGCGCGATGTCCACCCCGGTCGCTCCTGGTTTTCTTGAGTTCACCTAGCCGAGGCCGGTCGGCGACACCTGTGGCCGAGCTCGGGTGCCGATCTGTTAATCGGACTACTTTTCCACAGGCTCACGGCTCGATCAGCTCGGCCACAGCCTCCTTAAACAGATGCACGCTAAAAAGTCCCTGCTGGCCTTCTGGCAGACCGCGTATAACTCGCTCGATTTCATACTTGCGGTACTTGTCCGGCACGATGAACGCCACGTAAGGGAGATCACCAGAAGCGGTAAACGTCTGCCAGTAAGTAGTAAGCTTTCGCCGGATGATGTGTGGCCGCTCCGTGCCAAGGTCTACCTCAAGGCAATAGTCCAGGCGTTTGCCGTCCCGCCCGAGATAGATCACCAAATCAGCCCGTGCATCACCATATGACTTTTCGATTTCCCAGTGGATTAGCTCAACATGGCCGGCACGATGTGCGCGGACGAATTCAACGTAAATATCCGCGACTTTGAGTGCATGGTTACTAATGCCGTACTTGCGCCGGTAGCCCTCCGGCCTTCCTAGCTCAGCCCAGCCAAGCTTGCCTAGCTCGTACACGTAGCCACCAGAGCCAGCGGTGTCCGTGGAGCGCCTCCCAACCCGCCGGAGGTAGCCATGCCGTACCAACCTGGTGAGGGCACGATCTAGGGGAGTGCCTGTCCTGTCCGCGAAGAGTATCTCGCCGACGTGCGTCGAAGCGA
>Ga0136625_1000681_pt1 | contig 11143 bp, 9 predicted proteins | sample AntDrymUQ4832306_2_FD_104672 | JGI IMG/M metagenome (GOLD analysis project Ga0136625, IMG submission 104672) | Polar desert sand microbial communities from Dry Valleys, Antarctica - metaG UQ483 (23.06) | ecosystem: Environmental > Terrestrial > Soil > Desert | place: Antarctica: Dry Valley...
CGAGTTGCTCGATCAACCCGAGACCATCAGGGGCCTCACCAACTACCACTGGTGGCCCCAGTCGGCATGACGCCCGAGAACCGTTCACCCGGATTCGGTATGAAACATCGGGGTCGCGCCGCTGCCAACGTGCCTACCGCGGCCTCGATCGCCCGGTGACCGGGCATCTCAGAGAGCCGGCCACCACGGAACGACGCTCGCGCGACAGAGCCCAAGAATCGCCCACCAGCATCGCATTCGGAGATGAAGAACCTGATACCTGAAACTTGTAGCCTGATGCCTACATGAAATCCATGTCGTGGCCGGCGCGGGAGACGGCCGCCGCGCCGCCCCCCTCCTGGGGTTCCGCGACGACGACTTCGGTGGTCAGGATCAGGGATCCTATCGAGGCGGCGTTCTGCAGGGCCGAGCGGGAGACCATCGTCGGGTCGGTCACGCCGGCGGAGATGAGGTCCTCGTACTCGCCGGTAAGCGCGTTGAAGCCGACGTCGCCGCCCCGGTCTCTTACCCGCGACACCACTATCGACCCGTCGGCGCCGGCGTTGGCGGCGATCTGGCGGATCGGCTCCTCCAGGGCCCGATGCACGATCGTCGCCCCGGTCTTCTCGTCGCCGTCGAGCGTGCCGAGCATCTCGCCGACCGCCTCCTGGGCGCGCAGGAACGCCACGCCGCCGCCCGGGACGATGCCTTCTTCCAGGGCCGCCCGGATCGCCGATAGGGCATCCTCCACGCGGTGCTTCTTCTCCTTTAGCTCCGTCTCGGTCGCGGCGCCCACCTTGATGATCGCGACGCCGCCCGCGAGCCTGGCGAGGCGCTCCTGGAGCTTCTCGCGGTCGAAGTCCGACTCGGTAAGCTCCAGCTCGTTCCGGATCTGGTGCGTGCGGCCGGCGATTTTCTCGGGGTCGCCTGTGCCGTCGATGAGGACGGTGTTGTCTTTGGTGATGACGACCCGACGGGCCCTGCCGAGCTGATCGATGCGCGTGTTCTCAAGCGTGAGGCCGAGCTCCGCGGTGATGACCTCTCCGCCGGTGAGGATCGCGATATCCTCTAGCATCCTCTTGCGCCGGTCGCCGAAGCTTGGCGCCCTCACGGCTGCCGCGGAGAAGGTCCCGCGCACCTTGTTGACGATAAGGGCCGACAGGGCCTCGCCCTCGAGGTCGTCGGAGATTATGAGGAGCGGTTTGCCCGATTGGACCACGGCGTTGAGCACCGGCAGGAGGTCGGTGACGTTGCCGATCTTCTGGCTCGCGAAGAGGATGTAGGGTTCGTCGAGTACGGCCTCCATCGTCTCCTGGTCGGTGACGAAGTAAGGGGAGACGTAGCCCTTGTCGAACTGCATCCCTTCCGTGAACTCCAGCTCCATGCCGAGGGTCTGGCCCTGCTCGACGTTCACGACGCCGTCCTTGCCGACCTTTTCGATGGCGTCGGCGATGACGTTACCGATCTCCTGGGAGCGGGCGCTGATGGCGCCGACCCGCGAGATCTCGTCATGGCCGGAGATCTCACGCGCCTGATCCCGGATCGAACCCACCGCGGCCTCGACGGCCTTCTCGATGCCGCCCCGCAGGATGACGGGGTTCGCGCCGGCGGCCACATTCTTGAGGCCTTCGGATACGATCTTCTGTGCCAGCACGAGGGCGGTCGTCGTCCCGTCGCCGGCAACGTCGTTGGTCTTGGTCGCGACCTCTAAAACGAGTTGGGCGCCCTGGTTCTCGAAGACGTCCCGGAGCTCCACCTGGCGGGCGATCGTCACGCCGTCGTTGGTGATCGTCGGCGTGCCGAACGCCTGGCCCAGGACCACGTACTGCCCCTTGGGGCCAAGCGTGACCCTCACGGCGCCCGCGAGCTTGTTGACGCCCCTCTCCAGCGCCCGGCGGGCGTCGGTGTCGAACTTCAGCTTCTTGTGCGCCACGATGGAACCTTTCCGCCGCTGCGAAACGGCTTCGTCAGTGGTGCTTGGGGGCGCCGGACTGCCGGCGCCCCGGGTTCTCGGTTGGGTGTTGCGGCCCGTGCCGGAGCGGGTTCAGGCGGCGTTTTCGGGGATGAGGATGCCGCGTCCCCGGAGGTTCCCTCTTTCCAGGTCGACCATTGCGTCTGTGATCGCATCGAGGGGATAGGTGGAGGTGTGCAACGTTACCTTACCCTGCGCGGCCAGCGTCATGAGCTCGGCGAGGTCGTTGTAGGTACCGACCAGATTACCCACGATGCTGATCTCCCTGAGGATCATGGCCTGGGTGGGTACGTCGAGCGCCCCACCGTATCCGACGACGTAGTAAGTGCCGGCGTCCCGGACCATCTGCGGGGCCACTTTTTCGACGCCCTGCTCGGCGACGATGTCGATGACCGCCTCAGCCCCCTTGCCGTCGGTGAGCTCCGCGACCGCATCGACCTCCCCGCCGTCGGCGAGGACGGTGTGGTCCGCGCCTATCTCCCGGGCGAGCTCCAAGGCGGGCTCCAGTTTGTCGACAACCACTATCTCGGCCGGGGTAAGCGCCTTGAGGCACTGGACGGCAATGTGGCCGAGGCCGCCGGCACCGATCACCACGGCCGTCGTACCAGGATAGAGTATGTCCTTGGCCTTCTTTACCGCGTGGTAGGCGGTCAGGCCCGCGTCCGCGTGGGCCGCTATGTCCCTGGGCTCTAGGCCGGGATCCAGTTTAATCACCGACCGGGCGTGGGTCTTCAGGAGGTCCGCAAAGCCCCCGTCTACGAACAGCCCCGGAAAGGCCTGTTCCTCGCACTGCATGTCTTTGCCCGCGCGGCACGCGCGGCACAGCCCGCAGGTGATCAGCGGGTGCACGACCACGGCGTCGCCCACCTCGACGTTGGTCACCGCAGATCCGACCTCGTGCACCCAGCCCGCGTTCTCATGGCCAAGCGTGAGCGGCAGCCCAACACCCGCCTGCTTATGGATCTCCCGGAAATCTCCATCCTTGAGGTGCAGGTCGGTACGGCACAGCCCTGCGGCGCCGATCCTTACGATCACGTCCAGCGGGCCCTCGATCTCCGGTTCCGCGACCTCGTCGATTTTCAGATACTCGCTGTAGCTGTGTAGCCGGGCCGCCTTCATGCGGTCTTCTCCTCTCTCTCGGGGATGCCGTAGCGGGTGGAGAGGAGCCCGCGGCAGAGGCTCGCGTTCCCCTCAATGCTCACCCTCACGGTCTTCGCGAACCGCAGGTGCTGCACGACCGCCTCCTCGGGCACCCGCTTGCCGTCAGGGTCCACGACGAGCGGCGCTTCGGCCGAGACGTCGAGGCCGAGCTCGGCCCTGCGCTCCAGGTACTTCTCGAACTCGTCGGAGGGGGGAAGGTCCTCCAGCCTCATGTTGGCGAGTTCCTCAGATGAGTGGCCGTCCGCCCTCAAGGTCCGGCAGAGCTGCTCCTGGCGGGAGACGAAGCTCTTGCGCCTGAAGGTGGTGCGGAGCTCTTCGAGGTCTGGGCTCTCCGTCTCTTTGGGGAAGGCGCCGTCGAAGCCGTACTGCCCGTTGACGCCGCCGTTGATCTCCTCTGAGGCGTAGTGGTCGTCCAGAAAGACCGTCGCCCGCTCCACGCCAGGCACGGAGAGCGCCGCCGCCTGGGCGTCGGCGACCATCAGGTACGCGAAGTTCGGGGCGCAGAAGTACGTCGGCAGGCGCAGCCGGATGGTGGCGGCGTCGCCCTCGATCTCCAACGAGGACACGAAGTCAAGGTCGGTGATCGGTTCGTCGAGCTCCGGGTCCCGGACGCCCGAGAGGGCGTCCAGGACCACTTGGCGGCTAGGCATCAGGCGGGGGAGACCGGCTCGGCGGCAACCGGGCCGGTGCTCTGGTCGGCGGTCACGGCCTGCATCTCCGCGGGGACCTCGATGTCGTAGAGGGCGGCGGCGTTCAGGCCGAGGATCTTGCGCTTGATGTCAGGCGTGATCTCGTCGTAGTCGTCGAACTCCGCGTCCTCCGGGTACTTGAAGTCAACGAACATCTCCACGAGCCACTTGGGCTGCCAGAGTGCGTAGTCGCTGGCGAAGAGGATGCGGTCCTCCCCGAGCCAGTACAGGAGCTCGCCGATGATCTGGGCGAAGTACCTGGGCTTGGCGTGGATGAACGGCATCGCAACCGCGAGCCCGCCGTAGACGTTGGGCTCCTGCGTCCCGATCCAGCAGAAGTCCTCGAGCCTCGGTAGCCCGACGTGCTCGACGACGAAGTTCAGGTCCGGGAACTCGCTGGCAACCCGGTCGACGTCTGCCACGTCGAAGGCGTCCTTGTTGAGAGGCCAGATCGTCGGCCCCTTGTGGACGTGAATGTTCTTCAAGCCGAGCTCCACGCACCTCTCCAGGTGCTTCATGGACCAGTAGTCGTCGAGTTTCCAGCCCCGCGAGTCGTCGTGCCACTCGGCCGTATACAGCTTGACGCCCGTGAAGTTGAACTTCTCGAATTTGCGCTGGAAGTCCTGCAGGCCCGCCTCGCCGCGCCGGGGCTCGAAGGAGCCGTTCAGGATGAACTTGTCAGGATGCTCGTCGCGCATAATGGCGTTGCGCTCGGTGGTGTTGAAGCCCTTGCTGTAGAAATCCGTGAGGTACGTCGCCTGCAAGATTGCCTTGTCCGCGTGGCCGACCTCGAAGAGGTCGTGCATCATGTCCTCTTTGGAGTACTTGCGGTACTTGTCGTAGTCCCAGACGTACTCTTCGGGGCTCAGGTTCTTGTGGTAGTCGTAGAAGCAGTTTATGAAGCCCTCGCCGTACCTGTTGGACGTGTTCTCTGGGCTGGCGTCCCAGTAATGGACGTGCCCGTCCACCACAAAATACTTCTCGCCGTCCTTTTCGTACAAGATATCTCCTCTCACGGATACGGATACGCTGCTCTCTAGTCTGACGTATCCCTCATAACTACGCATAAACCAGGCAGAAAAAATTGCTTACCCGGTGCTCAGAGGGTGCGTGAATCCTCGAACCTGCTTCCTCCCTTCCCAAGTTGGAACATAAATGATTATAGGGTCAACCCCGAGCCCGGGGCAACAAAGCCCTCCGCTTTCCGACAATGTAAGAAAAACGCCGAGAGACAGGGACGCGGGCATCCACCCTGTATAGACTGTTGCAAGCGAGGGACGTTCGCCGGGGGACACGACGGTCTTCCGCCGCCCATCCGTGAAAGGAGCCGGGGGATGCTAGGGGATCACGCGAACAGGCACACAGAGCCCAGGGAGTTCGGGGAGCGCACCCTCAAGGTGGGTAGGATGCTTTACATGTGCCACGAGAACGGGACGGAGGACCCGTGGAACACTGTGGCGATGGCGGTCTGCGCCTTCGAGGGCCTGCACACCAAGGACGGTTGGGAGTACCTCCTGATGAACCGCCGGGACATAGAGGACATTGCCGGTCTTTTCGAGAGATCCACCACCCCGGAGGAGTTCCGGGACGGACTGTTGGAGCTCAAGGAGCGGGACCTGCCGCGGCGGATGGGCGACGGTTAGCCGGACCCGACGGGCGTCCGGGTACAGGGGGACGTGTGGCGTCTCATGAGGAGAGCAGGGCGGAGGTACGCGGGGCGCTCGCCCGGCTGGGATGGGAGGTTCGGGCGGAGGACGCGTCGTCCGGCGCGGTCATCGGGGGGCACGTTGAATACTATCTGATGGTCAGCTTCGGGGACGACGGCCCTACGTCCGTGATCATCTCCTACGTCGGAGGCGGCGGCGGGCTACTCAGCCGTGGGTGGCCCGGATTGGAACGCCTCCCGACCCCCCGGAAGGTCGTCCGGGCGCTCTCCCACCGGCCGTAAGGCGTCTACGACTTTCCCGGACTTACTGCGCAAAGTCGCCTGGGCCTGCTCGTCGAGCGGCAAGGCCGGGCCGAAGGTGATGGGACCCGGGTGCTCGCCTGCGACAAGCGGCGTAGATGCCGGCGAGGGCTTCGATCTCCTGGGCCAACACAGGTCGGTCGTTGTGCATTCCTTCGGTTCGCCGGTCGAGCCGGAAGTAGCAGTCGACCCGGGTCGCGAACTCCACGAGGTGCAGGGCGTCGGCGCCCAGACCGGATCTTACCGGAGCTGTCCGTCTCTACCGCCCCGAACGCCAGCAATCGAACTTCACCATTTCGCACGTCGCCACCGTAAGAGGGTGGCCGGTCCGCGTTGGCGAACCTGCCACCCTCTTGTAGAAACGCTTTGGTTCAGCGAGGGGCTACTGCTTTACCTCCGGTAGCTCGAAACCGATAGCCTCGGCGGCATCTTCGGGGTTGGCGAACAGGAGTACGCTGTCGTCCTGTTTCACCATCCGCCCGTAGTGGGTAGACGTCTCGATTTCGAAGTCCTCCGGGGTGAATTCTTCCACGCCCAGGGCCTCGGCTATCTCGTCCATGTCGAACACGAGCTTATCGTCGGAATCGATCCGGATCATGGCCGGATATTTGACGACCTCAACACCCGGTTTCTCGCCCATTACCTCGGCGATGATGTTGCCTTCGACGCTGGCGCTCATCGTGACGCCGCACCTGTTCGACGAGGTACGGTCGTTCTCGAACCGTTCTTCGGTTGGTTTTTCGCTCACAGGGTCACCTCCTCTGGCAACTGGAGTTGGAGATCAGAGAGGATTTCCTCGAAGCGGCTCTTGACCCTGTCGTAGGAATCCTCGAAGCTGACCGGCTTGACCTCGGGCTCGGACCAGATAGGCGCGAGTCCCTTGGCGGCGGCGACGCTGTAGGGTGTCCAGCGGGCGAGCCACTCCTGCATGAGCTGGCGGTTCTCCTCGCCGTGGACTTCGTCCTCGCCCATGACCCGGAACATCTCCTTGGTGTAGCGGAGGTCGCGCTCGTTGAACTCCCTCTCGCTCACCCCGATCACCGAGCCGGTCAGGGAATCGCCGTGCAGGGGGGCGAACCGCATCGCGAACTGGCTGCGGAACAGCTCGCCGACGAGCGGCTCCAGGATAACGTTGGCGGCGAAGGTGGTCTCGGCCCAGTCTTTGGCGTTGATTATGCGCTCCACGTTCTCGCGCACGCCCTGCCAGGATGGATCGTCCATCCAGACTTCTTTATGGATGGTCGGATCGAACTCGTCCTCGGAAAAGACCTCGCTGAGCTCCAGGTTGTAGAGCATGATGTCCTGGGCGGTGCGCAGTTTGTGCATGCAGTTGACGGCGATGGCGTTGTTGAGCATGTTGCTCATGGCGGCCCGCTGCGCCGGCATGAAGACGTACATCCCGAGGCCGTGATCCACGTGCGACCAGGCGCTGATGTGCTTGGCGAGGATCGGGAGCCAACTCTTGTTCCAGTACTGGAACACGTTCTCGGACTTGGCGTTCTCGATGCTCTGCGTGATCTGGCGGACGGAGTTCGAGTTGTTGACGTAGTAGGTCTTCTCCCACTCCTCATTGGGGTCGCGGAACTCGTGCCAGTTGGATGATTTTATGCCCGTCCATTTCGCGTCGTAGCCCAGATCGCCGTTGGGCCACCCGAGGATCCAACCCTGCGTTAGATACCTGTCGGGGTCGGGCTGGACGTCAACGGTCACGTCCTCGTACTTGGTGGCGCGACGCCCCTTGGGTTCGAAGTAGTTGTAGGTCCGGCTGCCGGACCCCGCGAACTCGGCCGCACCAGCTTCCGCATCCGTCAACCGAATGGGGGGTATGCTCCGCGTTCCCCGTCCCGCCGCTTCGGTAATTGCCTTTTCTTCACTCACAGACAGACAACCAGCCTTTCCCTATTGATCTTTGCTGTCCGTACGATGATCTCCGGAACAAGCTACCTTATGCTCGTCAGAACATAGGTGCCTCCTTTCTTTATCGGATTCATCCGGGGGACTCCGGGCCTTTCACTTCTTTCTTTTTGGAGCCCTCCGCTTCCCCCGTGGTAGTGAACTTGTCGAAGTAGATGCTCTCCCGGGCGACGCCCTTCGTCTCGATCACAGGGATCGCGGCGTCGATCATGGGGGGCGGGCCGGCCAGGTATGCCTCCGTCTCGCTCAGGTCCCCTTCGAGTCGCTCGAGGACGTCCGTGATCAAACCCGTCTCCCCTTCCCACTCGTCGTCGTCCTCCGGCTCCGAGAGCGCCGGCACGAACCTGAAACCGGGCAGCTTCTCCTCCAACGCTGCTAGCTCGTCGAGGTAGAAGAGGTCCTTCTTCGTCCTGGCCCCGTAGTAGTAGGTGGCTTTCCGCTCTATGCCCTTCTCGGCCATGTGGTTGAGGATGGACCAGATCGGGGCCATCCCCGAGCCGCCACCGAGGAAGATGATGTCTCCGTCGGATTTCTCGTGCAGCATGAACATCCCGAAGGGCACCTTCACCTTCATCTTGTCCCCGACCTCGAGCTCCTCGTCCAGATAACTCGAGAACATCCCGCCCGGATAGATTTTGATGATGAACTCGGCCCGCTCGGCGGAGAGCGTGGTGTTGGCCATGGAGTAGGCCCGATGCTCGTTGCTGTCCGGAAGGTAGAGCTCGGCGTACTGCCCCGGGATGAAGTTCATCTCGGAGGATCCACCAGGTTGAGCACGAGGCGCTTTATGTCATGCGTGAGATCCTCGATCTCCTGGACCTCGGCGTGGACCATCTGGATCGGAACTCCCGTCTCCAGCATGTCCTCGTGGTAGGCGATGAGCTCGACTTCGAGATCGCCGTAGGCGTAGGACTTGCACAGGAGGACAAAGCCCTCCTCTTCCTCGGTCTCGTTGAGTGCGAAAGTGGAGAAAGGATCCATCTCCATGTCGCCGTCCAATAGAAACGCCTTGCACGCCGCGCACTGCCCCTGCCTACACCCATGCATCAGCATCACGCCCTGCCGGAACGCCGCATCGAGGACGGTCTCTTCTTCTTCTACCTCGATCTCGATGCCAACCGGCTCAAAGTGAACCTTGTGCGTCTTTCCCATAACTTAGCCCCTCAACCCCTTTTATGCATGATTTTGTGGTGTACGCTCCTAAATCCCCTGTAGAACAAGATCGTATACACACGAGATAGTCACGTCAAAATTGTGTCAACCGATTCCTCCCGTGTTGGGATTTACGGGCGCGTATACAAAATGGGAGAGAATTCCAACAATCTTGGAATCAAGAATCGTGACACGCTAGGGAGGGCTGCCGGATGAAAGCGGTGGCCCTCTCCAGAAACTACTCCGCCGTGTGCTTCTCGCGCCGCCGTCCCGCCGGCGGCGCCTTGTTCCTGGCGCCCTTTAGTCGCCGGGCGCTGCGTCGAACGAGACATTGTGGTGGGAGGCGGCCTTGGCCGTTCTCCCGTGTTGCTCCATCCGTACTCCGCACCCGAAGTTCATCCGGTCCCGAGGACGGCGAGCAGGTCGCCCGGCTCGACGTTCGTGCCCGAGGGGACGGCGAGTCGCTCGACGGTGCCGTCTGTCGGGGCGCTGATGGTCGACTCCATCTTCATCGCCTCTATGGTGGCGATCTGCTGCCCCGCGTCGACGGTCGCGCCCTCGTCGACCGTGAGCGTCACGATCCCGGTCATCGGGGCGGGGACGTGGCGGTCGTCTCTCGGGTCCGCCTTCTCGCGCGCGGAGGTTTCGGGCTCTAGCGAGTGGTCGGGGACGTCGATCGGGCGCTGCTGGCCGTTTAGCAGGATCAGCAACGTCCGGATGCCCCGTTCGTCCGCGTCCGTGATGGCTTCCAGCCTGACGTAGAGCCGGACCCCGGGCTCCAGGTCGAGGGCAACCTCCTCGCCTTTCTCCAGGCCGTAGAGGAACGCCCTCGTCGGGACGACCGAGACGTCGCCCCAGCGCTCCTCGGCCGCCGCCCGCTCCGCGGCTGGGCCGGGTAGCATGAGCCGGTTCAAACGCCCCCGGCGGTCTTTGTCGGCGGTGCCGTCTTCTTCCGGGACGTGCCCGTCGGCTTGCCGTTCTTCGCGGCCTTCGAGCGCCCGGGAACGGAAAGGCTCAGGCCATCCACGGGGCGGCGTGCCAAGTTCGCCGCGCAGGAAGCCGATGACGCTGTCCGGGAGGTCGTGGGAGCCGGGGTCGGACTCGAGGTCGTCCGGGTCTATGCCGGCGGAGAGCAGGTACAGGGCGAGGTCGCCGACCACCTTGCTCGTGGGGGTGACCTTTACAAGATGGCCCAGCAGCTCGTCGCAGCGGGCGTAGAGGATCTCGATCTCTTCGAAGCGCCCGGCGAGCCCCTGGATGATCGCCTGCTGCCTGAGGTTGGAGAGTTGGCCGCCGGGGATCTCGTGCCGGTACACCGTTCCCGTCGGGGAGCGCAGCCCGGACTCGAACGGCGCGTACAACCTCCTCACCGCCTCCCAGTAGGGCTCCAGGTCCCCTAAAGCGCCGAGCGGGAGGCCCGTCGCGCGAACGGTGTGGTCCGTCGCCGCCACGACGGCGGCCAGGGACGGCTGGCTCGTCATGCCAGACATGGGGGCGGCGGCGCCGTCCACCGCGTCCACGCCGGCCTCCACCGCCGCCAGGTAGGTCGCGAGCTGGCCCCCGCCGGTGTCGTGGGTGTGCAGGTGCACCGGGAGGTCGAACTCCCGCCGCAAGGCGCCGACGAGGGCGCGGGCGGCCGGGGCCCGCAGGAGGCCCGCCATGTCCTTTATGCACAGGACATGGGCGCCCGCCTCCACCAGCCCCTCGGAGACGCGGAGGTAGTAGTCTAGGGTGTAGAAGTCCTCCCCCGGGTCGGAGAGATCTCCGGTGTAGCAGAGAGAGCCCTCGGCCAGGGCGCCGGCCTCCAGGACCGCCTCTATGGCGGCGCGCATCCGGCCGACGTCGTTGTTGGCGTCGAAGATGCGGAAGACGTCGAGGCCCGCCGCGTGCGCCTCTCTCACGAAGGCAGAGACCACCTCTGGCGGGTAGGTGGTGTAGCCGACGACGTTCTGGCCGCGCAGGAGCATCTGCAGGCAGACGTTGGGCAGGGCTTCCCTGATGCGGGAGAGCCGCTCCCACGGGTCCTCGTGCAGGAACCGCAGGGCGACGTCGAAGGTGGCCCCGCCCCACACCTCCGCCGAGAGGAGCTGGGGCAGCGAGTGGGCGACGTGGGGCGCTACAGCCAACATATCGAAGGTCCGCATCCGGGTGGCGAGGAGCGACTGATGGGCATCGCGCATCGTCGTGTCGGTTACCCCGAGGGCGGATCTCTCGCGCAGCCAGCGGGCGAAGGCCTCCGGGCCGAGCTCCAGCAACTTCTGGCGGGAGCCTGGCGGGGGGTCGCCGTCCGGCAGGGGCAGGAGCTTGGCG
>Ga0136625_1000683_pt1 | contig 11139 bp, 12 predicted proteins | sample AntDrymUQ4832306_2_FD_104672 | JGI IMG/M metagenome (GOLD analysis project Ga0136625, IMG submission 104672) | Polar desert sand microbial communities from Dry Valleys, Antarctica - metaG UQ483 (23.06) | ecosystem: Environmental > Terrestrial > Soil > Desert | place: Antarctica: Dry Valley...
GTCGGTCACCGTCCACAACGGCCGGTTCTCGCAGGAGTACCGCCCCCTACGCGCCGAGCAAGGGCAGGCCGTGGCCCACTACCTCGGTACGTTCGGGGCGGCGCCCGCCGACAGCGATCCGGTGAAGGTCCTGCCGTGATCTTCTCAACGTCCTGATGGAGCTAGCCGGGCTCGAACCGGCGACCTCCTGGGTGCGATCCAGGCGCTCTCCCAAACTGAGCTATAGCCCCGAGAGGCTTGGATGGTAGCGGTGGGGGGTCCTGACAGGTGGATCGCGAAGGGGCCCTGGGGGCTACTGTTAGCTAAGAGGAATGAGCTTCCGCGGGCGCCTGCGCGTCTTCTTCACGATCATCGTGATCGTCCCGATGGTCGCCGTCGCGGCGGTTCTCTACCGCCTGACCGCCGACAGCGAGACGGGCAAGGCCGACGCCGGCATCGCTGCCGGGCTGAGGACGGCGATCGCGCTGTACGACATCTCGTCCGAGCGCGCCGAGCCGGGCCTGCGTGCGCTGGCCGCGAACATGTCGGTGGTCGACGGTCTCGTTGCAGGGGGCCCGCGCGCGCGGGCGGCCCTGCGCAAGGCCGCGTCGGTGCCCGGAGTCGTGCGGGTGGCCTTCCGGACCGAGGGCTCGCGGCAGACGCTCACAGCCGGGCGCGACAGCGGCGTCGCTGCGGCCGGGGCTCCCCTCGTGGACCTACGCGGACGCCGGCTGGGCACGCTTGCCGTCTCCGTCACGTCCGCTCGCGCCTACGCGACCCAGTTACGCAAGCTCACCGGGCTTCAGGTGGGCCTGAGCCGCGGGCGCCTTCTGGCCGACACGCGTGGCGGTGCCCGCATGGTGCCCGCCGGCGGCGGTGACTTCGACCTCCGCGGAGAGGACTACAGGGGGCGGGCGGACCGCTTCCGCGAGGTGCTCGGGCCGCCGGTGACGATCGCGGTCTACGACCCGGCCGAGGAGCTCACCGGCTCGGTGGGCAGCAGCCGCCTCCTGATCGGCGGCATCATCCTTGCGTTCCTGCTGCTGGCGTTGGCCTCGTCGGTGTTCGTGGTACGGGCGCTGCAGGACCAGATCGGGCGTTTTCTCGACGCTGCGCGGCGCCTCGCGAAGGGTGACTTCAAGCACCCTGTCCCGACGCACGGGGGCGACGAGTTCGCCCTCCTCGGTCGCGAGTTCAACAGCATGTCCGAGCAGCTGGAGGCCAAGATCGAGGAGCTCGACCGCAACCGCCGCGAGCTCGAGGAGACGATCCGCCGGGTAGGCGCCGCGTTCGCCTCGGGGCTCGACCCCCAGGGGATCTTCGAGCTGACGCTCGACACGGCGATCGATGCCTGTGATGCCGACGGTGGCCGGGCGCTTCCGCTCGCCTATGGGCGCATCGATGCCTTTCGGCGCGGCAGCGAGGCCGCGACCACCACGGCCGCCCTGGCGGCAGCCGAAGGTGTCGCGCTCCGCGGCGACGGCGGCGCCCTGCCGGCCAGCGGCCACGCAGCCGAGGCGCACAGTCGCGGCGCGCACGCGCTGGCGGTGGCGATCCGCGCTCCCCATGGCGACCACGAGCACATGGGCCTCGTCTCCATCGCGCGCGGAAGGGAGTTCACGCGCGAGGAGCGTGAGCTGTTCGAGTACCTGGCCGGACAGGCCGCCGTCTCGATGGAGAACGCCGAGCTCCACGAGACCGTCCAGCGCCAGGCGGTCACCGACGAGCTCACCGGGCTGTCCAACCTCCGCGAGCTGCAGAGCGCGCTCGATCGCGAGATCGAGCGCTCGCGCCGCTTCGACAGCTCGCTGGGGCTGGTGATGGTGGACATCGACAACTTCAAGCAGGTCAACGACGTCTTCGGCCACCAGCAGGGCGACAAGGTGCTCGTGCAGGTGGGCCGCGTGCTGCGCGAGCTTTCGCGCGACATCGACGAGCCGGCCCGCTACGGCGGCGAGGAGCTCGCGGTGATCACCCCCGAGACAGACACCGCGGGCGCCGCTCATCAGGCCGAGCGCATGCGCGAGGCGATCGAGGGCCTTCGGGTCGCGCGTCTGGACGGCCAGGGCCACTTGCAGATCACCGCCAGCTTCGGGGTCGCCTCGCTGCCCGACACCGCCTGGGACAAGGACTCCCTCATCGCCGCGGCCGACGGCGCCCTGTACCGCGCCAAGCACGCGGGCAAGAACCGAGTCGAGCGCGCCGGCTCGCTGACTGCCCCGCGCAGTGGACCGCGTTAGGCTCTCGCGCCAATGGGTGTTCTCGAGGACGCCATCCGCGAGCACATCGAGCTTCGGCGACGCCATGGAGCCGCCGAGGGCGAGCTTCGCGACCAAGAGGCCGAGGCCCTCGGCCCCGTCCGCCGGGAGGTGGACGGCGACGTGGACCCGGCCGAGGAGGCCGCCGGGGCCGACGCGCCGGTCGAGCCTGCGGACGAGCCCGTCCCGCTTGCGGAGTCCGAGCCCGAGGAGCTGGAGCCTGAAGTCCCCTTCGACGAGGTCGGTGAGCGCGAGCCCGGGCCTGCCGCCTCGCTCGATCCCGACGAGCCGTCGCGCGCGGTCCCCCTCGAAGAGCCGGTGACCGAGGTGGGCTCCCCGTTCGAGGAGCCCTTCGGCGACGAGCCGCCCCCGACGGAGCTGCCGCCCGGGACGGAGCTGCCTGAGACGGAGCTGCCGCCTGAGGGGGAGCTGCCGCCTGAGGGGGAGCTGCCGCCTGAGGGGGAGCTGTCTGCTGAGACGGAGCTGCCGCCTGAGGAGCTGCCGCGCGCTGAGGAGCCGCTTCCGGAGGAGCTGCCGCCCGAGGAGCTGCCGCCCGAGGAGGATCCACCGCTGGCGGACGCCCCGCCGCCCGCCGGCGCGGGGGCCGACGACGACGTGCTCGAGGAGACCCCGGACTTCCTGTCCGAGACGCCCGAGCACGATCGGCTCTGGTTTGAGCAGAAGCCTCCGCGCGACTTCGACTTCGACTAGCCCTTTGACCCAGCGCGCGGTCAAACAGACGTCCAGTGGGCGCCCCGTTCCCCAAGCGGGGCGCCCGCCGCGCCGAGAAGACGGTTACGACGGCACGGAGGGTTCCGTCGAGTACAAGCGGCACTGACGCCGCTGGGTTGTGCAGTATGCGGGGATCGCCGGGGCGGGCGATCCCCGCCGCAGCCTCTCAGGACACGTAGCCGCGCGTGCGGGCCGCCTCGAGCACCCGCTCGATGCCCAGCTGGTACGCCGCCAGCCGCAGCGGCACCTCGTCCTGCTGCGCTTTGGCCGCCACCTCGCCGTACGCACGGCGCATGATCGTCTCGAGCTGGTGGTTGACCGCATCCTCCTCCCAGCGAAAGTGCTGCAGGTTCTGGACCCACTCGAAGTAGGAGACGATCACCCCACCCGCGTTGGCCATCACGTCGGGCACCACGTGGACCCCGTTGGCGCTGAGGATCTCGTCGGCGTTCGGGGTGGTTGGGCTGTTGGCGCCCTCCACCAGCAGCTTGCAGCGCAGCAGGCTCGCGTTGCCACGGTGGACCATTCCGCCAAGCGCGGCGGGGAAGAGGACGTCGCAGGCGATCCCCAGCAGCTCCTCGGGGCTGCAGGGCTCGGAGTCCTTTTCGAAGCCTTCGAGCACCCCGTTCTCGGAGACGTGGTCGACGAGCGCGTCGACGTCGATCCCTCGCTCGGACCGGATCGCCCCGCTGGCGTCCGAGCAGCCCACCAGACGGGCGCCGTTCTCACACATGATGCGAGCGATCCACGATCCCACGTTGCCGAACCCCTGCACCACGAAGTCGCAGTGGGAGGGATCAACGCCGCGTTCCGTCGCGGCCTCGGAGAACATGCACACCACACCGCGCCCGGTTGCCGCTTCCCTCCCCAATGAGCCCTCGAGGGACAGCGGCTTGCCCGTCACGCACGCGGGCGTATGGCCGTGGAGCTTGCCGTACTCGTCCATGAGCCAGGCCATCGTCTGGGCGTTGGTCCCCACGTCGGGGGCGGGGATGTCTCGCTGGGGCCCGAGCACCTTGTCCACCTTGTCCATGAACGAGCGAGCCACGTTCTGGAGCTCCGAGGGCTCGAGCTCGGCGGGATTCACGTTCACTCCGCCCTTGGCCCCGCCGAAGGGGATCTCGGCGATGGCGGTCTTCCAGGTCATGAGCTCGGCCAGGGCGCGCACCTCGTCGAGGTCGACGTCGGGATGGAAGCGGATGCCGCCCTTGTAGGGGCCGCGCGCGCCGTTGTGCTGCACGCGATAGCCGTGGTAGACGTGCATCTTCCCGTCGGACTGCTTGACGGGGATCTGGACCTGCACCTCGCGGTAGGAGGAGCGCAGCACCGCGGCCAGGTCGTCGCGCAGGTCGAGCCTCTCGGCAGCCCGGTCGAACCAGTGCGAGACGATCTCGTAGTTCGAGACCTCGGCCCGCCCGTCGCGCGGCGGCGGCCTCGGCTGGCGGTGGGCCACGTCCTCCTCGTGGTGACTGGCGGCGGCTCCCTCGTCCATCTGCCGGCGCCAACCTACCCGCTACGCCCTGCGATGGAGCCAGCCGGGCTCGAACCGGCGACCTCCTGCTTGCAAAGCAGGCGCTCTTCCAGCTGAGCTATGGCCCCCGCCGCCGAATGGTAGGGCCAGAGCGTCAGATGTCGGCGCAATCTCCGCCGAGCGGTCAGTCGCTAGGCGGCCCGCAGCGAGTCGGCGGCCGTGACGAGGGCGGCCCCGAGGAACACGCTGTCCTTTGCCAGGAACTGCCCCACCAAGGAGAGCTTCGGCGGCCCCTGGCCCTCCTGCCACACCCCGGGCGTCGTGGCAAGGAAGCTGAGCGTGGTGACGAACACCCCGGCAGCGCCGAGGCTGCCGATCGCGGAGGCTTTGGGGGAGAGCGGCTTCGCGGCGATCAGAGAGCCCAACGCGATCTCCGCCATCCCTATGAGTCGTGCCGTCTTCTCCTCGCCCAGTTTGCTGACAAAGGCCGAGAACAGCGGGCTCGAGGAGACCATGGGATGGATGTTCTCCACCTCGTAGTCCTCGAACTTGAGTGCCCCGACCCACACGAGGGTCGTTGCCAATGTGGAGCGCAGGACTGAGGTGCTCACGGACTGGAGGGGAGTCGCTGGTCGTCTGCTCATTAGCGGTTCCTTTCACTGGCAGTCAGCCAGAGATCGCGAGGTATGGGACGGGACGGTACCGTTTCCGCCAGGCCCAGGGTCAGCGCTCTGCGCCGCGCCCCTCACCCATCGCCTGGCCGGCGAAGGACAGCAGATAGGCCATGGTCGCCTCGAGCGCGTCTGTCATCGGGCGTACGTCTTTGTTGAGAGTCGAGAGCAGGTAGCCGCCCTGGATTGCCGCCAGGGTCGTCGCCGCGAGCCTGCTCGGGTCGGCGTCGGGGCGCAGCTTCCCCGCGGCTTTCATCCTCGCGAGCACTTGCTCGATGGCCGCCTCCCAGAGAGAGAAGACCTCCGCGAGCTCGCGCCGGTGCGCTTCGTTGGAGTCGGCCAACTCCGCGGCGAGCGAACCGATCGGACAGCCGCCGATCAGCGCTCGTTCTGCGTGGGAGGCGACCAGGGAGTCGAAGTAGGCCGTGAGCCCCTCCCAGCTGTCGAGACGCTCGAGCACGGCAAGCTGCCAGCCGACGTGGCGGTCGGACTGGTAGCGGATGACCTCGCTCACGAGGTCCTCCTTGCTCGGGAAGTAACGGTAGAGCTGGCTCTTGCCGGCGCGCGCCCCGGCGAGAACCTGCTCGACGCTCGTGGCGGTCACGCCGCGCTCGTGAAAGAGACGGGCGGCGGTGCCCAGGATCTTCTCCCTCGTCTCCCGGCCTCTTTCAGTCCTTGGCTCGGCCATCGCTGGTGCCCCTGTGGGAGAAGCGAACCTCCTGCCCGCCGGCGTCGACTCGGCAGTCCTCGGCGCGCCGGGCAGCCCCTCAGCTGACCATCCGGATCGTGAGCGGATAGCGGTAGGCCTCGCCTTTGTTGGCCTTCATCCCGGCGATGATCGTCAGCACGATGTAGGCGATTCCCAGCGGGATGAACAGGACGAACAGGATGAAACCGATCCCGAGGGTCACCACGGCCAGGAGAAAGAACACGATGGCCAGCACGATCGTGTAGAGCAGCATCGAGAGGTTGAAGTTCAGCGCCTCCCGACCCTGGTCGGCGATGAAGGGATGGTCGTCCTTCTTGACCAGGTAGATGATCAGGGGCCCGAGAAAGGTGAGGCCACCGAGCAGTGAGGCCACCAGTGCCGATAGATGGGCGAACATCGCCCACTGGCGGGCGTCACGGTCGGCGTCGAAGGCCTGCGGAGCCCACCCCTGCGGCGCCTGTGCCTGCTGGGTCCACTGCGTGCCGTCCCACCAGCGTTGGGCGCCGGGCTGCGAGGGGTCTGGGTACCAACCGGGGGGCGGGGGTGAGCCGCCGCCGGGCGTCTGCTGGGCTTCCATGGCGCCCAGCATCGCAGGAGCGGAGGGCTGGATCGCTACCGGGGGCGCCGGAAGCCCACGTCGAGCATCTTGGCGGCCTGTCTGGCGGGGTCGGGCGAGTTGAGCAGCACCGCCGCGAGGGTCCGGCCGCGGCGGCGGGCCACCGCCACCAGGCAACGGCCGGCGGGGTTGGTGTAGCCGGTCTTCAGGCCGATCGTTCCCCGAAAGCCCGAGCGCAGCAGGGGGTTGGTGGTGTAGAGGGAGAGTCGGCCACCCTTGACCGGGAAGCGGAGGTTCGACTGGCGCTTTCGCACGATGCGCCGGATGCGCTTCTCTCGCACGGCGATTCGGGTCAGCACCGCGAGGTCCGCGGCGCACGAGCGGTTGCCTCGTTGCAGCCCGTGGGACGATGCGAAGCGCGTGCAACGAAGGCCGAGCCGGCGGGCCCGGCGGTTCATGGAGCGCACGAATCGCCGCTCGCTGCCCGCCACGTGGCCGGCCAGCGCGATGGCGGCGTCGTTGGCGGACGCCAGCAGCAGCCCGTGCATCAGCGTCTCGACGGGCACCTTGCGCCCACGGGGCAAGATCCCGACCCCGGAGCCCTCGTACTTCAGCGCGCTCGGGCCTACGCGCACCTGCTCGCGGGGCCTGGTGCGCTCGACCACGAGAATGGCCGTCATTATCTTGGTCAGGCTCGCCATCGGCAGCCGCCGCAGCGCCTGGCGGCGCCAGAGCACGTCGCCGGTCTCGACGTCGAAGAGCAGCGCGGCGCGGGGCTGCTGGCGAAAGTGGAGGCGAAAGGCGTCGACGCCCTGCAGGCGGACGGCCGGGGCAGCCGGAGGCACGGGCGTCTTGGGGGTTTGCGAGACGAGCGCGGAGTTGGCGGCCGGGCCGCCCGCCGCCACCGGGACGGCCGCTCCGCGCTCGTCGCGCACAAAGGTCAGGTACGCGGCCACCCCCACGCCGATTGGGGCGAGCAGCGCCAGCACCAGGGCGAGCACCTTCGTGCCTCGCCGGCGCCGGCGCCCTCCCTGGAGCGGGCCGTACTGCGGCGGCCTACTCATCGGGCGGCGGCGAGCCCAGCGCGCCGATCACCCCGAAGCCCAGGACTGCGAGCAGGCCGAGCGACACCACGACGAGGAACGTCACCCCTTCCCGGAACATCACCGACAGGGTAAGGAAGGTGAGGAGGCCGATGAGGGCGAGGCTGGCCACCAGCACGAGGGTTCGGGTCACGAAAAAGCCGCTCTTAGCGGAGATCGAGGAACTCGATCGAGCGCGAGAAGTGAAAGCCCGGCCGCGCGCCGCCCGAGACCGCGTAGACCCGCCGCCCCAGCGCGGCCGCCCCGAGGCCGTGGCGCGGGGTGCGCATGTCGGGCAGGTCGCGCCAGCGCCGGCGCCGCGGGTCGTAGGCCTCGACGCGCTCGATCGTGCGCCCGGTGGTGAAGTCCTCCCCGCCGAAGACCACGATGCGCCCGCGCACGACCGCGGCCGCGATGCCGCCCCGCGCTCGACGCATGTCCGGCAGTCGCGCCCAGCGCCTGCGCCGGGGGTCGTAGCTGTCGACCACCCGGAAGTTCCCTCGGGCCCCCCGGCGGCCGGCCAGCACGTAGAGGCGGCCGCCGGTGGCGGCGCCGGTCGTGTGGTCGCGGGCGGGGCCGGGGAAGCTCGGGCCCCGTGCCCAGCGCCGCCTGCGAAAGCTGTACACATCCATGGTGCGCAGCGAGCCGCGCGGGTTGGCGCCGCCGGCGGCGTACAGACGGCCGCCGACGATGCCCACCGCATGCGCCGCCCGCGGTGAGGGTGAGGAGGGCAGGCGGCTCCAGCGGTTTCGGCGCGGGCTGTAGACCCACAGCCGCGCCGTGGCGCTGTCCAGGCTTCGCCGCCCGCGATAGCCGCCGTGCACGTAGAGCCTTCCCCGGTGGGCGATCGCTGTCGGGTGATTGACCCCCACCGGTAAGGAGCGCAGGCGTCGCCAGCGGTTGCGGCGGATGTCGTAGCGCTCGAGCGTTCCGACGGTGGCGCCCGAGCTGCGCTCGAAGCCACCCACCACGTAGATCGAGCGCCCCACGCGCGCCGCGGCGACCTCGGTCCGAGCCGAGGGCGCGTCGGTGAGCGGCCCCCAGCTACGGGTCCGCGAGCCCGCGACTGGCTCCGACGCCGGCGGCTCGTCGCCCCCGGTGGCCGCCAGCGCCGCCGCGCCTGTGCCCGCCGCAGCGGCCACGCAGAGCGCCACCAGCCCCCGCCGCATGGCCCTAGCGCCGGAGCGCAGCCCGAGCGTTGGTCGGGCGAGCACCGCCGCTCGACGGCCTCTGCCCGGCTGCGGCCAGCTCGAGGGTCTGCTCGGCCTGGTAGCTCGAGCGCACGAGCGGACCGGCGGCCACGGCATCGAAGCCCATGGCGTAGGCCTCGCGCTCGAGGTCGGCGAACTCCTCGGGGTGCCAGTATCGGACGACGGGCAGGTGGTTGCGCGTGGGGCGCAGGTACTGGCCCACGGTGAGGATCTGCACACCGTGCTCGCGAAGGATGGCGAAGGCGTCCAGCAGCTCCTCGCGGCTCTCGCCCAATCCTGTCATCAGGCCCGACTTGGTGGCTACCTCGCCCCCGCCCAGCTCCTTGGCGTTGCGCAGCACCCGGCAGGAGCGCAGGAAGCGCGAGCCGCGGCGGGCGAGCGGGTAGAGCCGCGGCACCGTCTCCACGTTGTGGTTGAAGACGTCCGGCCGCTCGGCGACCACGCGGGCCAGCGGCATCTCCTGGCCCCGGAAGTCCGGCGTGAGCAGCTCGACCTTGCAGCCCGGCGCCATACGGCGGATCGAGCGCACCACGCCGACGAAGGCGCTCGCGCCGAGGTCGGGGAGATCGTCGCGGTCCACGCTGGTGATCACCGCGTGACGCAGGCCCATGCGCTTGACCGACTGGGCCACCCGCAGCGGCTCGAGCGGGTCGTGGTGGGTGGGCTTGCCGGTCTTGACGTTGCAGAAGCCGCACCGGCGGGTGCAGGTGTCCCCGAGGATCATGAAGGTGGCCGTGCCCGCCGACCAGCACTCGCCGATGTTGGGGCAGGCCGCTTCCTGGCAGACCGTGTTCAGACCCTCGCCGTCGACCATGCGCCGCAGCTCGCGGTAGCGGTCCCCGCCGGGAGCCTGCACCTTGAACCAGGAGGGCTTGCGCTCGCCGAAGGCAGGGCCCTCGGGCATCTCGAGCACTCGGGTGCCGCCCGGGTTGGCGCGCGAGCGGGTGCTCATGCCGGCAGTGCCTCCCTCGCCAGCAGGCGCTCCAGCGACACGATGCGCTGGCGGCGCCCGAGGCCCTCGGCCACCCGGAAGGCGACCTCCTTGCGCAGGCATGGCATCCGTCCCGCGTGGCCGGTCTCCTCGAGGACCGAGGTCATCCGCACGTTCGGCAGGCCGCAGGGCACGATAAACGCGAACGGCTGAAGGTCGCAGTCGACGTTGATCGCGAACCCGTGCGTGGTCACGCCCCGCGAGACGTGCACCCCGATCGAGCCGATCTTGGCCTCGCCGGCCCAGACACCGGTGAGCTCGTCGGGAGCCTGGGCGGTGATTCCCTCGCCGGCGAGGGAGTCGATCATCGCTCGCTCGAGGGCGGCCACGTAGGCGGGGACGTCGGCCACCCCGACGATGGGGTAGCCCACCAGCTGGCCGGGGCAGTGGTAGGTCACCCGCCCGCCGCGGTCGGACTCGGCCACCTCGATGCCCTGCAGCTCGTACCAGCTCTCCCCCATGGGGAGGTCGCCCGGCTCGGTGCGCCTGCCCTTGGTGAGGACGGGCGGGTGCTCGAGCAGCAGCAGCAGGTCGGGCAGCTCGCCCTCCTGGCGAAGCGTGCGAAGCCGTTCCTGGAGGGCTGTGGCCTCCGCGTAGGGGAGGCGGCCGAGCTGAGCGACCCAAAGCTCCTGCACGGATTCGATGGTAGTTGTAGAGCGAGCGGTGCTCGCCCGACCGACGCTCGGGATCGGGCTACCCTCAGGGCGATGGCCGGCGGAGAGCGCTTCTGGGTGGCGCGGGCGCGCTGGCGGCTGCGCGGCGCGATGCTCTGGCCCGCGTTCGTGGTGCTCACGCTTGTCGACGGCCTGGTCCTCTACCGCCTGTCGCCGGTGGGCTTCGAGTTCAAGGACCCGGTCTGGCCGACGATCGTGGCCACCTTCGGGAACCTATTCCTGGTGGCGGCGATCGCCCCCTGGTTGACGCGCCGCCTGGCTGCACGCCGGACTCCCGCCCCGGTGGAGGTCGAGCGCGAGGTCTTGAAGGACCGCGTGGGGACCGGCCTGCTGGCGGCCGGCCTGGTCGGGGTGATCGTGGCCGGCCTGGGCAACCGCGAGGTCGTGGTGTCCGAGACCAAGGCCACCGAGCAGAATGGCGCGGCGGTCCGCGACTTCATCGAGCGCTCCCGCAGCCCGGAGCTGATCCGAAACCTCCAGACTGCGAACACCGTGAGGCTCAGCGAGGGCTACTTCCGCACGTGCGTCGCGCGCGACGACCGCCGCCGCCACTTCTGTCTGTTCGTGGACACCAACGAGCGGCCCGCCGGGGTGGTCCGGGACCGCAGCCAGGTGCCCAACCGCGAGCTTTTCCCCAACGGAGGGCAGGGACGCTAGGGCCTGCCTGTGGGCCCTACGGCCTGCCGCGCTCCATCGCCGCGATCACCGTCTCGATCACCTTCACACGCGCGTGCTTCTTGTTGTCGCCCTCCACCAGCGTCCACGGCCCGTGTTCGTGGTGGGTGCGCTCGAGCATGTCCTCCAC
>Ga0136625_1000685_pt1 | contig 11133 bp, 8 predicted proteins | sample AntDrymUQ4832306_2_FD_104672 | JGI IMG/M metagenome (GOLD analysis project Ga0136625, IMG submission 104672) | Polar desert sand microbial communities from Dry Valleys, Antarctica - metaG UQ483 (23.06) | ecosystem: Environmental > Terrestrial > Soil > Desert | place: Antarctica: Dry Valley...
ACGTAGAACCGGGTCAATGCGAAGAAACCCTCGGGTATGTCCGGTGGATGCGTGATGAAGCCCGTAAGCTCCACCCCCATCCCGTCACCCATCCCGCGCTCCAGCGCGTAGCTCTCGGACTGCCCCGCGTAGTAGATGTCCCGGAAGCCGATCGGCCCGCTCCCCGGCGCGCCGGGCGCCGTCGCGGCCGCTCCGGCGAGGATCCCCGACGGCGCCTTGTTGGCCGCGGCCTGCGAGCCGAGCTGTGCACCGGGAATCGCCAGCATAGCCACCAGCGGCAGCAGGAGCACGCCGAACCGGGCCCCGTCGCGCGCCGACAGCTCGGTGCGGTCTGAGGCGCGCCGGGCGCCGGCCGCCGTCACGGCCGCCGCGCCCCCGAGCGCCAGTGCCCCGAAAGGCGCCACCCAGTAGGTGCGCGGGCCGAGATAGCGCGTCATCTCCCCGCTGAACCACAGCCAGGCGAAGACCAGGCTCCACAGCCCCAACGCTCCCGCCCGGGCGGCGCGCCGGTCGAGGCCGCGGTGCGGTGACGCTCGAACGGCCCCGGGCCTCATCGGACCAGAGCCTCGAACCACAGCGACCCGGCCAGGACCACCGGGACGGCGACGATCAGGAGCCGGCCGACGAAGCGCCTCCTGAAGCTGGCGCTGTAGAGCAACGCAAGCTTCGCATCGACCGCGGGGCCGAACACCAGGAACGCCAGTTGCGCGCCGATGGGAAATTGGGTCAGGGAGACGGCGACGAAGGCGTCCGCCTCGGAGCAAAGCGACAGGACGAAGGCGATACCCATGAGCGCCAGAGATCCGACGACCGGAGTGCGCGCCAGTCCCGCGACCAGGCTCTGCGGGATCACCGTCTGGAGGGCGGCGGCCAGCGCCGCTCCCGCGACGACGAAGCTGCCCATGAAGAAGAAGTCCGAGGCGAGGTGGTCGGCAAAGGTCACCGACCGGGCGGGAGCGGTCATCGTGGGGGCCTGCGGCGCGGCCGGCGCCGGCTCACCTGGTCTCTCCCGGAGAAGCTCGGCGGCGGACTCGCCCCCCAGCGCCCAACCCGCGACCACGGCCAGGGCCAGTCCGAGCACCACCCGTCCGGCGGCCATCTGGAAAGACAGTCCGAGCCCCCGGTAGGCGATCACGGTCGAGGCCAGCACGATCGGATTGAGGATCGGGGCCGCGAGCATGAACGCCAGCCCCGAGGCCGGGTGCATCCCCCGGGCGATCAGCCGGCGGGCGACGGGCACCGAACCGCATTCGCACACCGGGAAGGCAAACCCGCCCATCGCTGCGGCCGGAAGTTGGAGCCCCAGGGGCAGCCGGGCCGCCCGGTCGAACAGGTTCTGGGGAAGGAAGACCTCGATCGCCGCGGCGACGAGCGCGCCCAACAGGATGAAGGGGAGCGCCTCCACGACTATGGAGGTGAAGATGACAACGAAGCTCTGAACGAGGGGAGACCCCCCTATGCCCGCCATCCGCACGGCCACGATCGCCGCCGCAACGAGCGACCCACCAACTGCGACGGCAGATGGAGCGGCCGGACGGCCCAGGGCGGGGAGTTCGGTGGTTGCCACTCCGCTTACGTTCCTTATGGGCGCCCGTAGACCGAGACGTGCGCCTCACTCGACGAGGTGAACGGTTGGCCTCGCCACCCCGCCCATCGCTCCTTCAGCACCAGACCGGCGAGCTCGGCCATGAGGTCCAGCTCGGATGGCCACGCGTAGCGGATCTGCACCGGGAAGAGACGTGTGCCGTGCTCGGTGATCACTATGTGGGTGGCGTACGTGCGCTGACTCACCGAATCGTGGCGAGAAGCGTCTATGACGACCTCGTCCGGCTCGACTCGGCCGACATCAACCCTCTGCCCCCGGTCGAAGCGGGTGGGGTCCGGAACGAACGCTTCGATGACGAACACGCCGTCGACGTCCAGGTGCTCGACCACATTGCGAAAACAAGTCACCTGATCCTTCTGGCTGGTCAGCGCAAAGAAGGTGTTGAACGCCACGTAGACAAGCGAGAACTGCCCGTCGACATCGACGTCTGTGAAGTCGCCGATAGCGACGGGGATGTCGGCTCCGTTTGGCCTAGCTCGCAGCCTGGCAACCATCGCCTCGGAAGCGTCGATGCCGTGGACCTCGACGCCCGCACCCGCCAGAGGAACGGCTACCCGGCCGGTGCCGATCGCCAGCTCGAGGGCCCGTCCCCCGTCTGCAAGGCGTGCGAGGAGATCCACTGCGCCCTCGGTGTCGAATAGGTCTTCGTACCAAGCGTCGTAGACGTCGGCAATTCGATCGCCGTACGTCGCGGCGTTGTACTCATCCATGGCGACAGTCAACCACGCCGGCAGTTAGACCGGCGCGCTACGCGCGGCGTCTGTAGGCCCGGGCGCGACCGGCAGCCTCGAGGATCATCTTCCGTAGCCTGATCGAATGAGGCGTCACCTCTACACACTCGTCCTCTCGTATGAACTCGAGCGCCTGCTCCAGCGACATCGCCTTGTGAGGGATCAGCCGGACGAGCACCTCGCTGGTGGCCGAGCGCATGTTCGTCAGCTTCTTCTCCTTGGTGGGATTGACGTCCATGTCATCGGCGCGGGCGTTCTCGCCCACGATCATGCCCTCGTAGACCTCGACACCGGGAGCAACGAACATCGACCCCCGCTCCTGCAGGTTCAACAGTGCATGGGACGTCGTCAGCCCCCGCCGGTCGGACACCAGGCTTCCGGTGGGCCGGGTGCGTAGCTCGCCGTGCCAGGGCTCGTAGCGGTCGAAGACGTGATGCAAAAGGCCCGTCCCGCGCGTTTCGGTCATGAAATCGGTGCGAAAGCCGATAAGAGCGCGCGCCGGGACCAGATATTCCATTCGCACCCAGCCGGTGCCGTGGTTGACCATGTTCTCGAGCCGCCCTTTTCGCAGCGCGAGCAACTGGGTGACGACTCCCATGAAGTCCTCCGGCGTGTCGATCGTCACCCGCTCTACGGGTTCACAGAGCCGCCCGTCAACCTCCTTGGTGACCACCTGGGGCTTTCCCACGGTGAGCTCGAACCCCTCGCGTCTCATCAGCTCGACCAGGACGGCGAGCTGCAGCTCGCCCCGGCCCTGCACCTCCCACGCATCGGGCCTGTCGGTATCGAGCACTCGAATCGAGACATTGCCCACAAGCTCGGCCCTGAGCCTGTTGCTCACCAACCTGGCGGTCATCTTGCCGCCGTCCTGTCCCGAGAGTGGAGAGGTATTGATACCGACCGTCATCGAGAGACTCGGGTCATCGAAGTGGCTGACCGGGAGGGGGCGCGGGTCGTCGGCGTCGGCCAGGGTCTCTCCGATCGTCACCTCGGGGAGCCCGGCGATGGCAAAGATCTCGCCGGGCCCGGCGGACACTGCGTCCACCCGGTCCAGGGCCTCGGTCACGTAAAGCTCTGTGATCTTGACCTTCTCGATGGTTTCATCGGCGCGGCACCATGCGACCTGCTCCCCTCGCTTGATCGTGCCGTGGAACATGCGGCAGAGAGCCAGCCGGCCGACATAGGGCGATGCATCGAGGTTGGTGACAAGGGCCTGCAAGGGATGGCTCTCGTCATAGCACGGAGGCGGTATGTGATCGAGCAACAGCTCGAACAGTGGCTTGAGGTCACTCCCCTCCTGGTCGTCATGCAGGGACGCCCAACCGGCCCTTGCATTGCAGTAGACGATGGGGAATTCGATCTGTTCTTCGTCTGCATCGAGATCAAGGAACAGCTCGTAGAGCTCGTTGACGACCTCGGCGATGCGGGCATCGGGACGGTCTACCTTGTTGACGACGAGGATCACGGGAAGGCGCGCCTCGAGCGCTTTGCGCAGCACGAAGCGGGTCTGTGGCAAAGGGCCTTCGCTCGCGTCGACGAGCAGCAGCACTCCATCGACCATCGTGAGGCCTCGTTCGACCTCGCCTCCGAAGTCGGCGTGCCCCGGTGTGTCGATGATATTGATCTTGACGTCTCCGTAGCGGACGGCGGTGTTCTTGGCGAGAATCGTGATGCCCTTCTCACGCTCCAGGTCCATCGAGTCCATGACTCGTTCGGCGACGTCCTGGTTGGAGCGGAAAGCACCCGACTGCCAAAGCATTGCGTCGACAAGGGTGGTCTTGCCATGATCGACGTGGGCGACGATCGCGACATTGCGCAGATCGCCACGCTCCCGCCGAGTGGGGGAAGGATGTGAATTACTCATACCCACCACCCGTCCGGCCCCCGGAAACGGCTCTCATCGCGCAACTGTCGACAGGTAATAGTCTTCACCGTCGTCGTTCCACTCGAGATCGACATGCCCCTTGGCGCTTGCGGCCTTCGCAAACTGCAGGAAGCCGGAATAGCCGTAGTTCTTCTCGCTGAATCCGCCCTGCCTCTTGCGGAGCTCGTTCTTGAGCCCCGACAAAGGGGGAGAGCCGGAGCGTTTCTCGAGATCGCCGACAACATCCCGCAGAAGCCCGAAAGCCTTTTCCTCGCCCCCGCCGCTGGTGGGAAAGTCGGCCGCCGGATCGCCTTCGGCGCTGCCCGGGTGGAGCTCGACCACCTGCTTGGATTCGAGATGACGCAGCAGCTCGCCCCAGGTTCGAAAGCCGTAGTCGCCCTCCGAGAAGGTTGGGTCCTTGCGCAGGATGGCTCTCTTGATCATGGACGAGATCACCGGTCCGTCCGTCGACCGTTTCAGGCCCCGCAGAGTCTGGGTCACGAGTCGAGAGACCTCCGAGAGATCACCCGTACCGCCGTTGGCCGCCGGAGCAGCGCCGCTCCTGCGAGCCCGCGTGCGCGTGGCCTTGGGTGGCTCGCCCGTACCCACGAGCCGCTCGTAGAACAGGAACTCGTCGCAGGCGCCCGGCAACAGCTCCGATGTCGACCCCTCGACCCCGATGCCGATCACGCGTCGGTTCAGCTCTCGGAGCTTCGACACCAAGGGTGTGAAGTCGGAGTCCCCGGATGCGACCACAAAAGTGGTTATGAATTCGCGTTGGAAGGCAAGCTCGATGGCATCCACCGCCATCTTGATGTCGGCGGCATTCTTCTTGTTCATGCCCTGTCGTTGAGTGATTTCGATCATCTCGATGCGCTGGGCAACGACACCCTGGCGATGGCTCGAAAAAAGTGTCCAGTCGGCATAGGCCCGCCGAACCACGACACGGCCGCGCTCGGACAGAGCATCCATAACGACCGACATATCGAGGTCGCCGCCACGATCACGCGCTCCGATCGCCAGGTTCTCGAAATCAACGAATAACGCTATCCGCTCTTCATCGTCTGCCACTTCTTCACCTCTGCTTAAGAGTCGCTTCCGCCGCCCAGTGGTACCTCTTGTACGTATGGGGGGTGGCCGATCACCTTCAAGGCAATCCGGCCGCGGGCTAGGTCCACTATTGCATCACCGGCAAGGGTCTTCCGCCACCCTTGCTGCAGACGCTGCCCGGACAGATCATCCCCACCGGATATCACCGCCGCCAGGAGCGCTTCGACCTGTGCTCTGGTCGCCACGAGCTCACTCGCCACCTGCCCGGCCTCACAGCGCGCCCTCAGAAGCGCGTCCGCGATGCCCGCAAGCATCCGGGCGCGCATCTGCACGGTCTTGGATGGCGTGGGGGAAAGCTCGATCGGGGGCGCCGCCTTGCCGCGCGCTACTGCAGCAATTAGCTCGTCTCCGGAGCGCTCCACCTCCTTCGGATTCATCCCGCGAACTCCCATCAGCTCGTTCTTGCTCGACGGTCCCCGGCGCGCAATCTCGGTCAGGGTCACGTCCTTGATCACCCAGCCGCGCGGCACATCTCGGCGCGCCGCGCTTTGCTCTCGCCACCATGCGAGCTCGCGCAGCACGGTGTTCTGTGTGCGCGAGAGGCTTCCCCGGCCGCCGACCTTCCGCCATGCAGAATCGGCATCGACGTCGCGTCCAGCCGTTGCTTCGATGACTCTCATCTCTTCGTCGACCCACTCGGTGCGCCCCAGTCCGGCGAGCTTTTCTTTGAGGTGCTCTGCAATTGCCGCCAAGTAGCGGACGTCGTCGGCAGCGTAGGTCAACTGCTCTTCGGTCAGAGGGCGCCGGCACCAGTCGGTATAGGACTCGCCCTTCGTGAGCGATACGCCGAGAACCACATTCACGAGATTGCCGTAGGCCAGCGAGGCGCCATAACCCGCGAAGCCGGCGGCTCGCTGAACGTCGAAGATCCTCTCTGGGACGACACCCCAATGCTCGTGGAACAACTCGAGATCCTGTCCTCCCGAGTGGAGGATGATCTCGACGTGCGCGTCCGCGATCAGTGCCGCCACCCCCGCCATGTCCAGGTCCGCCATGGGGTCCACGAGGAAGATGGTGTCCTCAACCGCCAGTTGGGCAAGGCAGAGGCGGGACCGGTAGGTGCGCTCGCGCCAGAACTCCGTGTCGAGACCGACCCAACCGGCGGCGCTACAGCGTTCCAGTACTTCTCCGAGGTGGCCCTGATCGGTCACGGACACGACCTTCGTTGTCACCGCCCGATTCAAGATGACGGCAATCCCAGTTCACGTGCGATCAACATGCGCATTATCTCGGACGTTCCTTCGCCAATCTCAAGGATCTTCGAGTCGCGAAAGTGCCGGCACACCGGGAATTCCTCGATGTAGCCGTATCCACCGTGCACTTGCACTGCATCGCGCGCCGCCTCGACTGCAGTCTCCGACGCGAAGAGCTTGGCCATGGCCGCTTGTCTGGTGTACGGGCGGCCCTTGCTCTTGAGCCATGAGGCCTTCAGGTAGGCGGTGCGGGCCAACTCCGTCTTGGTCGCCATGTCGGCTAACTTGAAGCTGATTGCCTGGTAACCACCGATAGCCCGGCCAAAAGCCCGGCGCTCCTTCGCGTACTTCAGGCTCTCGTCGAGGCACCCCTGCGCAAGTCCCACCGCCAGGGCCGCAATGGCTATCCTCCCGTCGTCGAGGATCGACAGGAAGTTGCGCAGCCCGTCACCGCGCCGCCCCAGAAGGTTTGCCTGCGGAACACGGCAACCGTCGAACGCCAGCTCGTGGGTGTCGGAGTGATGCCATCCCATCTTCCGGTAGGGAGGCCCTACCCCGAAGCCGTGGGTGCCCGCCGGGACGATGATGGCGGAGATCTCCTTTGCGTCCGAGTTCTTGTCCGTTATTGCAGTGATGGTGACGAGCGAGGTTATGGCGGTTCCCGAGTTGGTGATGAAAGACTTCGACCCGTTGATCACCCACTCGTCGCCTTCGAGGATCGCAGTGGTAAGGGTTGCCCCGGCGTCGGAGCCTCCCCCCGGTTCGGTCAAGCCATAGCCCGCAAGGGCATCGCCGGACACCAGCGAGGGAAGCCAGGTGTCCTTCTGCTCCTCTGTCCCGAAGCGGTAGATTGGCATGGCGCCGAGGCCGACTGCGGCTTCGAGGGTTATCGCGAGCGAAGAGTCAACCCGCGCGATCTCCTCGATCGCGAGGCACAGCGTGACGAGATCACCGCCGGCCCCCCCGTAGCTCTCCGGGAAGGGCAGGCCGAAAAGGCCGAGGTCCCCCATTTGCTTGACCGCGTCGAGAGGCAGCTCCCCCTCGAGGTCCCAGCGTTCGGCGTTGGGGCGGATGGCCTCGTCGACGAACGATCTGACGACGGATACGAAGCTCTGCTGCTCGTCGGAGAGGTCGAAGTCCATTGCGCCGATCAGCCTATTTCGGACGGTGACCGGCTGCAGGGAGGTTGTGCCCTGTGAGGGCTATTCGCCGGTGTCGAAGACCCACCGGGTCGGGGATCCCTCGAAGTCCTCCCCGACCAGCCCGAAGGCCCAGGTGAGGCGCACCCGGAAGGTGGCGTTGGCCGCAGGGTCCATCAACTCCATGGAGTAGTCGGTCGAGTATTTGGCGTTGACGAGAGCAAGCACCTCGACGAGGTCGCTGACCTCTTTGACCACCTCGGCGTACCCCTCCATGACCACGGGGTCCGTGGCATTCTCGACCGCGACGACGCAGCGCGGATCGGCGATGAGGTTTCGGGTCTTGCGCGACCGGCCGCCGCTGCTGAACCAGAGGTACCGGCTATCCCATACGCCCCAGACCGGCATGGCGTGGGGGCGCCCGTCCGGCCACAGGCTGATCACCCAGTAGTTGTGTGAACCGGCGAGCCGTTCCTCTGCCCAGCTCCACGGCAGCAACCCGGTGCCCTCAGCACCCCCCAGCACCCCGTAACCCGGCATGAAGGGCCGGCTCGCGCGTGGCTCGGTCACGACGCTTCGATCTCCCTGCCCGGCGGCCCGGCGTCGCAGCTCCGGACACGGGGGGGCTCGATGCGCACGACGCCTGGAACCCAGGACCGCGTGGCGATCATTGGGTCAGGACCCACCGTCGTCCCCCGTAGGCGCCCTCCTCGAGGATCTCCCGTCCACCGGTGAGGGCGTCGGCACGGAGTACGAGGTAGTCCTCGCTGAAACCTCCCGAGGCCATGCGCCGGTCCCAGGCGTGCGCCAGGTCCGAGAAGCGCACCCGCAGGTCGTTGCCCTCCAGGGTCGGGTCGTCGTAGGCGGCGAGCCTCACCCCTGAGAACTGCCACAGCGCCCACGCAAGCTCGTCCGACCCTCGCACCCTCACGATGTCGTCTGGATCGAGGTGGGCGGCGGCGCGGCGGAGGAACGACCCGGCGGCCAGATCCGGGGAGGCGTAGACCCATCCCGCCTCAGCCCCCGCGATGATCTCGGTCATCTGCAGAGAGGCGAGTGCGGGGGACGCCGCCCCCAGACCCAGCAGCAGGCCGCATCCCGCCGCCGCGAGAGCCCGGGACCGTTTCGAGATGGTCTGGTAAAGGGCCAGCAGGGCCGCCCCGGCAAAGGCGGCCCCGAGAAGGTGCGCCACCGGCCACACCCGTCCCTGGTGCAGCAGCGTCCCGTTGCCCGCGAGCCCGCCACGGGCTCCGCGCGCCGGCACGGTGAGGGTCAGCCACACCGCCGTCGAGGCGGCCCAGGCGAGGAGAACGGCGGCCTCTGAGCGCTCTCCGCCTCCGGGCCAGAAAGCCCGCCGGGCGGCCAGGACGACACCGGCCACCGCCAGCGGGAGAAGGAGCCCCCACGAAGCCAGGGCGGTGGTCAAGGGCCACTCCATGCCCAGCACCGAGACGTCGACGAACCCACCGAACCGGAGATAGGCGGCTGCCACCGGCCCTGCCCAGAGCGCAAAGACGACCGCCGCACTCCCCCCCATGGCGACATAGACCCCGGCGCTGCACTTCCGGCCGACCAGGACCGCGGCGAGGACCGCCCACACCGCCGACGTGAACAACAGAGGGACGCTCAGGAGCCCCACCGCCCCCATGACGGCGCCGCAGAGTGCAGCCGTGCCCCGGGCGGGGGACCTCAGCGTGGCCAGAGCGAGCACTCCTGCGAGGGCGACCAGAACCAGGGCGAGCTCACGCGGGAGGGCGGGTGGAAGCAGCGAATACAGGGCGTTCGGAGAGGTCACCACCAGGTCCGCACCTCCAATCGCCTCCGAGGGACTGGTGACCAGCTCGGGATGATCGGTGAGCAGCCAGCCGAGGCCGCCGACAAGTCCTGCGACGGCCGCCGCCGGCGCCCCGGCGCGCCGGTCGATCCGGCGCGCCAGGCACGCCACGGCCAGGGGCACGGCCGCGACGACCACCACGTGAAGGGTCTCGTGGGCGACCAGGGGGGTCGAGCCCGGCACCAGTCGCACGAGCGTGGCCAGGAGTGCGTGCCAGCCCCACGGATAGGCGTTGCGTGCGAACTCCGGCGCCGGTCCGACCGGCACCGGTTCGCCTCCGAGGAGCTGCTCGGCCCACCCGAGGTGCCAGGGCGGGTCGCCGCTTCGGACCCCCGAGCCGCCGAGGATCGCCGGAAGCACGAACAGGGACAGGAGCGCCACCGCGGCTACCCCCACCAGCGCCCACCGGGGGGCCGGAACAAGCCGGAACGAGGCGCGTCCCGCCCACAGCGCCACGAGGCCCAGCGCCGGAACGGCACCGGGCAGCCCGAACACCGCTCCCCCGGTGACGAGGTGGGCGACCATGCAGACCACCGAGAACAGGACGAAACCTCCCACCGCATTGAGCGCCCGCTCCGGCCCCGCAAGCCCTTCGGGAATGCGTCCACGCCCGGCGCGCCGGAGCAGCCCGTCGCCCACTGCCCATCCGATCGCGCCGGCGAGCAGCAGCTGCGTCAGGAGCCCGGCCAGGGTCCCGGGGGTCAACGGTGCACGGCCGCGAGGCGCCGGTCCCGGCCGGGAGCGCGAAGCGGCCCACTCGAGCGCGCCCGGCGTCCGCAGGGGCGCATCTACTCGATCACCGCGAGGACCTGCGCCGCGGCCACGGCCTCCCCGGCGCGCACGGGCACGGCCGTCACCGTGCCTCCCCGGGCGGCGTGGATCGTCGTGACCATTTTCATGGCTTCGAGCACGACCAGCGCCTGGCCCGGTTCGACCCGATCGCCCGGCCGGACCGCGACCTCGAGCACGGTGCCCTGCATCGGCGCCACGATCCCCTCCTCTGCAGTCCGCCCCGAGGTCGCCTTCGTCATGGCAGGGTGCCACAGTGGCGCCTTGACGCCGTCCACGAGCACAGTTCCCGGAACCTCCGTGTCGGGCTCGCCGGATGTCTTCAGCAGTCCCAGGACGCCCTCCTCGGCGAGCGTGGCGGTGGTGTGTCTGCCCGAGGAGAACGCCTCGTGTGCCACCAGTGCGCGCAGGGCCCCCAGGTTGGTCGTGATGCCCTCGATGACGAAATCGTCGAGGGCGCGCAGGGTCCGCTCCCGGGCCTCCGGGCGGTCGGCCCCCCACACGATCACCTTGGCCACCAACGAATCGTAGGCGTCCGGCACCGTGTCGCCGGCCGAGTAACCCGAGTCGATGCGCACGCCGGGGGCGTCCGGCTCTCTGTAGGCCGTAATCGCCCCGGGGCTCGGCATGAACCCCCTGACCGGATCCTCCGCGTTGACGCGGCACTCGATTGCATGCCCGCTCGCTTCAGCGCCTCCGGTAAATCCGAGTGGCTCGCCCGAGGCGATGCACAGTTGACAGGCAACGAGGTCGATCCCGTAGACCTCCTCGGTGACGGTGTGCTCGACCTGTAGCCGCGCGTTCACCTCGAGGAAGTACGGGCGCCCCGCATCGTCGAGCAGGAACTCAACCGTTCCCGCATTGACA
>Ga0136625_1000686_pt1 | contig 11133 bp, 12 predicted proteins | sample AntDrymUQ4832306_2_FD_104672 | JGI IMG/M metagenome (GOLD analysis project Ga0136625, IMG submission 104672) | Polar desert sand microbial communities from Dry Valleys, Antarctica - metaG UQ483 (23.06) | ecosystem: Environmental > Terrestrial > Soil > Desert | place: Antarctica: Dry Valley...
GGCGGACATCATGTCGTTGCACTTGATGCCCGCCGCGCGGATCACCGGGTGCACCGACGTGGCGTACTCCGACCAGGAGTGACCATCGGCGAGGTAGCCAGCGACCTGGACGAAGCAGCCACCATCTCGCATCGTTGTAGCACCCGCCCCGCGTCTCAGCAGGGGCAGGCCGGCGGGCACGGATATCACGGGTCCTCCGATGGATTGGCGTCACATGCTGACCCGCAGACTCCGCAGGCTCCGCGAGAGGCTCACTGCCGCACTGCCACGCGATCTGCTCCCAGCCGTGCTACATAGACAGCGAAGTGTACGTGGCGGATGAAGCGCTCGGGGATACACCGAATGGGGGTGACCGATGGTGGCTGGTCGAGTCCAATCACTACACGATGTCACCGGCGCCCCACCGGGCTTTCACACAGCCGCGTACGATGCGCACGAGGACGGGGTAATCCGGAGACGGCGGGATCGCGTAGTCAGAGTCACCACCGAACATCGCTTCAGGTAGGCGGGGTGTCTGGCTCGGCGGCCGGGGCTGCGGTCGGGCCGCTCTGCGGGGCGCTGTCGATCGACGTCTCGAGCCACTGCGGGGTGAAGCTCATGAAGGGTCTCCTCCTTCGGCTCAAGCGGACGGTGACAGGCGAACGGTGCTCCTGTCATAACACCTGTCATGCGGGTTTGTGCTGGTCAGCGCCTCGCGTGACGGATGACGGGTGTGACAGCGGGCCACCCTTTCCTATCTGCACAGCTCACGTCCCGTCGCGCTTCGCTTACTCCCCCCTCTTTTCCCGTTAGGAATGAAGTTGGGGTCTGTCACTCCCGTCATCCTGTCATCGCGGGCGTGTTTTTGCTGGTCATCGGCGGTTTTGTGGTTGTGACAGGTGCGATGACAGGTGCTCGGCGACCTGTCATCGCGGCAGCCCGCGGCATCCCTTCTCCGCGGGCTGTTGCCCTGGTAGATCCTGGTTTGCTCCGATTTAGGCTGGTTTGCTCGGGTTTGTTCCGATTGTCCCGGTTCTACTTGCGGGGGCGTCGAAGCTCGTCGCGGCCGTCTGCGAGGTCGGCGGTGACGGCGTCGCGGAGGTCGGTGTCGGTGAGCAGGCGGCGGATGGCGACGCGCATGAGGTGCTGGGGGTAGATGCGGGTGCGGCCGTGGCCGCGGCCGATCTCGCGGCCGATCTTCCCGGCGAGCTGCTCGAGCTGGGTTTGCTCGGTGACGGCCAGGTCGACGGTGACGCGGGTGACGGGTCCGGTCTTGGGGATGCGGGGCCGGCCGGTGCGCTCGGCTGCGGGCACGGGCACGGGCTTGCCGGCGCCACGGTTCTTGCGCGGGGTCGAGGGCGCCCGGCCGGTCGCCTTCCGCGCCTGCCCGCCAGCGGGCTCCTTCTCCGCGGGATTCTCGGAGCTCTCGTCGGTGACCGGCTCCATGATCGGGGTCGTTGCGGCGGCCGGAGAGGCGCTGTCGACGTCTGTGTCGTCGTCGGCGGGGATGACGCTGGCGAGGGATCGAGTGGGCATCAGCGAGTCTCCTGAGCGGTCGTAAGGGGCATTCCGAGGGCGCCGAACGTTTCGGCGGCGAGGGCGCGGTAGTCGGCTTCGGCGATGCGGGCGTAGGAGTGGGCGCCACCAACGTCGAGGACGGTGCGGAAGCGCTCGCGGGCGTCGCGGTAGACGGTGTAGCTGCGGATCGTGGTGTCGGCGACGGTGAGGCCGTAGTTGGTGCGGAGCTGGGTGCGGTAGTCGGTGGCGCGGCCGAGGGCCTGTGGGTCGACGCGGCACAGGGTGATCAGGTGCGCCAGTCCGAGCGGCGCGACCTCGTGGCGGATGACCCGTTGGATCGGCAGGACGGCCATGACTTCCGGCTCGGTCGGGACGATGAGCAGGTCGGCGACGGGGCCGCCGTCGCCGACGAGGATGGCCTCGAACGCGCCTTCTCGCGCTCCGGGCAAGTCGATGACGGCAAGGTCGTAGCCGCTGGCGCGGCGCAGCCGGCGCAGCAGGGTCAGGTCGCGACCGTCCACGGCCTCGACTGGGATGGCGTCACCGGCGCGGGCGGTCCAGTCCAGCGCGGAGCGGTTCGCGTCGGCGTCGACCAGCAGGGTCCGTAGCCCGAGCTCGCGAACCGCGAGGGCTGCGAGGGTGACCGCGGTGGTCGTTTTGCCGACCCCGCCCTTGGGGGAGCCGACCGCGAGGATGCGCATGCAGGTCAGTATGACCGTATGTACGGACCTGTGCAAGTGGTAGGTAGGTACGGACCTACGACGGCTCGACAGTGATCGCGTACTCCAGCTCGTACCTGTGCGCGTTGAAAATGATGTCGGCAGTCTCCAGTCGCTGCTGCCCGCACAGAGTAGTACGGCACACGAGCATAACCGGGATTCCGGCCGCGAGTTTAAGTAGTTCTGTCTCAGACGGCCGGGGCATCCTCGTCCGGAGCCGCTCGACAACCGATGTTGGCCGCATGCCGATAGCGGTGAACCGGTCCACTAGGCCGGCCGTACCGTAGGGGCCCTTCTCTGGGTTCTCGATGATTGTTCCCTGAGTGATTGACCGCGGCTCGTATGAGTGAACAACCATCATCGGCTCATCGTTCGCAGACGAAACATATGTGATGTGAAGAACCACATCGTCCGGTTCGATGTTGAGTCGAGCCGCGATATCGCTTCCTGCCTGCTCGAGCGCAAACGCCGCACTGTAGCTTGGGATCCGCTCCGATGCTAGGGCTTCCTCCGCGAAGGGCATTCCCGGATCGCTTCGGTAGTGTTTTGTCGAGTAGCGGACAAGCGGATTGTACTTTCGCACGAACGCACCCGCAGTTCCCGGGCGATCGATGATGCCCTCGCTCGCCAGTAAGTCGAGGGCGCGCCGTACGACGATGCGCGAAACGTCGAATTGCCGACAGAGTTCTTCTTGGGTTGGCAGTCGGTCTCCCGGAGACAGAGCACCGCTGTCCATCTGCTCCCGGAGCGTGCGAGCGACGTGCTCGTAGAGGTGGTGCTCGGCCAAGATGGCTCCCCCCTGCGTTGACGGCTTTGGCATACCGAAGGCTTGACTTGGCATGCCAAAGCATGGTCCCATGGCCTCCTGAGTTTGGCATGCCAAGAGGGGAGGGCGCGTCATGGGTCCCACGAACGAGCAGGTCCGCGGGCCCTGCGGAGGCGGTGCCGGGTCTGCTCGCGGCGGCCGACGAGCTCGCCGCGGGCCCTTGACGACCTGGTGGCCGCGGTTCCGGTCGTAGCGCCGGTCGGGGGGTGCCGCCGCGATCGCGGCAAGCAGATCACCCGAGACCGCGGACCTGCGGGTCGCGAGCTGAGAGGACGGGTTCAGCGATGGGGATCGGAGCTTTCATTCTGTTGTCCGTCGTGGCCGCGGTGATCTGCGGGCGGACGGGTTCGGGGTTCGGCGCTGTGCTGTTCAGCACGCTCGCGCTGGTGCTGTTCATCAGCACGCCGATGGGTGACGGGCTGCCGGGCGCTGCGATCGAGTTCTTCACCTCGTTGACCGATGCCACCGAGCCGACGCTTCGGGAGGTCGGGCGATGAGTAGACACGAGCACACGCGGACCCCCCGCCGGCCTGATCTCTTCTCCGTGGGCTCGGGGTTGCGGTTGGTGCCAGCCGGCACCGAGGACACGGGTGTCGCGAACGACACCGCGGTGTTGGGGCTGGACGGCACGCCAGTTGTGACCAGCCCGGCGGACACCGCGGAGCGTTGTGCTCGGCACGCAGACGAGCTGGCCGGCGAGGTGGAGGCCGCGCTGCGGGTGCTGTGTGAGCAGCTCGACGCGCTGCCCGACGGGAGGCCGGGTGAGACGCGCGAGCGGGTCGCCCGGCTCGCGTGGGGCCAGGGCGGCGCGTTGCGTTCGGTCGCCGGGGCGCTGGGTGAGCTGCACACGGTGCTCGACGAGCTGGCGCACGAGCTCACCGGGTCGACCGGGGGCACGCCATGACGGCAAGCACCGGGCACGGTCGCGGGCGCGGACCGATGCGCGCCACGGTGCTCGCCCGCGAGCTTGGGCGGCTATTGGGCGCCGAGGGGCCGGGCACGTGGACCGCCCACGCGGCGTGTCGGGACCGGCGCGACGACCTGATGTACCCGGACGGCGATGAGCGCAGCGCTGTCTACGCGCGCGGCACCGAGGCTGCCCGCGCGGTGTGTGCGTGGTGCCCGGTCCGCGTGGCCTGCCTCGAGCACGCCCTGGCGGCCGGGGAGGACCACGGCGTCTGGGGCGGGACCACGCCTGTCGAGCGACGCACGATGCGCCGCCGCGCCTGGAAGGGAGCCTGATCATGCACGGACCGATATGCCCTTGCTGTGCCCCTCGCCGAGGCGCCGGCATCGGTGCTGTGCTCGAGCTGGCGGGCAGCGTGTTCGTTGTGGTGGCGGTCGCCGCGGCCCGGTTTCTGTCCGGTCGGCCGCTGCTGCACCAGGTCGGCCCGGCGGATTCCACGTACACGACGTGGGCGCCGCCGGTGCCCGACGAGGTGGCTTTGATGCGGGTGGTCATCCCGCGCACGAGCTGGGGCCGCCGTCCCGGCTGGCAGCGTCAGGCGACGCGGCTGCTCGCCGTTGCGGTCGTGGTGGCGTTCCTGGCGGCGCCGGTCGTGACCGTCGCAGCGTTGGCCGGCGCCGGGGCCGCGGGCGCTGCGGGGTGGGTCGCTCGGGTGGCCTGTCGTCCCCTCGCGCCGGCCGAGCATGCGACCGCAGCGCCGTTCGAGTCGGTCGCAGCGCGAGCTGGCGTGCGCGGGCAGCGGCGCGACGCCTTGTCGCAGCAGCAGCACGGGCCGGATGCCAGTGACCCGGCCGCCTGGGTGGGCGGTGCGGCGACGGTGCGCGCGCAAGCGCACCGGATGGATCAGGGAGGTGTGGTGATGCGAGCGCGCAGCGGAGGCATGCGACGACACGGCGGCCGGCGAGGTCCGGCGCCGGTGGTGGCCTTCCCGATCGGTTGGTGGATCGCGTGGGAGCTTGTGGCCGCGACCTGGCGGTTCGTCGCGGGTCAAGTGGTGCTGCGTCGGCCGGGCCGCTACGACGCGCGGTATCGCACCTGGGCTGCACCAATCCCGGCCAACATGGAACTGACCCGTACCGAGGGCATCCCGCGGTGCCGGTGGGCGCGCCGCCCCGGCTACCAGCGGCAGCTCGTGCGACTGGCGGCGCTCGCGGTGCCGATCGGGTGGTTCGCCGCCCCGACGTGGACCGTTGCAGTTCTGACGGGGGCGACCGTGCTGGCGATCGCACGCGTCGCGTGGCGCTGGGGACAGGCCGTTTACTACCAGCGCGTGTGCGGGCCGTTCCTGGACTGGCTGAGCGAGCGCCTCGGCTGGGAAGGCGTCGAGGAGGACCCGCGGCGGTGGATTCAGCTCCCGCCGTATCGTTTTGAGGCGGCACCGGTCGCGCCGTTGCGCGCCGCGGTGTTGCGCACCGGCAACCCGGATGGCGAGGGTGACGGGTGGCTCGCCCGTCACGCGCCGCGGGTTGCCGGGTGGTTGGAGCCGCTGACGACGCCGATCGCCGAGACACGGTGGGCACGGTGGCTGACCGATCTGCCTGCGGGCCGGCCGGCGTGGCTGGCTGTGGCCGCTCGATGGATCGGGCGCCGGATCGTTGCTGTGATCGAGGCGTCCCGGCTGCTGCGAGTCCGCCCCCGGTTGGTCTGCCCGGACCTGACCAATCCGGACGCCGAGATTCGCATCGCCTACCCGCCCTCCTATCAGGCCCACGGCAGCAACGTGGATGAGGTGAAGCGGGTGATCGCCGAGCGTCTGGACGGGGACGAGTGGGAGCTGCGCAAGGACGCGAAGGCGCTCACGTTCACCGTCTACCACCCGACGCGACTGCCCACTCGAGTGGAGTGGACACGGGACATCTTCGCCAAGTATTCACAGCTCGAGGCGCCGATCGGGGAGACCGCCCGCGGCGTGATGACGATCAACTACAAGCACGCGACCCCGCACGTCAACGCCTCGGGACGCACCGGCACGGGTAAGACCGTCACGTTCCTGACCATCATCGGGAACTTCCTATACCACGGCGGCCGGGCCGTTATTGTAGACCCGAAGAGGATCGACTTCGTGAAGCCGTTCCGCAATCTGCACAACGTCGATTTGGTGACCGTGGAGGATCAGTTCCCGCATGTGCTGCACGATGTGGTGCAGGAAATGGACCGGCGATATGCGCTCATCGAAAAATACACCGTAAAGGCAGACGAGATGGGCCTTCCCGACATGGGGACCAACGCGGAGCTGTATTTCCAGCCGCTGATGCTTGCGATCGACGAGAAGTCCCGGTTCACGGCCAAGTGCAAGGCGTGGTGGCGGCGCGAGGGCGGCGGGTATGACGACAAAGGTAAGCCGATTGCGGGCAAGGGGGACCCGATCACGGTTGAGTGGGAACGTGACGCGGTAGCTCGCGCCAGAGCCGCGGCTATTTACGTGATGGCCGCGGCTCAGCAGAATGCTATTCCGAACACGTTCCCGGACACTGACATTCGGGGGAACTACCAGTACAAGATTCTGTCGGGCGCAGCCGATGGGCCGTCGTGGATTGTGACGTTCCCCGGTCAGCGGTTCAAAAAACTGTCTAGTCAGGTGAAGGGCCGCGCCATTGTCGGTGTCGGATCAGACTTGCACGAGGTGCAGCTTGCCTATATGGACTGGCAGGAAGTCCGCGCCGCGGCCCAGCGCGGGGAAACGGTGATGGATGCCGAGAACCAGAAGCGCGCGGAGCGGCTAGCCGAACTGACCGGCCGGCCGGTGTGGGAGGTGTCCCCGCTGCCGTGGTGGGTGCCCGTGCCAGCCGAGACTGGCCGGGGCGTCGGTGGACAGGACACCTCAGGGGACACTCCCGCGCCGGCGCCGGCGGCGCCGCTGGCGCTCATCGCCGGGCCCAGCACAGAAACCGCAGGCCAGGGCGAGGAATCCGTCGCGGAACCGATCACGGTTGAGCCCCTGACCGGCCCGCCCGGCAAGCCAGAATCGAACATTAGTTTGAGTAACGGAAGTACGGAGGCCCGGTGCTTTGCCGTACGTGGGCGCGATGCGGAGCGGATCACCGGCAACGCGGCCGCGGCGCGGCACGTCGGGGTCTCCCGCGACGCGTTCACCCGCGCGCGGACCCGCGCCAAGAACCGCGGCGAAGGTGACGTTCCCGGAATCGGGTATGACGGGCTCAACGTCTCTTACGACCCGGTGCAGCTCGCCGAGTGGTGGAGTCAGCGGCCGGGTAGCGGACGCAAGGCCAGTTAATAGATAGGGGAGGCTGATTCGTCATGGGTACAACGCGCGGCAGGAAGCGCATGAAAGTCGGGCCGTTCGTGTTCAATCTCGTCTCCGATGGGTTCGCCCGTTGGCGCCTGTCGTCTTGGGGGTTGAAAGTGGGCCGGTGGGGGTGGAATGCGCGCACCGGCCGGCACCGCGTGGACATTCCCGGCCCGTGGCACTGGGAAAGCCGCTCCCGGCGGCGAGCAACAAGGAGGAACATCTGATGCACGCTGTTTATCTGGCCGCGCGGTACCGCCGGCACCCGGAGATGCGCCGGGTGCGTGACGAGCTGGTGGCCCGCGGCTACGTGGTCACGTCGCGGTGGATCGATCAACACGACGGCGCGCTGCCGGATTCGCTCGACCACGTGGCGCTGAACAGTTAATCCGGAGCGGGGCGGGCTGTTCGCTCAGGTCGACATGGACGATCTGGCCGCGGCCGACACCGTGGTCTCTTTCACCAGTGCCGCGTCCGGGGGTAAGGGCGGCCGGCACGTCGAGTTCGGCTTGGTGCTGGGTTTGGGCAAGCACCTCGTCGTGATTGGGCCGCGCGGGAGAACGTGTTCCACACGCTGCCTATTGTCGAGCGGCACGCTTCGTGGGAGGCGTTCCTGGCCGGCGTGCTTACGGTCCGGGCGGCGGCGTGACCGGCCGCGATGAGCCGCGCACAGAGCCTGGCCGAACTGGTCGCCAGGCGGGAGCTGGCCGCGCTCGTCGACGGGCCGTGGCGCCCGGGGTGGTACTGGCGCGACGACCTGGAGGCGCAACAGGACGCCGGCTGCTACATGCACGAGCGCTACGGCCAGCCGCTGTCCGAGAAGTGCTACTACCGGCCCACCGAGCGGTGGGTGGATCACCCGGGCGGCGACGGGGTGCGTGGGCGTGCCTGGACCTACCAGCCGGGTGTCGAAGGGTGATCGCCCGGCGTGTCGGCGCCGCGGTCCCCCCGCCGGAACCTCGGTTCCGGCATGGTGCGGCCTCATGGGCGCACGAGGGCCGAAACCGTTGGGTCGGCGAGCGCGGACGTTGCGGCTGCCGCCTGATCACTTCGAGCTGTACGAAGTCAAGGCACGCCATGCCGGGATGGACTGGAACGGCTACGTCGCGTGGGTTCTCGCGGAGTTCCACAACCTCCCGCCCCACGCCGAGCCCGATCCCGGCGGCCAACTCGTTCTGCCCGATATGGGAGGGGCCGCATGACCTGCTGACAGCAGACGGCCCGCCCCCGACGAGGGAGGCGGGCCGCGCCCGAGCGTTCCACCTCGCGAGCATGTCTGGTTTGGCCGCCGTACTGCTCGCGAGTTCCGGATTCCGTAAACCGCGATTCGAGGTTACCTGTTGAGCGTCCCCGCGCATCCCCCCGCGCGCGACCGCGTGTCGCTGGAGCGGTTCGTCGCGGCCCTGGAGACGGCCGGGGTGTGGTATCGGCCGCGGGGTGACGGGCTGTACTTCCGGTGCCCGCTTCCGGATCACGAGGACTCGAGCGCGTCGGCGTCGGCGGATTGGAAGCCGCCGGCGGGTGGCCGGCCGGGTGCGCTCGACTTTGAGTGCCATAGCTGCGGGAAGGAGCGCAACGGCGAGGTCGTCGCCGCGCTGGGGCTGTCCTGGGGTGATCTGTTCGATGACGCCCCGGCCCGCCCGCCGGCTTCTTCTCCGCGGGCTCGTCAAGGACCGTCGCGGGAGGCGCTATCGCGCTCGTCTGTGACTCGCCCGGGCGGGCTGGTGGCGGCGGTGGATAAGTCGGTGCCGCCGGCGCGGGTGCCGACGATCCGCACAACGCGGGTGTTCACCGACGCTGCCGGCGTCGAGTTGGCGCGGCTGCACCGCTACGACCCGACCGGTCCGCAGGCCGCGGAGGGCCGTAAGGGGTTCAGCTGGGAGCACCGCGGCGGCCCGCGCGGTGGTTGGGTGCGCGGCAAACGGTGCGACCCGAACACTGCGGGTGCGTGCGCGGCCTGCCGAGAGGGGCGGACCCCGGCGGCGGTGCCGCTGTACCGGCTGCCCGAGGTGGCCGCGGCGGTGGCCGCCGGCGCGCGGGTGTGGATCACCGAGGGCGGTAAGAACGCTGATGACCTGGCCGCGGTGCTGCCCGTGGTGGATGCCGCGACGACCGCTCCGGATGGCGCCCGTGGCCCGTGGTCCGTGGACTACACCGCTGTCCTGGCCGGGGCGACGGTGACCGTGATCGCGGACCGGGACCGTCCCGGTTACGAGCATGGCCGCCAGGTGGCTGCGGCGCTGCGGGCAGCGGGCTGCGGGGTGCGGCTGGTGCGGACGCCACTCGAGGTGGAGCACGCCGACGTGTCGGATCACCTGGCCGCGGGTCTGGCATTGGCCGACCTCGAGGAACTACCGGCCGAAGCGCCGTCGGTGCGACCCGACGAGGAACCTGCGGCCGACGAGGCTGCGGCTGGGGTGTCGGACCTGGACGAGCGGCGGATCGAGAAGGCTAAGGGCACAAAGAAGGTCAAGCTCTCGCAGGCGCGGCAGCTGCTGGATCTGGCGCTGGAGCTGTACGAGCCGATCGTCGCCGAGACCGGGGAGAGCTTCCTCGTGCCGCGCGGGGGCCCGCGGGTGGCCCGGCCACTGCGGGGCGGGCAGCGGTCGTTCACCTGTGAGCTGGCGACGCGGTTCTACGAGCGCACCGGCCAGGTCGTCGGGCACTACGCCACCACGGACGTGTTGCGGGTTCTCCAGGGCATGGCTGAGCGCACCAACCCGATCACGCTGCCGACCCGGGTGGCCCGCCACGGAGACGCCCTGGTGATCGATCTGGGCGACGAGACCGGCCGCGTCATCGTGGTCACCCGCGAGGGCTGGCAGGTGGTCGACGAATCCCCGGTGCTGTTCGCCCGCACCGTGCGGACCGGCGCCCTGCCCACCCCGGAGCGCGGCGGGAGCCTCGACGAGCTGTGGCGGCTGGTGCATGTGCGGTCGGCGGATCGGGCTCTGGCCGAGGCCGAGCTGGTGTTCCGCTACTTTCCCGACGTGTCGCACCCATTGCCGCTGTTGACCGGGGAGGCCGGCACCGGCAAGACGAGCGCCGCGGAGACCCTGGCCGGGTTGGTGGACCCGTCGCCGGCGCCGGTGATCTCGCTGCCGACCGACCCGAAGGACTGGGCCGTGCAGATCGGGCAGGCGTACGCGCTGGTGCTCGACAACGTGTGGACCCTGCAGCAGTGGCAGTCCGACGCGTTGTGCATGGCGGTGACCGGCGGGCACACGCAGTACCGGCAGCTCTACACCGATGGTGGGCTGGCGCGGTTCGGCGGCCAGCAGTGCATCACGTTGACCTCGATCGACCTGGGGTCGCAGAAGGCGGATCTGACGACCCGGTTGCTGCCGATCGAGCTGGAGCCGTTCGACCGCGGCGCGCGCATGTCCGAGGGCGAGCTGAAAGCGGCCCGCGGCGAGAGTCGGGCACGGATGCTCGGTGTGCTGCTGGACCGGGCCGCGGCGGTGCTGCGGACGCTGCCCTGCGTCGACGAGCTGGGTCTTGATTTGCCGCGGCTGTCGGACTTCGCGCGGGTGTGCAAGGCGCTTGATCTGCTCGATGGCGCGGACCGCTACGGCGCGTACCTGCGATTGGTGAGTCAGCAGGCCGGCGATATCGCCGACGAGGACGAGGTGGCCGCGGCGGTGATCGCGCTGGTGGATGTTCGCGCGGAGATCGGACAGAGCGCGTGGTCGGGCACGACCGCAGAGCTGCATGTGGCGCTGGGACGCGCGTCGATGACCCGCTCGCGGTACTGGCCGGACACCCCGGTGGCCCTCGGCAAGCGGCTGTCGTCGGTGGTCGGGCCGCTGAGGGAAGCGGGCGTCACCGTCGAGAAGTCCCGCACCGCGGGCCGGCGCACGATCACGCTCTATCGCAC
>Ga0136625_1000688_pt1 | contig 11128 bp, 11 predicted proteins | sample AntDrymUQ4832306_2_FD_104672 | JGI IMG/M metagenome (GOLD analysis project Ga0136625, IMG submission 104672) | Polar desert sand microbial communities from Dry Valleys, Antarctica - metaG UQ483 (23.06) | ecosystem: Environmental > Terrestrial > Soil > Desert | place: Antarctica: Dry Valley...
CCCTCCGCCCGCCCCGAACCAACTACGGAATCGGTGGTCAAAGTGCCAAGGTTCCACTTTGACACCCTTAGCCTCTTGGAAACCCCCAGCCTTTTGGAAACTCTAGGCTGGCTGAGATGACTCCCACGCCTGGTCGATCGAGCTCATGACCACCCTGCCGGGTCGCATCCGCCGGATCTCGGGGCTCTCCGGAAGCCAGGCCGAGCACCTTCGGCGGCTCGTCTCTTCGTGGCAGGTGCTGGCGGATCTGTCTTTCTCCGACCTCCTGCTCTACGTCAAGGTCTGGGACGAGGAGGTCTTCCAGATCTGCGCTCAGCTGCGGCCCTTCACCTCCCAGACCCTTTATCCCCAGGACATGGTGGGCACCCGTGTCACGCAGCCCGAGCAGCCCATCGTCGAGCGCGCCTATAGGGAGGGACTCATCTGGGGGCAGGACGACCCCGTCCTCGTCGACGGCGTTCCCATCCGCATGGATGCGGTCCCGGTGTGCCATCGCTCGAAGGTCATCGCGGTGCTGACCAAGGAGGGGAGCCCGTCCACCTCGAGGCGCCCCGGGCTCCTCGAGGGCGTCTACCTGGAGGCAGCCGACAAGGTGTCGAAGATGGTCTCGGAGGGCCTTTTCCCGTGGCGCGACGTGCCCGAAGGAGAGTGGCCGCGGGTGGGCGACGGTCTCTTCCTCCTCGACCGGTCCGGAAGGATCACGTGGGCGTCGCCCAACGCCCTCTCGGCGTTGAGCCGCCTCGACGTCAGACAGAACGCGGTCGGGTCGTGGCTGGACGACATCGGCCCGGGACCCACTCCCGTCGGCGAGGCGCTCGCCCGCCGGCGCCTTATCGACGGCGAGCTCGTTCACGGGGGTACCCATGTCTTCTTGAGGGTCATGCCTCTGCTCGACGGCGCGCAGGTCACCGGCGGCCTGGTGCTGGCTCGGGACGTGACCGAGCTGCGCCAGAAGGACCGGGTCATCTCGGTCAAGGACGCCACCATTCGAGAGATCCACCACCGAGTCAAGAACAACCTCCAGACCATCGCCAGCTTGCTGCGACTGCAGGCTCGCCGGCTCGACTCCGAAGTGGGCCGGGCTGCGCTCACGGAGAGCGTGCTGCGCGTGAGCGCCATCGCCCTCGTGCACGAGACTCTCTCGGAGGAGCTCTCCGACGTCGTCGAGTTCGGCGACGTCGCCCGGCGCATTGCGCGCATGGTCTCCGAGGGCTTGATCCTGCCCGACCGGCAAGTCGAGATCAAGGTCACGGGGTCGACCGGCGCGCTGGCGGCGGATATCGCCACGCCCCTGTCGGTGGCGGTCACGGAGTTGCTGCAGAACTCCATCGAGCACGCCTTCCCGGACGTGGCCTCCGGGACCGTTGTCGTCGAGTTGGCGCGGGAGAAGAAAGTGGCCGTGGTGGTCGTGCGCGACGACGGGGTGGGGATGCCCGAGGAGGCACCGGCCGGCGCCCGCCTGGGGCTGAACATTGTGCGTACGCTGGTCGCCGAGCTCGGCGGGAGCTTCGAGGTCGAGGTCGACGGGGGGACGAGGATCGAGCTGCGAGTGCCGACGGCCTGACCCGGTCCGCCCGGCCGGTCATTATCTGATCAGCCCGAAAGGACGACAGGAGGACCCATGATTCGCAAGCCGTTGATTCCGCTGCTCATCGTCGCAATCCTGGCTCTGGGCGGCAGCGCAGTCGCTCATGCTCCCGATCTGGCCAAGCCGGCTCGGATGGGGCCGATCCGCCGCAACCAGACGACCATGAGCCAGATGGGCAAGTGGTTCGGTCCTCCCACGGTCCGCAAGGTGGTTCGAGTCGCCTGTGTCCGAGTCGTCAAGGCCCGCTGGGGTCGTCGGCTCATGGTCTACGCCTCTCGTGGATCCGTCCGCAGGGTTGCCGCAGTGTTCGTCAAGAAGCAGAAGCTTCAGAGCAGCGAGCACGGCACGCTGAGGCTGCACACTCGCGAGGACCTTCGGGTGGGCGACGGGGTCCGCAAATTGCGTCGTCTCTACCCCGGCTCAGAGGGCCAGACTCATGCCGGCCACACCCACTTCCGCCTCAAGACCGGCCGCTACGACGCCTATCTGTTGGCTCGGGTCGAGAACCGGCGGGTGGTGCAGCTCGAGGCGTGGCCCTACGAGTTCTGCTAGGGCCAGACCCGAGCCTGCGGCCCCGAGCCCCGACTGTAATCACGCGCGCGCAGCGCCTGATTCGATCGCGCCGGTTTCCGACCAAGCTGCTATGGGACGATGTGATAACGCGCCACTGGATAGGCCCGTTCCGCCTCGTCTAGGGGCAGCCCAGGTTTCCAAGGTTCGTGTGGGTCTCGAAGACACTGACGAACCAAGTCTTGAAGCGAATGATTTGTACCTCGCCGTCGGGGTGACGCCAGACGCCTGCGAGAGACCGTCTCCAGTTTCCAGACACCGAACTGGTGTCCCTCGGACGCGAAAGTAGATGCCCCCATAGGAAATCTGGGGCCGGACCTGCCCGCCAGGTTCTCCACCCGTCGTGTCGGGACTAACTCCATTCCTCAAGAGTCGTAAGCCCGACGGGTAGGAAGGCCGCCGGCGGGCTCGACGCCGCAGGGGTCGAGGGGGTGTCGGTCGAGCCACTCACGAGGTCGCCCCGGGCATGTTCTCGGCCAGCGTGTGGGCCCGCAAGCCCGGCCTCGCCTCGAGGCGGCCCTTGTCGCCGTAGGGATCGCGCACAGAACGCTCCTGAGCACGCCGATCCGTACTCACAGGCGCGTTGAGCGCGATTCGCTACCTCGCCACCGCGGCCGGGTCTACGCCTCGGCCGAGTCTAGGCCTCGGTCTTCGTGTCCAGGTCCAGGGAGCAGGAATTGATGCAGAAGCGCTGGCCGCTGGGGGCCGGGCCGTCGTTGAAGACGTGGCCCAAGTGCGAGCCGCAGCTGCCGCAAAGGACCTCGGTGCGCCGCATGAACAGGCTCTTGTCCGTCTTGAGCTCCACGTTGGCGTTCTGAGACGGCTCGGTGAAGCTGGGCCAGCCCGTGCCGGAGTCGAACTTGTCCTTCGACGAGAACAGCTCCGCGCCGCAGGCCCCGCAGCGGTAGATCCCATCGTCCTTGGAATGTACGTAGGCCCCAGTAAAGGGGGGCTCGGTCCCCTTGTGCCTCAGCACTCGATAAGCCTCGGGACTGAGCTGCTCCTTCCATTCCTGCTCGGTCTTGGTCACCTTGGTGGCCATGCTCACCTCTCTCGATAGTCTGTCCTCATAAGCAGTTGGCGAGGGCCGCTTATTCCCGCTCCCTGCCGTGGCCCAAACCTCGGTGGAGCCGGTGATAACTTGCCTCATCTGCTCGCTTACCTGGGGGAAGTTGACCATGCGCAAGCTGCTCGTCGTGATCGCATCGCTGGTGCTGCTGGCCGGCTGCGCCGAGGAACCCTCGAATCAGCCCTCCTCCTCGGGAGGAGGAGGCGCCGGCGACAAGGATCCGTGCGCCGCCAAGAGCCTGCCCACCGTCGCCAAGAAAACGCTCACGGTCGCCACCGACAAGCCCGCCTTCCCCCCGTGGTTCCAGGGCTCGCCCAAGGCCTGGTCGGGCTACGAGGGAGAGGTCGCCAGCGAGGTCGCAAAACGGCTGGAGCTGCCGATTGAGTGGGTGGTGGAGCCGTTCAACAAGGCCTATGCCCCCGGCCCTAAGGACTGGGACTTCGACATCAACCAGGTCACGATCACCGAAGAGCGGGATCGCGCCATCGACTTTTCGGACAGCTACTACGACAACAGCCAGGGCGTGCTTGGGTTGAAGGAGACGCCGGTGGCCGAGGCGAAGAGCATCTCCGACCTCAAGGACCATCAATTTGGGGCTCAGGTCGGAACCACCAGCCTGGCGTTCATAAACTCCACCATTCAGCCGTCGGCGGAGGTCAAAGTGTTCGACACGACGAACGATGCTGTGTCGGCGCTGAAGAACTCGCAGATCGATGCGCTCGTCACCGACGTGCCGACGACCGTGTATTTGCGGGACTTAGTGGTCAAGAACTCGCTGGTGATCGGCCAGTACGCCCCAACCGAGCAGTTCGGGATGGTGTTCGAGGAGGACAACCCACTGGTTCAATGTGTCAACGAGGCGCTCGATGAGATGAGTTCCGACGGAACGCTCGAGAAGCTAGAGCAGAAGTTCTTGCAGGACTACCTCCAGATACCCACGCTCGAGTAGCCGCTTCAATGGGCTTGCCGCCGGGCGCCGAGCCCGTGCCTTCGAGCTCGAGTGGCTCGAGAGGGCGCGGCTCCCGTATGTTCGGGGGCCGCGGCATTCTGATCTCGAGCGCCAGCACCATTGTTTTCTTCGCATTGATCGCCCTGGTGGTCGCGCTGGCACCGGGCAGCAGCCTCGTCGCCGAAAGGTTCTTCGACCCCTATCACCTGAACCGGTCGCTGTTCGGTACCGTGACGACTCCTTCGGTGGTGGGCGCCTTCGTGCTCAACATCAAGATGTTCTTGATCGCCGAGGTCTTCATCCTCATCCTCGCCCTCGTCGTTGCGATCGTAAGAGGGATACCGGGCCCGGTTTTCTTTCCTTTTCGGGCGGTGGCGGTCGGCTACACCGATCTCTTTCGAGGAGTTCCGCTCATCCTTGTTCTCTACATGATCGGCTTCGGTCTGCCGGGGCTCGGGCTCAAGTACTTCTCGAGCCAGTCGGAGGTCACCTACGGCGTGCTGGCGCTGGTTCTCGTCTACTCGGCTTACGTGGCCGAGGTCTACCGGGCGGGGATCGACTCGGTCCACGAGAGCCAGACCGCCGCGGCCCGCTCGCTCGGCCTGTCGCGCTGGCAGGCAATGCGTTTTGTAGTCCTGCCCCAGGCCATCAGGCGAGTTATACCGCCGCTCTTGAACGACTTCATCGGACTCCAGAAGGACACCGCCTTGATCTCGGTGCTGGGCCCGATCGAAGCCGCCCGTGCCGCCAACATCTACGCTGCCGAGCAGTTCAACTACGGAAGCTTCGTGATAGCGGCGTTTCTTTTCATCATCGTCACGATCCCTTTGGCTCGCTTCACCGACCGGCTGATCGAACGCGATCAGCGGCGCAGACGAGCGGGGGCCGCGTTGTGAGCACGGCAGAGGCGATCCGGCTCGAGGACGTCTACAAGTCGTTCGGAGACACGCACGTTCTACAGGGTGTGTCCCTGAAAGTGGCGCCCCACGAGGTCGTCTGTCTCATCGGCGCTTCGGGTTCGGGCAAGTCGACGTTGCTCAAGTGCGTCAACCTCCTCGAGCCGGTGGATTCCGGGCGCATCCTTATCTCGGGACAGGACATCACCTCTGACGTAGTCGACGTCAACACGGTGAGGCGGCGAATAGGGATTGTGTTCCAGGCGTTCAATCTCTTTCCGCACATGACCGTTGTTCGCAACATCACATTGGGACCGGAGAAGGCCCTCGGCACCCCCCGCGCCACGGCCGAAGCGCGCGCCCTCGAGCTGCTGGAGCGCTTTGGGCTTTCTGATAAGGCGCGTGAGTACCCCGACCGGTTGTCCGGAGGCCAGCAGCAGCGCGTGGCGATAGTGCGCGCGCTCGCCATGCAGCCCGAGATCATGCTCTTCGACGAGGTTACCAGCGCGCTGGACCCTGAGTTGGTCGCCGAGGTACTGGACGTAATCCGTGAGCTGGCCAAGGGAGGCATGACGATGCTCATCGCAACGCACGAGATGGGTTTTGCGCGCGATATCGCGGACCTGGTGTGCTTCTTGGACGAGGGTGTCATTGCCGAGAGCGGTGCTGCCGAAGTCATCTTCACCGAGCCGAGCCATCCTCGCACCCGCCAGTTCCTGCAGCGGATCGTCGATGCGGGGCGCCTGTGAGCGACGTGACTGCGTTCGCAGATCCTCTTCTGTGGGCGACCGGCATAGAAGACACGTTCATCGCCGAGACGGCACCGGGCAAGCGAAGGCTCGACGAGTACGAGTTGCAGCAGCATTACGAGCTGTGGCGCGAGGACCTCGATCTGGCGGCCGATGTCGGCTTCGACATGATCCGCTACGGCATTCCGTGGTATCGAGCCGAGCCTCATCCGGGGAGATTCGACTGGACCTTCACCGACCAAGTCATCCCCTACATGCTGGAACGCGGCCTCGAGCCCATCGTCGACCTCATGCACTACGGGACACCGTTGTGGCTCGACGGCGGATTCATATCGCCGGACTACCCGCAGCGCGTTGCAGCATACGCGGCCGCCTTCTGCGCCCGTTACCCCTCGGTGCGTTACTACACGCCTTTCAATGAACCCTTCATTGCGGCCGAGCTGTGCGGCCGAGAAGGACGCTGGCCCCCCGCCCTATCGGGTGACGAGGGTTTCTGCGCAGTGGCGAACGGAGTCTCTAGAGGAGTCGTCCGTACGGTGGAGGCTCTGCGTTCACAGCGGGCGGACAGCGTGATGGTGCACGTGGAGGCGACCGGTGTTGTGCTCACCGACGAACCGGAGCTGAAGGAACGGGCTCAGCTCGACATGGACCGTCACCTCACGACGCTGGAGCTTATCCAGGGCCGGGTGAATCCCACCCACTTCCTCTATCCGTACTTGACCGCCAACGGCGTTACCGACGACGACCTGGGGTGGTACGAGGGAAGTAACGTGTCGATCGACGTGCTCGGCCTCAACTACTACCCGATGCTTAGCGTCGAGCGCCGACATGCGGACGGCGTGGTCGAGCCGGTATGGGGCGGCGCGCACTACCTCGAGAGAATCGTCAACGAGAACCTTGCTCGCTACCAGGTTCCGGTCTTCATCACCGAGACCAGCGCCAACGAGCGGGCGGCCCCCATGTTCTCTGCGGCTCAGACAAATGCGTCATACGACGACAGGCGGCCCGACGGACTGCGTTCGCTGTGGCTCGAAGAGGTGGTTCAGAGCGTCGAGCGCATGCGCGCGGCGGGCGTTCCCTTGATCGGGCTCACGTGGTGGCCGTTGTACGACCTCGTCAACTGGGACTACCGCGAGGGCAGGGGAGCGGTCGAGGACTACCTCGAGCCGATGGGTCTCTACTCTCTGACCATGGACGATGGCGTCTTGAAAAGGGAACCGCTCGCGGTGGCGCGCGAGCTGCAGTCCCTCATCGGAGGGTGAGCGAGGCCATGCGCGCAGGGCGCTTTCGGGGGAACGGCGACATCGAGGTGGTCGAGGTCGATACTCCCGAGCCCGGCGCGGGCGAGGTCCTGCTGCGAGTCCACTCGTGCGCGCTCTGCGGCAGCGACAGGGACGGCTATCTCAACGGAAGCGCGGTGACCCCCGGCCACGAGGTGTCCGGCGTAATCGACGAAGTGGGGGAGGGAGTGACGCTCGCCCATGGTACGCCCGGAGTGGTCTATCTAGTCGGCTACTGCGGTCGCTGCTATTGCTGCAAAGCGAATCTGACCAACATGTGCATCGACAAACAACAGATGTACGGATTCTCTGACGACGGTGGCTTCGCCGACTACGTCGTGGTGAGGGCGGACTGCTTCCTCGAAGTTGCGCATGAGATTCCCCTGGATCACGCCACGGCCCTGCTGGATCTCTACGGGACCACCAATCATGCTTTTCGCCGTGCGGGCGGAGCGTCCTCGAAGAGTGTGCTGGTGGTGGGCTGCGGCCCCATCGGGATCGGTGCCATAGCGACAGCGCGCGCAGCGGGCGCCGGAAGAGTGGTCGCCTTGGACGTGGCACCGTATCGGTTGCGTCTCGCGGAGGCGTTGGAAGCAGTGGCGGTGGAGGCCGGGTCAACCGACGTCGAACAGCGAGTGCTCGAGAACGCTCCCGATGGCTTCGACATCGTGATCGAGGCGGCCGGTCTCTCGAGCACCCAGAGTCAAGCGATCTCCTTGGCCGCGCCCGGCGGGAAAGTCGTGTTCGTGGCCCACAACCCCGACCCCGTTGAGATCCACGTTTCGACCGAGCTCATCCAAAGAGAGAAGACGGTGATCGGATCGGAGTATTTCCCTAAGGGGGAGTTCGCAGACAACCAGGCACTGCTTCTGTCGGGGGCACTCGATCCGGCCGCGGTCATCACGCACCGCTTCTCGCTCGACGATATCTCAGACGCTTTCGGTACCTTCATGAGCGCCAAGAGCGGGAAGGTCCTGGTTCAGCCGTGAGGGCTGCCGTCGTCGGCGCCGGCGTCGTCGGCAAGATTCACGCGCGCGCACTGAGGTCTCATTCCGACATCGAGCTCGTCGGGGTGTGTGGCCGTACGCGACCCAAGACCGAGGCACTGGCCACGGAGCTGGGCACTCCTTACTATCTATCGGTCGAGGAAATGCTCGAGAGCGCGGCCCCCGGCATCGTGTGCGTCGCAACCGGCAACCGTGACCATCACGACCCGACGGTCGCCTCGCTTCGAGCCGGCGCGCATGTGTTCGTCGAGAAGCCCATGGCATTCACTCTGGAGGAGGCGCGCGCGATGCTCGCTGTCGCGGATCAGGCCGGCGTGGCCCTCGGCGTGAACTTCAACCATCGTTTCTCGGCCCCCTATCAAAGGGCTCTCGCCTTCCTGAACGCAGGCTCGCTGGGCCGCGTCGCATACGTGCTCGTCAAGTTCGCCGGGAACCTCTACAAGGATCTCAATGATCCCTATTGCATGCTATAGAGACTCAAGGGCACAGCTTCGATCTCATGCGTCTGTTCGGAGGGGAGATCGAACACGTCTCGGCCGAGGTGGCCGACCCGCGCAAGATTGGAATCTACACATCGGCGGCCGTTACCGTGAAGTACACGAGCGGTGCAGTGGGAACATTGTTGGGGAGCTGGGATAGCTCCTATGCGCACCCCGGCTCTCAGCTGCTCGAGATCTCGGGCACAGAGGGTCGTGTGGTCGTCGACAACGTGGTGGATTCTGTCAGGCTCTGTCGCCACGACAGCGACACCTACCAGGAGTGGCGCCCAGGCATCTTCGATGCCGGCTCCCACGATTTCTGGCGCACGATCGACGCTCACGCTCATGCGTTCGTGGATGCCGTGGTGCAGGGCAGACCTCCTCTGGTCACCGGCGCCGACGGCCTGCGCGCCCTCGAGCTGACGTTCGAGGCGATCGAGTACGCGTCGGCTCCCCGCTGAGGTACATCACCCCGGCCACTGGATGATTGGCCCGCCCCCTTGACCTCCTGACACCCGCCGACCCGCCCCAGTGTGATTCTGTGCTGCATAGGGGGCGGAACCCGCCCGTTCCGTGGCACAGAGCCGCGCCTGGGGCGGGTCTCTCAGCCCTTATTGCGTATTGAGTAGAGGGACTTTCTTCCAGCATCATCTCTATAGGTTTGTTTGTCATGGGGGTGACCGTTGCTGAGTCCAAATCGAGGCTTGAGAGTTCGTTCGGCGCTGCCTGTGGCGCGAGCGGTCGTGCTTGCGGCCCTGCTCAGCGTCTCTTGCTCTCCCGCCGACGGGGCAGGGCGAGTTCTCGCAGCGCCACCTGCAGACGGTGGGGTCGCCCAGAGGTGGTCTCGAGCGCCGAGCGATAAGACGCACATCCGAGGCGGGTATGTCGCCCGGGTAATCGATGGCGACACCATCGAGGTGCGGGTTGGGGGGGAGTTTCGCACCGTCCGTTTGATTGGAATCGACGCCCCGGAGGTGGTTGATGAGGGCCGGCCGGCCGAGTGCTACGGGCGTGAAGCCGCCGAGGATACGAGTCTCCGGCTGGAGGGGGGGCGGGTGCGCCTAGAGCTCGATATCGACAAGGAGGACGATGACGGAAGGCTTCTCGCCTACATCTGGCATCGAGGGAGACTGTTCAACAGGGCGCTGGTAAGCCGAGGCTACGCAACCGTCTCGACCCTCCGGCCCAACCTTCGTTATTCCGAGCTCTTCGCCACAGCGCAGAGAACCGCCAAAGCAAGCCGCCGGGGAATGTGGGACGCGTGCTTCGCCCCACCCAAGGCCGAACGCAAGCCCGCGCCCCAGGCCAAGAGAAGCGGAAGGACCACAAACGATGACCAATATCCGGGCAGCGGTTAGTAGATTCCTTGCCCGGTTTCCGGATCGAAGAAGTGGAGATTGCGAGTGTCGATCGCGACCTCGATCCGCTTTCCCACGGCGGCTTCGGTGCGAGCCCCCAGCCTCGCCACAAAGATCGTCTTGTTCTCGCCGACCTGAGCTTCGAGCAGCCCCAGTGCCTCTTCGCCCACGTCCTCCGCGATCTTGTCGCCCCTTGTTGACATCACGAAGGGATCGATGGTCGTGAAGCGCGGCCCCCTCAGGATGGGCTTGGGACGTCCTTCGAAGGGGCCGGTGGGGGAGGAAGAGGTCGCCACGCCGATGGCGAAGCCCGCGGAGCCGAATTGGCGGGCGGAGATGTAGAGGTTGTAGGTGTCGCCGATGCGAATGATGTGGGGCGCCCACACATCGGTCGTGACCCACCTGGGCAGCTCGGGCAGGGCGTCGCCGACGTGCTTCCAGTGAACGAGGTCCTTCGAGCGCAGCACCGGCACGTTCTCGAGCGTGGGCCACGCGCTCTGCGTGGTGTAGGTGTAGTAAAAGCCGTCGTCCGCCTCGATGACCGACGGATCGGGAGCATCATGGCGCAGAACAGGATTAGTAAAGGCGGGACCGCGAGGCGGCGCGTTCAAAGCCAAGGCGCCACCGGCGACGAGCGCCACGAGCACCACCGCTGCGATTAGAAGCTGCCCCCGTGTCATGTATGAGCCGATTCTCCCATCGCGGTCCCCCTCGGCCCAGAACTCCGTCTACCCACCACCTCACAGGTGATCACGGCCACAACATTCAGCTCCCTGGCCCCGACCCCCGCATCTTCGCGCTCTCAACCTATGGCCACCACAAGTGTTTTCCGAGTTCTTTGGTCCCCAATCGCTGAGGTCGCGGTGAGCGGGCGAGAGAGGGCTCGGCAGCGGCTACCCCCCAATGGGGGTCAGGTCCACCAGAGGGCCGATGGATCACATAGTCGATCCCGTCGAACTTGGCCGTCACGGCCCCGGCGGTCCCCGCCCGGCATTCGGGTCCGGAGGTGTGAGCTTTCCTTCTTTCCGATCCTCCGCGGTCTTTCTCTGATGGCAGCCATAACAACGCCACTTCAGATTGCCGGTCGAAGCAAAGCCTCCGGCGACATGAGGCTCGTTGTGTTCCTTCTCGTTGCGAAAGCGGCGGCCGCAATCGGTGCACTTGACCCCGTCGAAGCCCGGCG
>Ga0136625_1000689_pt1 | contig 11128 bp, 7 predicted proteins | sample AntDrymUQ4832306_2_FD_104672 | JGI IMG/M metagenome (GOLD analysis project Ga0136625, IMG submission 104672) | Polar desert sand microbial communities from Dry Valleys, Antarctica - metaG UQ483 (23.06) | ecosystem: Environmental > Terrestrial > Soil > Desert | place: Antarctica: Dry Valley...
ATGCAGAGCGCTCCGCGGCTGCTCGATCGCCTCGATGCCGACGACCGTGAGCATTTCGACACGGTGCGCGCGCTGCTCGACGGGGCCGGTCTGCGCTACGAGGTCGACGCGACACTCGTGCGCGGGCTGGACTACTACACGCGCACGGTCTTCGAGTTCAGCTCCGACGCGCTCGGCGCGCAGAGCGGCGTCGCGGGTGGCGGTCGCTACGACGGGCTCGTGGAGCAGCTCGGCGGGCCGCCCACCCCGGGCTGCGGCTGGGCCGCCGGGATCGAGCGGATCCTGCTCGCGGCCGGTCGGCCGCCGGTCGCGCCGCCGCCGGTCGACCTGTTCGTCGCACTCGACGGCCAGCAGGCGCGCGGGGCCGCGTTCGCGCTGGTCGCAGAGGCGCGTCGCGCGCGGCTGCAGGCGCAGCTCGAGCTCGCCGGGCGCTCGCTGAAGGGCCAGCTCAAGCAGGCCGACCGGCTCGGCTCCAGGTACGTTGCGATCGTGGGCGACGCGGGCACCGTGCTGAAGGACATGGACTCCGGCGAGCAGCAGGAGGTCGCCCCGGACGAGGTCGTCACGAAGATCCTGCGCGAGCGAGGCCGGCGGTGAAGCGCCCGCCGCGGCCCAACCCGTACCGCGACGCGTGGTGTGGCGATCTCGACGCATCGCGCGCGGACTCGCCGGCGCGCGTCGCGGGCTGGGTGGACCGCCGGCGCGACCACGGCGGCCTGATCTTCATCGACCTGCGCGAGCGCAGCGGCATCGTGCAGCTCGTCATCCATCCCGAGGCCGGCGCGGAGCTGTTTGCCACCGCCGAGCGTCTGCGGCCCGAGCACGTCGTCAGCGCCGCCGGCGAGGTGGTGCTGCGCGAGCCAGGCAACGTCAACCCGAACCTGCCGACCGGAGAGATCGAGATCCAGGTCTCGCGGCTCGAGCATCTCGCCGAGTCCGAGACCCCGCCGTTTCCGCTCGACGACGACGTGGACATCGACGAGATGCTGCGCCTGCGCCACCGGCCGCTCGATCTGCGCCGCGCGCCGATGGTCGAGGCGATGGTGCTGCGCCACGAGATCGTGCGCACGATCCGCGAGGAGCTCAGCGCGCAGGACTTCCTCGAGATCGAGACGCCGATTCTCACGCGCTCGACACCCGAGGGGGCGCGCGACTTCCTCGTCCCGTCGCGACTGCAGCGGGGCAATCTCTACGCGCTGCCGCAGTCGCCACAGCTGTTCAAGCAGCTGTTGATGATCGCCGGCTACGAGCGCTACTACCAGATCGCGCGCTGCTTTCGCGACGAGGACCTGCGCGCCGACCGCCAGCCCGAGTTCACCCAGCTCGACCTCGAGATGGCGTTCGTGCAGGAGGACGACGTGATCGACCTCAACGAGCGCCTGATGGCACGCGTCTTCGAGGTCGGCGGGCTGGCGGTGCAGGCGCCGCCGTATCCGCGGATGAGCTACGACGACGCGCTGCTGCGCTACGGATCGGACCGTCCCGACACGCGCTTCGGCCTGCAGATCAGTGACGTCTCCGAGCACCTGCGCGGCTCGCAGTTCAAGGTCTTCGCCTCGGTCTTGAATCGGTCCCACCCACCCGGCGTCGTGCGCGCGCTGAACGCCGGGGCGCGCGAGGTCCCGCGCTCCGAGCTCGACGCGCTGACCGAGGTCGCCAAGCGCCACGGCGCCGGCGGCCTGGTGTGGGCGTTCGTGCAGGAGGACGGTACGTGGCGCTCGCCGATCGCGAAGTTCCTGGCCGATGGTGAGATCGCTGCCGTCACCGCGGCGCTCGACGCAGAGCCCGGCGACCTGCTGCTCGCCGTCGCCGACAGCGCCGGGACCGCTGCGGCCGCGCTCGGCGCGCTGCGCCTCGACCTCGCGGTGCGCTTCGACCTGATCGAAGCGGGGCGCCACGACGTGCTGTGGGTCGTGGACTTCCCGATGTTCGGCTACAACGAGGAGGAGGGACGCTGGGACGCGCTGCACCATCCGTTCACTGCCCCGATCGGCTCGTTCGACGACCCCGGTGCGCTGCGCTCGCGCGGCTACGACCTCGTCGTCGACGGCTGGGAGCTCGGCGGCGGGTCGATCCGAAACCACGACGCGCAGATCCAGCGCCAGGTCTTCGAGGCGATCGGCATGGACGAGGAGGAGGCTGAGCGGCGCTTCGGCTTCCTGCTCGAGGCACTGCGCTACGGTGCTCCGCCGCACGGTGGCATCGCGTTCGGGATCGACCGGATCGTCGCGCTGATCGCCGGCCGCGACTCGATTCGCGACGTGATCGCCTTTCCCAAGACCGCCAGCGGCGCGGACCCGCTCACCGGCGCCCCCGCGCCCGTGCAGGAGCGCCAGCTGCGTGAGCTGGGCATGAAGCTGATCGTGCCGCAGGCCCGCTAGCTGCCCTGCCCGCGGTCCGCCGGACCCTGGCCCCTGTTCCCGCGGCACGGACACGTATACGAATCGCGGTCGCGCGACTGGCCTAAGCGAGACGCCCTGCCGAGAGATGAGCATGGCCAACGTCTCTCGCCCGATGCTGATCGCACTCGCAGCGACCGTCGCACTGCTCGCGGTGTGGCTGGTCGCACTGCGACCAAAGCCCGTCGCCGTCGAGAAAACGCCGCTCGGGCCGACGAAGGCCATTCCCGCCGCCAAGAAGGCGAGCGCCGCGTCGGATGCCGCGAACGCCAAGCTTCAGGCGGCCGCGAAGGCCGGCGACGCAAGCCCTGCTGCGCCCGCGGCTGCCGCCAAGCCCGCGACCTCCAACGCGGTGGCGCAATCGGCCGCCAAGGCCGGCTCGCCGGCCGAGGTCCGGTCCGGCGAGACCAAGCGCGAGCGCGTGGTCCTACGCGAGATCCGCCAGGGCAAGGTCGTCGTCATGCTCTTCTGGAGCGCCGCCGGCGCGGACGATGTCGCCACGCGCGGCGCGATCCGCTCCGTGAACCGGCGCAACGGCAAGGTCAAGGTCCACGTCATCCCGATCGGACGCGTCGGCGACTACGGCACGGTCACACGCGGGATCACGATCGCGCAGTCGCCGACGACGCTGATCATCGGCCGCAACGGGCGGGCCCGCACGATCGTCGGCCTCACCGAGCCCGAAGAGCTCCGCCAGGCCGTCGCAGACGCGGTCGCCAAGCGGTAGTCCGCACCAGCGGTTGCTCACCGATCAGTCGCTGCTCACTCGGCATGGGCAGGGCCGCAGGTCAGCCCGGCGGGCCGCGAAATCAGCCATCTAGACTCGTTTCAGGCATGCCCGACGAGCGCTTCGAGGATCACCTGCGCCACCCCCGCGGGCGCGGACGCGCGCCCGAAGGTGCGCACGACGGCGCCGCGGGCGGGCACGTATGCGGCGACCTCGTGCGCATCTCGCTCGCCGTCGACGGCGAGCGCGTCAGCGCCGCCGGATTCGAGGCCTCCGGCTGCGGAGCGACCATCGCCGCCGCGAGCGCGGCCGTCGAGCTGGCGCAGGGCGCCCTCGTGCTCGACGCCGCGCGCGTCGGCGCGGCTCAGATCGCCGCCGAGCTCGGTGGACTGAGCGCGGGCAAGCTGCATGCCGCCGATCTGGCGTCGGATGCGATGCACCGCGCGCTGGGTGCGGCCGTGCGGGCCGCTGGCGCAGTGCACGCAGATCCGCGCCGCACGCTCGTCGCGATGTCCGGCGGCGTCGACAGTGCCGTCGCCGCGCTGCTGATCGCGCGCGAGCCGGGGGCGCAGGTCGCCGCGGTCACGCTCGAGCTGTGGGCCGACGAGGACGAGGACGACGGCGCGCGCTCGTGCTGCTCAGCCGCCGCCGTGCGCGGTGCGCGCGCGCTGGCGCACGGTCTCGGCCTGGCGCATCTCACGCTCGACCTGCGCAACGAGTTTCGCGACGGCGTCGTCGACCCATGGCTGGCCGGGCACGCTGAGGGTTTGACGCCGAACCCGTGCGTGCGCTGCAACGGTCACATCCGCCTCGACGCGATGCTCGACTTCGCCGACCGCCTCGGGGCGGCGACGCTCGCCACCGGGCATTACGCGCGCACGTCCGGCGACGGAGTACTGCGCCTCGCCGCCGACACGAGCAAGGACCAGACCTACATGCTCGCCGCGCTGTCGCCCGCGTCGCTGCAGCGCCTGCGCTTCCCGCTCGGCGAGCATTGCAAGCGCGACGTGCGCGAGCTCGCCGCGCAGGCTGGTCTCGCCGTCGCGGGCAAGCCCGACTCGCAGGACCTCTGCTTCCTCGCGGGTACCGGCCGCGCCGCGTTCCTCGCGCGCCACGGAGGCCTGTCCGAGCGGCCAGGCGACATCGTCGACGCGGACGGCCGCGTGCTCGGGCGCCACAGCGGCCAGCACCACTTCACCGTCGGCCAGCGCAAGGGGCTGGGGATCGCGGCAACGCAGGCGCTGTACGTGCTCAAGACCGACGCCCGCGCGAACATCGTCACCGTCGGCCCGCGCGCTGAGCTCGCCACGCACACGGTCCGCGTCCGTGGCCTGCGCCTGCGCCGCGAGCCCGACGCCGTGCGCCTGCGCTACCGCTCGCCCGCGCTGCGCTGCCGCGTCGACGGCGACGAGATCCATCTCGACGAACCGTTCGACGGCGCCGCTCCCGGCCAGACCGCGGTCTTCCTCGCCGGAGACGCGATCGTCGGATGCGCGACAATCGCGCCGTGACCACCGGCGAGATCCGCGAAGCCTTCCTGGCGTACTTCGAGGCGCACGACCACAAGCGGCTTGAATCGGGCTCGCTCGTGCCCTCGGCATACGACCCGTCCGTGCTGCTGACAACCGCCGGCATGCATCCGCTCGTCCCTTACTTCAAGGGCGAGGAGCCGGCGCCGCACCCGCGCCTGACGACCGTGCAGAAGTGCTTTCGCACGACCGACATCGACAATGTCGGCAACACCGCGCGTCACCTGACGTTCTTCGAGATGCTCGGCAACTTCTCGATCGGCGACTACTTCAAGCGGCAGGCCGTCGAGATGGCATGGGAGCTCTCGCAGGAGGGCTTCGGCTTCAACCCCGACGACATCTGGATCACGGTCTTCGAAGGCGACGAGGAGCTCGGCCTGGGGCCCGACGAGGAGGCGATCGGGGCGTGGCTGTCGGTCGGCGTCCCGCGTGAGCGAATCGTCCTGTGCCCGCGCTCGGAGAACTTCTGGCAGGGCGGGCCGACCGGCCCGTGCGGGCCGTGCAGCGAGCTCTACATCGACCGCGGCCTGGAGTGGGGCGAGCCCGATGACCTGCCCGGCGGCGAGAACGAGCGCTTCCTGGAGTACTGGAACCTCGTCTTCACGCAGTACGACCTCGGCGCCGACGCACAGGGGCGGCCGACGCTGACGCCGCTGCCGGCCAACAACATCGACACCGGCCTCGGACTCGAGCGCATGGCGGTCATCCAGCAGGGCGTGCAGACCGTCTTCGAGACCGACACGTTCGCGCCGCTGATGGCGCTTGGGCGCGAGCTGGCCCGGCGCGATCCCGACGAGCGCGCGCTGCGCATCCTCGCCGATCACGCGCGCGCGATGACGTTTCTCATCGCCGACGGCGTCGTGCCCTCCAACGAGGGCCGCGGCTACATCTTGCGCCGCATCATGCGCCGCGCGATCCAGCAGGGCCACCGCATCGGCATCGAGCCGGCGCGACCGATGCAGGGAGAGACCGGGGCAGCGCCGGGCTTCCTGGCGCGGTTCGCCGGCGAGGTCATCGAGATCATGGGCGATGCCTATCCCGAGCTGCACCGCGAGCGCACGGCGATCGAGCAGTGGGCGCGCTCGGAGGAGGCGAGCTTCGGGCACACGCTCGAGCAGGGTACGAAGCTGCTGGCGGACATCATCGAGCGCTCGCGCGGATCTCTTCCCCACCCACCCACGATCCCGGCGATCGACGCCTTCAAGCTGCACGACACGTACGGCTTCCCGTTCGAGGTCACGCGCGAGCTGGCACTCGAACAGGGCCTCGAGGTCGACACGACCGGCTTCGACGCGCTGATGGACAGCCAGCGCGCCCGCGCGCGCGCCGGCGGTCGCGCCGAGTCGACCGCCGGCGGTGACCTGCGCGAGCGCGCCCGTGAGCTGACGAGGACGGCGGGCTTCGCGACGGACTTCACCGGCTACGAGACGCTCGAGCAGCACACGACCGTGGGCCCGATCGACGGCGACGGCGATCGCATGCTCGTCAAGCTCGCCGAGTCGCCGTTCTACGCGACCGGTGGCGGACAGGTCGCCGACGCCGGGGTGATCGAGTGCGCGGACGGCGGCTGCGCCGCGCTGGTAACCGACGTCGTGCGCATCGGCGACGACCAGGCGCTCGTCGTCGAGATCGAGCGGGGCGCGCTGAACGCGGGCGAGCGCGTCGTCGCGCGCGTCGACCGCGCGGCGCGCGGCGCGACCGCGGCCAACCACACCGCAACGCACCTGCTGCACGCCGCGCTGCGCGAGCGCCTCGGCACGCACGTGCGCCAGGCCGGCTCCTACGTCGGACCCGACAAGCTGCGCTTCGACTTCACGCACGGCGAGAAGATCGGCGAGCGGGACCTGCGCGCGATCGAGGACCGCGTCAACGAATGGGTGCTCGCCAACGACCCGGTCCGGCCGATCACGACGACGCTCACCGAGGCACAGCAGCTCGGTGCGATGGCGCTGTTCGGCGAGAAGTACGGCGACATCGTGCGGATGGTGCAAATCGGCGACGGCGCGTACTCGCGCGAGCTGTGCGGCGGCACGCACGTCCGCTGCACGGCCGAGATCGGCGTCTTCAAGCTCACCAGCGAGGGTTCCAGCGCGGCCAACGTGCGCCGCGTCGAGGCGATCACGGGACCGGCCGCGGTCGCCGCACTGCGCGAGGGCGAAGCGATCGCGCGCGAGATGGCCGCTCTGCTGCGCACCGAGGTCGCGCGGCTGCCGGTCGCAGTCGCCGGGCTGCGCGACCGCGCCAAGCAGGCCGCCAAGGCCTCCGCCAACGGCGGCGGGCTCGATGTCGATGCGCTCGCCGCCCGCGCCGCGCAGGTCGACGGCGCCGACATCGTCGCCGAGGTCGTGTCCGCAGCCGGAGCGAGGGAGCTGATGGATGTCGCCGACCGGGTCAAGGGCAAGCTCGGCGAGCAGTCGGCGACCGTGCTCGGGACGGTGGTCGACGGCCGCGTGCACCTCGTCGCGGCGGTGACGCCCGCGCTGGTGCAGCGCGGCGTCAAGGCCGGCGCGGTCGTCAAGGCGGCCGCGCAGGTGGCGGGCGGCGGGGGAGGGGGACGCGACACGATGGCCCAGGCCGGCGGCAAGGACCCCGACAAGCTCCCCGACGCGATCGCCGTCGCGCGCGCGACGATCGAGGCCGCACTGTCGGAGTGAGGACCCTCGCGCTGGATTTCGGCAGCGCGCGCTGCGGCTGTGCGGTGAGCGACCCGACGGGAACGCTCGCGACGCCGATCGAGCCGGTGCTGCGACCGGCGACGCGCAAGGGGATCGCCCGGATCGCCGAGCTCGTGCGCGAGCGCGAGGCACAGCTCGTCGTCGTGGGTCTGCCGCTGACGCTGGCCGGCGGCGACTCGGCACAGACCGTCGAGGCGCGCGCGTTCGCGGCGCGGCTGGCCGAGCGCGTGAGCGTCCCGGTCGAGCTCTACGACGAGCGCTTCACGACGCTGATGGCACAGCGCGATCCCGGCCAGCCGGGCAGCTCCGAGGACTCGCGCGCAGCAGCTCACCTGCTCGAGGGCTGGCTCGCGGCGCGCTCCGGCCGCGCCGGTTAGTAGCCTCCTAGCGCGTTCATGCCCAAGCTTCGCCGAGACGACCCCGGCCCGCGCCGCGAGCGTACGGCCGAAGAACGCGAGCGCGATCGCCGCGAACGCGAGGCACGCCGGGCGGGCGGGGGGCGCGCAGGTTCGGTGGACAAGCCGCCGCCAGCGCGGATCCCGGTGGCCGAGCCGCCTGCGCCAGAGATCCCTGTTTCCGAGCCGCCGGCAGCGCGGATCCCGGTGTCCGAGCCACTCGCGCCAGAGATCCCTGTTTCCGAGCCGCCGGCAGCGCGGATCCCGGTTTCCGAGCCACTCGCGCCAGAGATCCCTGTTTCCGAGCCGCCGGCAGCGCGGGTCCCCGTTCCCGAGCCGCCCGCGCCGCTGATCCGGGACTCCGAACCGCCCGCGCCGCCGATCCGGGACTCCGAACCGCCCGCGCCGCTGATCCCGGAGTCCGAACCGCCCGCGCCGCCGATCCGGGACTCCGAACCGCCCGCGCCGCCGATCCGGGACTCCGAACCGCCCGCGTCACCGATCCCGGACTCCAAAGCGCCCGCGCCTCCGACTCCCGCAGCCGCGCCACCGCCCGCCGCGCCGGAGCCCGCCGCGCCGCTGCCGCCATCGCCTTCGCCATCGCATCCCGCGCCCGCTCTCGATCCGCCCGCGGAGGTGGTGCAGCCCGTCCCGCCGCTCGCGGAGCCGCAGCACCCGATTCGCCGCATCCAGCCCGATCCACCGGCGCCGCCCGCGGCCCCCGCGGGCGCGCTCGGCGACGAGACCGAGCACGCGAGCGGCGTTCGCTGGGCGCGAAACCTGGCACACAGACATCCGCGCGTCACCCCGCCGGGGGACGTGCCGCGCGGCCCCGCGCGGGCGCACCGGTCGATTGGCAAGCGGCTGCTCGCGCTGTTCGCACTGCTCGTCGCAGCTGCGCTCGCCTACGGCGTGATCACGGTCTTCCAGCCGTTCCACGGAGCCGCGGGTGCGCCGGTGCGCGTCGAGATCCCGTCTGGCGCGGGAGCCGATGACGTCGGCGAACGGCTGGCCGCCGCCGGCGTCGTCGATTCCGGGACGATCTTCTCGCTGCGCGCGACGCTTGCCGGCAAGCGCGGCGGCTTAAGGTCGGGCTCCTACGCGCTGGAGCGCAACATGACCTACGGGGCGGTGATCGACGCGCTCAGCGCGGCGCCGGCCGCCGCCAAGGAAGGTGCGATCACGGTCACGATTCCGGAGGGCCGCTCGCGGCGCGAGATCGCGTCGATCGCGAAGGACGCGGGCGTGAATGGCGACTACCTGCGGGCCTCGCGGCGCTTCGCGGGTGCGCTGAGCCCCTATCGCTACCGCGCTCCCAAGCGCACGCGCAAGCTCGAGGGCTTCCTCTTTCCCGACACCTACGAGCTCAAGCGCGGCGCTACCGCGCGCGAGCTCGTCGAAAAGCAGCTCGGGACCTTCCGCGAGAAGTTCGCGACGGTTGACCTGCGCTACACGCGCGCAAAGAAGCTGACGCCGTACGACGTGCTGATCATCGCCTCGATGGTCGAGCGCGAAGCGCGGATCCCGCGCGAGCGCAAGCTCATCGCGGCGGTCATCTACAACCGCCTCAAGGACGGCACGCCGCTGGGCATCGACGCGACGGTGCGCTACATCTTCAACAAGCCCAGCGGCGCGCTGACGAGCTCCGAGCTTGCCAGCGACTCGCCCTACAACACGCGCAAGCGGGCGAACCTGCCACCGACGCCGATCGGAAACCCCGGCCTGGCGTCGATCGTCGCCGCGGCCAATCCGGCGCGCGTCGGCTCGCGCTACTTCGTCGTCAAGCCCGGCAGCTGCGGTGAGCACGCCTTTGCGTCGAGCCTCGCGCGACACGAGCGCAACGTGGCGCGCTACGCGGCCGCGCGCCGGAAGGCAGGCGGGAAGTCGCCGACGACGTGCTAGAGCGCCGCTACGGCGTTCTAGGCTGGCCCGTCGGCCACAGCCGCTCGCCGGCGATGATGCGCGCCGCCGGCCTGCACCGCTACCAGCGCCTACCCGTCGCCCCCGATGTGCTCGCCGACACCGTCCGCGCGCTCGGCGCCGCCGGCTTCCGCGGCGCGAACGTGACGATCCCGCACAAGGAGGCGGCGCTGGCGCTCGCCGACACGGCCAGCGACGCCGCTCGCGAGATCGGCGCCGCGAACACGCTCACCTTCGCCGACGACGGATCGATCGCCGCCGAGAACACCGACGCGCCGGGCCTGCTGGCGGCGCTCGGCGACACGCCGCCGGCGTCGGCGCTTGTGCTCGGCGCCGGCGGCAGCGCGCGCGCCGCGGTATGGGCGCTGACCAGGGCCGGCACCGACGTGTCGGTCTGGAATCGCACCCCGCAACGAGCCCTCGAGCTGGGCGTGCGCGTCGTCGAGCGGCCGGAGCCCGCGGAGCTGCTCGTGAACTGCACGAGCGTCGGTCTCGACCGTTCGTCCACGGATTTCAAGCAGCTCGCGCTTGACGCCGATGGACTTGGCGAATACACGACCGTGGTGGACCTGGTCTACAGGGCGGGCGGGACGTCGCTGATTGCGCAAGCCGCCAGACGGGGCGTACGTACCGTCGACGGCCTCGAGATCCTGGTTCACCAGGGCGCGTTGAGCTTCACGCTCTGGACCGGCCTGCCGGCACCGCTTCAGACGATGAGCGCAGCGGTTGCCGACGCAGCACCCGACCCACGTGCTCCCCAACCCAATCCCAATCAGACGACCGACAGGCGACGCTCCGGCGCCGAGTCCTGACGCGCCGAGTCCTGACGGGATCACCAAGCCGCGCCAGGTCGGCGGTTCGGCGCGCTTTCTGACCGACGTCATCGTCGAACTCGGGCTCGTCGACCACGAACGAGTGACGATCGCGAGTGACGAGGCGCGCCAACTCGGCAGGATGCCCGAGGACGTCCTGCTCGACCTCGGCGTGCTGACCTCCGACGGGCTCGCGCGCGCGGTCGCCGAGCGCCACGGCCTCGACCACCTGGACCTCGCCACCTTCCAGCCCGACGCGCAGGCGGCCAGCCTGATCTCTATCGCGGCCGCCAAGCGCTACGAGGCCGTCCCGGTCGCGTTTGTCGACGATCGCACGCTGCTCGTCGCGATGGCCGACCCGGCCAACGTACTGGCGCTCGACGACATCGTGCTGCTGACCGGCAAGGAGATCCGGCCCGCGGTCGCGAGCTGCGAGGACATCGCGGGCCTGATCTCGCGCCTGGCACGTTTGGACGGCGTCGTCGCCGAGACGGAAATGCTCGAGGCGGAGGATTCCGGCCCCGCCGAGGTCGTCGACCTGCGCGAGTCGGTCGTCGACGCGCCGGTCATCCGGCTCGTCAACCAGATCATCGCTCAGGCCGTGGAGCAGGGGGCGTCGGACGTGCACCTCGAGCCCAACGGCCGGGAGATGCGTGTTCGCTACCGCATCG
>Ga0136625_1000695_pt1 | contig 11067 bp, 8 predicted proteins | sample AntDrymUQ4832306_2_FD_104672 | JGI IMG/M metagenome (GOLD analysis project Ga0136625, IMG submission 104672) | Polar desert sand microbial communities from Dry Valleys, Antarctica - metaG UQ483 (23.06) | ecosystem: Environmental > Terrestrial > Soil > Desert | place: Antarctica: Dry Valley...
CAGCAACTACGTCGAGCAGTACGGCGCGCGCCCCGACAACTACGAGATCACGTACATCATGCACAACCAGCAGCCCTGGGCGAAGCGCTCGGACAAGCCGTGCCTCGTGACGTACAACCCGGTGCACCCGATCAACCCGCGCAAGGTCGTCGCGCGCCACTGGTTCCAACACGTCGTGCACGACGTCTTCCACGTGTCGGTTCTGATGAACGCGTTCCAGTTCGTGCAGGGGCACGCGCACACCTGGCATTGCGGCGCGCACACCGTCGTGAACTCACAGGAGCACGGGTTCATCTCCGGCCTAGCGGTCGCGCGGCAGCTCGGCGCGGGGTACGCTTTCGAAGACGCCGGAGCGCGCGAGTGGTTCAACTTCTGGGGCCGCGGGATGTTCGGCCCGAGCTTCCGCGAGGTGCGCGAGGGCGAGCGCGCCCCGGTGCATCCGGCAAGCGAGTCGCTCGGGTCCGCGGCAAGTCCGGGCGCGGCCGCCAACTGATCGCACCACACATAAGGCGTCGTAAGCCCTTGTTAGCTAACGGCGGCGTTCGCCACCGAGCTTTTCCATCGAAACAATTCTTTCTATACAAGACGAAAGATCGCCTTTGATGCTGTGTTTGTCGATCATCTCTGATCCGGTATCCGAGGACTTTCGCATCTTCTATCACTTATATTCGATACAGATCGCGACCCCCGCCGTAATCTCCTCCATCACCGGCTCGAGGAGCAAGCCCAGCTTCTTTACCAAGCGGGATTGATCGATAGACCGAACCTGGAACGTATCGGCCCCCGATTTCTTAGACAGGCCGTTCTGTTTGTTGGGCTCAAGGTAAACCATCCATGGATAGTTGGCGTAGGGTGACTTCCAGTCCGTGATCGGGACGATGATCTTCAGGGGTAACCTGCCGATGCTGTTGGAACTGACGACGACAGCAGGCCTAGTCTTCTTGATCTCCTGTCCGATAGTCGGATCGAGGTTCACCAACCAAACGTCGCCGCGGTTAATCATTAACCGCCCCGTCAAGTTCCGTGAAGGCGGTCAACTCCTTGTCCGTTTCGTACTCGTGCGCGGCGCGCTCCGCCGCCGCTTCGAGTAATTTGCGCCGCTCGTCGAGTGGCAGTGCGGCAATATTCTTCGCCTTAGCCATTTTTTCTTCCTTGCCGTCAATCGAAACGATGCCGGGGCAGAGTTCCTCTGCGCGCTCACGCGAAATCACGCCCTCCGCCATGGCTCGAAGGACCAACTGTCTAAAACGTATCGGTTCTTCCGATGCCACTTGCTTGCCGGGTTCGATTCTATGCCAGCCGCGCTTACGGAATGTCACGAACGTGTTCTTGTACCAACTGAAAGAAATTATCCCGAGGTCTTTGGCGCGGCGCAGCCACGCCTGCATACTCATCCCGTATTTGTGCTTGAGCAGAAGCAACTCATCGAATTCGATCCGACTGCGTGACCGGCCGAGTTCGTTGTAGGCCACCTCATCCGGTACGAGAAACGCCGCCGCGAAACGATGGGCGGTATCCTCTTCTTCCTTTGCCGTCTTGGATTTGATGACCAAATGCCCCAATTCATGGGCAAGGTTGAATCCTTGCCGGTCTCCGGACATACCAGCGTTGGTTACGACTACAGGAACCTTTCGTTCATCGTCACCGTGAACCTTCGCCCAGGCGGAAATGCCGTCGAACCGCGCATCGGCGTCCAGAGCCAACACCACCGTTGCATGATCTTCGAGTGTTTCGACCATGTTTTCGATGGGGTCCATGCCGATCTTCCATTCCTCCCTGAGCTCTTTGGCAATTCGTTCGGCATCCTCGACGGATTTTGCCTGTTTGGGTTTTGGAATGCCGACCGCCGCCTGCCGCCCGCGCTTTTCGCCGGACGCGCGAAACAATCCTGCCAACCAACAGTAGTTTTCGAGATGATGCGTGATCCGTACCTGTAGACGGTTCGCCTCGAATTTGGGTAAGCGGCTGTGCTTGCGGTAGGCGATGAACTCCACCTCAACCTTCGGTTCCTGCATGAAGTAGCTTGTCTTGACGCCAAGAACTTCGCCCAGACGCACAAGCACGTCGGAGCCGGGAACACTCTTGCCGGTTTCGTATTTGGAAATAGCCTGCTTGGTGAGGAAATGGTCCATCTTGGCCACCAGTGCGTCCATGGACAAACCTGCACCGAGCCTGGCCTGTTTCAGCCGTTCGCCTATCATTGAACCCCCGGTCGGTTGACGGAAAGGACTAACTTGAAAAGTACGTCAACGGTTGACAGAATAATAGCTAAGTTCCGGTTCGTCAACCTGCACCTCATACCCGGCACACGATCGGGGATCAGGCAGGGACGAATCGGTAGCCGATGCCTGTCTCAGTGATCAGCTGCTTGGGTCGTGCCGGATTATCTTCGAGTTTTTGCCGCAGGTGCCCCATGTAGATACGCAGGTAGTGGCTGCGCTCCACATAGGCCGGTCCCCAGACGTCGCGCAGGAGTTGCCGGTGCGTCAGCACCTTCCCTGGATGGCTCAAGAGGACCGCGAGCAGACGGAACTCGATTTGGGTCAGGTGGACGCCCTGGTCGCCCTTGGAGACTTGGCGATTCGCCAGGTCTACTACCACGTCACCAAACCGCACCAGGGGACCTTCTTCGCCGGCTCGGGCGGAACGGCGCAGCGACGCACGAACCCGCGCCAGCAACTCGGCCACGCCAAAGGGTTTGCTCAAGTAGTCGTCGGCGCCGGCGTCGAGCGCCTCGACCTTACCATGCTCCTCGACACGCGCGGACAGAACGACGATGGGCATCGTGCTCCAGGCACGTACCTCTCGAATGAAGTCCGCGCCGTCACCGTCAGGCAGACCCAGATCGAGAATGACGAGATCGGGCTTGCGCGTGCCGGCTTCAATCAAGCCGCGTTGCAGGGTGTCCGCCTCAAACGCGCGGAAGCCTTCCGCTTCCAGGGCGTGGCGCACGAAGCGCCTGATCTCCTTTTCGTCCTCTACGATCAGAACAACGCTGTGCGCTTCGATATGGCCCTCTCCCGGATTCATGGCGGAGCTTCGGGCTCCACGACCGGCTGCTCATCGAGCGGCAGGGTAAAGATAAATCGCGCGCCGTGGGGCGGGCGATGCTCCGCCCAGATTTTTCCATCGTGCGCCTCGATGATCGCCTCGCAGATCGCGAGCCCCAGGCCGGTGCCCGGAATGATGGATTCTTTTTGGCCACGTGCGAACTTCTCGAAGATGACGCGTTCCCGGCCGGACGGCAGACCCGGACCTTCGTCCCACACCTCGACCCGCAGGACTTCGTCCGCCCTGCTTGCCGTGACGCCGATGGTCGTTCCAGGCGGCGTGTACTTGGTCGCGTTCTCGAGCAGATTCACCAGCACGCGCTCGATCAGGAGCGCGTCGCATCTCACCAAGGAAAGATCTGCGGGCAGGTCCAGTTTGAGCGGGTGTTCGATCAATGCCGGATCGAGCCCCTTCAGCACGCTGCCGACTATTTCCTCGATCGATTGCCAGTCCTTGCGCAGCTTGACTTCACCGGATTGCAGCCGGGCCATTTCCAGCAGATTGTTCACCATGCGGCTGGTGCGCAGCGCCTGCTCGCGGATCACATTAGCCTTGTCGGCATGATCCGATTGTGCCGCCGCCAATTCCAACGACAGTGTTTCGGCCAAGCCCACCAGCGCCGTGAGCGGCGTGCGCAGGTCGTGCGAGAGCGCCGCCAACAGCGCGTTCCGCAGCCGCTCGGATTCCATCTTGATCAGCGTCTCCTGGGCGACCGATACGAAATGGATGCGTTCGAGCGCGATCGCGACCAACGCCGCGAAGGTGTCGAGCAGGCGGCGTTGCTCGGGGATCATGAGCAGGCGCGCTTTGCTCGGCTCGACCACCAGCACGCCACGCACCCGCATGGGCGCCTTGAGCGGCAGGTAGAGCTGCGGGTTTGCCGGCAGTGTGTCGGTGCCAGCTCCGGCCGGCTCGTTTTTGTCGTAGCACCACTGCGCCACCGCCAAGTCGTAGGGCGGCATGGCGCCATGCACGGCCGGCACTTCCAGCTTGTCGGAAAGATCGGGCAGCAGGATCGCTGCCTTGGCGCGGAAACTCGACTCCACGAACTTATCGCTGATCTCGACCACCCGTGTCTCGACCAAGGCCGAGGACAGCGCCTTGGCCATCTCGCTTAAGCTGCGGGCGCGCTCTTCGCGATAGCCTGCCACGCGCGCTTGATAGCGCAACCCGGCGGTGAGATGTCCGGTCACCAGACCAACAATCAACATGACCGCAAACGTGACCAGATACTGTACGTCGCTGACCGCGAAGGTGAGCCGCGGCGGCACAAAGAAAAAGTCAAACGAGGCCACGCTTAGCACGGCGGCAAGCGCCGACGGGCCGCGCCCGAACCGGTAGGCGATGAACACCACGCCCAGCAGGAACAGCATAACGATGTTGGCGAGATCGAAGTGGCGTAGCAGAGGCGCCGCGACGACCGTAATACCGATGCAGGTGAGGGCCGCGTACAGGTAGCCCCGCAGCCGCACCGGAGCCTTGGCACCCTCGCGCGGCTCAACCTCCACAGCGGTCACGCGGCGCACGCGATCTTCCTCGCGCGCCACGGCTATAAGGTCGATGTCCGGTGCCTGCGCGCCCAGCCGCCGGCTGAACGGCTGTCGTCTCCACCAGCGGAGCCGCGCGCGCGTGCTGCGCCCCACGACGATCCAGCCGAGATTGTTGCGCCGAGCGTAATCGAGCAGCGCCTCGACCTCATCCTGCGCCGGGAGGGTGGCCGTTTCCGCCCCGAGATCCTGGGCGAGTTTCAGAGTTTTAAGTATGGCGTGTCGTTGTGCCTCCGGCAGGCGTTGCAGCGCGGGCGTTTCCACGTACACGGCGTGCCACGTGGCGTCCAGTTTGGCGGCGAGGCGCGCGGCGGTGCGCACCACCTTCTCGTCCACGTCGCTCGGTCCAACGCAGGCGAGCAGTGTGTCGCGTGTGTGCCAGACCTGTGCTTCCGTGGTGGTGCGACGGAATGCCCGCATCTGATCGTCGACGCGGTCGGCGGTCTGGCGCAGCGCCAGCTCGCGCAACGCGATCAAATTGCCCTTGCGGAAAAAATTTTGGATCGCGCGCTCGGCTTGCTCGGGCAGGTAGACCTTGCCCTCGCGCAGCCGCACCAGCAGATCGTCGGGCGTGAGATCGACCAACACGACCTCGTTCGCCTCCGCGAACACGCGGTCCGGCACGGTCTCCGACACACGGATACCGGTGATGCCGCCGACGATGTCGTTCAGGCTTTCGATGTGCTGCACGTTGACTGTGGTGAACACGTCAATGCCCGCGGCCAGCAACTCTTCGATATCCTGCCAGCGCTTGGGATGGCGGCAGCCCGGCGCGTTCGAATGCGCCAGTTCATCGACCAACAGCACCGGCGGCCGGCGCTTGAGCGCCGCATCGAGGTCGAATTCTTGCAGCCGGCACGCGCGATGCTCGACCTCCCTGCGCGGCAGAAGCTCCAGATCCTCCATCAACACCGCGGTTTCGCTGCGGCCGTGGGTTTCGACAACACCAACCACCACATCAAGTGCCTGCGCACGCAGGCGCCGCGCCTCCAACAGCATCGCATAGGTCTTGCCGACCCCGGGCGAGGCGCCAAAGAAGATCTTGAGCTTGCCGCGGCGGGCCTCGGACTCCTGTGCCTTGGCCTGCGCGAGCAACGCGTCGGGGTTGGGGCGGCGATCGTATTGGGTCATGTACCGCTGTTATCGGATACCATCGAGCTTGAGGTTGAGCGCGAGCACATTGACGCGCGGCTCGCCGAAGATACCCAACCACGGCCGCTCGGCGTGTTGCTCGATCAACGTCTTTACCTGTTCGACCGGTAATTGCCGGGACTTGGCCACGCGTGCCATCTGATAGTAAGCCGCCGCGAGCGAAATGTCCGGGTCGAGCCCGCTGCCCGAAGCAGTCACCAGATCGACCGGTACTGGCTGGTCGTTGCCTGGATCGGCGGCCTTGAGCGCCGCGATCCGTGCCTCGACCGCGTCGGTCAGCGCCGGGTTAAGCGGCCCAAGGTTCGAGCCGCTGGAGACCGCGGCGTTGTTGGGATAGGGACCCGTGGCCGAGGGCCGGCCCCAGAAATTCCCAGGCGAGGTGAATTGCTGGCCGATCAGCGCCGAGCCGACCTCTTTGCCTTTCACTGTCACGATGGAACCGTTGGCCTCGTGCGGAAACAACAGCTGGCTGATACCGGTCACCGCGAACGGATAAACGAGCCCCGTCAACACGGTGAGTGTTGCGAACAATGTCAAAGCGGGACGTAGCAAAGCGTTCATTGCATTTTCTCCTTACACCAGACCCAGCGCCGCGAGGCCCAGGTCGATGATCTTGATACCGACGAACGGGACGATGATTCCGCCCAAGCCGTAGATCGCGAGATTACGCCGCAACACCACGCCCGCGCCCTGCGGGCGGTACGTGATGCCCTTGAGCGCCAACGGGATCAACGCCACGATGATCAAGGCATTGAAGATCACCGCCGACAGGATCGCCGACATCGGGCTAGCCAGTCCCATGACGTTGAGCGCATTCAGTTGCGGATAGGTCACCACGAACATGGCCGGGATGATGGCGAAGTACTTGGCCACGTCATTGGCGATGCTGAACGTCGTGAGCGCGCCGCGCGTCATCAGTAGCTGCTTGCCGACCTCCACCACTTCGAGCAGCTTGGTCGGATTCGAATCGAGGTCGACCATGTTCCCGGCCTCCTTGGCCGCCTGCGTGCCGCTGTGCATGGCAACCGCGACGTCGGCCTGCGCCAGCGCTGGTGCATCGTTGGTGCCGTCGCCGGTCATGGCCACTAGCCGGCCTTCGCCCTGGTACTGGCGGATCAGGGAGAGCTTGGCCTCGGGCGTCGCCTCGGCGAGAAAGTCGTCCACGCCGGCCTCGGCAGCGATGGCCGCGGCAGTCAGCCGATTGTCGCCGGTGATCATTACGGTCTTGATGCCCATGCGGCGCAGCTCCGCGAAGCGTTCCTTGATGCCGCCCTTGACGATGTCCTTGAGCTCGATCACCCCGAGCACACGCACGCCGTCGGCGACCACGAGCGGTGTACTGCCGCGCCGCGAGACGTCGTCCACGAGCCGAGACACCTCATTGGGGAAACTACCGCTGTTGGTTTCGACGTGGCGGCAAATGGCATCCGCGGCGCCCTTGCGGATCTGACGACCCTCAAGATTGACACCGCTCATGCGCGTCTGTGCCGAGAACGGCACAAACGTCGCGCCGAGCGCGCGGATGTCGCGTTCGCGCAAATTGAAGCGCTGCTTGGCGAGCACCACGATGCTGCGGCCTTCGGGCGTCTCATCGGCGAGCGAGGCGAGCTGCGCGGTGTCGGCGAGCTGCTGTTCGGTCACGCCAGGCGCCGACAGGAACGCGGCCGCCTGGCGATTGCCAAGGGTGATGGTGCCGGTCTTGTCGAGCAGCAACACGTCCACGTCGCCGGCCGCTTCCACCGCGCGCCCGGAGGTGGCGATCACGTTCGCCCCCAGTATGCGGCTCATACCGGCGATGCCGATGGCCGAGAGTAGCGCGCCGATGGTGGTCGGGATCAGGCACACCAGCAGCGCCACCAGCGCGGTGAGCGTCACCGGTTGGCCGGCCTTAGCCGTCTCCACGCTGAACAGCGAGTACGGCAGCAGCGTGACGGTCGCAAGCAGAAAAATCAGAGTGAGCGCCACCAGCAGGATGGTGAGCGCGATCTCGTTCGGCGTCTTCTGGCGCTTCGCACCCTCGACCAAGGCGATCATGCGGTCGATGAAGGCCTCGCCGGGGTTGACGGTGATGCGCACCACGATCCAGTCGGACAGCACCGTGGTGCCCCCGGTGACGGCCGAGAAGTCGCCGCCCGCTTCACGAATGACCGGTGCGGATTCGCCGGTGATGGCGGCTTCATTAACCGAGGCAGCGCCTTCGATGACCTCGCCGTCGGCCGGGATCATGTCGCCGGCTTCGACCAGCACCACGTGGCCGCGGCCCAGCTCCGTGCCCGGCAGCAGATCCACCGTGGCACCATGGCGCGGCTCGCGCAGCTTCTTGGCCACCACGAACTTCTTGGCACCACGCAGCGCCGCGGCCTGAGCTCGGCCCCGGCCCTCGGCCAGCGCCTCGGCGAAATTGGCGAACAGCACCGTGAACCAGAGCCACAGGGTCGTGACGCCGATGAACCACGCCGGTGCTTCGCCCTGACCAGCGAGCGCCTGCACCCACAACCCGGTCGTGAACAGGCTGCCGATGAAGACGACGAACATCACCGGGTTCTTGAGCTGAACCCGCGGGTCCAGCTTGCGGAAGGCGCCGACCAAGGCCGGCGTGACCAGGGTCGGATCGAACATGGAAAGTTTCTTACGAACCATTATTAGTCACGTCAGTTTCCGGCCCACAGAATTAGATGCTCGACCGCCGGCCCAAGGGCCAGGGCCGGGATATAGGTCAGCGCGCCCACCAGCAGTACCGTGCCGACCAAGAGTCCGACGAACAGCGGCCCGTGCGTGGGCATGGTGCCGGGTCCGTGCGCTAGGCGTTTCTTCGCCGCGAGCGAACCGGCGATCGCGAGCACGGGCACGATCACGGCGAAGCGCCCGAACCACATGGCCACTCCCAGCCAGCCGTTGTAGAACGGTGTGTTGGCGCCCAAGCCCGCGAAGGCGCTGCCGTTGTTGTTGGCGGCGGACGAAAACGCGTACAGGACTTCCGAGAAACCGTGCGCACCCGGATTGAAGATGGTCGCCTTGCCAGCGCTCGCCATCACCGCGATCGCCGTGCCGAGCAGCACCAGCGCCGGCGTCATCAGGATACCGATCGAGACCATCTTCATGTCGAACGCCTCGATCTTCTTGCCGAGGTATTCCGGCGTGCGGCCGATCATGAGCCCGGCGACGAACACCGCCATGACGGCGTATAGCAACATGCCGTAGAGACCCGAGCCGACGCCGCCGAACACCACCTCGCCCAGTTGCATCATCCACATTGGCACCAGTCCGCCGAGCGGCGTGAATGAGCCGTGCATGCCGTTGACCGCCCCGCACGAGGCGGCGGTGGTGATGGTGGCGAACAGCCCCGAGGCGCTGATTCCGAAGCGCGTTTCCTTGCCTTCCATGTTGCCGCCCGATTGCGTGTCGGAGGCCTGGCTATCTACACCGAGCGCCTCGAATTTCGGGTTACCCTGCTGCTCGAACGTCATGGCCGCGATCGCGGCCATGACGAATATCACGGTCATGGCTGCCAGCACCGCCCAACCCTGGCGCGTGTCGCCCACTGCTTTGCCAAAGGTGTAACACAATGCCGCGGGAATCAGTAGAATCGCCAACATTTCCAGGAAATTGGACAATGGCGTCGGGTTCTCGTAGGGATGCGCCGAGTTGGCATTCAGGAAACCGCCGCCGTTGGTGCCGAGTTCCTTGATCGCTTCCTGCGAGGCGATCGGCCCCATGGGCAGAGTCTGCTTGGTCGCGGTCAGGGTTTCGTTGACCGGCTGGCCCGCGGCATCCTTCACCGGCTGCCCGGCGGCGTCGAGCTTCGGCGCCTCGTAGGTGGTCGGTTCGAGCGTGGTCACTTCCTGGTAGGCCGAGAAGTTCTGGACCACGCCCTGGCTCACCAATACCAGCGCAAAGACAAGCGACAGCGGTAACAGCAGGTAGACCGTGGTGCGATAGAGGTCGGCCCAGAAGTTGCCGATAGACTGCGTCGAATGGCGCGCGAACCCGCGGATCAAGGCGAACACCACGGCAATGCCGGTCGCGGCGGAGAGAAAATTCTGCACCGCGAGCCCGAGCATCTGGGTGAGATAACCCATGGTCGCCTCGCCGGCATAGCCCTGCCAGTTGGTGTTGGTTACGAAGCCGATGGCGGTGTTGAAGCTCGAATCCGGTGTGACGTTCGGCATCTGCTGCGGATTGAGCGGCAGCCACAGTTGTAGACGCTGCAGCGCGTATACCACGATGAATCCCAACAGGCTGAACACCAGCACCGCCAGCGCGTACTGACGCCAGTTCATTTCGTCTTCGATCGCGCACAGGCGGAACACGCCGTTCTCGAGCCGCGCGAGCGGCTGCCAGCGCGGCGCTTCCATCAAATTGGCCATGTACAGGCCGAGCGGCTTGACCGCCGCCAACAGCACGACGAGATAAACCGCTAGCAGCAACCAGGATTGTTGTGTCATTTATAAGTCCTCCGCCTTAACGAGCGCGTAGACGAGGTAGCCCAGCAACAGCACCGCGACCACGGCACCGATAACATAGATCGCGCTCATATCATTTCCTCCGAGGCATCAGCCGCTCGCAACCGACTGCAAGCGCAACGGTTAAAAGAAAGAACGCGCCGATCAACGCACACCAGACGATATCCATAGGTCCTCCGACTTGAATGACACGGTTCCAAGACTACGAGCTTGGGCGTCAATTCGGTAAAAAGAATATGGCCTAGCGTATAAAAATGGTGTAAACGCCCGGACGACCAGGCGCTGCTCAAGGGTGTGATCGAGGAGGCGGACCCGCTGGCCTGCGACCCGCCGGCGGGTCGGGGTCCGGCCGGGCGCGGAACAGGATCCACAGCGCCGCCGGCAGGGCGGTGAAGTCGGCCAGCATCGACAGCAGGAAGGCGAGCGCGGCGAGGAAGCCGAATTCGCGCATCGGCGGCAGCTCGGCCAGCATGAAAGCGAGGAAGCCGCTAGCGTTGATCAGCGTGGCGAAGAGGATGGCGCGCCCGGCCACCTGTAGCGTGTGCCGCATCGCCTGCTCGACTGTGCCGTCCCGCCGCCCCTCGAGGTAGTGGTAGAAGAAGTGGATCTGATCGTTCACCGACGCGCCCAACACAGTCGAGGCGATCAAGATGGTGGCGATGTTCAACATCAGGCCGGTAGCGCGCATGAATAGGAACATCACCAGGATGGCGAAAATCGACGGGATGATTGCCATCAGCCGTGCGGTGCCGCTGCGGAAGACGACCAGGAAAGCGCCGAAGATCACGACTACCGTGAGCGCGAAGCTGTGTACCAGCGTCGGCACCAAGTTCTGCGCCGTCTTGGCGTTGAGG
>Ga0136625_1000696_pt1 | contig 11064 bp, 15 predicted proteins | sample AntDrymUQ4832306_2_FD_104672 | JGI IMG/M metagenome (GOLD analysis project Ga0136625, IMG submission 104672) | Polar desert sand microbial communities from Dry Valleys, Antarctica - metaG UQ483 (23.06) | ecosystem: Environmental > Terrestrial > Soil > Desert | place: Antarctica: Dry Valley...
AGGCCGGCGCGCCGGCCTCCACCCTGGTCCTCGGCGCGGTGGGTGGGATCGTGGGCTTCTTCGTGATCCCGGTGATCGGGCTGCTCGTCGGTGCGGTGGCCGGGATCTACCTCGGGGAGGCTCGACGGCTGTCCGACTCACGTGCCGCGGGCCGGTCCACGCTGGCCACCCTCAAAGCCATCGGGATCGGCCTGCTGATCGAACTGCTGGCCGGAGTCCTCGCCGTGGCGATCTGGTTCGTGTCGGTCATCTCCGGCGTCAGCTGACCGACGCCCGCCCGGCACTTCCGGTTGGGGCTGGCCAGGGCTGATGCTGTCTGCGAGTGTTCGGGCGTGCGCAAATACGTGATCATGGGCATTCAGGGCAGCGGCAAGGGGACCCAAGGCGGCCTGCTGGCCCGGGACTTCGACCTGACGCCGATCGCGGTCGGTGACATCTTCCGTTGGCACGTGCAGAACCACACCAAGATCGGCGCCCATGTCCGCCGGGTGATGGCTGCCGGTGAACTGGTCGGCGACGACCTCGTCGAGTCCGTCGTGCGGCAGCGACTGGATCAGCACGACTGGAACTACGGTTTCATCGTGGACGGCTTCCCCCGAAACCACCGACAGGCTGAGTTCTTCTTGGAGAGCTACGACATCGACGGGGTGATCCACCTCGATCTGCCCGACGAAGAGGTGCGCCGTCGGGTGCTGGCGCGGCGATTGTGTTCCCGCTGCGGCATGGACTACAACCTCATCGCGCACCGTCCCGACGTCGAGGACTGCTGCGATGTGTGTGGTGGCGCACTTGTCAGTCGTGAGGACGACACCGAGCAGGCGCTCTCGGCCCGGCTCCACGATTACCACACCAAGACCAATCCAGTGCTCGAGCTGTTCCGGCGCAAGGAGTTCGTCGTGTCGGTCGACGCGCGCCCCGACCCTGCGTCCGTGCAGGAGACGATCCGTGCGCGGTTGCGGTTGTCCAGCGAGGAGCCGGGACTGATCCCCCGCGGCTGATGTCAGGAGACGCCTGCTACTGCGCGCCCCAGCGAGCGACACCTTGGCCGCCGCGCGCTGTCCGGTGTCCAGGCAGCTGTTTGGGGGCTGACCTGCCAACCAACCGGCGAGCAGACCTGCGGTGAAGGCGTCTCCAGCGCCGGTGGTGTCCACAATCGAACCGAGCCCCGCCATGGTCGGTCGCCGAATAACCTGACCCTGGTCTGCCCACAGTGCCCCCGCGGCACCACAGGTGACCGCGACCACCGGAAAGTCGACCGCCAAAGCGGCCGCTGCTCGTTCGACTTCTGAAAGTCCGCTGAGGGCCATCGCCTCGTCGCTGTTGGGCAACAGCAGGTTGATTCCCTCGATATCGGTGAGAAAGTGCGCGATGCCGTACCTACGCAGCGGCGCAACGGAGGCCGGGTCGACGGAAACAGTCTTGCCCAGGGCTCGCGCCCGGCCGATCGCGGTAACCGCAGCAGAGCGCGTCCTGGGCTCGCATCTGGACGAACGCCGGCGCTCCGTCGGTGCGCAGGACCCGCGGGCCTCGGCTCTCGAGGTAGCACGCGTCCCATCCGGGACCGCTGCCGAGCTCGAGCACGGTGCCGTCACCGACCAGCCCGGCTACCACGTCGAGGTAGGCCAGGACGGCTGGGCCGGGGGGCACCGACCGCTCCAGGTACCCGTGCGCGGCCTGGTCGTAAGAGTCCAGCGTGACGTCCCCGGATGCGCCGGAGGGCGACGAGCTGATGGTCACGGGCTAACCGTAGGGCGAGCGGCGGTGTGTGGTGTCCGCTCGCCGATCGTCAGCCGGGACGCCGTCAGAAGGTTCGACCGCGCCAGAAATTGACGACCGAACCGCGCCACCCACCGCTGGCAGTCACAGCGCTGGTCACGGTCGAAATGTGCCCGGCGACGTTCGTCCATCGAGACGCGGCGAGGCGGGCGGGTTAGAGATCGAGGTTCCACCCGTCGTGGGCGACGTGCCAACCTGTCAGGTCGGTGGCCAGCGCCGCCGGAGACAGGTGGGTGAGGACCAGCCGCCGGCAGGTGAACCTCTCGCGGTAGCCGGCGAGGGTGGAAAGATCGAGGTGCCAGCGGACTTGCCGGGGGCTGTAGCCCTCACACAAGAACAGTGCCACCCCGTCCGCGACGTCCAGGAGTGCCTCGGTCCACTCAGTGTCCCCGGAGTAGGCGACCGAAGCCTGCGGCCCGTCGACGCGTAGCGCGTACGCCGGGGCACCGGAGGCGTGGCGCACCTCGTAGGGAGTAACCCGAAGCGGGCCCACCTCGAGCGGGCGCCGATCGGCGTGCTCGATGACCCGAACGGCGAAACGGCGTTGCACGCCGCTGGAGCCCGGAAACAGCGTCTCCATCGCCTGCTCGAGCCGTGCGAGCGTACCGGGCGGACCGACGACGGTGAGGTCGTGGAGTCGCCGGCGAAACTGTCCGTCGAGTACCAGGAAAGGCAGACCACCGAAGTGGTCGCCGTGGAGGTGACTGATCAGCACCGTGTCGATGGCGTTCGGATCGATCTGCTGCTGACGCAATGCGGTCAGGCTGGTCGCTCCGCAGTCCATCAGCACGGTGGGCGCCGCGGCCGGGTCGACAGACAGGGCGATGCAGGTCTGGAAGCGCCCGCCAGAGCCGAACGCGTCACCGCTGCCCACCACCGTCACCCGCACCACGCGATCATCTCCCTGCGGGGCAACGGTCCGGAAGGCCGGATTGGTATCCCAGCCGGGGATCGGCGTGCGGGACGCCGTTTGAGCAAGCCACGCGACTCGCGGCATGAGTGTGCGTTTATCGGTTAGTCTGCGCGCGTGGCAGGCCTGGGACCCGTCGCTTGGCCGCCTGAGCCGATCAGGACCGAGCGGCTCATGCTCCGTGAGCCCGAGGCCCGGGATCGTGCGGCGCTCATCGAGCTGTTCAGCTCACCGGAGGTGGGCACCTACATGGGTGGCCCTCAAACGCGTGATGAGCTCGAGCGCGCGATGCCGGATCCGCCGAGGTGACGCCCTGGCCTCTTCGTGGTCGATCTTGCGGGGGCGATGATCGGCATCGTCACGCTCGACCCGCGCGACGCAGAGCGCCAGCCCCACGTCCGTCCGGAGGCCGGGGAGCGCGAGCTCGGCTACATCTTCCTGCCCGAGGCGTGGGGACGCGGGTACGCCGCCGAGGCGTGCGCTGCGGCACTCGACTGGTTCGCCGGCGCGCTTCCCGGGGAGCCGGTGGTGCTCACCACCCAGACCGCCAACGACCGCGCGATGCGCATCGCGGCGAAGCTAGGTTTCACCGAGGTGGCGCGGTTCGAGGAGTGGGGCGCTGAGCAGTGGTTCGGCGTGTGGTCCTCGGTCACGCCGTCCGATTGAGCTCGTGCATGTGCAGGCGTCGCGGGCCATGTGGCCCCTTCGGTACGAGCGAAGGGGCCGGGCTGTGCCGGGTATGGCTCAGATTCCGCGTGAGCCGTCGAGGGTCTCGCGGATGATGTCCGCGTGGCCGGCATGGCGCGCAGTCTCTTCGATCATATGGAACAGGACGTATCGCACGTTGCACTCGATGATGTCTGTACGCGCGCATGGACTGTCAAGATCCATCGAAGCCGCGACAGCGCGGGACTGCTCGATCTGCTCCCGGTAGTACACGACCCAGTGCTCCACTGTGTCGTTCTCACCGACCATCAGGTCGGCGTCTCCGCGCTTGACGGTGGGCCACTCGTTGGGGAACTCGCGTCCGCCCATGACGACTTGGAACCAACGGCGCTCCCAGAGCGCGGCGTGCTTCACCAGCCCCAGCAGCGACAACGAGCTCGCGGTCGGTGCCTTTCGCGCCGTCTCGTCGTCGAGTCCTTCGATCTTCCTGATCAGCCCCTCGCGCTGGGCGTCGAGGAAGTTTTCCAGGGCCTCGCGCTCCGAGGCGAGTGTAAACTGCTCATTCTCATCACTGGATATGCGTCGATGCTAACGGTGGGCCTACATTCGTCGCCGAGAGCGCAGGCGACCGCCCGATGCGCGCTCATCGGCAGTTGAGGTCGTCCGGGTGCACGATCAGGCTCCGTCGTCCCAGAACGCGATCGGTCAGTGCGACGAACCTGTCGGCCCCTTGATCCGACCGTTCTGCTCGCCGGCGATGCGTGCCTCGACCGTCGCCACACGCTCGGCCACGCTGCCGGGTGCGATGTCGACGAGCTGGAAGCCATGGTCCCGGTAGACCGCCTCGTGTATGGCCTCGAATGTCAGGGAGTCGGCGTAGCTGATCTGTCTGGCTGCGGTTGGCTGGATGAAGCCGATGGGGCGCACGAAGAAGACGGTGTTCTCGTACACCTCGCGCTGGGTGACCCGGTCGATCTCCGCGGACAGTTCTTCCGGTACCCGGTGCTCCAAGAACTTGGCGAGCGCGAGCGTGCACAACGGTGAGCGGTCGTAGAACTGCACGTCGACGTCGGCTGGAACGGGCTGCAGCTGTCTCTGTCGTTGCAGCAATGCGATCTCGCCGGTGAAGCCGCGATCACACCATGGCTCGCTGCGCCCGGCGGCCTGCTGCCACGCGATGACGTCGGTCGCGGCCTCCTCCACCACCGACCAGTGGCGCTCTTGTAGGGCACGCAGCAGCGTGGTCTTCCCCGCGCCCGGCGCGCCGGTCACGATGTACCGCTTCGGCAACCGCTGCCCTCCTGCACCTGGTCGGTCCGGCGATCCTGCAACCGAGCACCACCGGTTCGCCTGCCTCGTCGCAGCAGGATCCTCTGTGCCCATTCGTGGTCTCGTCCCTGCGTCCGTGCCGCTGCGCCTCGGATAGATGACGTGCGGCGACGGTGGTCGCTACTGTTGCTGGTCGAGCGGATCGCCCGCGTGGCCGGCCTTCTGGACCTGGAATGGACCCAGGACGCCGACGTCCTGCACGCCCGCCTCAGCGCCGGCGACGGTCGGGGCGGCGACGTCGTCCTGACCGACGCCGAGGAGGCGGCCTCCCAGCGGACCGCCGAGCGCCTCAACCGCATGTGGGCGCTGGGCAGTGGACTGTCCCGCTTCCTCTACTGAACCGGCCAGCCACGGAGGTCCGCCCGCATGACCCGCACCGAGTCGGCCGCCGCGCCCACCGATCAGGCCACCACCCTGCGCGAGGACAGCACACCGAGCGGGCTGGTCCTCGCCGACGACTTCGCCTTTCCGCTGGAGGTCGTCACCGAGACGCTGATCCTGCTGGGCAAGCGGGGTGCGGGAAAGACCGCCACCGCCTCGGTGTTGGTCGAGGAGTTGGTGGGCGCCGGCCTGCCGGTGTGCGTAATCGACCCGCTGGGGGTGTGGTGGGGGCTGCGCGCCTCCGTGGGTCACACTCAGAGGCCCAGCCGCTGTCAGTGGAGGTGCTCACGTGGCGAAGTCATCGTCGTCAAGTAGCCGCCGCAGTTCCGCCAGTGCTGGCAAGGTGATTACCGGTGACCGCGTCGCGGGCGCTCGGGCGGTGGTCGCTCTGAATAAGGTGCGTGGCCGGCCCACCGCCGATTGGGTGAAGACGTTGGCGGCGACGCCGCCGGACAAGATTTTCCGCCGCCGGGGTTAGCTGTCGACACGCGTCCGGAACCTCGACCTGGACTTAGGCGGACCGACGCCAAAGCGAGTTGCGGCGGCGAAGGAGGATGTCCCGAGTTCCGTGGAACTTCGGTGGCGGCCCGATGTTCTTAGGCGACGTTCACGAGTTCATCTTGCATGACGGGTCGGACGGTTTCGGTGACCTCGCGTTCGAGGGCGTGGCGTAGGGCCGGGAGGTGAAGGTGGCCGTTGACGCGACGGAACTGCTTGCTGGCCTCGATCATCCCGGCGGCGCACCAACGCAGTGCCATCTGCCCGTTCCGCCAGTGCTTGACGTTGCCCGAGTGTTGCCGGCAGATCGAGATCATGCTTTCGATCGCGTTAGTCGAGCGCAGCGTGCGGGCCAGTGTCGGCGGTACGTTCAGCCGCAGCACGGTGAGGGTCTCGCTCATGCCCTCGCGCAGGCTCGCGGCGCCGGACGGGTGGGTCTTGTCCAGCTCCCGGGCCAGCGCGTTCAGCTGCGCCTCGGCGGCGAGTGCTGAGTCGGCGTGGTAGGCCTCGCGCATCCGCCGTTCGACCCCAGGACGTAGCCGCTGGGGCAGCTTGTCCCCGACGTTGCGGATCTTGTGGAGTTGGCAGCGAGCCAGCACGGGAGTGTCGAACACGTCGCGCACCGCCCGGCGCAGCGCCTTGGACCCGTCCAGGACGGTCAGGATCGGCCGGGTGACGTCCAGCCCGCGCTCGCGCAACCCGACGAGCAGTTCGGTGACCAGGGTGGCGTTCTCAGTCGAGCCCTCGACCAGAGCGAGCGGAAACTTGGTGCCCTGCAGGTCGATCGGCAACCGGCACCGGTTCGACGCTTGCGGTGTGGTGGCCGGCATTGAGTGATCACTCCGCGGCTGGGGCTGAGATCGCCTGGTAGCGTCCGCTGGGTACCGCACCGGTAGCGGCCTCCCCTTATCCATGTGTCCCTACGCGGGAGAGGCTGGTCGTGGTGTCTTTTCAGGTGCGTGCGTTTCGGCGCGGTGACCGTGATCAACTGACCGCCCTGGTGAACGCGCACGCGCAGGCGGTGGTGCCCGGTGCGCTGGTGTCGGTCAACTCGGTGCTCAGCCAGCTGGAACGCGATCCCGGTGAGTTCGTGGTCGACCCGTGGGTCAGCGAGCGGGCGACGTTGGTGGCCGAGCAGCGCGGTCGGGTGGCGGCTGCGGCGCACCTGCTGCGCTACAGCAGCGGCGACGAAGTCGCAGCGTCCTACCGGGGCGCCGGTGAGATCCGCTGGCTGCTGTGCTGGCCCGAGGCGCCGTTCTGGCCCGACTCGATCGCCGCCGGTGACGCCCTCGCGACCGCGGCGATCGCCGTGCTCACCGATTGGGGTGTGAACCGGCTCTACGCCGATGGTGACCTTCCCGCCGCCGGGGTCTACGGGTTACCCGAGCAGTGGCCGCACGTGCACGCCATCCTCAAACGTGCCGGCTTCACGCCCGGGGACCGGACCGAGATCGTGTTCCTGGCCGACGTCAGCGCGCTGGAACGGCCCGTCGCACCCGTCGCCGGCCCCGAGGTCCTACGAACACTCGGCGTCAACGGAACCCGATTCTCCGCGGTGCTGGACAGCCACACGCTCGGCTACCTGGAGGTGGACACCAGCATCGGTGACGCGGGCCGCATCGCCCGACCCGAGCGCTGGGCTGACATCGGCAACCTGCACATCAGCGAATCCCACCGACGGCAAGGGGTCGCCAGCTGGCTGCTCGGCGTGGCGGCCGACTGGCTACGACTCGGGCACGTCGACCGGCTCCTGACCTACGCGCAACCCGAACAAAAGACGTACACGGCGTTCCTCGAACACGCCGGGTTCCGCGAAATCACCCGAACCACCCGAGGCTGGCAGACCCACCCCATGAGTGGCACATCCCCCAGCACGAAACCACACGACAGACACCAGCCGCGCGGCCGGTAGCCCATCGGCATGCGGACCGGCCGGAACACGCGACCGTGGCTGGGTGGACGCCGTCACAGGGCAAGCCGCTCGCGCCTATGCCGGTATGACTCCGCTCGACCGGTCGCTTGCCTCGCGTCGTCAGGGAGCTGGATCGCGCGCGAGGGACGCGGCGTTGGGCTCCCAGAGCTGAATCTGGTTGCCTTCGGGATCAGCGAGCTCCGCGAACCGACCGTTCGGGTAATCGTGGTCGTGCGGATGTACCGCGATGCCCGCCGCTCGCAACTGCTCGACCATGCGGACGAGGTCGCCCACGCGAAAGTTGATCTTCCACGTCTTCTCCGGCGCGCCGAAAGCATCTGAGTCGGGCGAGAACGCCGTGAACACGGTCTCGCCACGGTCCGGGAACCAGCCGGGGCCGTCGTAGTCGCCCGACGGCAGAACGACACCGAGGTGGTCCGCATACCACCGGTTCAGCGCATCGGGGTCGCGCGCCCGAAAGAAGAAACCACCGATGCCGCGCACCCGCTCCATCGAAGCGATCGTAGTCAGACTCACGGCAATACTCCGTCCCGCCAGCCCAAGCGAAGAGCAAGGGCCAGCACTACGCCGTCGCCAGCCAGTCCGCGGCCGTTCGCTGTGCCGTATGACATCCGCATGTGCGACTGCGACCATCTTGTCCGCTACCGAGCGAACGGTGCAGGAGGCCGTTCGGCCTGCGGGATGTTTCCGCCGGTTATCAGTCCGCCGGGCGCCAGACGGCGAGCTCGGATCCGCCCGGCTCCCAGAAGTGAAACCGCCGGCCGCCGGGGAAGTCGAATGGCTCGACAGTCACCGTGCCACCCGCTGCCTCAGTCGCCACCGGGGCTTCCTCGAGGTCCTCGGCGCGAATCACAACGAGAGGTGCGCTCGGTTGCCCAGCCGCATCGGACTGGAATCCGAGGGAGATGCCGCCGCCCTGGACATCGACGTAATCCGGTCCGTATGGAGTGCGAGTCCAGGCCGAAAGGCTGCTCGAGGAAGGCACCGATCATGGCGGCCGAGGACGACGCGAACTCGACCATGCCGCGGAAGGCTACCGAGTGGTTCGGTCACCGGTTGCTTGCCCCGTTTGCCAAGGGTCCCCATGCGGGCACTGCACTTTCCTCTGGCGTCGCGGGCCGCTGGCGGCGTGCCCAGTCGGGTCGGCTATCGGACATCTCACGGTTCGTCCTCGCGATCGAAAGGATCCGATCGTGGCCGTTGGGAGGGTGCTGTTCGGGCAGCTGCGTGCACCGTCAGTGAGCTGTCCAGCCACCGTCGACGGGCGGCACCACGCCGGTGATGAAGCCGGCGTCGCGTCGGGTGAGCAGAAGTGCAGCGGCGCCGATCTCGTGTGGTTCGGCCCAGCGGCCGATCGGAACCTCGCTGGTGAGGAAGTGCCGTACCTGCGGATCGTCCTGGACGCCGTCGTTGAGCGGGGTGCGGAACGGGCCGGGAGCAAGCGCGTTGACGGTTATGCCGGTGTCGGCGAGTTCGACGGCGAGGCTGCGGGTCAGCTGGATCACGGCGCCCTTGCTCGCCGCGTAGCCGGAGCGGTCGGCGGCGCCGATCAGCCCGAGTGCACTGGCGAGCGTCACGATGCGGCCGTAGCCAGCCGGGCGCATCAGCCGTGCCGCCGCGCGGCAGGCGAGCCAGGTAACCACGTTCACGTCCAGGCAGGCGCGCCGATCGGTGACGTCGAGGGCGTCCCCGGCGCCGCGGGCCTGGATGCCGGCGCTGGTCACGATGACGTTCAGCCGGCCGTATCGCTCGGCGATCGTCGCGACCATCTCGTCGACGGAGCGCTCGTCGGTGACGTCGCAGTGCATCGCGTCGAAGGACGCACCGGCGTCGGCAGCCAGTTGGTCGGCGACCGATCGGCTTCTGGTCGTCGATCGACCAGCGACAATCACGGTGGTGCCGGTGCGGGCCAGCGCGTGCGCGATCGCCAGGCCAAGGCCGGACGTTGCGCCAGTCACGACTGCGACCTCCCCGCGTCGGTCCTCGGCCGCACTGCTCGCCGCTGTCATCGAGCGAACCCCTCGATGTGGCCGACATACCAGTCCGGGAAGCCTAGGCTGCGCGCCGGCCCGGCGATCCGCTCGACGTACGCGGGATCGGTGGGCGCGGGTGCCATCGCCGGGCAGAGGTAGGTCAGCACCGGCCGCAGCGTGCCGTCCGGCGTGCAGGTGACGATCGCCTCCGGCAGGTAGAGCTGGCCGAGCTGCCCGTACGCGTGCTCGGTGTACAGGCGCGTCAGCTCGTCATGCGTCGCCGTGGCATTGATGCCCCACACCGTGTCGCGGGTGGATCGGATCAAGTTGGCTCGCGGAGCGATGACGAGTTCGAAGCCCGCGGCACAGGCCACCTCCCAGCGGCCCGGCGCGAGGCCGGCCTCGGCGAGCACGTCCCGATTGATGTACGAGCCGTAGAAGAACACCCACACACGTGTCGCTGTCCGTTCGATCATCTGGTCCCTCTGCCGCGTCCGTTTGGTGCTACACACGCTAGGCACGATCGCGGACAAGGTGTTGCGCAGTTCGGCGGAGCCGACGCCGCGTTGCGGCAAGATCTCTCGAATGGACGAGATCGACGAAGAATCCTTGCCGAGTTGCAGGACGACGGCCGTTTGACTGTCACCGAGTTGGCGCAGCGGGTGAGCTTGAGCGTGTCCCGCTGCCATCGGCGCCTGCGCGATCTCGAAGGCAGCGGTGCGATCCGTGGCTACCACGCCGATGTCGATCCAGGCGCGCTCGGTTTCGGGTTCGAGGCGGTGGTGTTCGTGACGATGAACCAGGAGGACCGCGACACCCTCGCGGCGTTCGAGGCCGGCCTCGCCGCCATCCCAACCGTCGTGCAGGCCCAGCGGCTCTTCGGCGACCCGGACTACCTGCTGCGCGTCGTCGCGCGCGACAGCGCCGACTACCAGCACACGTACGACTTCGACCTATCAGCGCTCCCTGGAGTCCACCGGATCACATCCACCATCGTGATGAAGGACGCGGTCCGGCGACGCAGACCGCCGTCCCGTTGACCCATGGGTCTGCGCGACACACGGACGCCGAGCGGGCGTCCCGACGCGACTCCGTCAACCTCGCAGGGCGTGGAGTACAGCATCTAGATCGCGGTTCGTCGCCGCGTGGTCAAGCGCGCGTGTCAGCGTCTGGGCGTAGCTGGGCTCCGCGTCGCGCCACCGGTCGCGACCTCGTTCGGTGATCGCGGTGTAGACGCCTCGCCGATCGTTGGGGCACATCTCCCGGCGCGTGAGCCCGGCAACATCCAGGCGGCCGATCAGGCGGCTGACGGAACTCTGGTTGAGGCTGAGCGCGTCTGCGAGCTCCTGCATCCGCAGCTCACCATCCGCGGCGCCAGCGAGCTCAGCGAGGGCGCGGTACTCGGACAGCCCGAGGCCGTGGTGACGCAGCAAACCGGCTTCAAGCTCCCGCTCGACCTGACCGAACAGCGCTGCGACGAGGCGCCAGCGTCGTTCCTCGCTCGCACCCGTGCTCATCGCCATCGCCTCTCCTCCGCTCGAGGCGCACGTCTCCCGCCGCCGCTTGACACCAGCGTACATGCAGCAGCATATTATGCA
>Ga0136625_1000701_pt1 | contig 11020 bp, 12 predicted proteins | sample AntDrymUQ4832306_2_FD_104672 | JGI IMG/M metagenome (GOLD analysis project Ga0136625, IMG submission 104672) | Polar desert sand microbial communities from Dry Valleys, Antarctica - metaG UQ483 (23.06) | ecosystem: Environmental > Terrestrial > Soil > Desert | place: Antarctica: Dry Valley...
CAGCCAATGGCCGAAGACGGCGGCCGAGGAGCCGAGGTACACGAAGAACAGGGTGTACATCCACCCGAGCGTGCTGATCTTCCAGTCGCAGCCGTGCGCGATGATGTGCTCGAACCATCCGAGATCGGGCGGGCAGGGGAGGGGTTCGGTGATACCGAGCGCCTTGCTGAGGGGCAGCCAGAACACGCTGAAGCCGTAGGCCATGCCGATGGAGAGATGGATGGCCAAGGCCGCCGGCGGCACCAACCAGCGGTTGAAGCCGGCCTTGGCGATGGTGCGTTCTTTCGCGAGCAGACTCGACACGGCGTTTACCGTGCCGGTGGCCCGTGGTAGTGTTTCGCGAGGTGGTCGGAGAGCCCTGAGGATCCTTCTAGAACCGCAACAGTGAGCTCAACGCAGATCATCATCCCCATCGCCATCGCGATCGCATCGCTCTGTCATGCGTTCGCGCTCAAGATCGCCACCAAGCTCATGGTCGAGGTGCCCGTGAAGTACGGCAGGGCGTATCTCATCGTGCTCGTCGAATATCTGGCCGTCGGTAGCGTGGCGGCCGGGCTCTCGTTCGCGGGTGTCGGGGGCCCGACGCTCGCGATCATCGCCGGGACCTTCACGTATCTCATGGTCGGCGCCGCTTGTATCGGGACTGCGATCCCCGGCATCGACGGTGCGCGCCTCGGTGTCGGAAACGGCGTGTTGATCCAGGCCATCCAGATCCCGATCATCGTTCCGTTCTTGATCCTGGGCTCGTTTCTCCGGGACCTCATCGCGATACCGGGTGTGTGAAGATCGCCCGCGCCCCTCGGGCGCAGAGTGTCGAAACGCCGCGCGCAAGTCAAGCCTCTGCACGCCCTGCCCGTTACCAGGTCTTATACGGGGACGTCGCGAGCGAAACGTTGTAATAGCGCGGGTCGAACGACACCTCTTCGCCGGCCCACTCCGGTAGCGCGAAGGGCTCCTCGGGATCCTGTAGCTCGATCTCGGCGACCACGAGCCCAGCGTTGTCGCCCTCGAACACGTCGATCTCCCAGAGGTGTCCCGCATGCATGACGTGATAGCGCGTCTTGTTGATGGGCGCACCGACGCATAGCGCCTCGAGGAGGTGCAGGGCGTCCGCGAGCGGGATGGGGTAGTCGAACTCCAGGCGTGAGATGCCGAGCCTGGCACTCTTGATATTGAGGTAGGCCCGTTCGCCCGCGACCCGCACGCGCACGGAGCACGGGCCATTTTGGGTCAGATAGCCCTGACGCATGCGAACGCCCGCGGATGCGTCGCTCCGCCACGCCTCGTTCTCGAGCAGGAATTTTCGTTCGATCTCTCTGGCCATGGCGTTCTTCACGTGGCTCGTGGGGCGAATCGCGGGCAGCGCGCGACAACATAACCCAAATTCCCGCGGAGGTCGATCCGAAGCGAGGTAAGCGGGTACGATCCGCCGGCTTCGATGAGAACACTCGTCACCATGCCCTTCCTGGGGTTCGCCTCCGGCCTCCCCTTGGCTTTGACCTCGGGGACGCTGCAGGCGTGGCTCACGACCCTGGGCCTCGATATCGGCACCATCGGCGTGCTGTCGCTGGTCGGCCTGCCCTATACCGTGAAGTTCCTATGGGCGCCCCTCATGGACCGCTACGCATTGCCCTGGCTCGGCCGCCGGCGGGGGTGGATGCTGGTGACGCAGATCGGGCTCGTCGTGGCGATCGCCCTCATGCCGGCCGTGTCGGCCGGCGGCTGGGTCGGAATCCTCGCCCTGTGCGCATTGGTCGTGGCGTTTCTGTCGGCCTCTCAGGACGTCGCCTTCGATGCCTACCGCGCCGATGTCCTGAAGCCGGCGGAGCGCGGTACGGGGGCAGGGCTATCGATACTCGGTTACCGTTTGGCGATGTTGGTCTCGGGGGCGATGGCCTTGATCCTGGCGGATGCGTTCGGATGGCAATGGACCTATCTCGGGATGGCCGGGCTCATGGCGGTGGGTTTAATCGCGACCGTTGCCTGTAAAGAACCGCCTCCGCCCGAGGCATCGTCTGGCGGTGCCGGATCGAACATCGTGGTCGCCCCGCTGCGCGCCTTTCTGACACGCGAGAACGCTGTGCCGATGCTCGTTCTCGTGGTCCTCTACAAGCTCGGGGACGCCCTCGCCGGGGCGCTGACGACCACGTTCCTGATCCGCGGGGTCGGCTTCTCGCTCACCGATGTCGGGGTGGTGAACAAAGGTCTCGGGCTCGCGGCCCTCTTGGTGGGCGCGCTGTGGGGCGGGGCCTTGCTGGCCCGGATCGGACTGTATCGTGCCCTGCTGGGCTTCGGGGTGCTGCAGGCCGTGACTAACCTCGGCTTTGCGTGGCTCGCGCTCCTCGGCAACGATTACGTGGCGATGGCTACGGTGGTGGCACTGGAGAACCTGAGCGGCGGGATGGGTACGGCGGCGTTCGTCGCGCTTCTCATGGCACTCTGCGATCGCCGCTACACGGCGACGCAATACGCCTTGCTGTCGGCCTTCGCGTCGATCGGTCGGGTGGTGGTGAGCCCGGCCTCGGGCTTCGCGGTGGAGGCCCTCGGGTGGCCGGCGTTCTTCGTGCTGACGTTCCTAAGCGCCGTTCCCGGCCTCTGGCTCATGATGCGATTGCGCCATACGGTGGCGGCGCTTCACGTCGATGGGCAGCCCGCTACCGCGACCTGAACCTCTTATGGTGACGGCCGTAGCGGTTCCGGTGGCCATCGTGGTATCCGCGGTAGTATCCGTCCTCGTAGCCGTTGTAGAGCCCCGGGGCGTAAGGCGAGTACCGGTAGGTGGGGGGCGGTACGTGGTTGGTCGAAGGGCCGAAAGACGACCCACCGTACCGGCAGTGGGAGTAGAATCCGCCGTAGGGCTGGGAGCACGAATCGAACCCGCCGGTGCTGTAGCCGAAGGAGAACCCGCCCTGGCTCCGGGATCCGGCCAGCTCTGGACGTACGCCATGACCTCGATAGTCACCCGCCGGGGATCGCGCTCGAGTCCCGAAAGACCAGGCCTCGGCACTGCTCACGGTCCCCACGGTCGCGACCACCAGTGCGGTCAATGTGATGGTGTGAAATGGCTTGCGCATGGACATCTCCTTCGGGCTGCGACGCAGGGTGCGTTCACATTGAGACCCGGATGCTGTAGCAAAGTTTAGGACACAGGACGGTCTGATGGCGACCCCGAGGATCGAGATCGAGTACTGCACGCAGTGCCGCTTCGTGCTGCGCGCGGCCTGGCTGGCCCAGGAGGTCCTGCTCACCTTCGGCGCGGGGATAGGAGAGGTCGCCCTGATCCCAGGCTCCGGCGGGCGATTCGAGGTGCGCCTGGATGGCGAGGTACTGTTTTCCCGCCACCCGCACGGCCGCTTTCCCGAACCCCGTGAGATCAAGGAGCTGATCCGGGACCGGATAGCCCCCGGTATGACGATCGGCCATGAGGGAGGAGAACGCCCGTAAGGGTCCCGCGGGCGTGGTCATGACCCCCTCCTGGGACCGTCGCAGAGACCGCTGGCCGGCGCCGGATCCGGAAGCGCTCGCCCACGCGGCCCGGCTCGTCGATGTGATCGCCGCCGAAATCAGCGCACAGGGTGGCAGCATCGGCTTCGACCGCTACATGGAGCTTGCCCTGTACGCGCCCGGTCTCGGGTATTACAGCGCCGGGCTCCAGAAGTTCGGGGCGACAGGCGATTTCGTCACCGCTCCCGAGATCTCATCGCTCTATGGGCGCTGCCTCGGGGGCTTTTGTGCGGAGGTCCTGACGGCCCTCGGCGGTGGCGAGATCCTGGAGCTCGGGGCCGGCAGCGGGCGGCTCGCGGCCCAGGTACTCGGGACGCTCGGCCGCCTCTCCATGCTGCCGGGGCGTTATTCGATCCTGGAGATCAGCGCCGAGTTGCGGGCGCGCCAGCGCGACACCCTGGAGGCCTCGGTCCCCGAGCTCCTGCCGCGTGTTGTCTGGCTGGAGTACCTGCCCGAGACGCCCTGGACCGGCATCATCCTCGCCAATGAGGTCGCAGATGCCTTGCCGGTACGGTGCTTCGCCCTCTTCGAGGCCGGTATCTTCGAAGGGCGCGTCGCGTGGGACGGCTCGGGCTTCGTGTGGGTGGAGGCGCCCGCGGCCCCCGATTTGGTCGAATTCGTCGCCCGGGTCCGGCGCGACCACGGCCTCACGCCGCCCTATCGGTCGGAGCTCCGGCCCCTCGTCGCGCCGTGGCTGTCCGCGCTTACCCGGCCGCTCGCGAAAGGCGTCTTGCTGTGCATCGACTACGGCTGTGTCGGGCGCGAATACTACAGCACGGAGCGCCGCGACGGCACGCTCTTGTGCCATTACCGGCACCGAGCCCATGCCGATCCCCTGGTGCTCACGGGCCTCCAGGACATCGGCGCCTGGGTGGATTTCACGGCGTTCGCCGGCGCGGGGCGCGACGCCGGGCTCGATCTCTACGGGTTCACGACCCAGGCCCACTTCCTCATCGACTGTGGCCTCGAGCGCGTGCTCGCCCACGTGGGGGAAAACGACCCCGACCGTTACCTCATTTACGCCCAAGAAGCCAAGCGCCTGATCCTGCCGGGCGAGATGGGCGAGCATTTCAAGGCCATCGCGCTGGGGCGCGGCCTATCCGGGGCGCTACCCGGCTTCCGCCGTATCGATCAGCGCCATCGGCTGTGACGATTCGGCCCGCCCGGCGGGACCGGGGTGGGTAGGATCGTTCTGGGTGATGAAAAGCGGGGGCTCGTTGCGGTGTGAAGGAGGCCGGCGACGGACCGCGCTGCGCTGTTTTTTTACCGTCGCCGCGTGTAGTGTCGCAGGAAGGGCGGCAGCTCGGTCTCCAGGAACCAGTGTTTCTGGGTGGGCTCGTACCACCACACCTGCGATTGCTTCAAGGTATCGACCCGGCCGATGTCGTCGTGGTAGTAGTCGATCACGACGTCGATCCGGGCCTCGGTGGTGTCCGCGTTCATGGTCTGGTCCGTCACCTCATAGGACGTGAGCCTGATGTGCTCCAGCGGCTCGACGTCCGGCATCGTCACGGGGCCGCTACGCGGCAGGCGAAAGCGCGCCGCTTCTTGGTATTGCCCCCAGCGCAAGGCCGCGGCGTAGGCATTGCTGCTGGTGTCGAGGCTCGAAGCCCGCTCCTTGGCCTCCATCTCGGCGCACGCAGCGAGCGCGAGCGCCACAGAGGCCGCGGCGACCAACCGCCGGAGCCGGGCGGTGCAAGGCCAGCCGGTGATCGACCCCGCGGCTCCGATGGTGTGTGTCGCGACAGACATACGGCGCTCCCTCCTTCAGGCGATGTCGTGAAGATCGACGAGGCTGTTGAAGGCCCGGCCGCGTTCCGCCTTGGCCTCGTCGCAGCGCTCCGCCGCGAGGCGATCCAGATATTGGGCGCTCACATCACCGGTCACGTATTCGCCGCTGAAGCACGAGGCATCGAACTCGCCGATCTCGGGATTGCCCTTGTGGGCGGCCCCGATCAGGTCTTCGAGGTCCTGGTACACCAGCCAGTCCGCGCCGATGAGGCGCGCGACCTCGTCCACGGTGCGGTTGTAGGCGATGAGCTCGTCCACCGAGGGCATGTCGATCCCGTACACGTTCGGATGCCGCACCGGCGGCGCGGCTGAGGCGAAATAGACCTTCTTGGCCCCGGCGTCACGCGCCATCTGAATGATCTGTCGGCAGGTCGTGCCGCGCACGATGGAATCGTCCACGAGCATCACGTTGCGGCCGCGAAACTCGAGGTCGATGGCGTTGAGCTTCTGCCGTACCGACTTCCGGCGCATCCCCTGTCCGGGCATGATGAAGGTGCGCGGGATATAGCGGTTCTTGATGAACCCCTCGCGGTACTTGATCCCGAGCTCGTAGGCGAGCTGGAGCGCGGCGCTGCGACTGGTGTCGGGGATGGGGATCACCACATCGATGTCGTGCTCCGGCCACAGCCGCCGGACCTTGCGCGCCAGGGCCTCGCCCATGCGCATGCGCGCCTTGTGCACGGAGATCCCGTCGATGATGGAGTCCGGACGCGCCAGATAGACATACTCGAAGATGCACGGGGCATGAGACCGTTGCAGGGCGCAGTCGCGCGTCGTCAGGGTCCCCTCCACGGAGATGAACACCGCCTCGCCCGGGCGCACGTCGCGCACCAGCTTGTAACCCAGGATATCGATGGCCACGCTCTCGGAGGCGAGCACGTACTCCGGCCCGCGCTCGCTCATGCGTTTCCCGAAGACCAGCGGCCGGATGCCGTGCGGATCGCGAAAACCCACGATCCCGACGCCCGTGATCATCGCCACCGCGGCATAGGCGCCCCGACAGCGCTCGTGGACCCGCCGGACCGCATGGAAGATGTCCTCCGGACCGACAGAGAGCTTCCCGAGCCGTTGCAACTCGTGGGCGAAGACATTCAAGAGGACCTCGGAGTCCGATTCGGTGTTGACGTGGCGGAGGTCATCGCGAAACAGCTCGTTCTTGAGCGTTTCGCCGTTGGTGAGGTTGCCGTTATGGCCAAGCGTCACGCCGTACGGGGAATTGACGTAGAACGGCTGGGCCTCGGCGCTCGAGGAACAACCGGCCGTGGGGTAGCGGACATGCCCTATCCCCATGTTGCCGATGAGCTCCAGCATATGCCGGGTCTCGAACACATCGCGCACCAGGCCCTGCGACTTGCGCAGGTACAGGCGCCCGTCGTGGCAGGTGACGATCCCGGCGGCGTCCTGGCCGCGGTGCTGGAGGACCGTGAGCCCATCGTAGAGGGCCTGGTTCACGCTGTCCCTGGCGACGATGCCGACGATCCCGCACATATCACGCCTCCCCCGAGCGCAGCAGATCCTTTCACAAGCCCTCCGAGCTCACCGGCCGGCCGGGGGCCGCCCCTCGAACTGGAAATAGCCCGCCACCTCGGCCGGCAGATACCCCCGCATCACGAGCGCCGCGGCCTCGAAGCGCGGGAGCAGGAGCGAGGTCCGCCACCACGGGTCTTGCGGCACGGGCGTGAGGCGGGCGACCAATACCAGTGTGGCCACGATCACAATCCCCCGCCCTACACCGAAGAGCACCCCGAGCATGCGGTCGGTGCCGTTGAGGCCGGTGCCGGCGATGAGCTTGCCGATGAGCAGGTTCACCAGGGCCGCCACCAGGAGGGTTCCCACGAAGAGCGTCGCGAAGGCGAGGACCAGCCGGGCCGCGGGCACGGACACGACACCGCCGAACCAACCCGCCGCCTCCTGCATGAAGCCCCGCGCCACCCAGAAGGCACACCCCCACGCGAGCAACGACAAGACCTCGCGCACCAGACCGCGAAAGATGCTGATGAGGGCCGAGATCCCGATGATGGCGAGGATGGCATAGTCCACCCATGTCATGAGCCGGCGGCCCCTCTGTCAGATGCGCGCCGCGATTCTAGCAGAGCGGGGCCGAAGAAGGCGATCGCCGGACCCGCCTTGCCTCTGAGAGTTTGTGAAAAAACCGTCGCGAGCGAAGGGAGGTCGCATTCCGCCGGAGCGCAGGAACCGGAGTGTATGTGGAAATACATGATTCCGAGCACCGCCGGAATGCGAGATCCCGAGCGCAGTAGGTTTTTTCGCAAACTCTGAGGCGCGGCCTCACGGATAGGCGTAGAGATCCAGGGCTTACGCCGCCGAACCACCGAGGCCGGCCTCCTCCGGCCAGTCGCTGCGATAGACCCGGAACGCGACCACCGTCGCCTCGACGGTCTTCTCACCCCCCGAGTAGACGCCGCAGGCGAGCGTGTGCTTACGGTCGTCCTTGACCTCCGTGACCTGTGCGCGGACCACCAGGGGCCGGTCGTTCGGGGTGGGCTTCAGGTAGCGGAGGTTCATGCTGCCGGTGGCGAAGCGGTAGTGCGGCTCGGAATCGAGGGCACGGCCCTCGCGGCGCACGGCGCTCGCCATGGCGGTCGCCATGCAGTGGCAGTCGATGAGGGTCGCGAGAATCCCCCCGCAGGTGATCCCCGGCCAGCCCTGATGATGGGGCATGGGCGTGAAACGGCACACCCCCTCATCGCCTTCCCAGAAGCTTCGAATGCGGAGGCCGTGGGGGTTCTCCGTACCGCAGCCGAAGCATACGTCTCCGGGCATGGCGTCCTGGAAGCACTCGGCCATTGCGGCTATCGGGGCACCCACAGGGGGGTGCCCGGCGGCATCGCGTCCTGGGAGCGTTCGGCCATAGCGGCGTCATGCAGGGCTATCGGGGGCACCTACCGCGTGGCATCGCGTCCTGGAAGTGTTTGCCCGTGGCGACATCGTAGGGGCGCCCCTTGTGGGCGTGGCACGTGGCATCGCGTCCTGGAAACCATGGCGGCGTCATGCAGGGGCGCGCGGCGGTGCGCCGGTGCCGGGCGCTTCGAGGTCCTGGAGCACCGCCGCCAGGAAGCGTGCGGCTTCACCCCCGGTGGCGGCCCGGTGGTCGAAGGTGAGCGAGAGGGGGACGATGCGGTGCACGGCCGGCTGGCCATCGACCGCGACCACAGCGGGGCGGATCTTGCCGGCCCCGAGGATGGCGACGGTCGGTGGCATCACGATCGGATCCGCGTAGCGCCCCGCGAAGGTCCCGAAGTTCGAGAGGGTGATGGTATAGCCCCTGAGCTCCTCGGGCGGTATTTTGCGCGACAGCACCGCGGCCTTCATGGCATCGAGCCCGCGCCGGAGGTCCGCGGCATCGCGGTTGCCGACATCGCGCAGCACGGGCACGAACAGGCCGTCCGGGGTATCCACGGCGATGCCGAGGTCGATCTTCTTCAGTACCCGCCGACCGAGGTTGGGGCTGTCGTACCAGGCGTTGAGCGCCGGCTCGGCCCGGCAACCGGCCACCAGGGCGCGGATGAGGCGGAGCGTCACGTCCTCGTCCGGTGCCCAGGCCGCGATGTCGGCATCGTCGCAGAGCGTCACCGCGGCCACCTCGGCATGTGCCTGGGCCATGCTGCGGGCCATGGAGCGGCGCACGCCGCGCAAGGGCTCCAGAGGCCCGACCTCGTCCAGGATGCGGGCCACGCGCTGGACGTCGGAGACCGTGATGGTGTCATCGGCGCCGCTCGGGGTGACGATCCCGAGATCCACGTTCAGGCGATGGGCCAATGCCCGCACCGCCGGGGTGGCCTTGGCCCCGACGATTGCGCCGCCCCCGCCCCGACCCACGGGAGCGGGCGCTTCCCGCAGGACCTCGCGCCCCGAGGGGACCTGGCCGACTACCGTGCCGGCATCGGTGGCGGGCGCCCCTTCGGTATCGAACTCGACGATCGGATCGCCGGTGTGCAGGATGTCGCCGGGCTCACCGTAGAGGCGCAGGACCCGCCCGGCCTGAGGGCTCGGGATGTCCACGATGGCCTTGGCGGTCTCGACCGAGACCAGCGGCTGATCGGCCTTGACCTCGTCGCCCGCCTTGACGTGCCACGCTACGATCTCGGCCTCGGCGAGCCCCTCACCGAGATCGGGGAGCTTGAAGAGCCTCATTGGAACTCCAGCGTTTTCTTCACGGCCGCGGCGATCCGCGCGACATCGGGGAGATACGCCTTCTCGAGCCGGTAGAGCGGCATGAGCGTATCGTAACCCGTCACGCGCTCGATGGGGGCCTGCAGGGACAGGAGGCCGCGTTCCCCGATCTGTGCCGCGATCTCGGCCCCGAGGCCGCCGCTCCGCGCCGCCTCGTGGATGATCACCAGGCGGCCGGTTTTCATCACCGACCCCAGGAGGGTGTCGATGTCGAGCGGTTTGAGCGTCGCCACATCGATGACCTCGCAGCCGATCCCATGCTCCGACAGCGCATCCGCCGCGGCCAGGGTCTCGTGCAGCATCGCGCCCCAGGAAACGAGCGTGACATCGGGGCCCTCCCGCAGCACGAAGCAGGTGTCGAGCGGCAAGGCCGATCCGTCGTCCTCGATCACCTCGCGTACCATCCGGTAGAGGCGCGTCGGCTCCAGGAACAGGACCGGATCGGGGTCGCGGATGGCGGCCAGCAAGAGTCCATAGGCCCGCGCCGGCGAGGACGGGATGAGCACCCGGAGCCCCGGGATATGGGTGAAGAGCGCTTCCGTGCTCTCGGAGTGGTGCTCGGGGGCGTGGATCCCGCCGCCGTGCGGCGTGCGCAGCACCAGGGGGCAGGTGAGGCGCCCGCGGGTGCGGTTGCGCAGGCGCGTGGCGTGGTTCAGGAGCTGGTCGAGGGCCGGGTAGATGAAACCCATGAACTGGATCTCGGCGACCGGCCTGAGCCCCTCGGCGGCCATACCGATGGCCATGCCGGCGATGAGGGTCTCCGACAGCGGCGTATCGAGAACCCGCTCGGCCCCGAAGCGCTGCGCAAGCCCCGCGGTGGCGCGGAAAACGCCCCCGTTCACGCCCACGTCTTCGCCTAGGACCACGACGCTCGCGTCCGCCGCCATCTCATGGGCCAAGGCCCGGTTGACGGCCTCGATGAGCGTCATCTCAGGCATCGGTTGCGGCCGCCACCGCGCGCCGCTGTTCCTCCAGGGACTGGGGGAGGCTCGCGTACAGGTGCTCGAACATCGACTCGGGCGGCAGGGCGGGGAGGGCGAGGTAGCCGCTCACGGCTAGGTCCACCTCGGCCGCGGCGTGGGCGAGCAAGCGTTCCTCATCGGCCGCGCTCCAGTGCCCCGAGCGCAGCAAGTATCCGCGCAATCGCTCGATGGGGTCGCGCCGGGCCGCCGCCTCGACCTCGGCGGGGTCTCGGTAGCGGCTCGCGTCGTCCGCGGTCGTATGATCGCCGAGGCGATAGCTCAGGCACTCGACGAGGCTCGCGCCCCGTCCCTCCCGGGCCCGCTCGATGGCCGTTCCCACCCGCTCGCGCACCGCGACGACATCGTTGCCGTCCACCTGCTCACCCGGGATCCCCGCCGCGATGGCCTTCTGCGCCAGGGTCTCGGCGGCCGTCTGGGCGCGCCGTGAGACCGAGATCGCCCACTGGTTGTTGTTCACGACGAAGACCACCGGCAGGCGCCAGACACCGGACGCGTTGATGGCCTCGTAGAAGTCGCCCTTGGAGGTCGCCCCATCGCCCAGGATAACG
>Ga0136625_1000704_pt1 | contig 10991 bp, 8 predicted proteins | sample AntDrymUQ4832306_2_FD_104672 | JGI IMG/M metagenome (GOLD analysis project Ga0136625, IMG submission 104672) | Polar desert sand microbial communities from Dry Valleys, Antarctica - metaG UQ483 (23.06) | ecosystem: Environmental > Terrestrial > Soil > Desert | place: Antarctica: Dry Valley...
CGTTGTCCTCGCCCGCCACGACGACGCTCGGCGTGCCGCACGCGGCGGCCTCGACGACGATCTGCCCGTAGCCCTCGCGGCTTGACGGCAGCACCATGCACAACGCGCCGCGCAGCGCCGCGGACAGCACCTCCGCGTCGACGAAGCCGGGCGCCTCGACGATGCCCACGGCCTCGAGCGCCGCGATCGCCGCCAGCACGTCGGGCCGCTGCGGGCCGTCGCCGTACACGATGCCGCGCAGTCCGGGGATCGATGCGCGCGCCCGCATCACCGCCGGCACGATCGCCGGCGCGCGCTTTTCGGCGATGTGGCGCCCGGCGAACACGACCCGCAACCCGGCCTCGTTGGGCTCGGGCGGCGTGAGGTTGCCCGCGTACTCGCCGAGCACCGCCACCGGCCCGCGGAAGCCCTCTGCCAGCAGCCGGTCGCGGTGCAGTCGCGAGAAGCAGAACGCCCGGTGGGGCACGCGCACGCACGCGCGCTGGACGGCGTGACCGGCCCATCCCTTCGCCCCGCCGAGGTAGGTGTGCCAGTAGGACGCGGTCCACAGCTCGTGCCAGTCGACGACGAGCCGGTAGCCGCCCAGCGGCCGCACCACCGCCGCCGCCAGCACGGAGAAATACGGAAACGACGCGGTGTGCACGACGTCATACGAGCGGCCGTGACGCAGCAGGTGACCCAGCACGCCGCGGCCGTAGCGCAGCGGCTCGCCGATCGTCCGGTTGCCGTCCGGTCCGTACAGCGGCTCGTTGCGCGACACGCTCACCACGCGCACGCCGGGCAGCCGCGGGGCGTCGCCGTCATCGTCCCACTGGCGTCGCGTGACGTAGGTCACCTCGTGGCCGTCCTGCGCAAGGCGCTCGGCGAGGCTGCGATACCAGCGCTCGGCGCCGCCGACGGTCCACGGGAACAGGCAGTCGTAGGCGATGCAGACGTGCACGCGCAGACACGCTACCTCCAGCCTGCGCCGCGGCGGGTTGCGCCGGCGCTCCGGTACCCTGTGGCTGCACCGCAACCTTTCACCGCACGCACGTTTTACTCTCTGCGAGGATCGCGACCGGCGGTTCGCCCACGACAAAGCCAATGGCCTCGATCCCGAGCACACCATCCGCGATCGATGTGGTTGCGGGCACCGCCATCGAGGTCTCGGTCGTGATCCCGTGCCTCAACGAGGCGGAGAACATCGACGAGTGCGTGCGCCTGTCGCTCGCAGCGCTCGCCGACGCGGGCATCACGGGCGAGGTCGTCGTCGCCGACAACGACTCCGACGACGGCAGCCCGGAGCTCGCCGCCGCCGCCGGCGCGCGCGTCGTGCACGAGCCGCGCCGCGGCTACGGCTCGGCCTACCTCGCCGGCTTCGCCGCGGCCCGCGGGGACTACGTCGTGATGCTCGACGCCGACATGACCTATCCGTTCGAGGAGATCGGGCACTTCGTCGAGGAGCTGCGCGACGGCGCCCAGCTCGTCATGGGCGACCGCATGGACAACATCCAGCCGGGCGCGATGCACTGGGTCAACCGCTACATCGGCAACCCGCTGCTGAGCGGCACGCTGAACCTCTTCTTCCGCACCGGCATCCGCGACGCGCACTGCGGCATGCGCGGCTTCCGTCGGGACGTGCTGCCGACGCTGGACCTGCGCACGACCGGCATGGAGTTCGCCTCCGAGATGGTCATTCGCGCGTCGAAGGAGCGCCTGGACATCCGCGAGCTGCCGATCTCCTACGCGCCGCGCGGCGGCCAGACGAAGCTCTCGCGCTTTCGCGACGGCTGGCGCCACCTGCGCTTCCTGCTCGTGCACAGCCCGACGCATCTGTTCATCGTGCCGGGCGCCGTGATGCTGCTGATCGGGGTGCTGATCGCGGCGATCTCTCTGAGCCAACTGCCGATCTTCGGCCGCGAGTGGAACCTGCACACGCTCATCGGCGGCGTGCTGATGAGCGTCGTCGGCGTGCAGGTCGTCGCCCTCGGGCTCTGCGCCCACGCCTACGGGACCTACTTCATGGGCGAGAAGGACCCGTGGTTCGACCGCATGCGCGCGCGCTACCGCCTCGAGCACGGCCTGATGCTCGGCGCGGCGATCCTGCTCGCCGGGATCGTCGCCGGCGCGGTCATCGTCGGCATCTGGATCGACCGCGGCTTCGGCGCGCTGTCGGAGGAGCGCCTGGCGGCGACGGCGGCCGCGCTCGTCATCATCGGCCTGCAGATCTTCTTCTCGTCGTTTCTGCTGTCGATCCTCGGGCTGCGCCGTCGCGAGCCCGAGCGCGCCGAGTAGCGCGATCGCCGGCATCGCGCGGATAGCCGCGGCAGCGCGACGCGCGTGCGAGCGGCCGCTGCTCGTGGTCGGAGCTCTCGTCGCCCTCTCAGCGGGGCTTGCGGCGTTCTTCGCGACGAAGATCACGACCTTCCAGCCCGACGAGCTGGGGTACACGCACATGGCGATCGCGCTGGCGGGCGATCCGTCGCTGCGGACCTCGGAGTTCGGCGGCAGCGAACGCCTCAACCAGCTCTATCCGCTGTCGCTCGCACCGTTCTACGGCCTCTTCGGCAACGTCACGGCGTTCGCGCTGGCGCACTGGTGGAACGCGCTGCTGATGGGCAGCGCCGTCATCCCCGTGTACCTGCTCGCTCGCGAGGTCCTCGCGCGGCGGTCGACGGCGTACATGGCGGCGGCGGTCGCGGCCGTCGTCCCGTGGCTGACGCTGAGCTCCGGCCAGCTCACCGAGGTGATCGCCTATCCCGCCGGCGCCTGGGCGCTGTTCGCGATGCAGCGCGCCCTCGCGGCGCCCTCGTGGCGAGCCGACCTGCTGGCGATCGCGGCGATCGCCGTGGCGACGTACGGGCGCCTGCAGCTCGGCATCCTCGGGCCCGTCTTCGTCGCAGCGGTCGTGCTGCACGAGCTCGGATGGGCGCTGACCGGCGGCGCGGTCGCCGGCGGTCGTGCAGACGCCCTGCGTCGGGCGCGCCGGCGCCTGCTGCGCGATCACGTGGTGCTGGCGGGCGCGACGGCGATCGCGCTGGTCGTCACGACCGCGCTGGTCGTCGCGGGCGGGCTGCAGCAGGCGTTCGGCTACTACGGCAACACCCTCGGAGGACAGCTGCTGCCAGACGGCATGTGGCGCAACGCGCAGGCCAACCTCACCTTCCTGGCGTTCGGCCTCGGCGTGCTGCCGGTGGCGTGGACGGTCGGCTTGATCCTGGAGAGCGCCGTCGCTGCGCGCGCACGCCGGGTTCACGCGTTCGCGATTCTCGCCTGCCTGACGCTCGCGGCGATCGTCATCACGGTCGCGCGCGTCAACGTGATCTTCAACGGCGCCGAGGTGCAGGAGCGCTACGTCATGTTCGTCGTCCCGGTGCTCGTCGTGGGGCTGCTCGCGGGGCTCTTCGAGTCCCGCCGGCCGGCCATCACGCTGCTGCTGGGCGCCGGCGTCGTCGCGGCGCTCGTGGCGACCACCGACTTCCGCGTGATCCCGTCCAGCTTCTGGTTTCTGGTGTCTCCGGGGATGACCGCCTACCTCGAGGTCATCGCCCCCCGGCTCGGGCAGGTCGCAGCCGCGCTTGGCGACCCGGGCATCTCGCGCTTCGTGCTCGGCGGCGTTGCGATCGTGCTCGCCGCCCTGCTGCTGGCGGCGGGGATCCGTCCCGGAGCCCGCCGGCGAAAGCTCGTCACGAGCGCGATCGTGGCATCCGTCTTTCTGTTCTGCGCCACGACGACCGTGTACAGCTTCGATCGCGTGGTCCACGGCTCGGCGGAGTACAAGGGGCTCGGGGGCAGCAGCGTCGCCGGGCAGGACTGGATCGACCGAGCAGTGGGAGCCGACACGCCGGTATCGCTGCTCGCAACCCAGATCGGTCAGGTCTCCGACTCGCGGGAGGTCTGGACGGCAGCCGAGTTCTGGAACCGCTCGGTCACGGCCGCGTACGCGCTGAGCGAGCCGGCCACGACGTGGCACGACGGCCGCTTCACCGAGGTCGGGCGCGACGGGCGCGTCGTCGCGCGGGAGGCATCCCGGTACGTCGTCGTGGCCGCCAGGGCGCTGTCGCTCGGGCTCGTGGGGGGCGAGCTTGCGCGCTCGCCCGACGGCGAGTTGCGGCTGGTCGACGCCGGAGGACGTCGGTTGCGCGCCGCCTGGACGCTGCGCGGGGTCAGCGACGCGGGCTGGCTGCGACTGCAGCGGCCGGCGACGATGACGATCGCCGGCCGCGGAACACGCTGCAGCATCGTTCGCCTCGAGCTGGCGGTGCCGCGGAGCGCGGCGGAGTCGCGCAGCCTGCATGCCGGCGGTGGGGGCCTGGACCGGACGGTGGTCGTCCATCCGCGCGAGGCCCGCACGGTTCGGTTGCGAGCCTGCGGCTCGGGGACGCTGCGGCTGCGCCTGGCGGCGAGCGTGCCGGCCACCGCCACGGCCGTGGGTGCGACGATCCAGCTGCGTTCGGTCTCCGTGGAGGCCGCTTGACCCAGCGCCGCTGGGTCGCGTTCGTCGTCGCCGCGCTGCTGCTTGCCGGGTGCGGCGACCGCGCGGTTCGCGGCGCGCCGGCGATCGAATCCCCAGTCCCGGCCGCGGCCTGCCCTCCCGCCTCACCGCTGCGCATCGACGCGCGCGTGCGCGTGGGCCGCGGGGCCGGCCCGATGACGGTCGCGGGCGACCGCCTGTGGACGTCCAGGCCGGCAGCCGGCGTGCTCGTGTCGGTCGGCCTGCGCGCCACGCCGCGCGCGGCGCGGCCGGTGCGCATCGGCGGCGCCCCGGTCAGCCTCGCCGCGGGGTTGGGGAGCATCTATGTGGCCGATCGCGATCGCGATCGCATCCTGCGCCTGGACCCCGTCACCGGGAAGGTCGTCCGCCTGGCCGCGATCCAGTCACCGGTCAAGGTGGCTGTCTCTCAGGCGGCGCTCTTCGCGATCAGCCTCGACGACGGTGCGCTGCACAGGCTGGATCCGCTGACGGGCGTGGGGACCCCGCTCGCGATTCCGGCGCTCGCGCCGATCGATGCCGTGCTCGAGGGAGGCGATCTCTGGATCCTCGGCGGCGGCGACGGAGGCGTGTCGCCGTTCGACGAGCGGCGCAACGCGTTCGTGCGCGCGGGGGTGAGGATGCCGACCCGCGTGGTCGGCGCCATCGCCGCCGGCGCGGGCGCCGTGTGGGCGGCGCTGCCGACCGCGAGGGCCGTGGCGCGGATCGAGCCGCAGACGCTGTCGCTCGGCGTGTTGCGTGCTTCGCGCGGATTCGCGCCGACCGCGGTCGCGGTCGACGGCTGCTCGGTGTGGCTCGGGGATTCCGACGGCCGCGTCGAGCGGATCGATCCCGCCAGCGGCCGTATGCTGGGCCGCCCCGTGCGCAGCGGAACGGCGCTCGCCGCGCTCGTCGCCGACCGCGGCGGCGTCTGGGCGAGCGATCCCAGCGACGGGACGGTCGTCCGCGTGATGCCGGCGGGCTGAAGCTCAGGCACCGGCGCGCGCGAGCGCGTGGCGCAGCCCGCCCTCGACCGTCGCTGCCGCAGTGCTCCACCTGCGACCGGCGGCCAGCTCGCTTCCCTGCTGCGCGCGCGCAGCACGCTGCGCGCGATCGTCGAGCAGGCCCTCGATCGCGTCCGTGATCGCGAGCGGGTCGGGCGGAGCCAGCAGCAGCGGCCCGCCGGTCCCGAAGCTCGCCCGCATCGCCTCGGCGTCGAGCTCGACGACGGGCAGCCCGCAGGCGAGCATCTCGGGGCCGATCAGCGACGGGTTGGTCATCGACAGGACCATCCCGACCGTCGCCTCGCCGTAGGCGCGCGCGAGCGCGGCGGGGGCGAGCACGCCGAGGTTCTGCGCCGCAAAGCCGGCCCGCAGCGAGCGGCTCTCGCCGAACAGCGCGATCTCGGCCTGCGGCCGGCGGCGATGCAGCTCGGCGAGCGCGAGCAGCCCGAGCGGGACGGCGCGGCGGGCCGTCACGGCACGCGCATAGAAGAGCACGCGCGCCTCGCGGCGCGTGACGTCCAGCGGCCGGTAGACGTCGTGGTCGATGCCGAAGTCGAACGCGTCGGTGCTCGCGCCGTAGCGCTCGCGCAGGATCCCGGCGAGCCAGGCCGAGGCCGCGATCGCGTGCAGCCCCTGGCGGTAGGTCCACGCCGCCCATTCGCGCTCGGCCGAGGTCGCGTAGAACTCGGGCTCGTGGTCGAGCACGAGGTAGGCGCGCGCCTTGACGTCGGTCAGCATCAGCACGCGCGGCACCGTCTGCCAGCCCGTGGCGACCGCCACGTCGGCCGCCCGCCAGCCGCCGAAGCCGACGCGCACCGGCCCGCGGATCGCCCCGAAGCTGTCGGCGAACGCCGCGGCGACCTGCGCGGCGGGCTGCCCGTCGTGGCGCCCCTCCTCGTCGGCGATCCACACCGAGCAGGCGTGGCCGAGGCGCTCGAGGCCGCGCACGAGCTCGGCGATCACCTGGTGTCCGCCGCTGCCGCGGCGGAAGGGAGGGACGACGAAGGCGACGAGCAGCGCGGGCGCCCCGGCGGCGTCCGCGGCGCCGTCTGCCAGCGGCGCGGTTCCCGACCGGCGGTGCTCCAGCAGGCTCGCGGGCGCGGTCACCGCGAGCGGCGCGCCCGAGCGCCCGAGCAGCGCGCTCGCTGCTGCGCGCAGCCGGCTCACGGGCCCAGCAGCCGTCGCAGCATCCCCGGCGCCAGGCGGCGCAGCGGCCAGGTCAGGGCGCGGGCCCAGCGACGGTCGCGAACGCGCCGCGCCCGCACCATCAGCGGGTGGTTGCGCAGCCGCGACACCACATGAGCCTGATGGGCGAACTCGTTGCGCTGCTGCATGTGCGAGGCGTAGAGCCGCATGCCGGCCGAGAGGTCGGACGTCAATGCGCGAGCGGCGGCCACGCCGTCGGGTGGCGCAGCGTCGCGGATGCGCCGCAGCGCCAGCGCCATGAGCCCGCCCTGCTGGCGCCAGTCGGGCCATCCGCGTGCGGTGTCGGCCGCGTTGGCGCGCAGGAAGTGCAGCAGGGCGCGGTCGCGCGCGAGCAGGTCGAGCGCGCGCGCCGTGCCGTGGCGATCGTCCCAGTCGCAGATCAGCGCGTTCCAGCCGTGCTCGATGTACTCGTCGTTGCCCGTCACCGCCGTCGTGACACATGTCGCCCCGCGATGGAAGGCCTCCAGCGGCGGTCCGAACATCCCCTCGACGCTCGAGAGCTTCAGCAGCACGTCGCTGTCGCCGTACAGCGCCGCCATCTCGGCGGGCGCCAGCGGCCCGACAACGGCGTCGGCGCGCACGTCGCCCAGACCCACGCGGTCGCCGCAGACGACGGTCAGGTGATGGGGCTCGCGCATCGCCCCGACGGCGTCGATCGCGTCGTGGACGTGCTTGAACCACGAGCGCGGGTTGCCCTCGACGAGCACGCGCAGGGGAGCGCTCTGCAGACGCACCTCGACGCGCTCGGCGATGGCGAACACGTCCTTGTCGATCCCGTTGCGCACGATCATGCAGAGCGCGTCGGGCCGTAGGTCGCGCAGGGTCTGCGCGATCCACGAGGCCTCGGTGATGAAGGCCACCGGCAGGTCGATCGTCAGGCCCGCCCCCAGGCGCTCGGCGGCGTCCGGCTCATAGAAGCGGTCCTCGAGCGACTGCACGAAGTACGCGTAGCGCTCCGCGGGAACGTCGAACAGGGAGAACGTCGTCTCCCACCAGGTCGCGACGGCGACGTCGTAGCGCTGCTCGCAGGCTTGCGGCAGCGACAGGATGCGCAGGTCCTCGAGCGGGTCGTAGGCCCAGTGCGGGTCGTCCTGCTCGCGGACGAGCACGAGCGCGACCTCGAAGCCGTGATGGCGGACGAGCTGCAGCGCGTGCTGGACGACGACGCCGATGCCGCCGGAGAGCTGCAGGTCGTTGACGAGGAAGGCGACCTTCACGAGCCGGCGCGCCGCTCGTTCGCCATCGCCTCCTCGCTGCCCGCGCGCGGGAGGCCGAGCCGGTCCTCGAGGTCATGGATGTAGCGGCGCCAGTCGTCCATCTGCGCGGCCGTCGCGCGCAGTGCCACGAGCTCGGCTCGCAGTGCCACGAGCTCGGCTTCGAGGTAGGCGAGGTCGCTCTCGCGCTGGCGCGTCCAGCCGCGCTCGCCACGCTGGTCGGCCTCGAAGATCGTCGCGGCGCCGTGCAGCGCGCGCGCCGCGGGTCCGAACGCTGCGATGAAGTGCGACGCCACCGCACCCTCGTGCGGCTCGACGCTCCCGGGCGCGGCGTCGCTCGCCTCGCCGTGCACGGTGATGCGCGAGCCGCGCAGCGGCAGCTGCTCGGCGAACACGTGGCCCTCGGGCAGCATCGCGCGCAGCTCGTCGAAGGCGGCGGCGCTCCACGTCGTCTCGTGGTAGGGGTTCTCGATCGCCCAGAACGCGTCGTTGGGCACGCTCAGCACGACGGTCGTCTCGTGCGCGATCGTCAGCTCGACGAGCAGCTCGACGACCGCCGGCAGGTCGCGCACGTGCTCGAGCACCTCGAAGCAGGTGATCGCCCGCGGCGCGTCGCCCTCGAGCATGGCCGCGCGGACGGCGGCGCGATCGTCCGCGTCGTTGAGGTCGGCGCGCAGCGGCGTCGTGCCCGCCGCGCCGAGGTGCGCGGCGGCCTGCGCGACGCTCGCCTCGTCGACGTCGACGAGCACCAGGCGCCCGCCGAACGGCCCGTCGGTCGCCCAGCTCGCAGCGAGCCCGGTCCCGCAGCCCAGGTCACACCATGTCGCGGCCTCGGCGACGATCGGCGCGGCGACCGCGTAGCGCAGGGTGTGCTCCGCGCGCACCGACGGATCGCTGCCGGCGGTGATGCGCTCCTGCCAGTCGGTCACCGCGGGTGGCCTGCCTCGGGGCGGACTGTTGCGAGACGGGCCACGTAGCGCGCTATCGTAGCCGCGCCCTGGGATCCCCTCCTGCTCCTCTCGCGCGGGTGCGCCCGCGCCGCCCGCACGGCGGGCCGCTGCGCGTGGCCTTCGTCGGACAGACGACGTTCTTCGCCGCGTGCGCGCTGGAGGCGCCCGCCGGCGGGCTGATCCCACGCTTCTTCGAGTTCCGCGCCGGCGGCGACGGCGAGGCGCTGATCGCGGGCCTGCGCGATTTCGTGCCGCACGTCGCGGTCGTGTTCCGCCCCGAGGTCGTGCCGCCCGGCCTGTTCGCCGAGCTGCCGGCCGTCACGCTCGGCTTCCTCTCCGAGCCGCTGCCGCGCGGCGAGCGCGCGCACGCCGACCTGCAGCGCCGCCTGCGCGACCTGCGCCAGACCGACGCCTCGAACTTCGATCGCGTCGTCTCCTTCGACCCGTTGATCGCCGAGGCGGCGGGCGAGGTGCTGGCGATCTGGCGCTCGCTGCCGCTGCCCGTGGCCGACCGCTTCTTCGCGCCCGTCGCGCCGATGGCCCATCCGCCGCGCATGCTGTTCGTGGGCCGTTCGACGCCGCACCGCGAGTGGCTGCTCGCGCCCTCCAAGCTCGATCACGACGTCCTGCACGTCGCCTTCGGCGTGTCCGGCGACGAGCTCGTCGAGCTGCTGCACCGCCATGACGTGGGCATCAACCTGCACAACGAGAACTACCCCTCGTTCGAGAACCGCGTGTCGATGCACCTCGCCTGCGGCCACCTCGTGATCTCCGAGGACCTCGACCCGCTGCACGGCCTCGAACCGGGCATCGACTACCTGCACGTCGACAACGCGAGCGAGCTGCGCCGCGCCCTGCAGGCCGTGATGCGCTTTCCGCGCGCGCACCAGCGCGTACGCATCCGCGGCCGGCGCAAGGCCGAGCAGTTTCGCGCGTCGCGCGTCTACCCGCGCCTGATCGCCGACCTGCTGGCCGACCTCGACGCCTTCGGCTCTGAGCGCTTGTGAGCACGCCGCTGCGTGTCACGTTCGTCGGGCGGGCAGGCGAGGTCGGACACGCCGTCCCGTCGGCGCCGGTCGACGGCCTGCACGCGTCGTTCGTCGAGCATCGCGCGAACCACGCGCAGGCGCGCCTGCTCGCGCACGTCGCCGAGCACTCGCCCGAGGTCGTCGTCGTGTTCGGCGTCGACAGCGTCCCGGCCGCCGCGATCCGCGCGATCGGCGTTCCCGTCGTCGCGTGGGCGGTGCAGCCTGACCGCCCGCCCGGCTGGGAGCGCCATCCCGACCTGCCGTTCGCGTCGCCCGAGTTCCGTGCCGGGCTGGCTGTGGCGGCCGACTACGTGTCCGTGATCGACCGGCCGCTGCCCGTCGCCGACGAGTGGTTCCCCTCGGCCGCGAGTCAGGCGCCGGGCACGGGGCGCGCGCTCGTGGTCGGCCACTGCAGCGAGCGCAGCGAGCGGCTGCTGATCGACAGCAAGCACCGCTACGAGCTGCTGCACATCGCCGCCGGGCTGCACGGCGACGCGCTCGCTCGGGTGCTCGCGGGCGCCGACGTGGCGATCGACGTGCGCGACGACGAGGCGCCCGGGTTCGGTCCCCGCGTGGCGCTGTACCTCGCGGCCGGGCTGCTGCTGATCAGCGAGCCGCTGCAGCCCTCGCACGGGCTGAAGGCCGGCCGCGACCACCTCGAGATCCGCGACTCCGCCGAGCTCGTCGAGCTGCTCGGGCGGGTGCGGGCCAAGCCCGACGCCTTCGCGGCCGTACGGGCGGCGGGACGAGAGCAGGCCGAGGCGTTCCGGGCGTCGCGGGTGTACCCGCAGGCGCTCGCCCGCTTCGCCAAGCGCTAGCGCCGCGGCCTACAGCTCCTCCGCCATCCGCGGCGCCATCCGGCGGAACACGCGGTAGCCCACCACGCAGACCGCGACCACGATCCCCGCAGCAACACCGAGCTGCAGCCCCGCTGCGAGCTCGAACGGGCTCAGCGCGCTCGGGTCGATCGCCGTGTGGCGCATCTGCTGGACGACGACGGCGAACGGGTTGAGCATGAACCACGGCTGCAGGTTCTCCGGCAGCGCCTCCAGCGGGTACAGCACGGGGGTGCCGTAGAAGAGCACCTGGAGGAAGACGTCGGTCATCGGTCGCACGTCGCGGTAGCGCACGTAGAGCGC
>Ga0136625_1000705_pt1 | contig 10988 bp, 9 predicted proteins | sample AntDrymUQ4832306_2_FD_104672 | JGI IMG/M metagenome (GOLD analysis project Ga0136625, IMG submission 104672) | Polar desert sand microbial communities from Dry Valleys, Antarctica - metaG UQ483 (23.06) | ecosystem: Environmental > Terrestrial > Soil > Desert | place: Antarctica: Dry Valley...
CCCGCGGCCGGAGAGCAGCTTGGCGAGGGCCTCGACGAAGCGCCCGTCGAGCTGGCGGCCGGCGACGCGGCGCATCTCGGTCATCGCCTGAAACGAGGTCATGCGGTCGCGATAGGTGTCCTGCGCGGTCAGCGTGTCGTAGACCTCGGCGACCGCCACGATCCGTGCGGTCTCGGGGATCTCCTCGCCCTCGAGCCGGTCGGGATAGCCGCGGCCGTCGAGGCGCTCGTGATGGGCGCGGACGATCTGCGCGACAGGGCCGTACACGCCGAGGTCCTGGAGCATGTCCGCGCCGAGCCCCGCGGTGTGCGCGAGCTCGGCCGCGCGGTCTCCCAGCCCGGCTTGGATCGCGATGTCGCGGGCGAACGCGGCGACGGCCGCGCTGTGGCGCGCCGTGCGACCGTCACGACGGTCCAGCGAGCGCACGAGCGCCGACAGCACGCCCCACGACAGCGAGGCGTACTGGGCGGTGCGCTCACGCCCGATGACCACGAGGCGCGACATGTAGCTGAAGGCGACGATGATCAGCACGACGAACAGGCTCGCGGCAAGACCCGATGTCGCGTAGGCGCCCGCGATCGCGAGGGTCAGCGCGATCGTCAGTGCGAGCGACGGCAGAAGCTCGCGTGGAGGCCGCAGCGCCGCGCGCAGGCGGCCACCGTCGACCAGCGTGGCGAGCGTGCTCAGCAGCACGAAGTTCAGTGCCAACGCGCCGGTCGCGACGACCGCGAGCAGCGCGATGTCGTGCGCGCCGCCCTCCTCGGACCCACCGAGCGACCTGAAGGCGACTGCGGCCAGCAGTGCGGGGATCGCGCTTGCCGCGAGGTTGACCGGCAGCGCGACGAGCCGGTTACGACCGTACGCCCACGTCGCGACCTCGGTCAGGATTGCGATCACGAACACCCCGAGCGGGCCGATGAACGCAACCGCGAGCATGCTGCACACGAACGACGCCGAGACGTCGATCGTGCCCTGCCAGCCTGAGGCGGTGAGCCCGCTGGCGACCGAGCCGGCCGCCAGCACGAGCGTAAGCCACCCGATGAACTCGCCGCTCGGCGCGAGCAGCAGAATCGGCACCGCCGCGCCGAGCACGACGAGGGCCGCCGCGACAGCGACCCTCGGGCGAGCGTCGGGACGAGCGACCGTCATGGGGCAACGGTACCGGCCATCCCGCGACCTTCACGAGCGACGCCGTCACTTCATGCGGAAGTAGCCCCCGTTCGCGGCGGCGTAGCCGATCGCGGCGAAGAGGAACGGATAGGCGCGGTACTTCATCTGCGTCAGCTTGGTCATCGTGACCTCCCGATGGGGTGAATGGGGCTGTCAACCTAGCCAAGCCCGCAGAAAACCACAGCTTTGCTGGACGAAGGTATGCAATTTGCCCCGGGTCGGGTTTGCAACTGCACCGATTTGGTCCGATCATCCTTCGCATGAGGACACTGAAGACCAGCGAGGCCGCGTTGATGCTGAACGTGAGCCCCAACACGCTGCGGGCGTGGGAGCGGCGTTTCGGCTATCCCAAGCCGCAGCGCTCAGCCGGTCGCCACCGCCTGTACACGCACGGGGAGGTGTCCGCGCTACGCGACGCGCTGCAGCAGGGCTTGTCGATCTCCTCGGCCGTGAGCCGCGCGCGGGAGGCCCTCAGCGCCGACACGCACACGCTCGTCGGCGCGCTCGCCGCGTTCGAGTGCGACCGTGCGGACGCCGCGATGGAGTCGGCGCTCGCGCTGCGCTCGGTCGAGCGCTCCGTCGAGGAGGTCCTGTTGCCCTCGCTCGACGAGCTCGCCGCGCGCCAAGGCACCGACAGCGCCCCATGGGCCTTCGCGGCTCGCTGGGCCGACGGCTGGCTGCGCCGCGCGCAGCGCCTCGCGCCGCCGCCGGTGCGCCCCCTGGCGATCCTCGTCGGCGATGCGACACGCAACGAACTCGATCCCGACTCCCTTGGCATCCGAGCCTTTGAGCTGTTCATCGTGCGCGCTGGGGCGCGCGCGATGACACTGCCCGTCGCCGGCGTGTCCGGGCTCGGCGAGGTCGTCGAGTCGCTGTCCCCCGACGCCGTCGTGATCGCGGGTAGCCACCTCGCCGACGACGACGTCGCGCGCTGGGCCTACAGTGTTCGCTCCGCGTCCGGCGCGCTTGCAGTCGCGCTCTTCCGCCGTGTCCAGCACGACAGGCAGATTCGTACGACCGGCGCGCGCGTGCTCCCCGACGAGCCGTTTGCCGCCCATCGCCAACTGCTCGCGCTCGTCGACGAGCGCGGTGGCAGCGAGTACGAGCACGCGACCGTGCTGGCGATGCCCGCCCTCGAGGAGATCGAACGTCGCGAGGTCGGCTGGTGAGGTTGCGCGCCGTACGCACCGTCGAGTACGACGACCGCGGCCTCGAGGTCTTCTCCTTCTGCGGCCACTGTGGTCTGCCTCCGAAGCCCGCGGCGCAAGCGACCAAGTCGCGCGTCTGCGGTCACTGCGGGCTGGGTCTCGTGCTGCGGGCCGCGTCGGACGTGGCCCCGGCGCTCGACGAGCCGTTCCTCGTCGTCGACGCGACGCTGTCGGTGTGCGCCGTGTCGGCTCGCGCCGAGGCATTGCTGGGAATCGACGAGACCGCAGCCGTGAACAAGCACGTGGCGGATTTCCTCGTTCCCGCCGACGCGAATGCCCCGAGCGCCGCGAACCTGCTGGCGCTACTCGTGGAGGTGGCATCCGGGGCGGGTGAGGCGCGCACCGCCGTGGTACGCCCGCGTCAGGAGTTCGGCGTGCGCTATCGGGCACGCGTCGGCGCCTGCGGCCCGCCGCACGCGGCACTATTGGTCCTCGCGAGCTGACGTTTTTCACTAGTCTGTCGGGTCTGGACCGGGGAGACCGCATCGCGTGCAGCATCGCGCGGAGGGCGGGCCTCCCAGGCACAGCTCAAGATGAGTGTCCTACGCACCCACGCCGCGGCGGCCATGTTGGGCGTAAGCCCGAATACGTTGCGGTCCTGGGAGCGCCGCTTCGGCTACCCGACGCCGCGCCGCACTGCCGGCGGCCACCGGCAGTTCGATCTCGCTGAGGTCGAGGCGCTGCGCCAGGCGTTCGAGGAGACGCACAACGTCTCCTCGGCGATCTCGATGGCCCGCGAGCGCGGCTGCGGGCCCTCCTCGCCGGCCCGTCTGTGCTCCGCGTTGCGTCGCTTCGACGAGATCGAGGCCGACCGCATCCTCGAGGAGAGCCTCGCGGTGAGGTCCGTTGAGCGGACCGTGGAAGAGGTCCTGCTGCCGGCCGTCGACGCCCTCGGGGTCGCCGACGGCGAGCCCCCGACGGCCGAGTTGGGCTTCGCCTGGCGCTGGGCTACGGGTTGGCTGGCGGCCGCCAAGCGCATCGCGCCCGCGGCCACGCGCCCGGAGAGCGTGCTGATCTTCGACGCCAGCGTGCCCTGCGACATCGACGCGCTGCACGCGCAGGCGCTCGAGCTGTGCGTGCGTCGCGCCGGCATGCGAACGCTGATGCTGACGGCCGAGCTGGACTCCAGCCGCCTGGCCCACGTGCTGCGTACGCTCAACCCGCGGCTCGTCGTGCTGACCGGCCGCCGGGCGTGGCTCGACGCGCTCGCTCGGATCGCCTACCAGGCGCGCCGCAACTCCGATCTCGTCGAGATCATGGACTTCCGCGGGGCGCTGCCGGAGTCAGATGCCTCGTCCGTTGCTCGGCTGGGCACCAGCGCCGTAGGAGCTCGGGACCTGCTGCTCGCGCGACTGAACGCGTACGAGAGCCACGCGCGCCGTCGCCCGGCGCTCGCACAGATCTCGTAGCGCGGCGACCGGCTTCATCACCCGAGCCTCGCGCTGCCGTCCGCGCCGGCAGCTACGGTCAAAGCCGAGATGACGCTCGTGCCCGGGGATCCGCTCGCTCATCGCGCGCTTGATTCGCTGCTGCGTGCCGAGGCGTCGGTCCGGCGCCGGCTGAGCGCCGATCTCGAACGCGAAGGGCTGTCGGCGACCGGGTTCTCGGTACTCGTGATCCTCACGACCGCCGGCGGCGAGCTCGAGCTGCGCGTGCTGCGCGCGCGCCTGCGCACGTCGAAGGCCAACGCGACCGAGGTCGTGACGACGCTCGAGGGGCGGGGCCTCGTCGTGCGCCGCCGCCTGGCCAGTGACCGCCGCACCGCCTCCGTGGCGATCGTGCCGCGCGGGAGCGAGATCGTCGACCGCCTGTTTCCGGAGCACAGCGAGCGGGTCGCTGCGGCGTTCGCCGTGCTCGACGAGCAGGAGAAGCGCTCGTTAACCAACATCTGCCGCAAACTCGCCGCCTGACGGGCTGGCGCCGCGCCTGACGCCACCCGCCGGCGGGCCGTGCATAGGCACTGTCCCCCTTCGGCGTGCGGCGTCAGCCACGACGCCAGCTCCGTCAGAGCGTTGCCATCCTTCGACCTACACTTGCCAGCGATGGCCCGCGAACCGGTCGATCCCCAGCAGTCTCTTCCCGAGCTCGAGCAGCGGGTGCTGCGGCGCTGGCGCGAGCGCGACGTCTTTGCAGAGTCGCTGCGTCGCCGTGAGGGCGCCGAGCGATGGGTCTTCTGGGAGGGGCCGCCGACGGCGAACGGCAGGCCCGGGGTGCACCACGTGCTCAGCCGCGCCTTCAAGGACATCTTTCCCCGCTTCAAGACGATGCGCGGCTACTACGTGCAGCGGCGCGGCGGCTGGGATTGCCATGGCCTGCCGGTCGAGATCGCCGTCGAGAAGCAGCTCGGGATCACCGCCAAGGCGCAGATCGAGGAGTACGGCATCGCCGAGTTCAACGCGAAGTGCCGCGAGTCGGTCTTTACATTCTTGGAGGACTGGGATGCGCTGACCGAGCGGATCGGCTTCTGGCTTGACCTCGAAGGCGCGTATCGCACGCTCGATCCCGACTACATCGAGTCGGTCTGGTGGTCGCTGAAGCAGATCGCAGACCAGGGTCTGCTCTACGAGGGCCACAAGGTCGTCCCGTACTGCCCGCGCTGCGGCACCGCGCTCTCCAGCCACGAGGTCGCGCTGGGCTACAAGGACGTCGTCGACCCTTCCGTCTACGTGCGCTTCGAAGTGGCCCAGGACGGCGGGCCGCTGCAGGCCGGCGACGAGCTGCTGATCTGGACCACCACACCTTGGACGCTCGTCTCCAACGCGGCCGTCGCCGTCGACCCCGAGCTGACGTATGTGCGCGCGAAGACCGGCAAGCTCGAGGCGCCGGTCGTCGTCGCCGAGGCGCTCGTCGAGCGCGTGCTCGGCGAGGGCGTGCGGATCCTGGAGCGCTTTCCCGGCGCCGCGCTGGACGGCGTGCGCTACGAGCCCCCGTTCGGATTCCTCGGATCCGAGCAGTACGGCGAGCGCGGTCACACCGTGCTGTTCGGCGACTTCGTCACCGCCGACGACGGCACCGGCCTCGTCCATACCGCGATCGCGTTCGGCGAGGACGACTTCAGGCTCGGCCAGCGCTACGGCCTGGACGTCGTCAATCCCGTTCGCCTCGACGGCACGTACGACGAGCGCATCGGCCCCTACGCCGGTCGCTTCGTCAAAGACGCCGACGCTGACCTCGTCGAGGACCTGCGCGCCCGCGGCCGGCTGCTGCGCGCCGAGGACTACGAGCACGCCTATCCGCATTGCTGGCGCTGCGCGACGCCGCTGCTCTACTACGCCAAGCCGTCGTGGTACATCGCGACGACCAAGCGACACGACGAGCTGCTGGCCGCCAACGAGCAGGTCACCTGGCATCCGGAGCACATCAAGCACGGGCGCTTCGGCAACTGGCTTGACAACAACGTCGACTGGGCGCTGTCGCGCGAGCGCTTCTGGGGCACGCCGCTGCCGGTCTGGCGCTGCGACAACGGACATGTGACGGTCGTGGGCTCCTTCGACGAGCTCGAGCAGCGCTCAGGCGTGCGCCTCGAAGACCCGCACCGCCCATTCGTCGACGAGGTGACGTTCGCCTGCGAGCAGTGCGGCGAGGCGGCGAACCGCGTACCGGAGGTCATCGACGTCTGGTTTGACTCGGGTGCGATGCCGTTCGCCCAGCGCCACGAGCCGTTCGCGGGCGAGGCCGAGATCGAGGCGCTCTACCCAGCCGACTTCATCTGCGAGGCGCTGGATCAGACGCGCGGCTGGTTCTACTCGCTGCTCGGCGTCTCGACGCTGCTGCGCGGCGGCTCCAAGCCCTACGACCACGTCGTCTGCCTGGGGCTGATCACCGATACCGAAGGTCAGAAGATGTCGAAGTCCAGGGGCAACGTCGTCGCGCCGTGGGAGGTCATCGACCGCTTCGGCGCCGACGCCCTGCGCTGGTACTTCTTCACCTCCAAGCAGCCGTGGGACGGCTACCGCTTCTCCGAGGAGTCGATCGGCGAAGGCGTGCGCCTGTTTTTGCGCCAGCTATGGAACACGTACGCATTCTCGGCGCTGTATCCGGCCGGCGAGGCAGGCGAGCAGACAGACCTCGATCGCTGGGTGCGCTCGCGGCTGAGCGCGACGACGAGCACCGTCACAGAGCGGCTCGATGCCTACGACGCCACGAGCGCCGGGCGCGCGATCGCCGAGTTCGTCGACGATCTCTCCAACTGGTACGTGCGCCGCTCGCGGCGGCGCTTCTGGGACGGCGACGTCGTCGCGCACGCCACGCTGCGCGCGAGCCTCGTGGCGGTCTCCCAGCTGCTGGCGCCGTTCGTCCCATTCGTCGCGGACGAGATCTACGAAGGCTTGGACGGGACGCAGGCCAGCGTCCATCTGACCGACTGGCCGCGGGCCGAGCCGCGCGACGTCGAGCTAGAGGATGCGATGGCGGTCGCCCGCGAGACCGTGCGCCTGGGCCTCGCTGCGCGTGCGGCCGCGAAGCTCAAGATCCGTCAGCCGCTGCGCGAGGCGGTCATCGTTGCCGCCGGGCGCGAGCGCAACGCGATCGAGCGCCTCGCCGATCTCGTGCGCGAGGAGCTCAACGTCAAGTCGCTGCGCTTCGTCGCCGAGGCCGGCGAGCTGGGCTCCTACACGCTCAAGCCGAACTACCGCACGCTCGGCCCGCGCTTTGGCAAGGCGATGCCGATGGCGGCCGAGGCGATCGCCGCGCTGGACCCCGACCACGTTGCTGCGGCGCTGCGCAGCGGTGGCGCCGTCGGGATCTTCGTCGACGGTCACGACTATCACCTCGGCGAGGAGGACATCCAGATCGTGATGGCACCGCTGGCGGGCTACCAACTCGAGCGCGAGGGCTCGCACGCCGTGGCGCTCGAGGTCGCACTCGATGACGAGCTGCGCCGCGAGGGCCTCGCGCGCGAGGTCGTGCACGCGGTTCAGGGCGCGCGCAAGGCGGCGGGCCTGGCGATCGAGGATCGCATCGTGCTCGCGTTGGGAGGCGACGACGCGCTGCTCGATGCGGCGCGCATGCACGAGGACTACGTCGCAGGCGAGGTACTCGCGCTCGAGATCGAGTACGGGGGCGCGAACGGCGACGTCATGCAGATCGAGGGCCGCGAGCTGCGGATCTCGGTCAGCCAGGCCGCGTAGAACGGCGCAGCGGCGGCGCGAGAGCAGCACGGTCGCGGCGCGGCGCGGGTCGCCGGACGGCATCGCAGGCATTGCGGCGCCTACCATCTCGCGCGAGGTTCCCGAGCGCGCATCCGGGTATCCCACCGATGAGGCCGACGTCACGTACTGGGGCCGGGGCCCTTCGTGCCAGACCACTCACGACGACAGAGGGAAACCGCATGACCGACCAAACGCCGCCGCCAACCACGACCGACGCCGGCATCCCGGCACCGAGCGACGAGCACTCGCTGTCGGTTGGCCCGAACGGCCCGCTGCTGATGCAGGACCACTACGTCATCCAGAAGATGGCGCAGTTCAATCGCGAGCGCGTGCCCGAGCGCGTCGTGCACGCCAAGGGCTCGGGCGCCCACGGCTTCTTCGAGGTCACCGAGGACGTGTCGCAGTTCACGCGCGCGGACCTGTTCAACGAGGTCGGCAAGCAGACGCCGATGTTCGCGCGCTTCTCGACCGTGGCCGGCGAGCTGGGCTCGGCCGACACGATGCGCGACCCGCGCGGCTTCGCGCTGAAGTTCTACACGCAGGAAGGCAACTACGACCTCGTCGGCAACAACACGCCGGTCTTCTTCGTCAAGGACCCGTCGAAGTTCCAGGACTTCATCCACTCTCAGAAGCGGATGCCTGACACCGACCGTCGCTCCAACAACGCGCAGTGGGACTTCTGGACGCTGTCGCCGGAGTCAGCCCATCAGGTGACGATCCTCATGAGCGACCGCGGCACGCCGCGCACCTACCGCCACCAGCACGGCTACTCGAGCCACACCTTCATGTGGATCAACGCCGGCGGCGAGAAGTTCTGGGTCAAGTACCGCCTGAAGACCGAGCAGGGGATCGAGAACTTCACCGACGACGAGGCCGGGGCGATGGCCGCCGAGGATCCCGACTATCACCGCCGCGACCTGTGGGAGACGATCGCCAGCGGCGAGCCGGCCGTCTGGACGATGGAGGTGCAGATCATGCCCTTCGAGGAGGCGGCCGAGTACCGCTTCAATCCGTTTGACCTGACGAAGGTCTGGCCCCATGGCGACTACCCGCTGATGCCGGTCGGCCGAATGGTGCTCAACCGCAACCCGGAGAACTTCTTCGCCGAGGTCGAGCAGGCGGCGTTCGAGCCGGCGAACATGGTGCCGGGCATCGGGCCCAGCCCGGACAAGATGCTGCTCGGGCGGCTGTTCAGCTACCCGGACACGCATCGCTACCGTATTGGCACGAACTACCTGCAGCTGCCGATCAACCGCCCGCAGTGCCCCGTCCACAGCTACAACAAGGACGGTGCGATGCGCTACGAGGACTCGCGCGACCAGCCTGTCTACGCGCCCAACTCGTACGGCGGGCCGCAGGCCGACACCGAGCGCTACGGCGAACTGGCGACCTGGCAGGCAGCGGGCGACATCGTCCGCAGCGCCTACGACGACCATGCCGAGGACGACGACTTCGTGCAGCCGGGCACGCTCGTGCGCGACGTGATGTCCCAGGGCGACCGTGACAACCTCGCGAGCAACATCGTGGGCCACGCGAGTGACCCTGACGTGACGCCCGAGATGCAGGACCGGGTCGTCGACTACTGGACGAAGGTCGATCCGGGCGTGGGCAACGCCGTCGCCGAGGGCCTCGGGCGCCCCACGCAGTCCCCCGCGCCCACCGCAGCGGGCTAACAGAGGAAGTTTTTCGCCCTTCGGTCGCCGGAACCGGCGACCTGCGGAGAACGGATTTCGCCCTTCGGTCGCCGGAACCGGCGACCTGCGGAGAACGGATTTCGCCCTTCGGTCGCCGGAACCGGCGACCTGCGGGCGACGTTACCTAGGCGGCCGGCTCGAGCTCGAGCTGCTCGAGGATCTTCTTCTTCGGCAAGGCGCCCATGAGCTTCTTCGCGGGCTGGCCGTCGCGGAACAGGATCATCGTAGGGATCGACAGCACCTGGAAGCTCGCGGCCGTCATCTGGTTCTCGTCGACGTTGAGCTTGACGACCTTCACGTCCTCACGCTCGGCTGCGATCTCCTCGAGCACGGGGCCGACGACGCGGCACGGGCCGCACCACGGAGCCCAGAAGTCGACGAGCGTCGCGGTATCGCTCTCGATGACTTCGGCTTGGAAGTTGTCGTCGGTGACGTTGACGAGGTCGGCCATGTGTCTCTCCTTCAGCGGGTTCGCTACCCACTATACAAAGTGAAGCAGCCCAACCCCGCCAACCCCGCTGCTGTGGCGACGCCAGGCGTCAGGCGGCGAGCGAGCGCAGCAGCCCGGGGCTCACGTAGACCTCGACGAACGCGGCCGCGACGAGCACCGGCACGGCGAGCAGGACGGTGGCGAAGGTCGCGGCCAGCAGTTCGTGCCAGGCGCCATGGCGGCTGGCGATCGTCCACGCCGCCAGCGGCAGGAAACGCGCCACGAGCTCGGGCAGCGCATGCGGAAGCAGCCCGACCAGCAGCATCGCCGGAGAGATGCCCAGCTGGGCGGCGAGCGTCGAGGCGCCCTGGCCGAGCACGTAAGCCTGCGTGATCAGCGAGAAGGCGGTGGCGCCGATGACGAACGCGATCGCCAGCGGTCCGGCGCGGTCGTGGATCCAGCGCCACAGGCCGGTGTGCTGCTGGGCCTGCAGCGGTAGCGAGCTGCCCGCGATGAACCCTGCGACGCACGCCATCGCGTGCAGCGCCAGCACGAGCCCGTTGCGAAACAGCACCTGGCCGACCTGCGACAGCACCGGCTCGTCGCCCAGCCCCGGAAGACGAGGCCGAACCGCTCCGGCACCGAACGGGTCGCGACGACCCACACGGCCACAAGCAGCAGACCCGTGATCGTAAGCGAGCTCGCGATCCAGCGCCGCAGGACGGGCCCGGGGTGCGCGTTCCATGCGTCGAGCGTGGCCCGCGTGTCCGCGAGCCCCCGGACGAGCGCGAGATCCGATGTCGACACGGACCTGCCATCGGCGCCGCCGAGCCGCCCGTGGCTCAGCGGCGGCGCAGCTGGCCGGATATGCGACCGAAGCGCAGCTTGGGGACGAGCAGCGCGGCCTCGGCGGCGATCCGCCACGTCATCTTCGAGCTGCCGCGGATGCGCTCGCGAAAGACGATCGGCACCTCGACGACGCGGAAACCGGCTCGCACCGCGCGGTCGGTCAGCTCGACCTGGAAGCCGTAGCCGCGCGAGCGCACGGTCGGCAGGTCGATCGCCTCCAGCACCTCGCGGCGGAAGCACTTGAAGCCGCCGGTGAGGTCGCGCACCTTCAGCCCGAGCACGAGCCGCGCGTACAGCGATCCGCCGCGGCTGACGAGCTGGCGCCCGATTCCCCAGTCCGACACTCCCCCGCCGGGCACGTAGCGCGAGCCGAGCACGAGATCGGCCGTGCGCACGGCCGCCAGCAGGCGCGAGAGGTCCGCCGGGTCGTGGGAGAAGTCGGAGTCCATCTCCATCACGTACGCCGCGCCGCGCTGCAGCGCGTATC
>Ga0136625_1000707_pt1 | contig 10986 bp, 14 predicted proteins | sample AntDrymUQ4832306_2_FD_104672 | JGI IMG/M metagenome (GOLD analysis project Ga0136625, IMG submission 104672) | Polar desert sand microbial communities from Dry Valleys, Antarctica - metaG UQ483 (23.06) | ecosystem: Environmental > Terrestrial > Soil > Desert | place: Antarctica: Dry Valley...
ATTTGTAGCTACTACTTTGACAATAACCGATGAATAGGAACTGTCAATACCGGAGCGTAGATCATCAGCGTGCTTGACCCATTGGGCCGGGACCATGTGCGAGCCCCGGCCAGTTAGCTCCTACGAACTATTCAGGGCCGCCGAGAGCCTCGCGGCCTGTGAGCTCCGAAGCTGGAGGGCGCCGGTCTCCGCTTTGGCGGTCTCACCCGCAGAGATCCCCGAAAGTCGGGCGAGCTCCTGGCGACCTAAACCCTTCCTCAATCTTCGCCTCCGTAGCTGTTTTTCGTTCATCTTCTCTCCCTTCAGTAAGGGGCGAAGCCCCGCCCCGCTGGGGTCCTATACCCCCGATCCGCTAAAAAGCTCTCCGGGACGTAAGTGTAATTCCCCGCCGGCGAGGTGCGCGTACCACAAAGGACGGACCTCACCGCTCTAGGAGTTGGTGTACGCGCACACCAGTTGGTGTACGCGCACACCAAAAGGACCGGAGCCCCGATAAGGACCCCGGCCCGGTGGTGGCGCTTTTGGCGCTAGTTACGCTGACACCTCGAAGCATTTCCAGCGTTCGAGCCGTTCCGCCCGCGTGCTATCCTCGCCGGCCACGTTTACCCATATACGCTCGGCATAGTCTCCCGCGAACCACTCCGCAAGCTCCAACGCCGTATGAAAATCGCCTGCCTTGAGGTCGCGATCCTTCACCCATCGCCGCTCGGTTATCTCCGGGTGGAAGGTGCGCTCCGCTAAAAATTCACAGGCGGGATCGAGCTGTCGCCAGTCGGCGTTTTGCGCGACCCGCTTCTCCCAAACCTCCATGTCCGTCCGTGGATCCGCCGCCAGCGCCCGTGCGAACCAGTTGTGGATCGCACGCCAGGCTCTGAGTTCCAGTAAGCCAAGCTGCCAGCATCCTCGTTTGATGCACTCGGCCACGTCCGCATTCTCCTTCATCGCACCGGCTATCGGGATGGACAACTTGACTATCTCCCGCTTCTCCTTTGCCGGCTTACCGAGTGGTGCCCGGTAGCTTATGACGGGTAGGTCTCCCTCCTCCGCGTCCTCGAAGATAAAACCATCCGCCATACCCTGTGCGGCCAACAGCATTAGGTCGGCAACGCCCAGTGTTTCGAGCAACTCCTCTTCAAGCGGGCCGGGGTCGGATAGTATGCGCTCGAACGCTTCGCGCTCCTCGTCGGACCAGAACCTCATGAATCGCTCTTGCACTTCACGAATGATGCTCACATCAAAGTCTCGTTCAGCGGGACCGGGTGTGGTGGGGTCCTCTGGCGGCTCCGGCTTCTCCTCCAGCGGTGCCGAAAGCTCGGCGAGCGCACCCCGAAAACTCAAATCCGCAACGCGTTGCGCTTTTGCCGCGTCCAGGTTCGGAACCTCCCGCGACACCTTCATGTAAGCCTGTGCGGTACGGGTGGAGCCCTCGAAGTTATCCGCTAACCAAGAGCCCCACTCGCCATGATTGACCCGTTCTTTCGCTTCAGTAAGGAGCCCACCCGCGTTGACCGCGTGCCGGAGCCCGGAGCGTAGAGCATCATCACACGCCCGATGCTCGGCGTTGATCTGTTCGGCCAACGTCTCCAGATTCTTCTCGATCTCAGTCAACTACTCCTCCTCCTCTTCTAGGGACCGGGGCTCCCGAAGGATACCCCGGCCCGGTGGTGGTGCTATCCGGCGGGTTTCTCCCGCTCGATCTTCCACACGACGCTCTCATCGTAGATCCGGCTCTCCGCGTCCGCGTCCGTGAAAGCCGTCGTCAGCGCGTCACGGGTGGCGTACATAGGCTCCGGGTAGCGCCGGAGCGCCTCCGCGAGATCCCTGAAAGACGGCCAGCCCCTCGCCGGCCAGTTGTCCCGGGTTGGGTCCTCCGCGTCCAGCGAAGCTTTGCGCTCGTTCAGGTAGCCCAGGCACCAGGTGCACATCTCCCCAAGCTCGTCGCCGTGATCGCTGAAGGCCACGGGATAGACCGCGCCCCGGTCGAAGTCGTTTCCACAGATCGCGCAGCAAAAGTGCGTGTAGTCCGTCGCCACGACCTTACGCCAAAGCTCTATAAGCATTGCTTCTCCTCTCCTCAAAAGTAGTTCGTCCGGTCGCCTGAAGTGCCTTACGCCTGGTGGTCCCCGCTCCGAGTTCACGACCTCGATAAGCTCACGTGAGCGGAAGTGTTGCCGCAACGACCCTCGACGGAACACATAGCTCACCCGCCAGTCTCGAGGACGGCGGCCCGCACCTTCATCCGCACGGCCTCTCTGAGGGCATCGTCGTGCTCCTCCTGAAGCTCCGCGAATCTCTTCTTGAGGGCATTGCGCCAGGATAGAGCACGGTCGTTCTCGAACTTCTTCTCGATGCTCTCTCGGACGGAGGATACATCAAGCTCGAAAACCTCCTTGAACTCCTCGGCCAGCTCCTCCTTCAATTCCTCTAGGAACATCTCCTTCACCATAGTGTCGGTCCACGCGTCCTGCTCTTCACGGTAGATTTCACCGGACAGCTCACCGAGGCGACCGTCGGGCGGTATCACCTTGCCACGCACGCCGTTCTCCTCCAGCTTGCGCTCGATGTACTCGATGCGGCGCGTGTCGGGTAGGATGGCGTTAAGCTCGAAGCGCTCCTCGCGGTCAACGAAGTATTCTTTTGCCACGCTTGAGATACGCCGTTTGAGTGTGAAGGGAATGCGCTTCTTGCGCGAGAATGGTTCGGGGTCCAGGTCCATCTCCAGCGCGTCCTCCACGCTCAGGCCGATATCTATGACCTCGACCGAGTGGTGCGGCATGCGCCGGGTCTCTTCGCCCAGGACGCGCGCTATCTCGTAACCGTCGATGTCCGCGTCGTGGAAAACGAAGAGCTGATAGTCGCCGCCTTCGGCCCTAGCGAACAGCTCGCGCACGGCCTCCACGGGATAACCCTTGGCCGAGGCCACGGCCATGTCATAGCGCTCTGCCAGCCGCGCGGCTTGTAGCTTCGGCCATTCGCCCTCCTTCTCGACGTAGAGGATCTTGTCGAAGGAGTACTCGGGGAACTCGTATGCGGCGATCTCGCGGGTGCCGATCGGCACCGTGCCCCCGGTGTGTGGTTCGTGAAGGTTGCCGCGCGGGTCACGCCAGAGGCCGGTTATGGGACCGTACCGCTCCTGATACTCCGTGAGTAGCGTCTGCGAGAAGTACTTGTACTCTAGCCGCTTGTCCTCCTCCCACTCACGATGGGCGTAGGCAAGCGGTCGGGTGGCATAGTAGAGGTCACGAGCGCTGAAGTAGGCGCCGGCGTTCTGGATCGCCCGCCCGAGTACGGAGAAGACGATCTCCTTCTGGGAGACCTTGGGCTCCGGAGCGTAGTACGTCCTACGCGGCGCGCGGCGAGACCTCTTGGCCTTCTCGCCCTCCTTGTAGATGGGCTTTATGACGCTGAAGATGGCGTCACCAATGAGGCCACCGGGGTCGCCGTCGAAGTTCTTCTGCTTGGCCACTAGCTACCCTCCATGTTTAGCCTCGTCTTGCCACGGTTGAGGAAGATCGGGGCAGGAGTGATGATGTGGGCCGCTACCGCTACACTCGTCGGCGAGAAGTACCACGCGTGGTCGGTCTTCGGCAGGGCATGCCCTTGCGACAAGAAGCCGCTGATCCCGTGCGCCTTGAATTGAGGCCCGGCGAGCGTCGTTCCCTCCAGCGGGTCCCCGAAGGTCGGCGAGTAGTTGATCGCCGTGTACAGGTGCCCGGGCCGGTCCAGAGTGGCCAGCGCAAACTCGAAGGTAAACGGCAGGCCCGAAGGTAGGAGACTCGACCTCCGCACATACTTGATCTCCTTAACAGCTTCGCCGTAGCCTCTTTCGAAGAAGGCGCGGAAGTGGTCCTCACCCACATAGCCTAAAGCGGCGGGCTTGGGCGCCTTGGACGATTCCTGCATGCGGGCGAGAAGCTCGCTTACAGCGTCCGGGGCCTCCTCGAAGTCCGAGAGGTGCTTGAACGCGGGTAGCTGAGAGCAGACGGCCTTAGCCTTCGACGTGCTCGAGAGGCCCTGGAACTCCCTCACGAACTCCCCGAGGGGGAGGTCCCGGCCGCCTTTGCTAGCGTTGGCTATGTAGCTGAATACGAGTATCTGAAGAGACGCCGGACTGTACCAATGCGGCGAGGTTGGCTCGGAGGGTACGTACTTCTTGAATGGTAGTCCGCGGGTCGATTTGTAAATTTCGGCCACTTTTGAAGAGGCCGTTTTACCTTGTAACGGAACGTCGCGTGTGGGTTAAAAGCCGCAAAAGAGCGTACCCAGTGGAGTGGGTCGAAGTCCTGTCCCTCTTCGGGAATCACCAGGTTTACTGAGGTCCCGGCAACCGTTGCCGGGACCTCCGTGTGAGAGATGTGGACCTCGCCGGCTGGGTCAACCCACGGCATTATCGTGTGCCGGATACCGCACGCCTCAACGACGGTTGGCTCGCGCGACCCGAGGGCGTAGGGAATGCCGATGATGGTCTTCAGAGCGTTGCCCTGGGCACCGCGGGTCGGTGAACGGTACGCTGCTTTGTCACTCACGCGAATGCTGTAGTCGAGCACCTTGCCTACCACTTCGGGTGGGAGGCCGGGCCCGTTATCAGAGATGGAGAGGCGAAGCACACCATCCTCCCGCTCAACTTCCACACCGACCTCCGGAGCTACCTGGGCCGTTTCACACGCATCTAGGGCGTTGTCGACCAGCTCCTTCAAGCAGACGCTAGCGAACTGTTCTTGTGGGACTCCGGTCAGCGCCGAAAGTTGCCGGGCGTCGAAGTACTCTCCCTCCCGGCTGCTCTCGAAAGTCGTGCGGTCCAGTTTGGCCATGCATCCTCTCCTCTCAAAGTAAAGGACCGGACCCCGTAATAGAGCCCCGGCCCGGTGATAACGCCGGAGTAAGCTACCCGCTCACCACGAGATAGAACAGAACGAATGCCGGAGCCGCGAAAAGGATGCCGGCGACAACCGCCCGGATCACGCCAACCGCTCCAAGCTCGAGTAGTGCATATCCAGCATGAGGAAACGCGGGTTGCACGACAGACAGTACATTGGCCCCTCGTAGTCCCTGGCGTTGGGGATCGGGGCCGTGAGCGTCTTGGTGGTCGTGCCGCATCCTGAGCAAGTGCCCTTCTCGCGGGTGGTTGGTGGCGCTGGGTGCGCTACAGTAGTGGTGTCCATGAAGTCCTCCTTCGTGGTCCTGGCCTCGGGGTGTTTGCGCACCTGCGGGGCTTTCTTTTGACACCTGTATTATAAAACAAACGTTGACACGGTGCAATGGAAGATTTACAATTATCTACGTTAGCCTCCCGGTTCAAGAGAAAGGGGCAAAAACTGAAAACGCTAAAGCGGGTCAGGCACGAAAAGGGGTTGAGTCAGGGAGACCTTGCGCGGGCCACCGGTCTAACGCGGCAAGTGATCTCCAACTTGGAGCGCGGGACAAGTCACGGACACGGCGACACCTGGCGACGTCTGGCAGACGGCCTGGGAGTTACCGTTGATGAGCTCCTAGAGGACTTCTACTCCCCAAAAGATTCGAGCCTGCTAACTCCCGAGCGGGCGCTGAAGATGCCAAGGGAGCGATTGGCGAGGGAGATCAAGGACTCGACAGCCGACCAGCTGCATAAGCTCCTCGGCGCTCTTGTGGGCGACGACCTCACCCGCTCCCGCGCGGATCTCAAGGCCGGAGTAGAGGGGATTTCACCAGACGCTTTTTCGGTTGCAATCGAGGTGCGAGCGGCGCTAATCGGGCGCGGGGAGAAGCCGCCGGAGGAAAAATTACCGGTCTTCAAGCGCAGGCTAGTCGCGCTGCATCTTGCGTAGCACAAGCATGAAAAAGGCCGAGCCCACCAGCCCGGCCAGATCAGAAACCCCCATCTCTCAAGGAGGTAATAGCCGGATGATACCAAATGTCGAGCAAGTAAGCACCAAGGAACGTCTACCGCGCCGGAGCGCAATCGAGGCCGTCAAGGAAGCCGTCAGGATCGAGCAGGTCGCGTCGGAGTACGGCGAGTTCCGGTTCCAGGGCTCGGGCAGGCTTCTGGGCCGATGCGTGTCGGAGGCCCACGAGGACCGGACGCCGAGCCTGACTATTTTCACCGAAACACAGACCTTTAAGTGCTTCGGTTGCCAGCTCCAGGGCGACGTAATAGACCTCGAGGAGCTGGCCGGACGGCACGCCGACACCTGGACGGCGACGGTGGCCCTGAGTGTGCGCTACGGAGTGGAGCTGCCGCGTCGTCCAGGGCGGTGGCACGAGTGGCAAGACGAGAAGTCCAAGCGCCGCCAGATGATCCGAGACGCTTTGGCGGACAGTTATCAACGAAGATGGTTCCGAATATTCGGGACTTTCTTGAGCGACATTTCGGACCCCGACGAATACGAGCGCGAGGCGGCTTTGTTCTTCGACCGGCTGCGAACCGTCGCCGTTGGCGCGGCTATCCATCGGATGCAGCGATGAGCCGCGCCCGGAGGAAGCTAGACCCCGAGATGCTGAACATACACCGCAACCAGGACGGTGACTACGCTGACAACGGTCGCAACGGCCAGGGCGCGCACCATCCGCCCGAACGGTTCAACCTTACCGATATGGGCAACGCCGAGCGGTTCGTCGCGCGACACGGCCGCGACGTGCGCTACTGCTACCCGTGGGCGAAGTGGTTGATCTGGACTGGGGCCAGGTGGGAACGCGACGATGCCGGAGGTGTTTATCGACTGGCGAAAGAGACCGTGCGAAACATCTACCCGGAAGCCGGGGGAGCGGAAGACGAGGGGCGCCGCAAGGCCATAGCCCATCACGCTACACGTTCCGAGGCGGAGTCGAAGATCCGAGCCATGCTCGAGCTCGCAAAGTCCGAGGTCCCGGTCTCTCCTGACGAGCTCGACGCCGACCCCTGGCTCCTCAACGTCCCGAACGGTACCGTAGATCTCAGGGTCGGGGAGCTGCGCGATCATCGGCGAGAGGACTTCATCACGAAGATGGCGGGAGCCGAGTACAGGCCGGACGCGCCGGCGGCGGCGTGGGGAGCGTTCCTCGAGCGCGTGCTTCCGGGAGAGGATCTGCGGGCGTTCGTACAGCGCGGGGCGGGCTACAGCGCCACGGGCGATACCTCCGAGCAGTGTTTGTTTATCAACCACGGCGCCGGCGCCAACGGTAAGAGCACCTATCAGGAGGCTCTAGCCGCGGCTCTTGGCGATTATGCGATGAGGACCCCGACAGAGACACTCCTCGCCAAGCGCGCCGGCGGCATTCCCAACGACGTCGCCCGCCTCAAGGGAGCTCGGTTCGTGGCCGCCTCAGAGACCGAGGAGGGCCGTCGACTGGCGGAGGGGCTAGTTAAGGACCTCACCGGGCAGGACACCATCAGCGCACGGTTCATGCGAGCGGAGTGGTTTGATTTCAGGCCCACACATAAGCTCTGGCTTTCGACCAACCACAAGCCGGAGATCCGCGGCACCGACAATGCCATATGGCGCCGCATACGGCTGATACCGTGGTCGGTGACGATCCCACCGGCGGAGCGGGACCAGAAGCTGCCCGAGAAACTCCAAGATGAACTATCCGGCGTCCTGGCGTGGGCGGTACGAGGCTGCATTGATTGGCGGGGCGAGGGACTCGGAGAGCCCGAAGAGGTGAGGGCCGCCACCGCAGGTTATCGGGCGGAGATGGACACCCTCGCCGCCTTTATAGATGAATGTTGTGTAGTCGCGCAGAACGCCAGGACGCAGGCCACACACCTCTACACCGCTTACAAGGGGTGGTGTGAGGAGAGTGGGGAACGCCACGATACACAGAAAAAGTTCGGTATGCGCCTCACCGAACGCGGTTTTGAGCGGGAGAAAGCGGGAGTGTACTACTGGCTTGGAATAGGGCTGCGCCACGACGGAGGCGACGATCCTGGACCATCTGGACCATCTGGACCGAAAAACGACATAAACAGTAAGAAACCTATTCACGAGGCTGTTATGTGTTTTCAAGGTCCAAAAGGTCCAAAAGGTCCAGACGACGATACCGAAGCCTCTTCAGCTTCCCGCTCAACGCGAAGGCTTACGACAGCCGAAGCGCAGCGGGTCCAGCAGCTTATAAGCGAGGGCATGGCGCCGGCGTTTGCGAGGGCCGCGGTACTTGGTGAGGAAGTCCGGATATGAGTCCGCGCACCCAAACCCAACCGCTAGACGACCCGCGTATGTGGCGAAAGCTTCTCGGGAGAAGTCATCCCGACGCCGGAGGGGAAGGCGACCTGTTTATCTGGACGGTGGCGGTAAAGGACGCGGTATGTGGTGGGGGGTTGCAGTTAGTGGCCAAGCCTGAACCGAGCTATCACCCTTCACGCCGTCGTGAAGCCTCAACCCGTCATCCAACCTCTGGTGCCGACGATAAGCCCCGCATCCCCTACCCGACCGGCACCTCCTTCGAGGAGTCTACGCGTAGGGCGTTGCGTGTAGTGGGCCCATATGCCCCCGTGCTGGCCCGCCTGACGAGCTGCTACCCAGTGCCGCACCTTGCTTATGAGGAGGCTAGAGGAGCTTCCTACAAGCGCCTGGCGGCTATCGCCCACGAGTATGGAATGACGTCGTCCGAGCGTAGCGGCTGGTACAGGTGCGCGGAGAGCATCCCACTCTCCGACCGCCACGCCTCGCACATCCTGGGCCGGCTGAAACGGCAGGCGGCATGATGAGTAGCACTGCTTATAATGCTTCTGGGGCGCCTTCTATTCCCCGGGGCGCCCCTACTCCATCGGACCGGTTGAACCTTCTTTTGTGGAGAGCCTCACTACCGACACTGCAGACAATGAGAAGGGAGCTAAATGCTTGACCCCGTAGCCGTAGAACGGGCTGAGAAGAGCTTGGACGAATTCATAAACTCGCGCTCAAAGGCAAAGGAAAAGGCCAACGCTGAAGAGGACCTCTGGCGCATCAGCGAACGTCGCCACCTCTCCAAGCTCAGGCGAGAGAACGCCGCCGCCTGGCGCTCCTATCACCTAAGTCAGGCCGAGCGGCTAGAGCGGACAGCGGCTGAGCTTGCGGCTTCTCATCGCCAGCGAGCGGCCGAGCTTGGAGGTGGTGCTATGACCTAAACACCACTATATAAAAGTGAAGTTATCGAACGATAGGAGAATACATTGCTGAATACAATCAATGGACCGGTACCAAGAAACCCAGAGCAGCACCCGGCACACACACTTAATACGAGTCGGGTCGTTGAGGAGGATATGCAGCACCTGGGCGAGGAGGCGGAGATATTGGCCGTCTTAGCCGCTACCGGCTGGAGCGCCTCTGTAAACGGTGAGGCTGTCCCGCTCGTGGCCTTTGTCGCCTTGGATACCGGGAGGATGTATGGCGCATCCCTTGGGATTGACGGCCGCGTTGACCTGCTCGAAAACGACGTGGAGAAGCACCCCGGTTTTGCCGGATACACACAAACCAACGAACAATAGAAGGAGCAATAAATGCCTACGATACAAGAAATCAAAAGCGACTACGGAGAGCAGCAGATAAGGCTCATTAACGAATGCTTCGAGCTTGCGGCGTCCGCGCAAATGGCCGAAAGCGAGCTATCCGCCTCCACTATGAACGAACTCGGGGGGGATGACGTACTCCGCATTAGAGCGGTAGAGGGTGCGAAGTGGGCCGAGAGTGACCGCCAGAGGATTAAGACAAAGTATCTCGAATTAGACCTCGAGCTCCGGGCCGCGGTGGATATTCGCCTCGAGCAGATAGAACTAGCACTCTCCCCGAAGGACGTGAGTTTCACGGACCTCGCAGCTGCAGCGGAAGCCTCGCCCGAAACACTGAAAGCAACGATGGACATGGCGCTAGACGGCGGCGACGAGGACAGCGCGCTTCTGGCGTTCCAGGCCGGCCGGCAGAGGGACCTCGACGACGTGGTAGCTCACGCTGTCACGGTCAATGAGGCGTGGGGCGACCTATACGGGGAGCTCATGGATGCGGCTAATGACCCCGAGCTTGACCCGGGCGACCGCTTCGAGATGTTCGCTGCCAAGAGTCCTTCTCGCTACGACCTGTTCAACAAGCCCAACGCTATCAACCGCGCCGGAATGATGAAAAATGGTTGAGAACGAAGATACCTTTAAGGTGTTTGCTCCCGGGGAGACCGTGCCTGTTTATCAGCCTCGCGCTTCTCGAGCAGGGTCTCCGGAGGCTAGACGCGGCTACAGTCCACTCGACTCACCACCGCCACCAGTCACGAGGCAGGTAGGCCGGCGCAAGGTCGAAGTGGCGAATACCCGGGGGGGGTAGGTGAAGATGACAACATGCGCAGGAGTAAAGTCAAAAGGCGGTAGGTGTACTGCCCCGACTCTACCCGGCCAGGAGTGGTGCTACGGCCACCACCCGGACTATGCCGAGAAGAGACGGCGCTTCGCCTCCAGGTCTCACAAGACCCGCTCCGCCTCACCTGAGATAGGCCTCATTAAGGCCAAGCTCTCCACGCTCGCCGAAGACGTGATGGAGGGCAACGTAGACCGGTCTAATGCCGCGGTGAGTAGTCAGGTGTACAACGTCCTGCTACGAGCCATATCAGTCGAACTGAAGATTAAGGAAACCGGCGAGCTTGAGGCGCAAGTGGAGGAGTTGCGGGAGATGGTCTCGCGAGACAGCGAGGCACGAAGGGGGGCAACGCTATCGTGGGGAGCCTGAAGAACACCATCCGTGCTCTAAAGAACCAGGTCGGACAAAACTACGTAACCCTAAAGCTACACGATGGTTCAACCGTGCAGTTTCCGGAGGATTCCTGGAAGGAGAATTTCGGCAGAAACGCGGAGCGTCTCAACGCCTACTATCGCGGCGAACCAGTGCCGGACCCTCACCCGTTCGGCCTTGCCCTCCTGGAGGCGCGGAACCTTGGCGAATTCCTCTCAATCGCAGCGGAGAAGCAACGTCAGCTCGAGAACTATTTCGAGCACGGGCGCCTACACATGGGGTAAGCCTGTGGTGGTTGTGAAACGGGTGCCTGCTTAACCACCCGCCATGTAATCCCCTCATC
>Ga0136625_1000709_pt1 | contig 10958 bp, 10 predicted proteins | sample AntDrymUQ4832306_2_FD_104672 | JGI IMG/M metagenome (GOLD analysis project Ga0136625, IMG submission 104672) | Polar desert sand microbial communities from Dry Valleys, Antarctica - metaG UQ483 (23.06) | ecosystem: Environmental > Terrestrial > Soil > Desert | place: Antarctica: Dry Valley...
ACCCAAGGAGGTCACCGGATGGAGCTTCACCGTAACGCCGCTCTCAGCCTGAACGCCCGCCGCCGTCTGGCCCAACGCGTCGTCGACCACGGCTGGTCGCTGGGCGAGGCGGCCGCGGCCGCCGAGGTCAGCGAGCGCACGGGCGCCAAGTGGGCCCGCCGCTATCGCGCAGAAGGCGAGACCGGCCTGCTCGACCGCTCCTCTGCCCCTCATCGCCAGGCCCGCCGCACCTCAGAAGGTCGCGTCCAGGCCATCGCCAGCCTGCGCCGGCTGCGTTTGACCGGGGCTCAGATCGCCCAGCTGCTGGACATGCCCGAGCAGACGGTCTCGGGCATCCTCACCCGCATCGGCATGGGGCGCCTCGGGCGCTTGGGTCTCGAGCCCGCCCGCCGCTATGAGCGCAGCCGCCCGGGCGAGCTGATCCACGTCGACGTCAAGAAGCTCGGACGCATCGAGCGCGGCGCCGGCAAGCGGGTCACCGCCGTCAAGCGCAACCCCAGGCGCACCCACGTCGACGCCGCCGGAGTCGAGCGCAAGGTCATCGGCTGGGAGTACGTGCACATCGCCATCGACGACGCCACCCGCCTGGCCTACGTCGAGGTGCTCTCAGACGAGCGGGCGGCCACGGCCATCAGGTTTTTTCGCAACGCCCTGCGCTTCTTTTCGCTACGGCATCCGCGTCGAGCGCGTGCTCTCCGATAACGGCGCCTGCTATCGGGCCAGGTTGCACGCGATCGCCTGCCGAGCGCTGGGCATCCGTCACCTGTTCACCCGCCCCTACCGCCCCCAGACCAACGGCAAGGCCGAACGCTTCATCCGCACCATGCTGGGCGGCTGGGCATACGGGGCGATCTACCGCAACTCAGCCGAGCGCCGGGCAGCACTTGACGGGTGGCTTTGGCACTACAACCATGAGCGTCCACACCGCGCCCTCAGTCGCCAGACCCCGGCCGCTCGGTTAACCGAGCTCAACCGGAACAACGTGCTCGGGTCTTACACCTAGGAGCCGCCCGCCAGCTTCTTGAGGGCCTCGTCGACCTGATCGGTCGCCCCGTCGTCCTCGTCCGCCTCGTCCTGCTGGATCTCGAGATAGACCTCTTTGCGGAACACCGGAATCGAGCGCGGAGCCTCGATTCCGATGCGGACTTTCTCGCCCATGATCGCCAAGACCGATACCTCGATCTCGTCACCGATCATGATGCTCTGGTTCGACTTCCGTGTGAGTACCAGCAACGGGGCGCCTCCTTCCCCTGGCCTGCCTGAACCCCATCAAATCAGACCGGGCGGGCCAGCACCAGCCTGTTGCTAGTCTCTCGCGCTCTTTGGCCCGTCGATCACTGAAGCCCCAGCTCAACCAGATCAGGACGTGGGTGCGCCAGGGGCGGACCGACGCGTGGATCGCGCACCAGCTCGATGTCTCGGTCCGGGACGTCGGCCAGTTCAAGCGCGAGCACGACTTGGCGCCGGCTGACGCACCCGAGGGCGAGGTCTCGGGGCCGGTCGTCGAGGAAGAGCTCGACCTGCGCGCCGAGGACGACGCCCTGGTGGCGGCCGCACTCGACGCAGAGCAGGAGCAGCCCGCCGCCGAGGAGGAGGACGACAGCGAAGGCGACGCCGAGGACGACGACCGGCCCCGCAGGCGCAGGCGCGGGCGCCGTGGAGGGCGAGGACGGGGCCGCGGTCGCGGCGGCCGCCGCGCGCTCGAAGGCACCTTCGACCACGGCGAGGAGGGCTACGGCCTGTGGCTGGACCCCGCGGTGCAGGACGACCCGGTGTACGCCGAGCACTGGGCGGGCCACCGCCCCTTGACCGTGACGGTCGAGCCCGACCGCATCGTCATCACCCGGACGGGCGAAGAGCCCTCGGGCGACGACGACTCCGACGAGTAGCAGACCGAACCGAGGAGGGTGCTCCGGCTAACGCTCCTCGCGGGCGTGGGTGCGCCCGCCCGCCCAGTCGGCGGCCATCCGGGCGTAGCGAGAGAACGCGGTGTCGATCGCGGTGGTGAGGTCGGCGACCAGCGAGCCCTCCCGGGCCGCATTCTCCGCCCAGCCGAGGTCCTCGCCGTAGAGGTCGGCCAGTTGAGCGACCACGAACGAAGAGCCGAGCCGCCGCCGCAGCTCCTCGTAGACCGCCGCCCAGGAACGATCCAGCTCCGCCCGAGCGGGCGGCGAGGCCTCGCCCAGTCGTCGCTCGCCTTCTTCCCACTGGTACAGCGCGTTGTCGAGCGCGTAGGCCACCGGCCAGGCACGCTACCCAGTCAATCCCCGGGTAGGCCCTCGATCACGTAGGAGCGCTCCCCGCGCTTGACCATCCCGAGCTTCCTGGCCTCGCGCTCGAGGGCGGCCGGGCGGCGCAGATCGCGCACCTGGCCCCTCAGGCGGCCCTGCTCGGACTTCAGCCGCCCGAGCTCCTCGCGCTGGGCCCCCGCCGTGGCCGACTGCTCAATCCAGTGCTTGGCCGGCGAGATGTAGAGCGCGAGGATGATGCCCAGCACGGCCAGCAGGGCCACCCGCCCCACGCGGTCCCAGCGGATCGGGCCGCGGCCCGCGGTCGAGCGGTAGCGCCGCCTGGCGCGGGCCGGTGCTCGGGCGGCGGTTGAGGCCATTCCCGCCGGTTTCGGCGGCCAGAACGCGTCTCCTGCTCAGCGCAGGAGCGCAGCCCGAGCATTGGTCGAGCGCAGCCCGAGCATTAGTCGAGCGAGCACCGCTCGCTTCAGTTGCGAAAGACGCTGCGACCCGGATACTCGGCCGCGTCGCCCAACTCCTCCTCGATGCGCAGCAGTTGGTTGTACTTCGCCACACGGTCCGAGCGCGAGGGCGCGCCCGTCTTGATCTGGCCGCAGCCGGTGGCCACGGCAAGGTCGGCGATCGTCGTGTCCTCGGTCTCGCCCGAGCGGTGGGACATGACCACGGTGTAGCCGGCTTCGTGGGCCATCCGCACGGCCTCGAGGGTCTCGGTCAGCGTCCCGATCTGGTTGACCTTGACCAGGATCGAGTTGCCGACCCCCATGTCGATGCCGCGGCGCAGGCGCTCGGTGTTCGTCACGAAGAGGTCGTCACCCACGAGCTGCAGGCGGTCGCCGAGCTGCTCGGTCAGGGCCCGCCAGCCCTCCCAGTCCTCCTCGTCCATGCCGTCCTCGACCGAGACGATCGGGTACTTGGCGGTGAGATCCACCCAGCCCTCGACCATCTCCTCGGAGCTGAGCGATGCGTCCTGGTGCTCGAAGCGGTAGGCGCCGTCCGAGTAGAGCTCGCTCGTAGCCGGGTCCATGGCTATGCCGACATCGTCGCCGGGGCGGTAGCCGGCGGCCTCGATACCGGCCACTAGAGCGTCCAGCGCCGCTGGATTGGATTCGAGGTCAGGCGCGAAGCCGCCTTCGTCCCCCACCGCGGTGGCCAGGCCCTGATCGTGCAGCCACGTCTTCAGCGCGTGGAAGATCTCGGTCCCCGTGCGCAGCGCCTCGGCGAAGCTCGGCGCAGCCAACGGCACGATCATGAACTCCTGGAAGTCGACCTTGTTGTCGGCGTGAGCCCCGCCATTCAGCACGTTCATCATCGGGACGGGAAGCACGCGCGCCTCGGCACCGCCGAGGTGGCGCCACAGTGGCTGCCCCGCGTCCGCCGCGGCTGCCTTGGCCACCGCCAACGAGGCGCCGAGTATCGCGTTGGCGCCCAGGCGGCCCTTGTTGTCGGTGCCGTCGAGGTCGAGCATCGCGTGGTCCAATCCGGCCTGGTCGGAGGCCTGGCGGCCTGTGACCTCGGGGGCGATCTCCCGATTGACGTTCTCGACAGCGCCTGCCACGCCCTTCCCGCCCCAGGCCTCCCCGCCGTCGCGCAGCTCCACGGCCTCGAACTCGCCGGTCGAAGCCCCCGAAGGCACCGCGGCGCGCCCGAAGGCGGCCGATCGAAGCGTGGCCTCGACCTCGACGGTGGGGTTGCCACGGCTGTCGAGGACCTGGCGTGCGTGTAGGGAGGCGATCTCGCTCATGACCACTAGGAGGCGGAATCGATATCAGTCCGGAAGCGGTCGGCGGCGTGACGTAGCGCCAGCTCGGCGTCCACGCCGTCGGCGTGCGCGGCCTCGACGGCCTGCAGGAGGGCGTCTCCGTGTTGATCGAACGAGCCGCCCCATCCCGCCTCGGGCTCGTACAGGCCCGCGCTGGCCCCTCGCTTGAGTAGCTTGCGCGCGTACAGAGCGGCGGGCAGGTTCTCCGGCAGGTCGCCGAACACCTCTCCCCCGCGCTCGTCGTCGCGCTTGATGCGACCCCAGTTCTCGAGCACCGCGTCGGCGGTCTCGGCGCGATCTATCGCCGGAGCGCAGCCCGAGCGTGGCGGAAGGAGCGCAGGCCGATCGTCGATCGGCCGAGCACCGGACCGATCGGCCTCGGGCGAGCGCCGCCGATCGGCGTTCTCCTCGCCGAAGACGTGCGGGTGACGGCGAATCAGCTTCTGGCGGCAACCGTCGGCCACCGCCTCCAGGCCGCCGGCGTCACGCTCCTCCAGCAGCAAGGCGAGGAAGTGGACCTGGAAGAGCACGTCACCGAGCTCGTCCACCAGCTTGGCGTCGTCGCCCGCGTGGGCGGCGTCGGCCAGCTCGTAGGCCTCCTCGACCGTGTGGGGGACGATCGAGCGCTCGTCCTGCTCACGATCCCACGGGCAGTCGCGGCGAAGGCGCCGCGTGACCTCGTCTAGCCGCGCCAGGGCGGCCGCGCCGACGGCCGCCCTCTCTGCGTCCTCGCCTGGCGCGCGCCCTACCGGCGCAGCGCAGCCCGATCGTTGATCGGGCTGCTCGGTCATCGCTTACGGCGAGGCCGGGCCCTGCGGAGCGGGGTCGCTCGGCTGGGGTGCCGGCTGCGGAACCTGGCCGCCCTGGGTCGGTGGAGCACCCTGCGGCGCCGGGGCGCCCTGCGGCGGGGGAGCACCCTGGGGGGCACCGCCCGGAGGTGCGCCCTGGGGGGCACCGCCCGGAGGTGCGCCCTGCGGAGCCCCGCCCGGAGGTGCGCCCTGCGGAGCCCCGCCCGGAGGTGCTCCCTGGGGGGCACCGCCCGGAGGTGCGCCCTGTTGGCCGGTGTTCTGCTGCTTGGGCGCGTTCTTGCACTCTGCGACCACGAACTCCTTGGCGCACGCGGTCTTCTTCTTGTAGTCCTCGCGGAACCTCTTGATGAAGCCGTCGAGCGCCTTCTGCTGGCGCTGGGACTTCAGCTGGTTCTTGATGGTCTCCTTGGCCTGGTCCAGGCTCTGCTGCGAGGGCTGCTTGATGTTGGTGACCTCGAAGACGTAGTAGCCGAACTGGGTCTTGACCGGCCCTGAGATCTGATCCTTCTTGGCCGCGAAGACGGCGTTCTCGAAGCCCTTCTCCTGAGACCCCTTGGTCACGTCGGGCAGCTTGCCGCCCTGGGCCTTTGACGCATCGTCGATGGAGGACTTCTTGGCCACGGCCTTGAAGCTCGCGCCCCTGTCCAGCTGGCGCTTGGCTTGATCGGCCTCGCCCTTCTTCTTGGTCAGGACCACCGCAAGGTCACGCTTCTCAGGCTGCGAGAACTTCTTCTTGTTCTTGTCGTAGTAGGTCTTGATGTCCTGGTCGGTGACCTTCGCCTCGTCCTCGGTGATCTTCTTGGTGAGCTTGTTCTGGAGGGTGTCCAGGCGGACGCGGAAGAGGATGTCCTTCTCGTTCATGCCCGAGGTCTTCAGGAACTTGTCGTACTCCTTGGCCGTGGGGAAGGCCTGCTTCTTCTGGTCGTCAAAGGACTTCTTGACCTCGGGCTCGGAGACCTTGACGTCGCGCTCCTCGGCCTCCTGCTGAACCCACTGCGCCTGGATGAGGAACTGCATGACCTCGCCCTTGAGCCGGTCGTACTCGGACTTGCACTGGGTCTTCAGCTGAGCCGGGTTGGGCTTCGGCGCGCCCTTCTGGGCGGGCTGCTTTTGGCGCTGGGCCACGCACTGGGTGAAGTTCGGGGGATCGGGCACCACAGCTGGGCCGCCCTGGGACTGTCCCGCTGCGGCTGTCTTGAGCCACTTGTTGAACTCGGCCTTGGTGATGGTGTCGCCGCCGACCTTGGCGACGCTGTTGGACGGGACTTCGGCACCGCAGCCGGCGACGATCGCGGCGGCAACGGTGAGGCAGGAGATGGCGAGGATGGGACGTAGGCTCATAAGCGAGGGTGTCTAGCGGCGTCGGGTAAACGGGGCCTGAAGGCCAGCGGCGGAGGGTAGCTGGAAATTCACGGAGCGCTCGCCACCTCCAGCAGGGCCTCCGCCGCCGCCACCACGGCCGGGAAGCGGGCCGCCGGCTCGGCGGGCACAGATACCCGAACGGTGCTGCGCCCCGGCTCGTAGACCGCCTCGGGCAGACGCTCCTTCAAGGCCGCGGCGCCCTCGTCACCCAGCTCGACGGGGAAGACCGACAGCCGCCCGCCGGCGAAGTCGACCGCCCGGGCCCCCGCCCGGCCCAGCTTGATGCGAGCGTCCTGGAGGCGGACCAGGTTGTCCAGCGGCTCGGGGAGCGGCCCGAAGCGATCCTCGAGCTCCTCGCGCAGCACGATCAGCTGGGCCACCTCGCGTGCGCCGGAGATGCGGCGGTGCACCTCTATCTTGGCGGCCTCGTATGGCACGTAGTCGCTTGGCACGTAGGCGTCCACGGGAACATCCATGCGGACGGGCTCGGGAGCCTCGTCGGCCGAGTCGCCGGCCAGGGCGGCCACCGCCTCGTCGAGCATCGACACATACAGCTCGAAGCCCACGGCGGCCACATGGCCCGACTGCTCGTCGCCCAACAGGTTGCCGGCGCCCCTTATCTCGAGGTCGCGCATGGCGATCTTGAACCCCGAGCCGAGCTCGGTGTAGTCGGAGAGGGTGGAGAGCCTGGCCGCGGCGTCCTCGGTCAGGGCGGCCGCGGAGGGGTAGAAGAGGTACGCGTAGGCGCGCTCGCGTGAGCGGCCCACGCGCCCCCTGATCTGGTAGAGCTGGGCCAGCCCGAGCTCGTCGGCGCGCTCCACGATCAGCGTGTTGGCGGCCGAGACGTCGAGCCCGCTCTCGATGATCGTCGTGCAGACGAGCACCTCGAACTCGCCGCGCAGGAAGCCGAGCATGGTGGGCTCCAGCTGGGACTCGTCCATCTGGCCGTGCGCGACGGCGACCTTCGCGCCGGGACAGAGCGCCCGGATGCCCTCGGCGAAGTCCTCGATCGACTCCACCCGGTTGTGCATCAGGAAGGTCTGCCCGCCCCGCGCGCGCTCGCGCTCGATGGCCTGCTTGACCAGCTCCTCGTCGTACTCGCCCACATAGGTCTTCACCGGCCGGCGACCCTCGGGCGGGGTCTCGATCACCGAGATGTCGCGCAGGCCGGCCAGGGACATCTGCAGCGTGCGGGGGATCGGCGTGGCGGAGAGCGAGAGCACGTCGACCCGCAGGCGCAGCTGCCTGAGCAGCTCCTTCTGCTTGACCCCGAAGCGCTGCTCCTCGTCCACGATCAGCAGGCCGAGGTCCTTTGGGCGCACGTCGCGCGAGAGCAGGCGGTGGGTGCCCACCAGCACGTCGACCTTGCCCTCCCCGAAGCCGGTCAGCACCTCGCGCTGCTCGGTGGCCGAGCGAAAGCGCGAGACCACGTCGATGTTGAACGGGTAGTCACGCAGGCGCTCGGTGAACGTGCCGTAGTGCTGTTGTGCGAGAACGGTGGTGGGCACGAGGAACATGACCTGGCGGCCGTCCCCCGCCGCCTTGAAGGCCGCGCGCAGCGCCACCTCGGTCTTGCCGTAGCCCACGTCGCCGCAGATGAGGCGGTCCATCGGCCGCGCCTCCTCCATGTCGGCCTTCACCGCCTCGATGGCCTCCATCTGGTCGGGCGTCTCGCGAAACGGGAAGGCGTCCTCGAAGGCGATCTGCCACTCGCCGTCCGCCGGGAAGGGGTGCCCGCTGCGGCGTTTTCGCTCCGCGTAGAGGTTGATCAGCTCACCCGCCAGCGCCTGGGCGGCGTGCCGGGCGCGCGACTTCATGCGCTCCCAGGCCTTGCCCCCAAGCTTGCTGAGCGGCGGGTCGCCAGCCTCGGCACCCACGTAGCGGCTGATCTTGTGCAGCTGGTCGGAGGGAACGAATACCCGGTCGCCCCCCGCGAACTCCAGCTGCAGGTAGTCGCGCGTAATGCCGCCCACGGTGCGGGTCTCGAAGCCGGTGAAGCGCGCCACGCCGTGGTCTTCGTGCACCACGGCGCTGCCCGCGCGCAGATCGGTGAACGCCGCCAAGGCCCCACCGCCCGGGCGTGGGCCCTGGGGGCGTGCCGCGCGGCGGCCTCTGAGGAGGCGGTGCTCGGGTAGCACCGCGAGCTTGAGGCTTGGGGCCAGGAAGCCCTCGCGCAGGCTGGCCGCGGCGAAGCTCACGCCGGGCTCGTGGCCGATCGGCACGCCGTCGACCAGCTCGGCCCTGACCCGGGCGAGGTTGTAGGCCGCGCGCTCGGCCTCGCCCCGCCTGCCCCAGGCGACCACGGTGCGGTAGCCCGAGCGCACGAGCTTCTCCAGCTGGGGCTCGGCCTCCTTGAGCGAGCGCGCGGCGGTGTCCGCGCTCTGGGCGCGGAACGAGTGAGGCTGGTCACCGGAGATGCTGCTCAGCCGCAGGGCGGCGCGGGCGTCGAGCTTGCTGGTGACGCCCTCGGGGCTCACGTACAGGTGGTGGGCGTCCTGGTCGTGAAAGCTGGCGGTCACGTCCTCCCAGTGGTCGGCCAGCGCCGGCTGCAGCTCCTCCTCGGCGGCCACGGCCACGAGCCCGTTCTCCGGCAGCAGGTCGAGCAGCTCGCCGAAGCGGTCCACGGGCAGCAGCTCGGCCACGTCGGGGCGCTGAGAGGGCTCCGCCCCCTCACTGCTCGCCCTTCGGGCTGCGCCCTCCCCCGAATACTCGAGCGCTGCTATCTCCGCCAGCTCGCGGTGCTCGGGCGCCAGCTCCGCCGCCGGAGCGATCTCCACGCGGTCGGTCTCCTCCAGCGAGCGCTGGGTGAAGGTGGAGAAGTAGGACAGGCGCTCGACCTCCACGTCGAACAGCTCACACCTGACGGCTCGGTCCTCCGTGGAGGGATAGAGGTCGATGATGTCCCCTCGCATGGCGAACTGCCCGCGCTCCTCCACCTGGTCCACGCGCTCGTAGCCGCAGGCCACCAGCTGCTGCGCGGTCTCGTCGAGGTCGATCAGCTCCTCGCGCTCGATCGCGAAGCCGTGCGGGCGCAGCGCCGGGTCGGGCACCTTCTCCGACAGGGCAACCGCCGAGGCCACCACCACCGCACCCTCGCCGGTCAGCAGCGAGTCAAGCGCGGCGATGCGCAGGCCCACGAGGTGTGGCGGTGGAGCCAGGTGCGACTCGTACTGGACCCCCCGGGCGGGGTAGAGGCGCACCTGCCGCGGAGCGAGGTAGGCCCGCAGATCGGCCGCGAGGTCGCGGGCCGAGCGGTCGTCGCCGGCCACCACGAGCGCGGGCCGCTCGGGATCGGAGTCCAGCAGGGCGGCGAGCAGGAAGGGGCGCAGGCCGGCGGAGACGAACGCGCGCTGGGGGCCCTCCTGCGCGGCGTCGCTGAGCGCGCGCACGTCGTCGTTGCGGCGGGCGTGGGTGAGCAGCGAGCGAAGGGACACGGGCAGGAAAAACGGCCGCCCGGGCTCCGCGCGGCTCGCCCTCCGAGTCTACGAAAGCCCCTTCCCCGCGCGATCGGCTCAGCGATCTCCCTCCGGCGCGCCCACCAGGCGCTCCAGCTCGTCCGCCGCGCGCTCGGTCAGACCGGCCACGGCTTCCCTTGGCTCGGAGAACCGCCCCAGCACGTGAGCCGAGACGATCTCGGGGTCTGTGGAATCGGGGCGCCCCACTCCCACCCGAACACGGTGGAAGTCAGCGCCGCCCAGGCCCGCCTTCAGCGACTTCAGGCCGTTGTGGCCGGCCAGGCCGCCGCCCAGCCGGGTGCGGACCTCGCCGAAGGGCAGGTCGATTTCGTCGTGCACGGCGACCACCCGGTCGAGATCGACGCCGAGCGCGCCGCGCGCCGGCCCCGCCGAGCGGCCGGCTTCGTTCATGTAGGTCTGGGGCAGCAGCACCCCGACCCGCGGCCCTCCGGGCCCGGTGCGCCCGTCGGCGAAGAGGCCCGCGTAGTGCTTCTTCAGCTTCCCGAGGCCCCAGCGCTCGGCGGCCAGGGCCGCCACCTCGAAGCCGATGTTGTGGCGCGTGTGGGCGTAGCGGTCGCCCGGGTTGCCGAGACCCACCACCAGCCAATCGACACGGCCGCCGCCGCGGCGACCGAAGAGGCTCAGTGGTCTACGCGGAGGCCGCTCAAGAGCCCGAGTCGCCCTCGGCGGCCTCTTCCTTGTGCTCGGCCTCCTCGCCGGTGTCGCCCTCGGCGCCGGCCTCGGCACCCACGAGCTCGGTCTCGGACTCGATCTCGTCGGGCTCCTCCACCTCGGTGGGAGCCACCACCGTGGCGATCACCGTCTCCTCGGGGTCGTCGAGGAAGGTGACGCCTGAGGGGGCGGGGATCTCAGAAAGGGGCAGGGTGGCGGCGATCTCCATCGCCGATACGTCCACCACGATGTTGTCCGGGATGTCGGTGGGCAGCGCCTCGACGTTGACCTCGCGGGTCACGTGCTCGAGCACGCCGCCCTCCTTGACACCCGGGGCATCGTCGCCACCCTCGAGCTCGACGGCCACCGTGGTCTGGATCGCCTCGTCGAGGCGGACCTCGAGCAGATCGATGTGCACGACCTCGTCGCGCACCGGGTGATTCTGCTGATCCTTGATGATCACCGGCCGGGACTTGCCCTCGCCGATCTTGATGTCGATCAGGGCCGAGCCGTCCGCCAGGATCTTGCGCAGGGCGAGAGCGTGGACCTTGAACGAGAGGCTTTCGTTGCCGTTGCCGCCGTAGACGACGCCGGGCACGAGGCCCTCGCGGCGCAGGCGGCGGTTCGACCGCGATCCGCGTTCGGGGCGCTC
>Ga0136625_1000711_pt1 | contig 10951 bp, 10 predicted proteins | sample AntDrymUQ4832306_2_FD_104672 | JGI IMG/M metagenome (GOLD analysis project Ga0136625, IMG submission 104672) | Polar desert sand microbial communities from Dry Valleys, Antarctica - metaG UQ483 (23.06) | ecosystem: Environmental > Terrestrial > Soil > Desert | place: Antarctica: Dry Valley...
AGCCCGCCTTCGGATTCGAACCGAAAACCTCTTCATTACAAGTGAAGTGCTCTGCCAATTGAGCTAGGCGGGCGGGGCGGGCCTGCGCGATGCCGGGACCGCGCGAACCACCGTAGCGCCGTCGCGCCGCGGGCGACGCGCCCGCGAGAACATGGGCGGCGGACCGTTCCGCCGCCGTCCCGCGCGGCGTCTGGCACCCTTCTGCGGGCACATGGCCCGAGCACCGCGCGTCCGAGAGCAGAGGCAGGACCACGCCGCCAGCGATGTCGGCGTCGGCAACCTGCTCGCCGGCGACGGGTTTCGCGGCATCGGGATGCTGCTGATCTTCATCGCGCACGTGTTCGCCAACGCCGACCCGGCGACGACACTCGAGAGCTACGGCTGGGCCAGGCAGCCGATCGCGCGCATCGACCTCGCCCTGTCGACGTTCTTCGCGCTCTCGGGCTACTTCATCGCGCGCCCGTTCCTGCGCTCGTTCATCCTGAACACCAGGCGGCCGTCGGTGCGGCGCTACCTGCGCAACCGCGCGCTGCGGATCTTGCCGGCCTTCTACCTGATCGCCGCAATCGTGATGTTGCGCTTCGGCCTCGACGGCTCCATCAGCCCGACGCCGGACAACCCGTCGGGCACGGGCGTGGAGTCGAGCTGGTGGCAGATCGTGTCGGTCTTCACGTTCACCCAGAGCTACACCGGCGGTTCGGTGACGCTGCCGATCGGCCAGGGCTGGACGCTGGACGTCGAGGTCGCGTTCTACCTGTCCATCCCCGTCGCGGCGACGATCGCCTACCGGCTCGGCCGGCCCCTGAAGACCCCGCGCACGCGCGCGATCGCGGCGCTGTGCTTCATCGCCTTCCTGTTGCTGTTCAGCATCACGCTGCGCCAGCTCGCCGACAACTCGTTCGCCCTGCTGACGAGCCCGCCGCTGATCGTCTACGTGTTCCTGCCGGGCATCGCGCTCGCGGTCATCGAGCCGTTCGTCGTGCCCTACTTCCGCGATCAGCCGCGGCGCGCGCAGCGCTTCATCTGGGGTGCCGTCGCGGTCTGCGTCCTGTGCTGGTTTCTCTACATGAGGTGGGACTACGAGGCCGGAACGACGCAGATCCACCACGCGCTCGGCCGGCGCTCGCTGCTGCAGGCGATCTTCGGCTTCGCGCTGGTCGCCGCGATGATCGTCGTGCAGCTCGGCACCCGCACGGTGCCGCGCTGGCTGGACAGCCGCTGGGCGACCTGGCTGGGCGTGCGCTCCTACGCCTTCTACCTGTTCCACGTCTGGGTGATCCTCGAGGTCATCAACGTCGCGGGGACCAACCTCGAGCCCTTCGTCCTCGGGATGATCATCTTCGTCGTCGGGTTCCCGGTCTCGTGTGCGCTCGCCGGCCTGTCGTGGAAGTTCGTCGAGGAGCCCTGCATGCAGCGGCGGCTGCCGTGGGCGCCCGGGCTGCGACCGATGCCGGGCAAGGCGAACCAGGTGCGAGACCCCAAGACCGAGCCGGAGCCCGAGAAAGCCCCGGTCTGACGATGCCGGCGCTGTCGGTCCTGATCGTCACCTACGACCACGGCGACGAGATCGACGCGTGCCTGGACGGCGCGCTCTCCCAGGCGGGCATCGACCTCGATGTCGAGGTCGTCGTCGCCGACAACGCCTCCAGCGACGACACGGCGGCGCGCGTCGCCGCGCGCGCTGCCGACGGCGTGCGCCTGCTGGCGATGGGATCCAACCGGGGGTTCGCGGCCGCGGTCAACGCCGCGTTCGCGGCCTCGTCGGGCGAGCATGTCCTGATCCTCAATCCCGACTGCGTGATGGACGCTGGATGCGCCGGCGCCCTGTGCGACCATCTACGTGCGCATGCGAACGTCGCGCTCGCGGCTGCGCTGCTGCGCGACTCCGACGGCGCGCCCCAACTGCATGCGCGGCGCGATGCCGGCCTCGGCGGTGCGCTGTGGGCGTTCACCGCCACCGGCCGGCGCATTGACGCGCGCCTGCGCGGCGGACAGGCCATCGCGGCGCGCCGCTACGAGGACCTGTGGGCCGGCGGCCCGCCCCGCGAGCCGGTCGCCGTCTTCTGCCCGGCGGCGGCGTGCTTGATGGCCGCGCGGCGCGACCTCTCCCCCGCGCCATTCGACGAGCGCTTCCCGCTGTTCTTCAACGATGGCGATCTCTGCGCGCGGCTGCACGCGGCGGGCCGGGGCGTGGAGATCGTGCCCGCCGCGACGGCCGTGCACGGCTACGGGACGAGCGTCCAGCGCGCACAGCAGGCCGATCCGGCGCGGATGCGCGCCGAGTGGGTGGCCTCGCTGCGCCGCTACGCCGCCCGCCACTGGCCGCCGCCGCAGCGTGTGGCGCTGCCGGCGCTGCTGCTCGCCGACGCCGCGATCGGCGCGCTGCTGTGCCTCGCCGGGCGCGAAGACCCCCGCGAGGTGCGCGGCACGCTCGGCGGCCTCGGCCTGCCGGGCGGCCCACCGCCGCTGCTGACGCCGCTCGGGCACCGTCGCCGTCGTTGCTAGGAGGAGCGCGCGAGAATGCGATTCGGTGCCACACGCGCTGTCGTGGCGCACTCGCTGCAGCGCGCACCCGGAAGCACCAGCGCGCCGTGCATGCCCGCCGACGCGCCGCGGCCGCGTTGAGGTGGCGTGGCCCAGTGGGGGGCACGAGCCCTGAGTCCGCTCTGTCGTCGGACGGTCAGTTCCCGCACCGTGCTGGCTCAGCGCCTGAGCGCACCCATGAACGCCGAGTCACGCTCGCGACTACCCGACGGGGCGTGCCAGCGAACCACGAACGTTCGCGTCGCGTCTGGACGGGACGTCGATCGTCTCGCGAATGCCGTGGTGTCGCACGAGACGTCGTCGCGATCGAGTCCACCGGCATCGCGGCGCTGCGGGCTTTCACGGTGCCGGCGCGCGTGACGCGTCGGCGTATCGCCAGCAGCTCGTCAGTGCTGGCCCGTTCCCCGGCATGTCTGCCCAGCTTCTGCCGCGCAATACCTGCTCATCTTGGGCACGAGGGGCGTCTACTCAGTGCTGTCGATGCGCTGCCGGGCGGCCTGGACGACGCCGGTGCGGTCCTTGCGGGCGCGCTCGTAGTCGCGCACGGTCTTGGCCTGCTGGACGTCGATCTCGCTAATGACCTTCTTGATGGCGTCGACGCTCTGCTCGTCATAGCCTGACCACGGCTCGTCGCCGCTGAGCTTGGCGATCTTGTCGGTGATCGTGGTGCGGTTTTCGTGTTTGCGCTCATAGGCGTCGATGGTGCGCAGCTCACGCTGGGAGAACCCCTTGAGCTTTGACGCGATGTCGCTCGCGCTCTGGCTGTCGTAGTCGGTGATCGGCAGATCGTGCTCCTCAGCCAGAGCGCCGGTGATGGCGCCCTCGACAGCGGCGGCTCCGGGGATCTTGCGGGCGGTGTCCTTGATGCTCATAGCTGGCTCCTGTCTTGTGGGGGGTGGTGGTGCGCGCGTCTAGGACGCGACGCGTTGGATGTCGTCGCTGCACGCCGAGCACATGCGCCCTGACGGGAAGATGCAGGTGCTCGGCGTATCTGTGTGGGTCAGCCTCACCTTCATCGCGCGGCGCGGCGCCCGCACCCGTAGGTCGAGCTGGGGCGCGGCGGCGCGGCGAAGCCGGCGGCTAGGCGTTGCTGAGCTCGCGGTCGGCGCCCTTCATCACGCTGACGCGGTTCTTGTGCGCGCGCTCGTAGGATCGGGTCCGCTGGGCGCGTTCGTCGTCGCCGTCGGAGAGGGCAGCGACGACGTCGGCGGCGGTCAGCTCGTCATAGCCCGCCCACGGCTCGTCGCCGCGCAGGGCACTGATGCGTCCAGTGATCGTGCTGCGGTTCTGGTTCTTGCGCTCGTAGGAGTCGACCTTGGCGAGGTCGATCTGTGAGAGCTCGGGTAGCTTGCCCGTGATCTCCTCGGCGGTGAGCTTGTCGTAGCCCGTGATCGCGAGATCCTCCTCAGAGGCCACCGCGCCCTTGATCTGACCCTCGACCTGGGCGACGCCCGGCACCTTGCGCGCCTGGCGCGTGGTGCGCTTGGCACTCGTCACGTTCTTGCGCACGGTGTCGCCGGCTGCGCGGACCGCGTCGGCGGCACCCGTCGTCGTCACGTCGTAAGACGAGGTGCCGGCGACATCCGCGCGGACGACCGCCGTCGCGAGCGTCGGGATCTCCTGCAGGACACTCTGGAGCATCTTCTCCTCGTCGCCGCGGATCGACGCGGCGAGCTTGGCGGTCTCATCGTCGCCGACCTGCTGCGCCAAGCGCTCGATCGCCGTGTAGGTCGCGATCTCGAGTGCCTCGGAGGCGCATGCGTCCTTGGCGTTCTTGAGCACCTTCTCCTCACCGCCCGAGCCGCGCACGAGGTCAATCGGCGTCTTGCCGAGCGCGAGCGCCTGACCGACGACGCTCTGAAGCGCGCCGACGACGGCGGTCAGCGGGTTGGCACCCTGGCCGAGTGCCTGCAGGCGCTCGCCGACGCGGTCGGCGTGGCGGCGCGTCTCGTCGAGGTGGGTCTCCAGCAGCGAGCGGTACGACCCGCGCGGGGTCATGGCGATCTGCGACTGCAGCACGCGCATGAGTGCCTGCTCGCTGGCGTGCGCCTCGTTGAGGTATTGCATGACCTTCTGCTGATCCTCGTTCATAGACATCCATTCCAGTGGGGGTGGGGGCGGAAGCGGCCATCGTTGGTGTCTTGACGGGCGCTGGCGTCGCGACTGCACACCGCGCGACGTCGTTAGTTACTTCTAACAACCTTCATCGTACTCATCCGACGCCCGCCAACACCGTTCTCGGCGAACATGCCCGAGCGGTCACGAGAAAACTGGCCGATTTGCAGGCTGGTCGTCGGGGTCCCGAGCCCGGGTCCTGAGGAGCAATCCGGTGCGCCCGAGCCGGTGGTGCCGCCCGCTGACCGCGATGCGCGCACGGAGGCCAGACGATCATCTGGCTGACGACGTTGAGCACGGTGGTTGCGGTTGCGACGGGCATGTTCACGCTCCGCGATCAGATCTTTTCCCAGCGCTGCCATGGGCTGCGCGGGTCGCAGAAGTACACGGGCAGGCCGATGTCGCGGATGGTCGCCTGTTCTGGAAGGTGCGCGCGGTTGCGATGCACTCGCCGGCCTGCTCGGCGAGGACCGTCAGCCGGGCGACCTCGACGCCAGGAGCGCCCAGCGGTGGGACGGGTGGCGGCGCGCTCCAGAATACGCGTCGCTTGAGTCGGCGAGCAGCGGCTCCATCGGCGTCGCGTCGGCGATCGCGGCGATCGCGAGCTCGACCGCGTGCAGACGTCATCTGACCCAATGGCCGATCGGGGTTCGCGTACCGTCGGGACGGGTATGCGAAGCGCCACGATGTCGGCGCGCTTCATTTTTCGCTGCCAGTTCTGCGATCGTCAGCCCGAGCCGCTGACCCAGATCAGCCTCGAGAAGACCGTGTCTGAGGTTGGGTTCGGCGCCTATGTCGATGCCATGCCCGAGAAGTGGCTGGTCTGGCACGGCCGCGGGCCGTACGGGCCACCGCGATACGCCTGTCCTGACCACCGTGGTGAGCTCGTCGGCTATCTGCGCGAGCACTACGGCGCGATCGGCGCCCATCCCTGGCAACGCCCGCCCTACCCGACCGAGATCCGTAATTCGGATCAGGCGCGGGCCGCCCGGGTCGGTCGCTCTGCGAAATGGGCCGACGAGCCGCCGGCCAAGTAGAACAACCACGAGCGATCACGACTGCTGCTAGGCAGGCTGGGTCTGACGGAGACTTCCAAACGAGGATTTCGGTCCTCTGGAGAGGAAGCACTCGTATGGCCCGACCGAAAAAGTACCCAGATGAGGTGGTGGCGCACGGCGTGAGGTTGGCGTTGGAGAGCGGTCGCCCGATCGCGCATATCGCGGCCGATCTCGGTATGCATCCCGACGTTGCGAAAACGTGTGCGCAGGCCGACAGTGGCGCGCGCCCGGATCTGCCGACGACTGCGAAGCGTAAGAGCCCGGCTGAATCCGTTCGGTGGCGGGTACCCGTCACGCGATGCAGAGGCTTCTCGCGATCGGCGTTTCTCAGTGCCGTCTGCGGCCCCAGGCACCGCGTCCTGCTACGGCTGCGTGCGGTCTTCTAGATTGACGCTGCGTGATGTTCCGAATACGTCGGAGCCGCTGTCTATCGGCGTGGCGTCTGCTGCGCGGGCCGGCAGGTGCGCGTTGACGTTTGACGACGGCCCGGACGTGGTCTGGACGCCGCGGCTTCTGGATGTACTGCTCGCGACAGGCGCAGTGGCGACGTTCTTCGTCATGGCCGATCGAGCCTCGGACGCCCCGCACGTCATCGAGCGCATGCGCGCTGAGGGCCACGACATCGAGTTTCATTGTCTGCGACATGTGCGCCACAGCGCGCTGTCTCACGCCGCAGTACACCGCGACACCGTACGGGGCCTCGCCATCCTCGCCGAACTCGGTGTGACGGCTCGTAGGTGGCGGCCACCGTGGGGGGACGTGACTCAGGCCACACGGGCGGTGGCGGCCGACCACGCGCTCGAGATCGTGCTGTGGAGTGTCGACAGCGAAGACTGGGACGGTGCTCGCGCAGCTGTTCTGCACGAGCGAGTCATCCAACGACTCAGCGAGCATGCCGTTGTGCTAATGCACGATGGTGTCGGGCCCGGTGCTCGGCGCGCGGACTGCCGCGAGACGATCGATCTGATCACACCGCTGCTAGAGGCGATGAACGAGCGTCGCCTGCGGCCGATGACCCTGACAGAGCTCCGTGCATGAGCGCCGTCGCCGACGACACTACGCCCGGCGCCGATGGGCAGAGCGCCACGACCGAAGATCTCGATGTCGCGAAGCTTCCCGGGCTTGATCGGGCTCTGCGCCAGATCGCGGCGCATGCCGATCGTCTTGACGCAGAGCCGGCGTTTCCGATCGAGGCATTTCGCGCGTTGGCCGGTACGGGAGCGCTTGGTTGCACGCTCCCCGACCGTCGCGGTAAGCGGATCGTTTTCGCCGAAGAACTCGGCCTGCTGCAAGCTGTTGCTCGCGCCGACGGCTCGGTCGGGAGGATCCTCGATGGTCATCTGAACGCCGTCGAACGTCTAACCCTCACGTGCCCAGGCGTGCTGGATCACGGTGATCTCGAGGCAATCATCGCCGGTCAGTTGCTGCTAGGAGTCTGGGGGGCCGACCCGGCGCGCGGTGAAGGCAGACCCGTCGAACTGCGCGCCACGGGCGGCACCATGGTCCTGTCGGGCGTCAAGACGTACTGCTCGGGCGCCGGCGGAGTGCAGCAGGCGCTCGTCGTGGCCCGCGACCACGCGCACGAGCGTCGCCTCGTGCTCGTTGACCTGGCACGCGGCGTGCAGGTCGACCGCTCCTGGTATCGCGCATCCGGCCTGCGCGCTTCTGAGAGCCATCGCGTCGTCTTCGACAACGCGCCGGTACGCGCGGTGCTCGGCGGCCCCGGAGAGCTGTTACGAGAGCCATGGTTCTCACGTGACGCGATCCGCACGAGCGCGACTTGGGCCGGGATAGCGCACAGCGTCGTCGATGCGGCACTCAGGGTCGTGCGCGCCCGGCCGAACCCCAGCGAGATGGTGGCTCTTGCAGTCGGTCGGATGCTCGTCGCGCTCGGGACCACTAGGCATTGGTTGCGCGACGCCGCAGCGTGCGCCGGCGACAATCGGTCGCTGGGCGCCGTCGCGATCGAAGCGCGCTGGGCAATCGCCGGCGCGGCGCGCGAGATCGCGAGCGAGGCCGCACTCGCGTGTGGCTCTCATCCCCTGGCAACCGGCGGAGCGCTGTCACGCGGACGTCGCGACCTCGATCTGTTCCTGCTTCAGCACCGTCTGGACACACTGCTGGCTCGACATGGCGCCCGCGTCCTTGGGCAAGGAACCCGCAATGAATAAGCACATAGCGGCGCAGCGACTAGCGAGCGGTGCTTCTGAGCGTCCACGGGTACCGCAGGCCTTCTTCGATGCGCTCTATGCCAATGACGAGGATCCCTGGGGATTTGCGACGCGCGACTACGAACGCGAGAAGTACGCCCACACCCTGTCCTGCCTCGGTGACGCTCGGTTCGGACGTGGACTTGAGATCGGCTGCTCGATCGGTGTTCTCAGCGAACGCCTCGCAGAGATCTGCGACGAGCTCGTCGGTATCGACGTGTCCGAACGCGCGCTTGACCTTGCGCGCAGCCGCCTACGCGGCCGTACCAACGTGACCTTCGTCTCAAGCACGTTTCCCGAACAGATGCCGAACGGGCCCTGGGATCTCATCGTGTGCTCGGAGGTGCTCTATTACCTGGATGCGCCCGCGTTCGCGCTCGCGCTCACGCGGCTAACGGAGGCGATCGATCGCGGCGCCGCGGTCCTCGCCGTGCATTGGCGGCCACCGACGGAGACCTATCCGATGCGGGGCGACGACGTGCACGACAAGCTCGTCAAAGAGCTCCGAGACTGGCATCTGATCGATGATCGCCGCGAGTGCTACCGCCTCGACCTGTTTGGCCGAAACGAGCACCGGTCAGGTCACAGGACCTCGACGTGACATCGCCTGCTGATCCCCTGCGGGCCATCGTCGTGGTGCCCGCCCGCGACGAGGAACGCCGCGTCGCCTCCTGCTTGCGCGCGCTGGCTGCGCAGGAAGGCATCGATCCCGGCGCCTATGAGGTCGTACTCGTCCTAGATCATTGCCGCGACGCCACGCTGCAGACCGCGCTGGCAACCTCGGCGAAGTTACCCCACCTGCGGTTGACGATCCGCGAATGTCACCAGCCGGGAGCAGGTCACGCCCGCCGCGTAGGCATGGACTACGCCTGCCAACGCCTCATCGCCGCCGCGCGCCCCGACGGCCTGATCGCTAGTACAGACGCCGACTCGCGCGTCGCAACCGATTGGCTCGCCGTCCAGCTCGCGCTCGCAGACGCCGGCGCGCCAGCGATCGGCGGACGCATCGATCTCGACGCGACAGAAGCGGCAACGCTCGCGCCCTCCGTTCTCGAGGACCGCGCACGCCGCGCCCGAACGCGGCTCGCACGACTGCACCAACGCACGAGCGGATACCGATCGCGTCCGGCGTCGGTCGATACGTTCGCGCGAGTACCGTGCGACCATCACCACTTCAGTGGTGCATCGTTCGCGGTGACCGCACGCACCTACCTGGATGTCGGTGGCCTACCCCCGCGAGGAGCGCTCGAGGACGAAGCGCTACAGCAAGCCCTCGAGGACGCCGGCGTGGCGATCCACCGCAGCGATCGTGTGCTGGTCACCACATCAGCGCGAACCAATGGGCGCGCCTCACGAGGGCTCGCTCGCGACCTCGCGCTCGCCGACTGGCGCGCACGACGCAGCTTCCACGGCGACCAATACTGTGCGGAGAGCCTGCTGCAGCACAAGACCGCGACCGTAACCGTGATCGTGCCCGCGCGCGAGGTAGCGGACACGATCTCGGACGTCGTCGCCTGCGTCCTGTCGCTGCGGGACATCGCGCTGGTCGACGAGCTGCTCGTCATCGACTCGGCGTCAACGGACGGCACCGCCGCGATCGCGGCCGCACATGGCGCGACCGTTCTCCAAGAAGACGCGCTCCTGCGGCAGTACGGACCCGCGCAAGGCAAAGGCGACGCGATGTGGCGCGCACTCAGCGCGGCGCACGGCGACATCGTCGTCTTCGTCGACGCCGACACGCGCAACTTCAGCGCAGACTTCGTCACAGGACTGCTCGGACCGCTGCTCACCAACCCCTCAATCCGGTTGGTCAAAGGCGCCTTCCGAAGGCCGCTTCGGATCGATGGCACGCTCGTACCAGACGCGGGCGGCCGCGTCACAGAACTCGTCGCCCGCCCCCTCCTGAACCTTTACGCACCGCACCTCGCCGGCTTTGATCAGCCCCTCGCCGGCGAATTTGCCGCATACGCCGATCTGCTGCGACAGCTGCCGTTCCCAGCAGGCTACGGGGTCGAAATCGCCACTCTCATCGACGCCGCCGCACTCCTCGGAACCGACGCATTAGCCCAAGTCAACCTCGGCGAACGCCACAACCGCCATCAGTCCCTGCGTGAGCTCAGCGCCATGTCCTACGCCGTCATGGTGGCGGCAATGACACGGCTGCAAAGCCTTCAGCATGCAGACGTTGCACCCAGCGCACACCTTGTCCTACCTCCCGCTCCTGACAGCGAGACTCAAGAGACACGTGCGGTCACGATCCTTGAGCGACCCGCCCTCGAATCGATCTCCGACAGCGTCAGCGTTCGCGTCCCCTAGCGTGGTGTAGCGACATGAGAATGGCGCCGGAGCCGCTGGGAACGTCCGGCCGGAGTCGAGGTTCGGCGCGTTCTGGGCGGCTCTAGTAGGAGAAACGCGGTCGGGCAGACCGAGCCGTTGGGGTGCGAGCCCGCCGGTCCCACCCTCGAGCAGCTGCTCGAGGCCAATCTCAACGCTCGTCTGTGAACTGCCGCCCGCGTCTCCAGCACGCGGCGGTACTGTGCGATCTACACGCGCTCCTGCGACGCGCTCACATCAGACCACGTCGGCCGGCGCCTCCAGGGGACGGATCGCACCCGCCGGCACGCCCGCCAGCAGGTGGCCCGCCGGGTAGTCGCCGCCGGTCAACACCGAGCCCGTGGCCACCATCGCGTTGCGCCCGACGTGCGATCCGCGCAGGATCAGCGCGTTGGTGCCGACGAAGGTGTTGCTCTCGACGGACACCGGGCTGGCGAGCACCGGCTGGCGGGCGACGTGGGTGTCCGATCCGTCGTGGGTGCGATCGGAGTCCATGATCGTCACGCCCTCTGCCAAGGCCGCTAATGCCAAGGTGCACGTGCGGCAGCATCTCGCCTCGACTGTACGATTCGCGGGCCCAGTGGAAGGGATAGACGTAGCCGCGCTCGCCGCCATCCATGAGCGGGTAGGCGTCGTCCTCGACGCATTCGACCGGTTCCTCTGACCACCAATCCTGCGCGGTCATCGCAC
>Ga0136625_1000719_pt1 | contig 10909 bp, 14 predicted proteins | sample AntDrymUQ4832306_2_FD_104672 | JGI IMG/M metagenome (GOLD analysis project Ga0136625, IMG submission 104672) | Polar desert sand microbial communities from Dry Valleys, Antarctica - metaG UQ483 (23.06) | ecosystem: Environmental > Terrestrial > Soil > Desert | place: Antarctica: Dry Valley...
GGCATGGCACGTTGTGCGCAGGCTGCAAGCGGGTAGTGCTCCCGCCGAGCAACTCGTAAGGAGGGCACATGGCCGACGAAGAATCCGCACCGACCGACTCGCTCGAGGACCCCGACGTCCCCGACGTCCCCGCCAAGGACTCCGCCGTCCCGGACCCCACCGGCGCGCGACACGACTCCGGTACCCAGGACGCGATCAACGACGCCACTCAGGCCGCGAAGGACGACATCGCCGGGACGCTCTCGGATCCGAGCGCCGGCGAGCAAGAGCCGGCGGAGGGATCGCGGGACTAGCAGCCGCGCGCTGGTCACATGACGGGCGGGACGGAGATCGAGCGCAAGTTCCTGCTGCAACTGCCGCCGCAGCTCACATTCGCGCGGCGCGAGCGTATCCGTCAGGGATACGTCGCGCTCGACGGCGACACGGAGGTGCGCGTCAGGATCTCGAGCAAGGGCTCGAAGCTGACGATCAAGCACGGTCGCGGCGCCGTGCGCATCGAGGAAGAGCTCACGCTGGACGACCGCCAGGCCGAGTCGCTCTGGAAGCTGACCGAGGGGCGCCGGCTGGAGAAGACGCGCCGCAGCATGCGCGTGCATGGAGCCGAGGTCGACGTCGACGAGTACGCCGGCCAGCTCGAGGGCCTCGTCGTCGCCGAGATCGAGTTCCCCGATGAAGACGCGGCGATGGACTTCACGCCGCCGGCCTGGTTCGAGCGCGAGCTGACCGGCGACGAGGCTTACAGCAACCGCGGCCTGGCCAGCGACCTGCCCGGATCCGCGTGAGCGCGTCTCTTCTCCTAGGGCCGTGCCGCGGCTGCGGTCCGTTCACAGTTCCTGACCACGGCACGTATCCGACGATGGGTTAAGGTCCGCCGATGCCGATCTCCGGGCGCGCGAGCGCCGACATCGAGGCCCCGATCGACGTCGTCTGGCCGGTCCTGCAGGACGTCGAGCAGTGGGCCGACTGGCAGAGCACGCTCGGGAATGTGGACGCGCTCGCGCGCGACGCGGACGAGCGCGTATCGCGCTGCGAGGTGCAGATCGATGCCAAGGTCCAGAAGATCAGGCTCGAGCTCGCGGTCTCCTACGACGCCCCCAGCCGCGTGTCGTGGAGGCGCGAAGGCGGGGACCTCAAGGACATGGACGGCTCTTGGCAGCTCGAGGATCTCGGCGGCGGGCGCACGCGCGCGACCTACGCGCTCGAGGTCGATCCCGGCGGCATCCTCAACGTGTTGATCAACTCAAGCGTCGAGGAGAAGCTGCGCGGCACGCTCGTCGACGCGCGCCCGGCCGAGCTCAAGGCACGCGTCGAACGCGGCTGACGACGCACGCTCTCCGCCGCCTGCAGCAGCTCCCTGAGCACGCGTCAACCCGATAGCTTTATGTCCAGCGCCCGGCGATCACGATGCGATCATCGCACTGTGCATGGCGTGATCGACCACATCGAGTTGAGGGCCGAGCGCCCCGATGGGGACGCCACGCAAGTCCTCTTTCGGGAGTACCGCGCGCTGATCCAGGATCGTCTCGGCCTGCAGTTGCAGCCGACCGAGCCCATCCCAGGCCGCGGCACGGCCTTCGGCGGCGACAGCGGAGCATGGCTCGTCGTCTATGACTCAGGGCGCCCGATCGGCTGCGGTGGGCTGCGCACGCTCGAGCCCGGCGTCGCGGAGATCCAGCGCATGTTCGTCAGCCAGCGCTGCCGGCGTAACGGGCACGGCCGGCGGCTCCTGCGCGAGCTGGAGCGGATCGCCGTCGAGCGCGGGCACGACCGCGTGCGGGCGCTGACGACCGAGGTGCTCAGCGAGGCGCGCAAGCTCTACGCGGCGGAGGGCTACCGCGTCGTGCAGCGGATCGCGCGCAAGCGCGCGCCGGTCGAGATCTGGCTCGAGAAGGACGTGCCCGATCCGCGTGCGAGGACTACTCGTAGACGATCAGATCCGGCGGCGGCGACAGACGCAGCACGTCGCGCGGGCGCATCAGGTTCGAGTCCTCCTCGTAAAACAGCTTGAAGCCGTCGTGGAAGCGCTTGACCTCACGCGTGAACTCGGCGTACTTCCGGCGCTTGTTGGGACGGTCGCCGAAACCGTCGACGTTCATCGTCAGCGCCAGGCCGGAACGGTCCAGGACGCGCTCCTTGCCCTCGATCATGGCGCTCGTGAACTGATGCACGACGAACAGCTTCTCCGGCAGCTTGCGCTGCGCAACGAAGCCGGCGACGTAGGCCGTCACCTCGTTGATCTCCTCGGCCGTCACCGAGCCGATCGTCTGGCCGGGTACCTCGTTCGCACCGACGTGCCACTCGGGATCGAGCGCGAGGCCGACGTCGGGCTGGCGCAGCCACCGCTCCAGGCGCCGCGCCTCGCTGAGAAAGTCGCCCCGCCCGGGCTGGACGTCGAGCAGCAGCAACGCCTTCGCGCGGCGGGCCGCGCGCAGGTAGCGGTCGATCGTTGCGGGCGACTGGTGCAGACGGTGCAGCCCGTCGTCGCCGGGGGCCTCGGCGGCAATCGTCGAGATGAGCTCGAATGCCGGCAGTACCGGGCGCCCTTTCGTGGCGTAGCGCCGCGCGACACGCGCCAGCCGGGCGGCGGCGCGGCCGGGCGAGCCGATGCCCAGGACGCCGAGGCGATCGCTCTGCGGCGCCCCGTAGAAGCCGACGACGCGGTAGCGGGGGAAGATCGCCGTGCCGCCGCGCGGCAACTGCGGCGCGGTGGCGCCGCTCGCCCCCGCGCCGGTGGCGCCTGCGCCCGCGGTCTGCGCCGGCTCGCCGCCGCACGAGCGCGCGACGAGCACGATCGCCAGAAGCGCGGCGACGAGCCCGGCAAACGCGGTGAGGCGGCGGCGGCGGTAGACCTCTGAGGACTCGATGACGGCGCTCAGTCTGCCCGGTCCGCGGAGAAATGCGCGCGAGCCTTCATTCGTGCGCAACTCCTGCCGATGAATCGAGGGTGCAACATCGCTACGAGCGCATCTCGATCGAGACGCCACGCCATCGCATCACCGGCACGGCCACACTGGCCGCGGAGGGATACCGCAGCCGCCTGTCCGACGTGCTCAACGCCCCCGAGCGCGAGTTCATCGCGCTGGTCAACGCGGTCGTCGAGCCGCTGGACGGAGGCCGCGACGCCGCTTATGAGTTCATCGCGGTCCACCGTCAGCACGTCGTCTTCGCCGTATCGCTCGGTCCGGTGGAGCAGCCCGCCAACTCGAGCCTGCTGGTGTAGCTCAACGCGATCGGGCGTGCGCCGCCAGCGCGGGCCCCAGCCAGCCCCGACGCTCGAGCTCGTCCACGAAGCGCGTGTACGTCGCGCGCAGCTGATCGGCGTGCTGCGGTCGCGGCTGCACGACGTGGCGCACCCCAACCATCGCGGCCGCCATGTCGGCCACGGACCGCCCGGCCGTCGACGCGGCCGCAAGCACGGCCATGCCGAACGCCGACTCGGCCTGCTCCACGACCGCCACCGTGCGACCGAGCACGTCCGCTCGCAGCTGGCACCACACGCGACTGCGCGTCGCCCCGCCGGTGAAGCTCAGCTCGCCGTCGGTCCGTGCGCCGAGCAGATCGACGTAGTCGAAGCACAGGCGCTCGACGAACGCCAGCCCCTGCAGCAGCGCGGCGAAGTGCTCGTCCTCGCCCGCCGACTCGCCGAGCAGGAAAGCGTCGGCCTGCGGCGCGGAGAACGGGAAGCGCTCGCCGCGCGACGAGAGCGGGTAGGCGAGCACGCCGGTGGGCAGGTGCGCGTGCGCACGGCGGCCCAGGCCGTCGAGGTCGCGCCCGCCGAAGGCGTCTGACAGCACGCCCGCGCCCGAGCTCGACGCGCCGCCCGGCAGCCAGCCGCCGTCCGGTGCGCGGTGGCAGTACAGGACGCCGCCCGGGTCGCTGACGAGCTCGCGCGAGACGCCCTTGAGCACGAGCGTCGTGCCGAGCACCGAGTTCCACTGCCCGGGAAGCAGCGCACCGGCGGCGAGCTGGCCGGCGCAGCCGTCGGTCATGCCGGCGATGACCGGCGTGCCCGCTGCCAGACCGGTCGTCAGCGACGCCTCGGCGCAGACCGCGCCGAGTGGCGTGCCGGACCGCACGACGTCGGGCAGCACGCCGTCCGGCACGCCGAGCTGCTCGAGCAGCGCCTGCGGCCAGGCCTCGGCGACGACGTCGTAGCCGCTCTTGAGCGCATGGCTGCAATCGGCCGGCACGTCGTGGCCGGTGAGCCGCCGTGCCACGTAGTCGGCCTGATGGGCAAGCCGCGCGCCGGCGGCGACGTGGTCGGGTCGTGCCTTCAGCGCCCACACGAGCTTTGGCAGTCCCCACGTGTCGCCCACCCGAATCGGTGCGCCGATGGCGTTGATCGTCCGTGCCTCGTCGGCAGCGCGCGCATCGTCGTACATGTAGCCCACGGTCAGCGCCGCGCCCTGGCGATCGACCAGCACGATCGTCCCCGACGTCGCGCACACCGCGACGCCCTGGACGCGCTCGGGCGCGAGGTCGCGCAGCGCCGCGCGGCACGCGCCGGTGACGGCCTGCCACCAGCGCTCGGGATCCTGCTCGTGACGCGCACCGTCGCGGCGGCTCTCGAGCGGCTCCGAGCCGCTTGCCGCCACGCGCCCACCCTCACCGACGAGCAGCGCGCGGACGCTCTGGGTCCCCACATCGAGGCCGATCCAAAGGGGCCCGTCGTCGCTGGCCGCGCGCGCCATGGCCGCCACCGTAGATGAGCGACGCCGAGTTTCGGCGAACTCGCCTCAGCTACCCGAGACGAACCTCGCCCGGGTCTGGCGGCGGGCGCAATGTCGGAGACGTTGTCTAGGGTGCGGGCGGTGAACGTCATCGACGATCTGGTCGCCAACAACTGGTCGTTCGCGGCGTCGCTGCCCGTTCGGCATCTGGATGTCCGCCCCGTGCGGCGACTGGCCATCGTGACGTGCATGGACTCGCGCCTGGACGTCTTTGCCGCGCTTGGCCTGCGCAACGGCGAGGCGCACGTCCTGCGCAACGCGGGCGGGGTGATCACTGATGACGTCATCCGTTCGCTGGCCATATCCCAGCGGCGACTGGGCACCCGCGAAGTGATGCTCATCCATCACACCGACTGCGGCATGCAGACCCTCACCGACGATGGCTTTCGCGACGAGCTGCAGGAGGCAACCGGCGTCGCGCCCGCTTTCGCGATCGAGTCGTTCACCGACCTCGAGGCCGACGTACGCCAATCCATCCTGCGCGTCCGCAGATCCCCGTTCCTGCTGCACCGCGACCTCGTCCGCGGCTACGCCTACGACGTAGACACCCACCGGCTCCGCGAGATCCACGTCGACGACGAACACTAGACCGGCATCAACCGACCATCGCAAAGTGTCGCGACAGGCCACCTGGGCGCCAATCGCTAAGCCCCTCTAGAGCTCATGCCCGTGGCGAGCTCTGTCACCCTGAGGCCATGTCGAAGCTCGGCGACGCCCTGCGGGCGCCCTTCTTGAAGCGGTTCGGCGGCGCCGGAGCACGCGACCGTGCGCGCCTGCGCGCGTGGCTGGAGCAGGTGGGCGAGTTCACGCCGACCTACGCGCGCCTCCTCGAGGCCTTCACAGCCGCCAACGTCGACGGCGCCCGCGCCGAGGTCGACCAGCTGATCGCGGCCGTCAGCGCAGCGCAGGGACGGATGCCCGCCTTCGACAGCGCCGACCTGCAGACCGTCACGCAGGACTACTGCTCGGCGCTGCTGGCGCTCGCCCGCTCGGCCGACGGCGTCTTGCGCCTCGACGAGGACGCCGGGCGCGAAGGCACCCTCGTCGACCGCTCGGATGCCGACGAGGCGCTGGCGGAGTTTCGCCGGCGCGGAATCGAGGCGCGTGCTGCCAGCCAGGAGCTGTTGAGGCGCCTGACCGCCGACCTCAGCGCCGGCCAGCGCGAGCAGGTCGACGAGCTCGTGCGCAAGCAAGAGCAATAGCTTCGGCCGCCGAGTCGTGGCGAGCCGGCATGGATGCTGTGTACGCCGAGCTACCCGGACGCGCCGCGGTCCGCGTGGAGGGGGTCGGCACCGCCGACCCCCTAACTGTGGTGCGAAAGACGCCACCGGCGCTAGCCTGTCGGTATGTGTCGAAACATCCGAACGCTCTACAACTTCGATCCGCCGGCGACCGAGGACGAGGTGCGCACCGCGGCGCTGCAGTACGTGCGCAAGATCAGCGGCTACTCGAAGCCTTCGGAGGCCAACGCCGAGGCCTTCGAGCGTGCCGTCGACGCGGTCACGCAGGTGTCGCAGCGGCTGCTCGACGAGCTCGTGACGTCGGTCCCGCAGAAGGACCGCGAGGCCGAGGCGGCGAAGGCGCGGGAGCGCAGCGCAGCGCGCTACGCGGCCTGAGCGGCGGCGGGCGCGACCGGGCCGGGGCGCGTCAGGCGCCGAGCGCTTCGCGCAGCCACTCGCGGTAGCGCTCGTAGGCGCCCGTGCCGTCCTCGTCGAAGACCGGGATGCGAATCACCGGCGGCAGGCCCATCGCGGGAGCCGCGAGGTCGCGCAGCGTGTCGTGGTAGGCGCGCTCCTGCGGCAGGCCGCCGATACCCCAGCCGCGCGTCGCGACGTCGCGCCGGTAGCGGTCGAACTCCTCGGCGTGGTCGCGGCAGGCCGCCTTGTACTCGTCCATGTGGAAGCCGAGCGGCGCCCAGCTCGGGTACATCTCCAGCGATGTGAGGCGAGACGAGGTGAAGTGCGGCCCCTCGTCGATCTCGATCAACGTGCCTGACGGCCGGTGCAGGAAGTCGCCGACGAGCGGCAGGTTGACGCGGCAGGTCGGGAGGACCTCGGCGTTACCGCCGAGACGGTTCCAGACCTCATCGCAGACCTCGGCGACCGCGGCGATGCGCTCCAGGACCTCGCCGTCGCCCTTCTCGTGGGCGACGGCCTCGAGGCCGATGTGCCCCTGCTGGTTGAGCCAGGGGACCAGCTGGTCCTCGAGCTCGATCCCGTCCGCCGCAGCCGCCTCACCGAACCCGTTCGCAACATCTCCGACCGCCATCCACGTCCCCTCGTTCGTTTCGACTCATCCCGCAGAGCTTGGCTCGCGGGACGCGCGTGAGACGTTAGTGCAAGGCGCCCTCCGGGCGGTGCTCTTCCGGCGTGCAAACGCTCACCGCCGCGGGAGGGCCAGGCTCGACGCGTTCGTGGCGCCTGCGCGAGTCAGGCGTCGCCGTCGGCGGCGAGCTCGGCGGCCGCCTGCAGGTCGGTGATGGTGCGATCGGCGACGGCGCCCAGCAGCGCGGTGGCCTGACGCACGACTTGGCGGCCGGCGGCGTCGGCCACGGGGCCGATCGTGCCGGCGAACATGTCGAGCAGCACCTCGCCGGCGTCCTCGCCGACAAAGGCATCCTCGGGCAGCTCATCGAGCAGATCGCCGAAGACATGCCCGAGCATGAGGCCCGTGCGCAGGATGGCCTCGACGAGGTCGCGGACGTCTGGACTGGGAACGGGCTGCATGTCCCTACTAGGGCGTGCGCCGCAGACTTCTCCCCCCGCCCTCACGCGGCCTGCTGCGCGTCCTCGGCGACTGCTCGCGTGGCGCGCTCCATGGGCCCACCCGTGGCTAGCTCCAGGACCGCATCAGCCTGTCGACCCGGCGCAGCAGGAACGGGCCGAGCGACGTGACGAAGACGTCGGTGAGATGGGTCTGGTTCTTGTAGACGAGCACGCCGCCGACGACGGGATAGCACTGGCGGGCGCCGCACATGAAGCGCGTCAGATCGATGACCTGGACTCGCGGTGAGCGCAGTCGCCGGGCCGCCGCAGCCGCGGGATCGGCGTCCAGAGCCTCGCGCCGCTGCACCGCGCAGACCTGACCTGCGCGCTTGCGCGCATCCAGCGCCCGCTGCACGCAACCGAGTGTGTCCTCATCGATCTTCGGGTTGTCGCGGATCACGACGATGTGCTTGACCGATGCCGGCAAGGCCCTCCACCCCTTGATGAAGCCGGCGACCTGGGCGCCGAACTTGTCCTGGCCGCGCGGTCCCTCGACCCCTCTCCCGCCGGAGGCCGCCGAGACGAACACTGTGCTCACCTCGGGATGCTTGTGAAACCATCGCAGCAGCTCCTGCTTCCAGCGCAGGCACTTCGTACGCGCCGGCTCGAGCTGTATGTCGATCGCCGCCGTGTAGTGGCAACCGGTGCGCGTGATCGACAGCCCCCGCCACCGGCGCGCCTGGGCGACGACCTCGAGGCCTGCCCGCCAATGCTGGGCGTGGCTGTCGCCGATGAGCGCCACGGTTGGGGTGGTTTTCTTGGGGGGGACGCCGAAACCGCAGATCCTCAGTGGGCGCCGTTGGAGGCGGGTGCAGCGGGAGTTGTGCCGGTCGCGCGCCGCGACCGGGGTGGGAACGACCGCAAACCTCAGCTTGGGGTTCTTGCACGGGCGAAGCGGATCGCGCGCGACGGCGCCGAAGCAGCGCGGTTCATCGGCCAGGACTCGCGCGGAGACACGCTCGCCCGCTTGAATCTGGTCTTGCAGATAGGTGTTGGCGCCGGCGGTGACGACCGCCACGACCGCGCTGGCGGCGAGGACCGACGCGAATGTCCAGCCCGCCGGGCGCCCGCTGAGGATCGGACCGATCCGGATCGGATCCTCGACGACGATCTTCGTGATCCACGCCGCGAGGAAAGTGAGTGCGAGGAGGGCGATCGAGATCGGCACGTCGCGCGGGCGGCCGGTCACGAACGGGGCCAGCACGAGCAGAGGCCAGTGCCAGAGGTAGACCGAGTAGGAGATATCGCCGACGAACTGGACCGGCGAGAGCTTCAGGATCGGCGTCGGCGCCCAGGCAAGCGCGGGCGCCCCCGCCCGGATCACGGCGAGCGCACCGAGCACCGGCAGCAGCGCCTGGTAGCCCGGAAACGGCGTGCGGTCGGAATATGCCACCGCCGTCACGACGATCGCAGCGATGCCCGCCCACGACAGGGCGGAGCTGACGGCGGCCCGCGGACGGCCCAGGCTCGGGAGCAGCGCGAGCAGCCCGCCGGCACCGAACTCCCACGCCCGCGTGGGAGTCACGAAGTACGCGGCGGCCGGGTTCGTCTCGGTGGCGTAGATCGAGTACGCGAGGCTGAGCGCGGTGACGGTCGACAGCGCGACTGCGATCCACCTCAGCCGGACCGCGGTCTGACGGCCGCGCGCGAGCAGCGCCGCGAGCAGGATCAACACCGGCCACACGAGGTAGAACTGCTCCTCGGCCGACAACGACCAGAAGTGCTGGACGAGCGTCGGGTCGTTCTGCGCCGCGAGGTAGTCGACCGCGGACGCGGCGAGCTGCCAGTTCTGGACGTACGCCGTGCTGGCCCGTATCTCGGTTAGGGACTGCTGCCAGAAGGTCTGGGGAATGAAGGCGATCGTGGCGACCGCGCAGAGCAGCAGGACGAAGAAGGCGGCCGGAAGGATGCGCCGCGCCCGGCGCGCCCAGAACGCCGGCAGCGAGATCCTTCCGCTGTGCTCGACCTCGCGCAGGAGATGCAACGTGATCAAAAAGCCCGAGATCACGAAGAAGACGTCGACGCCGATGAAGCCGCCCGGCAGCGCCGCGGGCCAGAAGTGATAGATCACGACCAGCAGGACCGCGATCGCGCGGAGGGCCTGGATCTCCGGACGCAGCTTGGTGACGGGCCTGGATCGGGTGTGCTCAGCTGGTGCTACGGGCACTGGCCTGCAGCCTAGACGTCCACTTTCGACGCAGCGTCGTCAGAAACGAAGCGAACCGCCGCCCGCTTTCGCCAGGCCAGGGTTCGCATGAGGACAAGATTTACGGCCCTGGGGACGTCTTTCGAGCCCTTCGGTGGCCGACGCGATGACTCGGCTCGCGCTCGAGCTCAGGGCAGTCGTCAGTGCTTCGGTGTGCGCGGGACGCAGGCGATCGAGCGTGGCGAGCTTGGTCTCGGTCAGCATCTCGGTCGCGGCGACCACCGTCGCGTCGACGAGACCGAGCGAGAGTTTGCGATACGGACGTGTCTTCAAGGACCGGGGCCGGACTACGATGTCGACGGTGGACATGGGTAGCGGAGAGGGAGGGATTCGAACCCTCGGTGGACCGTAAAGCCCACACACGATTTCCAGTCGTGCCCGTTCAGCCGCTCCGGCACCTCTCCTGGGCCGGATCAGGCTAGCGCGAGGCGACACCTCAGATCTGCCAGGCGCCGCTGCGCAGGACGGGCACGCGCTCGCCCTCGGCGGTCAGACCCGTGACGCCGACGTCGGACGCGCCGATCATGAAGTCGACGTGGATCTGCGAGCGGTTGATGCGCGGGTGGTCCTGCTCGCCGGCGGTGAACTCGTAGGCCGAGCCCAGCGCGATGTGCGAGGCGGCGTTCTCGTCGATCAGCGTGTCGTAGAAGACGGTGTCGAGTGGGCCGATGCGCCCTTCGGCGTCAACGAGCGCGACCTCGCCCAGCCGGCAGGCGCCCTCGTCACGCAGGCTGTACTGGCGCAGGACCTCGGCGCCCTCGTCGGCGTCGATCGACACCGCCAAGCCCTGCTCGAAGCGCACGTGCAGCCCGCGCACGATCGTGCCACCGACCACGAGCGGCTTCGTCGCGCGCACGACGCCGTCGACGCGGGCAGGGTCGGGCGTCGTGAAGATCTCCTCGGACGGCAGGTTGGGCATGTGCTGGATGCCGTCGATCGTGTGAAAGCGGGCCGCCAGCCAGCGCGAGGTCGGCAGCAGCCCGACGCGCAGGTCGGTTCCGGGACCCTCGAAGTGCAGCGCGTCCAAGCGACGCTCCGTCAGCCGCTCGCTGACGCCGACGAGCACGTCCTGGCGCGACCGCCAGGCCGCGACGGGATCGTCCTCCTGCACGCGGCACACGTGCAGGACCTGCTCCCACAGGCGCACCAGCGCGACGTCGGGCGCAAGCTCGGGGTAGACGAGCCCGGCCCACGGCAGCGTCGGGCAC
>Ga0136625_1000721_pt1 | contig 10903 bp, 14 predicted proteins | sample AntDrymUQ4832306_2_FD_104672 | JGI IMG/M metagenome (GOLD analysis project Ga0136625, IMG submission 104672) | Polar desert sand microbial communities from Dry Valleys, Antarctica - metaG UQ483 (23.06) | ecosystem: Environmental > Terrestrial > Soil > Desert | place: Antarctica: Dry Valley...
GACCCCGATGCGGCGACCGGAGCCCCGGCGGTGAGCGAGGAGGAGTTCCTTGCCGCCCTGCAGGTGGACTTGGTGCGCCATGCCGAGCTGCATCCCGAGCGGCGCGACCACGCCCTCTTTCAGACGTCGACGATCGACGCTCTGCTCGCGGGCCACTTCGACGGCGACGTGGCGATCGGGGAGCTGCTCCAGCACGGCGACCTCGGCCTGGGCACCCTCGACGGGTGCGACGGCGAGCTGCTCGTCATCCACGGGCGGGCGTGGCAGGCGCGGCTCGACGGCTCACTCCACCCGGTGGCCGCCGAGGCGGTGACCCCGTTCGCCGTCGTCGTGCCGTTCGCCCCGGACCGCACTGTCGAGCTCGACGGGCCCCTCGACTTCGACGCCCTGACGCGGCGACTCGACGACGGGGAGCCGCCGCAGGCGGAGGGCGCGGCGGTGCGGGTCGAAGGGCGGTTTTCGAGGGTGCGGGTGCGCTCGGTCCCACGCCAGCGCCGGCCCTACCCGCCGTTGGCGGACGTGATCGCCCAGCAGCGGATCACCGAGCTCAGCGACGTCGAGGGCACCGTCGTGGGCTTCCGCTTTCCCGGGCCGCTCGGCGGGGTGGAGATCGCCGGCTGGCACCTGCACTTCGCCACCGGGGACCGCAGGCGCGGAGGGCACCTGCTCGGATGCGAGCTGGAGCACGGCACCGCCGAGCTCGACCACGCGACCCGCCTGCACGTGGAGCTTCCGCCGCCGGTCGACGCGACCGCAGGCTCGGGGTCAGACAACGCGGAGCTGCTCGACCGCCTGGAGCACGACCGCTCTAGCGAGTGACCCCGCCGAGGACCGACTATGGCAGCACCGTGGCAGCACCAGACCGCAGCCAAGCGCAGCAGGCCGACCCCGGCCCGGGCCTCGAAGTGGCCGATTTGCAGGCACGGCGCAAGGGGGCGCAGTGAGGCGCGGCAGCGGCGGCAGGCTAAGCGAGTAGGGGTCGCAAGATCTCTCGCGGGTTCGAATCCCGCCCTCTCCGCCTCTTGCGCGCCGCGCCCGCCGCAGCTCTCGCTCTCGCACTCGTCGCCGGTATCGGGTGCGACCTCGAGGAGAGCATCGGACCGGGCGACAACCGGATGCCCGCGGTGGTCGGAAAGACGGCGACCCAGGCCAACATCACGCTCAACAGCCGCGGCTTCACCCCGAGCTACGGCAAGCAGGCGCCCTTCGATTCCGACGACTGCCGCGTGGTCGTGCAGAAGACCCCGCCTGGGTCGACCGTACGGCCCTACTCGACCCAGCAGATCCGCTGCGTGGTGCGCGTCCCCGCCCTAGTGGGCCGCACGGCCGACGACGCGGAGTCGAGCTTGGAGCGCCAAGGCCTCGACCCGAAGTTCGTAAACGGGCCGAGGGCCACGCGGCGAGGGCGCTGTCGGGTGGTACGCAGCGGTGGCGGTCCGCTTGCCCGTCCCCAGGCCGACATCCGCCTCAGATTGCGCTGCTGAGCGCTCGCACCTTGCCCAATCGGCCCCAGACCCGCCGCTACCCTCTGACCCTCTGCGCCCGTAGCTCAGCTGGATAGAGCGTCGGTCTACGGAACCGAAGGTCACAGGTTCGAATCCTGTCGGGCGCGTCGCTATTCACCTGCATCTAGTCGGTTTCTCGGCCACGACTAGGCAACGGCGGTGCCCGCCTCGGCAGTAGTTCGGCAGTTATCGCGTCGAGTTGTCGCCTCATACGCCTTCTCCGCGAGGTCGATGTCTCCCTTGGGCGCTGGTGCGAACTGGGCGTAGATCTCCGTCGTCGTGATGCTCGAGTGTCCAAGCCACTCCTGAAGTTTGCGCAGCGGCACGCCCTGACTTGCCATTTGCGTGCCGAAAGTGTGGCGCAGGTCGTGGAAGCGCCTCGCGCTGCGCACGTCTGCTCGCGCCATCGCGAGTTTGCACCTGTCCGTCACGTGCGACTCTGAGAGTGCCTTGCCCGAGTGCGGATGGGCGAACACGAGGTCCTCGTCGCCCGTCCACAGGTCGCGAGTGCTCGCGCGAGCAAGCGCCTCTGCGACCACGCGGATCATCGGCACGTAACGATTCGATCTGGCCGACTTGGGGTCGGTGACGCGCCCTCGCGAGAGCGACTCGTGGACTCGGATCAGGCCGCTCGCGAAGTCGACGTTCTTCCAGCGCAGCGCGAGCAACTCGCCCTTGCGTAAACCCGTCCACGCCGCGGTCAAGTAGAGCGTGCGCTCGACTGCGCCGAGGTCGTCGTCGGGCACGGCGCGGAGCAGCGCGTCGACCTCCTCGGGCGAGCAGTAGCGAACCTTCTTGTCTGCTCGCGGCGATGGCGGCTTGTGCGCTTGTGCCACGACGTTCGTGGGCACGAGGCCATCGCGCAGCGCCTCACCGAGAACCGCGTGCATCATGTTGACCACATTGAGCATCGTCCCGCGCTTCTTGCCCGACCCGATCATGTGCGCCATGAACTCCTCGACCTGGCCTCGCGTGATCTCCTCGACGTCCACGTCTCCGAAGAACGGCAGCAGATGCACGTGGAGCATCGAGCGGTAGTCCTCGACCGTCGTCTCTTTGCGACCCATCACGGCGACGAGATAGGTGAAGCGGCGCTCCGCGACTGCTTGGAGGCTTGCCGTCGGGCGGTTCGCCCTGGTGGTGGAGGCGCGGTGCTGTTCTTCGACCTCAACCCGAACCTCACGCAGTCGCGTCTCTGCCATACCTCGCGTCAGCCCATCGCCAGCGCCGGGCTTGCGCTTGCGACCGAGCACGCGCTGGTACTGCGCGCCTTCGATCGTCACCTGTCCGACCCACACGCGGTACCCGCTGCGGGCCTCGTCCCAGATCGACCCCGCTCCATGGGCGCGAGTCTTGACTCCTCTCGGCATGATTGTCCTCCTCGTCAGTTAGCGATCTACTGGCTGCGTCGCTCGCGCTTGTAAGCGCCGCCCTCCTGCTCGCGCAACCAGTCGAGGACCTTCATGCGGTTGAACCGCCGGTACCGCCCTAGCTTGAACGAGGGCAACTCTCCTCGCCTTGCAATCTCGCGAACCCACTCGGGACGTACGCGGAGCAACTCCGCGACCTCCTCCACCGTCATTACCTGCGCTCCGTCCATTGGCGACCGGCCTCTCTTGAGAGATGGTGGCCGCCTGCCGCGCCGGGGTTTGGGGGGCGATCGAGTGCCTGGGAGTGCGTGACACGCACCCGCGCCCTTGTCAGCGGTCAGTCCTGAGCAATCCTTCTGTACTCCATCCACGCCCACTTGAACGCTTCTTGCTCGTGTTCGGGCGAGTTGCGGAAGTAGTTGACGTGCCTCGCTTGGACGTGGGTATTCGGAAAAGACGGATCGGCCGCAGAGTTGCGCGCTAAGTTGCCCACGAGGTCCTCTCGGCGTCGCTGCCGTTGCAGCCAGTCGTAGAACGTCACTGGTCCGCGTCCTCCTCGGTGCCGTCGAGCAAGAGGCCCGACCCTCCGCCTTGGCCCTCGGAACGTCTGACCCCTAAGCCAGCAAGAAAGCCAGGGCGGCGGTAGACCTCGAGCTCTATCCCTCCCACAGCTTTCGCTCGCGCGATGCCGTCTGCTCGCCAGCCGAGGTCGCTCATAGGCAGGTCGAGCCAATCGTCAAAGGTCACTTGTCCCGGCCTCGCGACCTCGCCCACTCTTCATGCTCTTCGTACTCGCCCCAGATGTGATCGAACATGAGGCGGACCTCGTCGTCGACCGGGTGGAACCACGACGCGTAGGCCGTCGCGTAGACGCTCCGGTCGCCCGACTTTGGGAACAGCGGATCGCCCGACGCGTCCCGAGCGAAATCTCCCACTGGGTCCTCTCGCCTGCGCTGCAAGCTGAGCCAGGTGCGAAGGTCATGCTGTCTTCTCCTTTCGGCGTTGCTCGATCGTTGAGATTCCAGCCGGACGAGCGACGAGCGATCCCGTGCGCGAGCGCCCGAAGACCGTTTGCCCATCTGGCAATGGGAAGCTCGGTGCTGTGTCTCCTGTAATGGACCTCGCCGAGTGGTAGATCCCGTCTTCCGCCTGTAGTTCCTGTAGCTCCTGGCGGACTGGCACACGGAGGCGTGCCCAACGCTGCTCAGCTTCCTCCCATGCCGCTTGGGCGGCGAGATACGGTGCCTCAGCTGCCGCCAAGGCGTCCTGCGCCTTGGCTGTGTAGATGTCCGCGTCCTGGGCGAGCACGATCAGCTCGCTCACACGCAACTCGGCCACTTCTGCCTCGGCCTCTCTCCATGCCGTGGCGGCACCTTCCCTCGCCGCGATCGCCCGCTCGATCGCCACGGTGATCTCATCCTGCTCTGACTGGGCATCCGCCAATCGGTCCGCCACTGGCTGACCACGCGCGGAAACCTTGAGCAGGTCAGCGTGCTCCCTGGCGAGTACGGCTCGCCTCATCTTGAGCCGCTCCACCTCGACGCTCAGCTCGCCGTCTCGCTTGCGGGCCTGGTCCCGTTCGTCGAGCAGGCGTTGCTCTTCTGCTAGTGCCTCTTCGGTGGTCATCGTTGCTCCTCCTTGAGAAACTTGGAGACCTCGCTCCAGTTCTCGTTGACCTCGGCCTGGGACATGGCCTTCAGCTTCTCCCGGGTCAGGCCGTCCTCTTCCTGCTGGTTCGCCTCGCCTGGCAGTTCCTGCCCGCAGGCGTGGCACGTCGGTGCGTTCGTCATTGAGTCCTCCTCTTGGTTGGTGGGAGCGCCTTGTGCGCCCCCGGTGTTCCGTCCGCCCGTCTGGGCGTCCGGCGTCTTGTGGAGACGTTCGTGTCGCCCTGTCGCGCTGGGCGTGCTTGGCCCAGCAGCAGTTCTTGGCAGTAGTTGCTCCTGCTGCAGCCGTGCGACCTACAACGTGCAGCTGCAGGCGCCCTACAGGCGCGCCTGCAGGCTGCACGTCTGTTGCAGAGGCGACCTGCAGCCTGCACCTGGGGGGTGCAGCTGCAGGTGGCTGCACCCCATTCATTCCGTCCACTCCCAATAGGTCGCCTTGCCCTTGCCAGAGGCGGTTTTCGTGGCCTTGCCCTCATCCGCGAGAACGTGCAGCTCCTCGTCGATTGTTTGCCTTGCGCGGTCCTCGCCCAGGTGGGTCTTCACGCCCGCGCCCACCTGGGTGGTCGTCAAGGCCTCGGCTGCACGTTCGAGAACAGCGATGACCGCCTCGCGAGTGACGTTCTTCGCCCCCCCGATCGTCACCTTGAACCCGGTCGAGCGCATCCGGTGCGGATGGTCGCCCTCGTACTCAACTTCGAGATTGCCACCCACGTCGTCGCGGACGAGATCTCGTCCGTCTAGAAAGACCTCGAGTCTGCCCCGCTCCTCCTTGCGCATCACCACGATGAGGTCCACCTCGCCCGCCATCCGCGAAGAACCGCGGATCGCGTCCATCGAAGGACTGCCGCCGCCCTTGTTGGCGTGGTGGACGACCACCACCGCCGCGCCCGTTTCACTCGCGATGCGGTGGACGGCATCCCACGCAGGCCCCGTGTCGGCGGCATCGTTCTCCTTGATCCCCGGCGTGACTCGCTGCCACGGGTCGATCACGATGAGGCGCGCACCAACCTGCTGGGCGTTTTCGATCACCCACTCGACGTGGGCCTTACTGAGCAGCGAGAACCCGCCCCGGTGGGTGTAGTGCAGCGGCGCATCCGGCGCGTCTTCGAACACCATGGCCAGGCGCTGCGCCCACCGCTGCCGCGACCCTTCCTCTTGGACGAACAAGACGGGTTGCGGATCGCGTACGTGCCAGGCCTCCTCTCCGAGCACCGCCTCGCCCACAGAGACGCTTCTCAGCAGATGGAGAGCGAGCCAGGTCTTCAGCGACTTCGGCGGTCCCGCGATCACCGCCTTCTCACTCGCGGCGAGCAGGTCGGGCACGACCCAGTCGACCTCTTCTTCAGCGGCGCGGAACGCCTCTCCCAGCGTCAGCAGTTGAAGGCGAGAGGCCGCTTCACCTTCTTCTCGACCGAAGCGGACCTTCCACGGCACCTTGCCGGGTGGGTACTTCGCCATCGAGCGCGCGACCTGAGCAATGTGCTCATCGCGGTCAGGCGCTGTGCCGAAGCGCGGCGAGACAATGTGCAGCGCCTCCTCGATCTCCGCAGTACTCATCGCGAGGTTGTGGCGCAGCGTGCCGGCGATCGAGACGAAGCGATCGTGCCGCTCGCCCTCAGCGACCGTCCAGTCTGCATCGCCTTCGGTCGACGACCGCTCTGACTCCATCCACGCCCCGGGCATGTGTGCGAGGTCGCGATCGCCTGGTGCCATGTTGTCGACCCAGCGGTACTTCTCGCCGGTGTCCGGGTGCACCGACGGCGGCGCGACGATGTATCCGGCGTGCTTTACGTCGACGTTCTTGCCAAGGCGTCCGGGTACGCGCCGATCGCCGTTCAGTGCAAACAGCAGATGCCTCCCACCTCCGCCCGACACGCTCTCGACGGTGGGCGGCAGCGCGCCATGCTCACCGACGAGGCTCGCGAGCGTCTCGTCGCCTACTTTGCCCTCGCCCACGTCCACGTCCAGCACGACGAGGCCCGACTGCTCGCACGCCACGCCGATGTTGGCTCTTGGGTCTCTGCCCCACCACGCCTTGATCTGCTCGTAGTCGGTCGTAGCGAGGTTGTGACCGCCCCTCTTGCCCAGCATCGGATGCGGTGCCTTGCCTTTGACGGGGAAGACGTGCCAACCGCGGCCCGCGTAGGAGAGGGCCGCGTCGACGAGGTCGGCCGTACCGCTATGGGGGCGGGCCTTACGATCCACGAGACGCCCGGGTTACCGCTCGGGTCTGTTCAAGCATCTGCGCGTCTGACGAGGTCGCTTCGGCGGCCTCGTCGTCGGTCACGACTGGGATGAGAAGGTCCTCCATGCGGCAGTCGAGGACCGCGACGATGCACAAGAAGGTGCTCAGGCGAGGTTCGACCACGCCCGCTTCCCACTGCTGGACTGCGCCCTTAGACGTTTGCAGGGCGACCGAGAGGTCTTGCTGTGTGAACTGTGCTCTGCGCCTCTGGGCGCGAAGTTCGTTAGCCGAGAAGAAGCGCTGGACAGCCACGACAACCCAAAGCGACCGGATCCGCATCGCGATGGGGGTGGAGGCTTGGGGTCTTCGTCGCCAGGCCTGTCTGAGCGTCTGCGCTGCTCATAACCAACATGACAGCACACCCGTCGTCGACCATCAGATTATCCTGGGGTCACTTACCGGACGAACCCGACGAACTACTGCTCCGCACTACTGGGATGCCGACGTTCCGGCCTTGCCAGAGGCGGCTGCAACGGGTCGGTAACCCGCTCGGGCGTCTCCTAGGCGCTCAGCGCGAGTGCGGCCCGACCTGGTCTGAGCCTCCTGCCATCGAAGCGACGCCCCTTAGCGCCCACGAGCGCGCGGCTGACGCGGCAGCCCGGGCGACTGCTACCCGTCGTCCTGCGCGTCGTCCTCAACCAGCGTGAGATGCCGCCTGATCGTCGGCCCGAGTTGTTCGCGCTGTTCGTCGGTGAGCTCGAGCGAGTCGACGACCCTCTCAAGAAGGTCAGCGACCATCGTGGTCTGCTGCTCCTTGACCAATATGCCCCGCTCCGCGACCCCCGCGTCCATCGCCATCTTGGAGTAGCGCGCTACGTCGTTCATCACGTCTCGCTGCAACTTGAGCCAATGGTGGGGGACCATCGTGATCGCGCCGTCGCTTGGCGAGTAGGCCCGCACGAAAAGATCGTCGTCCGAGAGGTTCGACACCTGCGCCGAGGCGTAGGCGAGCTGGCCTGCCGCGAGCCGCAGCACCGCGCGGAGCGCCTGTTGCGCCGAGACGTTGGCGGGCCTCGCCATGCCGTGCATCTCTTCACGAGCAGCGGCGATTGCGCCTCCTCGCAGCATTCCGCCGTGGTGGCGGCACCTGCCCCACCCGACGTGGGTCGTGCCCCATCCGGCGCGCTGCGAACAGATCGACCCATCGTGCTTCTGGGCACCGCAGATGTTCACCGTGGCGTCGTCGCGCCGCTTCTGGGCCTCCATCTCTGCCTTGCGGTTGAGCGCCTTCGCACGCTTCGTGTTCGCCACGCGCCACACGCTACGGCGAGAGGGAGCGGGCAGTGGCGCATCGCCACCACTCCCGCTCCCTTGCCCTCACCGTTGGCGCGAACCGCGACCTACTGCGGTAATTTCTCCTCGCGCTTCCCGTTAGGCAGCAGCACGCTGCTGGTCCGAACACATGGCTAGCATACGGTCGGTTCGCTGCTCAAAGAGGAGCAACGAGATGTCCTGAACAGGCCGACTCCCAAGTCTCGGTCAGAGCCTGGCAATGATCCATGATCACAGTCCAACCATCCGTCGGCGAACGTTCTTAGATGAACAAGGCTTCCAGCTGGCTGATTGGGGCTATCACATTCGGGTTCACCCTACTGGTCCCCTGTGGAGCAGCTGCGAATCCTGTCGTGCGGGGGGATTACCCAGATCCGGGTATCGCGAGGGTTGGCAAGCAGTTCTGGCTGGCAACCTCAGAGAGGTATCGCGGCTCTAAAGGAGTATTTCCTCTTTTCCGCTCTTCGAATCTCTATAACTGGAAGCGAGCAGGTTCAGCGTTCCGAAAGCCGCCCCGGGGAACGAACGGCAGTTTCTGGGCGCCTGAGTATTTCCGCTACGGGAAGCGGACATACATGTATTACACCGCCCGCTACCGGGACAAGCTGTGCATAGCCAGCAGCGAAGTCACAAGACCATATGGCTATCGCGACCGGGGCGTGCTTCTCTGCCATAACAGAGGGGCTATCGATCCCTTTGTGATCCGGAGTAGCGGCGGCAAGGTATGGCTTGTCTGGAAGAGTCAAAGGAACTCTAAGATGGACCCTTCCAGGATTTGGATGCAGAGAGTGTCTATAAATCGCAACTCCGTCCTCGGGCGACGGATCAAGGTCATGACGGCATCTCCCCAAGGCTGGGAATCGGGGGTCATAGAGGCGCCGTCGCTATTTCGCCGCGGCGGTTACTGGTATATGGTCTATTCGGGGTCCGATTGCTGCGGGGTAAATTGCTCGTATGGAGTAGGCGCGGCGAGATCTCGCCACCTCACGCGAGGGTGGGAGCGATACCCGGGCAACCCCATTCTGAGAGGTGACGGGGCCTGGAAGTGCCCCGGGCACGGGAGCCGCATGGCGGTAGGCGGGGAGGACTACTACGTGTATCACGCCTACAACTCCACTTTCAGGAAGAGGTCCCTGCTTCTGGACAGGATTCGTTGGGTGAACGGGTGGCCTACCATTGGAAATGGGTTCCCAGCAAGATCCGCCCCTCGCCCGCTCGTCGGTTGACTGGATTTCTGCATGAGAGCAAGCTGTACGGCCGCGTCCGCAGCGGGCGGCGCACCGTCCCCTCGGCGGGCGCGTTCTACTCGCTCGTGATCCACGTCCTCGCCCCCCGGCAAGTGGGGCAGCTTCCCGCCGGCATCTACCTGGTGGGCGCCGAGGCCGGCATCCCCGTGAGGGCGATCGGCGGCGTGGACGAGGCGTCTGCCACCCGGCTGCTCGGCCTGCCGGGATCGGCCGTCCCACTGCTCGGGATCACGCTCGGCACGTGAGCACTCGCTGCCTTCGCACGCTTCGTGTTCGCCACGCGCCACACGCTACGGCGAGAGGGAGCGGGCTTCGTCGCGGGGGTCCGGTAGAGGTCCCACTCGGGTCCGGCGGCGAGCAGTTACTTCGAATGAGCCTGTCAGTCGGACTGCCAGTCGTTACGCGACGGCCTGAGCGTGTCTCAGCGGGCCTATGCGCGTGTGTGCGCATGCGCGCATGGCCCGATCGTGGGCCCTACGGAACCGAAGGTCACAGGTTCGAATCCTGTCGGGCGCGCTCTCCGGACGGCCTATTCGAGCGAGTTCTTGGCTAGCTAGAGCGCAAACCGACTTGCGCGGCTTCCTGCCGAGCTCCGCTGGAGATCGCCATAGACCGCTCATCGGAGGCTTCGCCCTCCCCATCTCATCCCCACAGAGCGGCCCCCTACCTGGTGCCGTCAGCAGGTTGCCGCCGCTGACCCTTACTGGCTCATTGGTCCGGCCCGTAATGGGTGATGAGTACGGAACAAACGTCGTGGGATCGAAGCGAGGTGGGCCTCTGCCAGTGCGGGTGCGGCCGCTCGACCTCGATCGCGAAGAAGACGATCCGACGGTTGGGCCACGTCCGGGGCCAACCGGTGCGGTACCGCCGAGGACACCACGGTAGGAAGCCCGACGTGACGTTTCAGGGCGGCTGTTGGATGTGGGCAAAGTCCAAGGTCAAGGGCTACGGCCAGGTCAAGGTCAACGGAGGGAAGCGGCTCGCGCACCGTCTCTTCTACGAGCGCGCTCGCGGACCGATTCCGCCAGGTCACCACCTCCATCACCTGTGCGGCAACACGGCGTGCGTCCGACCAGAGCATCTAGAGCCGCTGACGCCAAAGGAACATCGCCGACGCTCGGCGAAGCTCTCCGTCGCAGCGGCGCGGGACATTCGCAAGCGGGTCGCCTTCGGCGAACAAGGCGCGAGTCTTGCGCGAGAGTACGGCGTGAGTTCATCCGCCGTCTGGAACCTCATCCATGGAAGGTCGTGGGTCGACGCCTAAGAGCTATTCCGGCGACCGGCGGAGCGTGATGCAAGTCGGCTAGCGCCCCTAGGCAGTTGCGCGGCTGATCTGGGGAAAGGTTCTCCCCTCTTCCTGAGACCAAGGAATTCCTTTGGGCTCGGACGGTCTGTCGACCGTGCGTCGGTCGGCTCGGCCAGCCCTGTGAGCGTGCGCGATTCTCCCGTGCCCCGAAAGCCTTACCGTCTCAAGATGGGTCACGTCCCATAGCGTGGTGTAGGAGCGCAGCGGACGGAACGTAGTTCCGGCCACCGCGGCGCTCACCATCGTCGGACTTCCGAAGGTTCGACGATCAAGGAGGCACCACTGTGGCCGGTA
>Ga0136625_1000722_pt1 | contig 10899 bp, 13 predicted proteins | sample AntDrymUQ4832306_2_FD_104672 | JGI IMG/M metagenome (GOLD analysis project Ga0136625, IMG submission 104672) | Polar desert sand microbial communities from Dry Valleys, Antarctica - metaG UQ483 (23.06) | ecosystem: Environmental > Terrestrial > Soil > Desert | place: Antarctica: Dry Valley...
CCCGTGCCGGGGCGGTAGCTCAGCTGGTCAGAGCAGCGGACTCATAATCCGTCAGGTCGTGGGTTCGAACCCCACCCGCCCCACGGACTTGACCAGCGAAAAAGGTTGCGCAGTCGATCTCAAGCTCAATTCGTGGTGCCGGATGTGGTGCGAACGTGGGCTACGCTGCTCATATGCCCACGTCAGGCACCCGCCGGAAGCGGCCTCGCGGCGTCATCGAGGAGCTGCCGAGCGGATCGCTGCGAGTCACGGTCTATGCCGGAATCGACCCGGTCACGAAGCGCAGGCACTACCTGCGCGAGGTCATCGCCGCCGGACCCAAGGCGTCCCGGATGGCCGAGGCGGCCCGCACACGCCTGCTGAGTCAGGTCGACGAGCAGCGGCAGCCCCGCACGAACGCCACGGTGAACCAGTTGCTCGACCAGCACTTCGAGATGAGCACCTGGGAGCGGAGCACGCGCGAGACGTACGCCGGATACGCGACCAAGCACATCCGGCCGCTGCTCGGCAGCGTCCAGGTCGGCGCCCTCAACGCGCGCACGTTCGACTCGTTCCACGCCGAGCTGCGCCGCTGCCGTGACCACTGCGGTCGCGCCCGGTACGTCGACCATCGGACGCCGTACCCGCACGAGTGCGATGAGCGGTGCCGAATGCACAGCTGCCAGCCGCTCGGTGCGGCGACGATCCGGCAGATCCACTTCATCCTCAGCGGCGCGCTGAAGCGCGCCGTCCGTTGGGGCTGGATCTCGTCGAACCCGATCGTCTTCGCGGAGACCCCGCCCGCGCCGAAGGCCAAGCCGCTGCCGCCGTCGCCCGAGGAGGCCGCGCGGATCCTCACCGAGGCGTGGGCCGATCCGGATTGGGGCACGCTGGTGTGGCTCGCGATCGTGACCGGCGTGCGGCGGGGCGAGCTGTGCGCGCTCCGGTGGATTGACGTCGACCTGTCAACCGGCGTGATCTCCGTGTCTCGCAGCATCGGCCAGCGCAATCGGGACACGTGGGAGAAGGACACCAAGGACCACCAGCACCGCCGCATCGCCGTCGACGAGGAGACGGTCGGCATCCTCGCCGAGCACCGCCGGCGCCTGGAGGACCGCTGCGCCGCACTCGACGAGCGGCCTCCCGCCGACGCCTACGTGTTCTCGCTCGCGCCGGACAACTCGACGTACATGCGGCCGAACTCGGTGAGCGAGCGCTACAGCGACCTGGCGGACCGGCTCGGCATCGCCACATCGCTGCACAAGTTGCGGCACTACTCGGCTACGGAGCTGATCGCCGCCGGGGTGGACATCCGCACCGTGGCAGGCCGGCTCGGGCATGGTGGGGGCGGGACGACCACGCTGCGGGTTTATGCGGCGTGGGTCTCGGAGTCGGACCAGCGGGCAGCCGGAAACCTCGGTGCGAGGATGCCGGCGCGGCCGTCGGAACCGCCAGTGCGCAGGCCGGGGGCCGACCGGGCGCCGTACCCGTACGAGGTCATTGCTGCCGCACTGCGAGAACAGATCGAAGCCGGCGAACTGGCTGACGGTGAGTTCCTGCCCGGGCTCAAGGTGCTCGCCGCAACGCATGGTGTCGCAGTAGGAACGGCTCATCGAGCTGTGAACCTGCTGATCGAGTCCGGCCAGGTCACAGTCGTCGCCGGGCGCGGGAGCCGCGTCAACCGAGTGCATCCGAGAACCGACTGACGACGGCTGGTCCTGCTGGGCTCATCATCGGTGCGGCAGAGAAAGCGTGGACAAGCGCAGCACGAAGGGTAGGGCCGCGGAGGGTAGGGCCCTCGTGTTCAGACTGTCCCTTCCTTGTTTCAAGGCGGCGCCTGCGGCGCCGCGCGGCGCTGTGTCCGATGCAGCCGCAGGCGCTCGCGCGGGGCGTGCGGCCTCCGGCCGGTCCCCGCGCGGCGCACGGCAGCTATTGCGCGCCGCAGCGCGAAGCGCCCTATCAGTCAGACGCCCGTAGGGTCATCGGACATGTCGGGCGTTGTACAACTACTCAAGCGCATGATACGCACCGTAATCGGAGAGCAGGAGAACGCATCGATGACAGATGGACCACCTCCCAATACTCGGGTCGCGACCGAGGATGGCGAGACCGTCGTGTACGTCACCCACAAAACCGCAGACGGCGAAATGGTTATCAAACACGCGTTTCCTTCTGCGATTTTAAATCACTATCAGCCCGCAGGCATCGGGGAGGACATCCCGCTCTACGCGGGCACATTCCAACTCGCCTCCCAATTGCCTACCTCGTTCATTGGCGACGTCCGATTCACATGGAATCCAACGCCCCGAGTTATGGCTCGCGGTGGCGCAAATCGGAGCATGCTTGACGACATCCTTGATGGAGATGACGGGCCCAAGTGGGTACGAATGGGAGACGTCATCGTGGACACGATCAATGGTATTCCCACGCCTCCCAGTACGGCCAATTCTAGCTGGAACAGAGATGAGGCTAACACCTGGATGGAAGACCGGATTGCAACTCCAAGCCTGGGTGACGGAGAGGACCTTGATAGCGTCACCTTCTTTGTGCCCAATGGGTGGCAAAGTATTGGCGGCAGCAGAATCCAGGACGGGGCGAGACCATGGATTTGGTGGGACGGCGGGCTTACGTCAACTGCGGCCGAGTGGCAGGTCACCATCCATCCCACTGGCAGGCATTCAAGCGAGTTCTGGTCTGAGCTCAAGTCGAGTGGATCGAGTCAGGTTACCCACATAGGCCGGCTAACACGGATAGATGGTGCGCGGTTCTCTGCAGACGCCGCCGAGAACCCCCTGAATGCCATCCGACTTGCCATCAGCTTTGCCCTCGGGCGCGCGGTACAGTGCCTCTTGCCGGTTGGGTGGCAAGACAGTATCCCGGTTTGGACAATGTGGCACACTGGCGGAATCGACCGAGTGAAAGGTGTCCAGTCTCTTTTGGATCAGACGATAGCCCCGAGTCAACTTGAGGAAATGATTGGACAATGTCTCGTCTTTGCCGCTGACCCCTTTAAGGAAGAGGTGTTGCAGTACTCAGTATCTTACTATCTTACCGCAAACTACGATGTCAATGTAGAATTGGCGGTCGCGCTGCCAATCTCGGCCCTGCAGCTTCTCGCCTATTATCGGTTCGTCGAGGATCGAGGAACATTCTCAAGAGGAAGGTGGAACGATCTGACGACGGGTGAACAGATCAGAGAACTCCTTAGCGACTGCTCAATTGACCTGGAGATTCCTGTCGACTTTCAGCATCTTGAGTCAGTTCGCACCACTCTTGGATTGAAGCAGGATGGCAGCCCGCGCGACGCACTGGATTGCATCATAAAGATGCGCAACAACGTAATTCACCCGACCCGTGACAAGCCTGCCACGTGGGACCCTTATCAATGGTCAGAGGCATCACAGGTTGTTCTAGACTACCTAAGACTTGCAATTCTCAATCTGGTAGGGTTTAATTCGTCGATTCGCACCGCCGTCCAACCATCGAAGCACTTGGGGCAGACTGCAAAGGTTCCTTGGGCACCCTAGAGGGCGAATATAGTTTGCCCTCGCCGGGCGGGCAGATCTCCGGGATGGCAGGGGGGTGCGGCATCCCGCCGACCTTCCCAACCGCTGACTGTCCTCGCCGGACGGGCAAGCCTCCGGGATGAGGAGGCAGAGTGAGTCATCCCGTCGGCCTTCCTGCGGACTACCACGGCGACCCGGGGGCAGAGCTGCACGAGATCGGCCGGCGGTGGCGTCGAGGGCTGCCCCCGGGTCGCCGCGCGGTCGGGCGTTGCCAGGCCGACGGGATGACTCACTGGCACCGGCGGGGATGTGGCGGAGCGAATCCGGAGCGGACAGCTTGGCAGCGGCCGACACGCCCCGGGACGCAAGGACACGAACCCGCAGCCCAGGATTGATTCGCTGGCATAGGACGGCACGGGCCGCCCGATCGCATCCGCCTTCACGCCGAAGCCGTGTCAACGGATCTTGAATTCTGGGCAGTCGCACGATCCAGGCGCGGCGATGGCGCGCACACCTTGAACGCGGCAGTGCTGGAGCTGAGCAGCGGGCGCGTCCTGCCGATCGAGGTCCGTCGCGCTGCCCGGCACGTCATGGCTGCGATTCAGGAGACCGCCGCCAGCCAGCCGGGGTACGAGCGATGACGACCTAACGCTCCCGCGGGTCGTGATTGCACGGAAGGCTCCAGCGACCGAGGAGCACGCCCTCACTGCCGTCCAGGGCAGGCGTCGGGATGCCCTGGACACTGATCGGGCCCCCGCAGACCGGGCACGACGGCCAGACCTGCTGCGCCCACTCGGCCCTGCTGAACTCGGTGCGACCCTCGGAGTGCACGAGATCGGGCTTGCTTCGGTCCAGGGTCCAAGTCATGGCGGAAACCTACAGTCGGGAGGGGCCGGGCCGGCTACCGCCTGGTGGGCTGGGAGAATGTCGACAAGCCGATCTCGTCCACGTCCAGAGGGAAGCGATCCATGTACTCGCGGCCACCCATGTCCTCATAGATGACCTTCACTGTGACCTGGTCGGGGACCGGCTCGTCGTTCTTGAATCGCCCCAGCACGCTCCTTCCGACCATGTAGATGTTCACCAGCTCGGCTCCTGGTGCCAGGGTCGGAACAGTCTTGCCGAGGCGGCGAACCATGGATGACGTGACCGTGCCCGCGGGCAGATCGGCCGCGACCGGGTCGGGGATCAGCGGATCGAAGGTGATTCGCAGCTGCTGCGCTGGCGTCGATCCGTAGTTCGTGATCACCAGGTCCTGCATGCCCTGCTTCAGGGTGCCCTCGATATCCCGATGCTTCCGCAGCTCAGCCACCACGATCGGCCGGACCTGCTCAATCCCGCGGGTCTCGGCGTCCCTTAGTGCCTTCGCTGTGTTCCGTGTCGACCACACGGCGGCACCCGCCGAGACGGAGGCGATGACCACGCCGACCGCGGCGGCGAGAGCGGTGATTTCCTGGGGCTGCATCACAGAGAAGCTACTGCTCGGCCCGCGAGCCGCGGCGAGTACGCCCGGCTGTGACCAGATCTGTGACCACGACGCCGTGTCATGGCGCGAAACGGGCTGGGATCGGTGAGACGGCGTCGGGCGCGCCACAGAGGTCACGGCTATGAAAAGGCGCCGGTGAGACGCGGTGTGACGCCCGTCCCCTGACTCATAACCCAGAGCGCGCAGCCCGTAACGCGGACATACCGGGCAACGATGATCGACCGCAGGCATCGGTGTGACGAGGTGACGCATGCGGCTCCGCAGCCGGTCCTGGGCCCGGCCAGTCGGACATGCCGTTCGGGCAGGCGTGGTGGAACCCGTGACCCGGCCGGCACTCCGACGACACCGACCCGACCGATCCCACTCGTGCATCTTCGGTGGCACCGGGGATCGGGACGACCTGATCTTCTGGTCCACCCTCGGTGGGGACCGCGACGAGCCGATCTGGACCACCGACCCGCACGGCCGCGGCCGCTCGCGGACCGTGCGCAGCGTGCCGGTGATGGCGCCGGCGCAGATCGCGAACCTGCCCGAAGGGCGGGTGCTGGTGTTCCGGCGGGGGGGATCAACCCCGTCCTCGGGCGTGCCCGGATGGCGTGGCATCGCCGGGACGTCCGCGCTCACGCGTTCGCCATGGCGCACCCGGAGCTGACCGCCTGGCTCGCGCGCTGGGCCGCCACAGGCCGCCGGCGGTGGGTGTGGGCAACTCGCCCGGTACGGGCCTGCGCCGCGACGTGCCGGCGGTGGACGAGGGCGACGGGCATCCGCGCCGGGGCCGCGATCGGTCGATGGGTGCGCGCCCTGCGCGCCCGCGGTTGTCGCCTGATCGCCGGGCTGTCGCCGGTCCCGCGGGAGGTGCTGGTCGATCTGGACCCGCCCACCGTCGAGATCCCGCTGCCGGTCGCGGCCGGGTCCGCGCACACCAACGGCGACACCCAGTGGCAGCGACCCGCGACGACTCCGGTGACGTCCTCGACCGTGGGTCTGCGGAATACTCGGCCTGACGCTGACCGGGCGCCACCGCCCGGTCAGACAGCAGTAGCCGCCCGGCCCTGCTCGCCGGCCACGGGGCGGGCGCTGGGCCGGGCGATCTCCCGCAGGTGCCCGGCGTAGGCGTCCCGGTCGGCCGCCGGAATGCGTACACCGTCGCCGTCGCGAATCGGCGCCAGCAACGCCGGATCGTCGATTATGCCGAGCGCCCAGCCCAGCGCGACCCGCACGCCGTGGCAGTAGTAGCGCTCGTACGGGCTGTCGATCCTGATGTCCCACTCGGCTACCGGCATCCGGTCTGCCGCAGCGATCCTGCGCTGCACCCACCAGGCTTGCGTCGGATACGGCTCGCCCTCCGCGATCGCATCCGCCAACCAGAACTCGCCGCGCGCCGCGTCCTCGGTCGGCAGCCCCCGCCGCGTCAACGGACCCTGATCGCCCTCACCCTCGGGCGCTGCGAGCCAGTACAAGCTGGCCCAGGCGCCCAGCGTCTCGGCCGACTTCGTCCGTCCGCGCAGCCGCAGCAGGAAGTCCTCCATCCGCGCCACCGCAAGAGGCGGCGGACGCACCCAACCCGGCACTGTGCTCAGCTCCGACATGCCGTCAGTGTGCGCCCGACCGCTGACAGGCTTCGCAAGTCGAGAAGACGAAGACGCAACGACCGCCCGCGGGGCAGAGCCCCACGTGCCGGACGGCTTAGCACGGGAGAACCGGAACGGTGGTGGCCCCCTCTGCCGCGATCGTCCACGTCGCGCTGGCGGAGTCAAGGGCGCCTACGGCGTCGCTGACGCGATGGCCTACGGCCACCCTGGACACCACCAGCGCGACGAGCAGGGCGGCCAGGACGAGGAAGCCGGGGAGGTCTGGGCCCCCCAGTATCGGGCCGGCCGTGCAGGCGTGGCTCGGGATCGGGAGGCAGGAACGGGCTCTCGGTCGGCGAGCTGCCGCCCTATGAAACTACAATATGTGTTATTTCGACAGTCCATACAGACTCGTCACGATAGGCAGATACTTGCAGCTCAGCCGTAACGTCATGCTGTTCACTCCAGATGTGAACCAGCTCGTCGTCGACATCGTTCCAACGCACGCCTTCGACCAGGAGATCGATTCTTGCGATCGCTGTAGCGGAGGCATAAGACTCACGCCGAGTGACTTCAATGTCCTCAATGCTCAGAATTTCGCCAATGGACTTCACTGACACCTCGGATGAGAGCAGGTCGTCATCGACAGCGGCGTCACTCTTGAATGCAGCCCATCCGTTCTCCAGGGTAGCATTAGTGGTAGCTCTACGCCGTTCGAAGCGAGTAGGGCTTGTTGAAAAGATTCTCTGAGAGCTTCGGTCAGCTCCTCGTCGTTGGGTAGAAGCTCAACTCCGCGGAGTGCCTCCCGTAGGGAACCCACTATAATAGGACCATCATGTCCTGAAAAGTACGAACGTGCATCTCGGTCTGCGCTAACCACTACTACAGCAGGCAAGTAGTCTTCTGCAGCGGCCTCGATCAAGCGAAAAGAGGCGCCATCTGCGCCGCCCGTTTTAACGCTGGCGGATCGTCCATCTGGCTTTCTTCGGCCTGTGCCAATCTGCAGAATTTGATCCCGAAGCCCCTCTTCGGCGGCTGCTGAGTGATCCTTGAGTCGCAGCACTCTTACGTGCTCGATATCGTCGAGTCCGTCCTCAATTGCCGCCACTGCGGACTCTACGTCGTGAACGTGAGATGCCCGAATCTCATCGATCTCGATTCCAGCGGCTCGTAGTTCCTTCGCCGCCTTCCGATAGATTGTTGAAGCGGAGGACAGTTGACTGTAGGCGTGCTCCGCCCATTCCCAGAGGACCGGCTCGGGGATCCAAATCTCCGCGTCATACAGATCATGAGCATCCATCGCCTCAGCGAACCGGGCCAACTCCTGAAGGTTCAGCTTGCCACTGCCGATTCCGTTCGTATCCAAGGCGATCGCTGAGACGCTCAAGGGGATTGTTGGAGTTTGCTTCTCGGGCACTCGAGAATTATAGCAGCTGCAGAGATTCAAAGGCAGACGAGCCGATCGGAAATGTCACTCTGGATCAGTTTAGCCAGCTCAGTGGTCGAGGCAACTCGGCGAGGCGTCGCCTCGATGGCTGCTGGTGTATGACCTTAGGCAGCCCGCTGGGCTGTCATCGACTAAGATTCAGACGATAGGGTTTCAGCTGTACTTGGCGGGCGAGTTCGCGTTGAGACGGGGCGCATCGAAGCCGTCAACCTCTGGAGGTAATCATGATCTTGTCGTTCATTTCGGTATCGCCTCATGCTGTGGTTAGTCTGGAGGCGCGTGCCCACTGAACGCGATAGTATCCTTCCCATCTGGACGCTTGAAGCACGCGGAAACATGCTCCTCGCGTCAATGTCGGCAAATCTTGAGATGTCGCCCGCACAGATGCGACGCGAGATTGCACGAGCCCACTCGGAAACCGTGTCAGTCCTTCGACGAAAAGGGGTGAATTATGGCCGACTGCGTTCATCTCTAGAGCCAAGTAGGACAAGGGGTGAGGTAGCCCTGATTTTCGATATTGATAAGATGTCTGGCGGAAACTATGCGACAATTGCGTCGCGTCAGATTGTTCCAGCCCTCCGAGAGGACGCGTTTCACAGTGTGCTTCAGGGCGACCTTATTGGCGGCGGCCCACTGCAAGCGATTCACGCACTAGTGGTGGGCAGTATCGTTGCCTCGGCCACTTTCGATCGCGGCAGGGTGGGCTTCTACTATGTCGTGTATCTTAATAACCTCACCAAGCACGATGTCGAGAGATTGCACTCACATCTGGATAGATTCCCTGCGTATGCTGGCTACGTGCCCTGTACTTATGGTTCGTACTTTCGCAGCTTTGCCTCACATCTGCTCTCGGCAAGCTATCTTAAAGCTGGGAAGATCATTCTCTCTGGGCATGAAGACGATGTTTCGGAGGATCAAGACTGGCATCTCGGAAGCTGGGACTGGGAGCGGTTCGATTACGTACACCGTTCGGTTGCCGAGTATCGTCACGGCCTCTTCTTGAGCTACAAGATCGAACGTGAATCGGATGGCCCATTCTCTGACGATGAGCGCTTCTCGCTAAACGCGATCTCAGACAGGCCATCCGATGTTTCTCGTTTCACGATCGAAATTGCAGCCAACAAGCTCGAGTATCTCAAAAAGGAGAAGGCGGGAGTTCTGAAGCGGCTTGGCCTCGACAGTCTTCAGCACCAAGAGCTGGCTGAGATTATCAAGGATAGACTACATAGAAGCTACTTCTACAACTTGCGATACAGGAACGATTATGACGTTAGTTTGTTCAATATACTTCTGGAGTTGAGGGATCCGCGGCCGGATTCAGAGAAAGTGTACAAAGTTATTGTCGGTTTCCGCTATGAGGAGTCCCAACAGCGCTTGCAGCTGACAACCTTTTACTAGAGTGCGACGTTGGCTGAAGCGATGCTTGGAAAATGAGATATCCGTAGTTCAACGGCTTGCTGCAGGGTGTAGCTGCTGCCCCGGTGCCACGAGCATGTCCGCGTCGAGTTCGTAGACTTCGGCGCAACTGCCCGGGCAGTCTGTGGCTGTCTGGATTCTTCAGCGCGGCCGATGTGTGCAACGGTGGCTTCGCCGGTCGGTTGCTAGCCTTGGGGTGTGCGGATCGCGGTGGTCGGGGGTGGGGTCATCGGCATGTCCACGCTCGCAGCGCTGGTCGGCAGCGGTCACGAAGTCATCTGCTTCGAGCCCGGGCCGGTCATGGGGGAGCGTTCGGCGGGTTCGACGCGGATTTTCCGGCTCGCGCACACCGATCCGGAGCTCGTCCGGGTCGCGCGGGCGGCCCAGGACCGGTTCGAGCGTTGGAGCCGCGCGGCTGGCCAGCCGATGTTGGTCGGCAACGGATGCGTCATCACCGGTATCGACACGGCGGACCGGGCGGCGGCGATGGCCGCGGCAGGCGCGGAGTACGAGCTGATCGACACTGGGTCAGACCGCTTGCGCATCCCGGTCGTCGACGCGCCGGCGGTCGCGCTGCTCGACGTCGGCGGCGGGGTCGTGGACGTCGACGCGGTGCGCGACCACCTCACGGCAAAGGCCGGTCATACTGTCGTCCACGAGCAAGTGTTCGCGCTCGGCATCTCGGCGGGCGGCCCCGCGGTCGTTACAAGTGCCGGTGGGGTGGCCGAGTTCGATGCCGTCGTCCTGGCGGCCGGCGCCAGTACGTCGCATCTCGCGACGCAGGTCGGCATCTACACGCCGCCGCTGCTCGCGCACCATGTGCGGTTCACGTTCGCCGTCGATGGGTCGGGGTGGCAGTCGTGGATCGACAAACCGGAGGCGGGTCTCAGCACGTATCAGCATGAAGCCGGCCCCGGCCAGTGGGTCGTTGGCGGGCAGGTCGACCCGGCCGAGGTGGCGTGGGAGCGGGGGCGCGAGTCGGCCGTCGCCGCGTCCCGGCGGGTGATCGCCGATTACGCGGCCCGCTTCCTGACGGTGCAGCCGGAGATCGTCGATAGCCTGTACTGCACGACCGTCCCGAACCTGGGCGACGGAGTCGAGTTCAGGCGCAACGGGCCGATCCTTGCCGTATACGGCGACAACTTGATGAAGTTCGCCCCAGTACTCGGTGAGGCGCTCGCGGAGGCGGCGGTGTCCGGCGGAACGCCATCGGTGGCGTCGCTTGCCGAAGATCAAACGTGGAGCGGGTCGTGATGCGAACCAGAGCCGCACAGCGACGTCAACGACGCTCCTGAACCATTGCCTGCGAACATCGACGCAGGTGAGAGCTGTAGGACGCTGCTCCGAGTTCCCTCATAATCCGTCAGGTCGAGGGTTCGAACCCCACCCGCCCCACAGCTTATAGCAGGTAAATCGTGACAATGGAGATCCTCATAGCTAAGTCTCTGGGCATGACTGTGGGTCTTGACGAAGCTCGACTCATCGCTTTCGGCC
>Ga0136625_1000724_pt1 | contig 10887 bp, 12 predicted proteins | sample AntDrymUQ4832306_2_FD_104672 | JGI IMG/M metagenome (GOLD analysis project Ga0136625, IMG submission 104672) | Polar desert sand microbial communities from Dry Valleys, Antarctica - metaG UQ483 (23.06) | ecosystem: Environmental > Terrestrial > Soil > Desert | place: Antarctica: Dry Valley...
AAGGAACTCCGGCCGACCGGCCGAGCCGGATCGGCCTGCGTACGAACGACATGTGAGAGCTAGGTTCGTTGCGGTGGCCACCGCAACCGATACGGCACCGACTCGTTGGACGGCGCAGTGGAAGGAGCTCTACGACGAGGTCATCGAGAGCGGGCTGTGCACGGGCTGCGCAGGGTGTGTGATCGCCTGCCCGCACGACGTGATCGGCTACGAGCACGAGGAGAAGCACTACAAGCCGTTCCACCTAGAAGAGGAGTTGGGCCCCGAGAACTGCATCCACGGTGAGAAGGGGTGCACGTCGTGCACGAGGGCGTGCCCGCGCTTTCGGATGTGGGAGACCCAGGCCGACGAGCACCTGTTCGGGCGGATCCGCGAACCCGACGAGATGTGGGGCGTGGCACGTCAGTTGCTGCTGTGCCGGGCGTCCGACGAGATGATCCACGACGTGGGTCAGGACGGCGGCTTCGTCGGCGCCATGCTCATCTGGCTGCTCGAGCACGACTACATCGACGCCGCGCTGACAAGCTTCCTCGACGGTGATCCCGCGGCGCAGGAATCGTCGTGGAAGGCTCGCCCAGGCATCGCCCGCACCCGCGACGAGATCATCGCCTCGGCAGGGAGCCGATACACGTACTCGGCAAACACGCTGGCGATGAAGCAAGCGCTCGACGAGGGCCTCGACCGTCTGGCGCTGGTGGGGATGAGCTGCCAGTCGAGCGTGCCGCCGATCATGTGGGCCCGCAAGGTGGGGAAGATCGCCAAGCCGTTCGTGTTCAACATCGGGCTGCTGTGCTCCAAGACCTTCGACGACGCCATCTTCGCCGAGCTGTTCGAGGCCAAGTACGGCCTGAAGCGCGGCGAGATGGTGAAGATGAACATCAAGGGCGTGTTCCAGATCTGGATGCGAGATGGCTCGTACCACGAAGTCGACTTGAAGGAGTGCCACGCCTGGACACGGGAGGGTTGCGTCTTGTGTCCGGACTTCGCCGCTGAGCACGCCGACATCTCAACGGGTGGCATCGGTGAGGACAACGACTGGACGTTGTGCGTCGTGCGAACAGAGCTCGGTGAAGAGGTGATGAACCGGATGGTGGCCGACGGTTCGGTCGTCGCCCGCCCAGCAGAGACGGACGAGAAGGCGATGAAACTGCTGCGCCTGCTGTCGGTCGTGAGCCGGCGACGGTGGCCGAAGACTGCCGACCCTGCGCCGGCGATCGGTGTGCCCGCGCCCAAGAAGAAGAAGGCCGCGGCGCCCGCCCCCTGACCGGCGGATCAGCTGCCGTCGGTGAGGCAGGAGGTGCGCAGGTCCTCCACGAAGGCTTGCAGTTCTGGCGTGGCGTTCTCGAGCGCGTCCGCATCCGTGAAGTCGAGCGCCTGGTTCTCTTGCGCCTCGCCGATCTCCTCCAACGCCGAGCCGTCGTAGCTGTCGATCTTCTCGCGCAGGCATTGCTTCTGGGTGTCGCTGATGCTGTCCATGGTCTCGACGATGTCGAGCGCCACGCGCTTGGCGCTGGGCGTGCTGTTGCAGGCCGTCAGGGCCAGGATGCCGACGCCGATGGCGCCGAGCAGTCGCCGGGAGCGGGCCGGCCGCGTCGAGATGGTCACGAGGGCTGGAGGCTATCGCCGACTCACCCGCACCTGATCAGGGCGATGTTTCCCGGCGGACTTGGCAAGTCGTGGGAACACCACCTACTATTCGCGCCCGGAAGGCCCGGGTTCTTGGCGGAGAGCGGGTTGCGGAAGCGGAGCTGGAATCGAGGAACGCGCTATGGACCGTCGCGCTGCAGGAACGACGACACCCACACGATGATCAACTAGATCGAGTTGACTCGGGTCGGGGCGGCGGAAACCACCAGGGCCCAGGTCGACTTCCAGCCCGCCGGCTCCCCAACGCCGGCGGGCTGGGCATCCGACACGCTGAGATCGGCAGGCACCGGCCGGATACGCGTACCCCGCGCCGGTCGGAGCTTGCTGACCCCGACCCCTCGTCTTGCTTGCGCGCGCTCTCCGACCGCCTGGATGAGACACGCCGGCGGGCGAGGGGTAGGGATCACATCCGCACGGCGGTGACGACCAAGTTGTCGAAGTAGCTGCGGGCTTCGTAGTCGAACTGACCTGTGCACGTCACGAGCCGCAAGACGTCGCGCTCGGTGGCACCGAGCACCTCGAAGATCGGTAGTTGAGACTTTGGGAACTGCTCGGTGATCTCTACCTCGTACACGGCCACGGTTCCGTCGGCGAGCTGCACCTCGATGTGAGTGCCAGGTGCCAGTTCGTGCAGGCGGTAGAACACAGCCGGGCCGGATGTGGAGTCGACGTGACCAACGAGCACGGTCGGTCCCCGTCCCCCTGGACGCGAGCCGTTCGCGTACCAGCCGGCGACGTCGTAGTCCTCTGGTACTTCGGCGGCGTCGTCCTCGGTCCGGATGCCCATCTCCAGCAGCACGGACTCGACGCCGATGGAGGAGATGCGCAGTGCGATCGGCGCCGGCCGCACCGCGGGAGTGGTTGGCGGGGTCGGTGCCGCCGTGCTGGTCGTGGGTGCCGGCGCCGCCGTGGCGATCGGCGGCGTCGACGCCTCGCTGATGGTCGACGTGGTTGCCGGCTCGCCGGTGGTCGCTGCCGTGGTTGGTGCCGGCGGCTCGGAGGTCTCGGCGCAGCCGCCCACGGCAAGGATCAGTCCGAACACGACCCCGACGTGTCGTCGGGACCGCATCGCCAACGACCTCAGTTCGTGACGCGGCGACGGGCCAGCGTGGCGCCGGCTGCGGCGGCGATCACGATGGCTCCGGCGGAGACGTACAGCGCCATGTTCGTGCTGCCACGCTCATTGGGCGCCGTACCGCCACCACCGGTCGGCACACCACCGAGCGGGACCTGCGACAGCTGGCCGCGCACCGCTCCTGCGACGAAATCCATCGTGTGCGTGTCGCCGTAGTACTCGGCCGGGTGGGCCTCGATGTCCTTCAGGGTGAAGCCGTCTCCGGTGTCGCCACCGCCCTCGGCCTCGATGCCCGTCGTAAAGGGGCCCTGGAGGCAGCCAGAGCTTCGAAGCGTGCCGTCACCGGCGTCCTCGGGGTCTGGGGGTTGAACCGTGAACGACGACGACCACCGGCAGATCCGCGAGTCGCTCGGCGCCTACGCGCTCGAGCAGCTCGGCGACGCCGAGCGCACCACCGTCCAGGCGCACATCGACGGGTGCATCGTGTGCCAGGCCGAGCTGGCACTCATCGCCCCGCTGGCGGCGCCACTGCGCCTCATCGACCCGGACCATCTCGGGACCGACCTCCAGCCGCCTGCTGGTCTCGACGAGGCCATCGTCGCTCGCATGCGGGCGGAGCGGGCCGAACCGCGCCGGCGCCTTCGGCGCTGGGTGCCGGTGGCAGCGGCTGCGGCCGTTGTCGCACTTGCCGTCGGCGTCGTGGTCGGACGGGCGCTCGCCCCCGACGCGCCAAAGCGTCCGCTCGAGGCCGTCGGCATCGACGAACTGGCGTCCGAGATCGACGCCAGTGCCGAGGTGATCAACCACACGTGGGGCATGGAGATCGTGCTCACCGGCAGCGGGTTCCGCGACGGCGAGGCCTATCAGGTCAACGTCGTCGACGACGGCGGCGAACAGGTTTCAGCCGGCCAGTTCCTCGGCACCGGCGACGCTCCGATCGTGTGCAACCTCAACTCATCGGTGCGGCGCGTCGACGCCGCCCGCTTCGAGGTCATCGGGCCCGACGGCGACGTCGTCCTCGCTACGTCCGTCTGAGGTCCATCGCCGGCCTGCGACGACGACAGCGCGGTCGAACACGTCGCGCAGCATGTCCCACGTGAGTCGGCCGGTGAACGTGTTCTGCTGGCTGGGGTGGTACGAGGCGATCAGCACCGGTCCCTCGTCGAGGGCCACCTCCACGCCGTGGCCGAAGCGGGGACGGGGGCGGACGCCGAAGTGATCGAGCACGGCCGTGAACGCCAGGGCACCGAGGCACACGACGACGATCGCTCCACGAGCTGCGCCGAGCAGTGCCAGCTCGGCGGCCAGGTACGGGGCGCACGACCGGCGCTCGTCCGGCGTCGGCGCGTTGGCGGGCGGGGCGCACTTGACCGTCGACGTCACGTAGGCGTCGATCAGGCGCAACCCGTCGTCGGCCGACGACGACGTCGGCTGCGACGCCAGGCCCACCTCGTGCATCACACCGAACAGCCAGTCACCGCTGCGGTCGCCTGTGAACATGCGCCCGGTGCGGTTGGCGCCGTGGGCGGCGGGGGCGAGCCCGACGACGACGATCCCGGCCTCGCCGTCACCGAAGCCAGATACACCCCGCCCCCAATACGTCTGGGCGGCGAACGACGCCCGCTTCTCGGCGGCCACCTGCTCACGCCACGCGACAAGGCGCGGGCAGCGTCGGCACGCCGACACCTCAGCGGCTATGGCGGCGAGAGAATCCACCCGCTCGACGTTAGGTTGGGCTGAGCCATGGCGACACCGTCCCGCACGAGAACTCGGCGATCGAACACGACCAAGCCCCCCACCGCCACGACGGTGCTGCTGGTCCGCCACGGCCAGACACCGACCACCGGTCGGGCGCTCCCGGGCCGCGCCAAGGGCCTCGACCTGGCAGACGCCGGGCGGGCCCAGGCCGAGCAAGCGGCCGAACGCATCGCCGAGCTGGAGCAGGTGGCCGCCGTCTACACGTCACCCCTGGAACGAGCCCGCCAGACCGCAGCACCCATCGGCGCGGCGCTGACCCTTCGCCCCAACGTTCAACGGGGCCTCAACGAATGCGATTTCGGGGAGTGGACGGGCTGCGAGCTCAAGAAGCTGTACAAGCAACCGGAGTGGCAGACCGTCCAGAAGGCGCCGTCTACCTTCCGTTTTCCCGGCGGCGAGAGCTTCTCGGACATGCAGCATCGCATCGTCACGACGATCGACGAGCTTCGCCACGCCCACCCTGGCCAGACCATCGTGTGTGTCTCCCACGCCGACCCCATCAAGGCGGTGATCGCCCATGCCGTCGGCACCCATCTCGACCTGTTCCAGCGCATCGTCGTCTCGCCGTGCTCGATCAGCGTCATCTCCTGGTCGTCGGGCGGCCCGGTCGTGCTGGCGGTGAACTCAACGGGCCGGGCCCTCACCGAGCTGCGACCGTCATGACGCGCTGACATGGGCATCTACTACGAGTTCGACGAGGTGGACGTGTTCACCACCGGCACCCAGGGTGACCCTGGTCAACGGGTGTTCTTCCTGCAGGCTCGCACGAGCGGCCAACGGATCACGGTGCGATGCGAGAAGCAACAGGTGGCGGCGATCGCCATGTACCTGCGCCGGGTGCTCACGGACCTGCCGCCGCCCGAGCAACGGCCGCTGCCCGGCGCTCTGGAGCTGACCGAGCCCGACGATCCGGTGTTCGTGCTCGGACCGATCGGCCTGGGCTACGACCGCTCCAATGACCGCCTGCTCGTGCAACTCGAGGAGTTCGTCCCGACGGAGGAGGACGACGAGACCAACGCCGACGACGACCTCGACCGCGGGCATCTACGGCTGTTCATCACACGCAGCCAGGCCGACGCCTTCTGCGAGCACGCCGAGCGGGTGATCGAGTCGGGACGGCCGTCGTGCATCTGGTGCGCTCTGCCCATCGACCCGGACGGGCACGCATGTCCGCGGATGAACTGACCGCTCGCCTGGAGCTGCTCCGCTGTGGTGAGATCGAGGTGCTCGGGCGGATCATGTGGAGCAGCAACGCCACGTTCCTCGTCCAGATCGACCACGGCGGTGACGTCCATCGCGCCATCTACAAGCCGACTCGGGGCGAGCGGCCGTTGTGGGACTTCGAGCCAGGGCTGCACAAGCGGGAGCTGGCAGCGTTTGCCCTGAGCGAAGCCATCGGCCTCGGCGCCGTGCCGGCGACGATCATCCGCGACGGCCCGCTCGGTGAGGGATCGTTCCAGTGGTTTGTCGATGCGGATCAGGAGGAGCACTACTTCACGATCTTCGAGCAGTACCCAGAACTGCACGATCAGCTACGGGCCATCGCCGTGTTCGATCTGATCGCCAACAACACTGACCGCAAGAGCGGTCACTGCCTCCTGCAGGGCCCCAAGGTATGGGCCATCGACCACGGCCTCTGCTTCGGCGCCGACTTCAAGCTGCGCACCGTGATCTGGGAGTTCGCCGGCGAGCCCATCCCCGACGACCTGCGAGCCATGGCCGACGCGTTGCACAGGGCCGTGCCCGACTCCTTCGCCGAGCTGCTGACCGGCGAGGAGGTGGCCGCCACTCGGGTGCGCGCCGGCATGATCGCCGAGAGCGGCATGTTCCCCGAGGACCGCACCGGCCGCCGCTACCCCTGGCCCCTGGTGTGACCCCCACCGTCTGGGCGGACCGGAGCGGGTGATCAGGCGGTGCTGCGGCGGGTGCGAAGGACAGCTGTGACGGCTTTGCCGTCGGCCTGACCACGGGATGCCTTCATCGCTGCGCCGATGAGCGCGCCGATGGCCTTGTCCTGGCCGGCGCAGTACGTCTCCCAGGAGGCCTGGTTGTCCTTGATCACGTGATCGACCAGCGTCTCCAGCGCCAAAGTGTCCATGGCCTCGAAGCCTTTGTCGGCTGCGATCTTCTCCGGATCGCCACCGCTGTGCGCCACCATCTCCGCCAGCACCGCCTTGGCTTGGGTGGGCGTGAGCGCGCCGGCCGACTCCATCCGGGTGAGAGCCGCCAGATCCTGTGCCGGCACGGCTGGCTCGTCCCCAAAGGCGGCGAACGCCTCCTTCACGTGGATCAGTGCCCGTGCCGGATCGCCCCCGGCCTCGCCGACTGCGAGCACGTACGAGTCCTGACCGCGCTCGGTGACGACGATGACGGCCTCGGAGTCGGTCGCCTTGCCCGTCACCTCGGAGAGCGCTGCGCGACGCTCGGCCGGGAGCGCCGGCAACTCGGACCGCAGCCGGTCGATCCACTCGTCCTCGGGGGCGAGCAGCACGAGATCGGGTTCGAGGAAGTAGCGGTAGTCATCGGCGTCCTCCTTCGTGCGCAACGTGTGTGTCGTGCCGTCACCCTCGTCCCAGTGCCGGGTCTCCTGGCGCACGGTGTCGCCGGCCTCGACCATGGTGATCTGGCGGGCCGCTTCGTACTCGATGGCCCGCCCGACCGAGCGCACCGAGTTCAGGTTCTTGATCTCGCAGCGTGTGCCGAGCGGATCGCCGGGACGGCGCACGCTGACGTTGGCGTCGACGCGCATCGACCCTTGCTCCATCTTGGCGTCGGAGGCGCCGACGGCGAGGAGGATCCCGCGCAGCTCGGTGACGTACTGGCGGGACTGCTCGGACGTGCGCAGGTCGGGGCGGCTGACGATCTCGACGAGCGGGACGCCTGCCCGGTTGAAGTCGATCAGCGAGTAGTCGCTGCCATGCAGCCGGCCGCCCGATCCGCCCACGTGGGTCGACTTGCCAGTGTCCTCCTCGAGGTGTGCTCGCTCGATGCCGATGCGGGTGCCGTCTGGCAACGCCAACCAGCCATCCACGTTCAGCGGCTCGTCGTATTGGCTGATCTGGTACGCCTTGGGCATGTCCGGGTAGAAGTAGTTCTTGCGGTGGAACGAGCTGGGTCGGATGTCGCAGTTCAGCGCCAGCCCGATGCGCATCGCCAGCTCCACGGCGTGCCGGTTCAGCACGGGCAGGGCGCCCGGTAGCCCGAGCGTCACCGGGTCGATGTTCGTGTTCGGCTCGTCGCCGAAGCGGTTGGGGCTCGCCGAGAACAGCTTCGTGCGGGTGTCGAGCTCCACGTGGACCTCCAACCCGATGACCAGCTCCCAACCGTCGGTGCTCACGACGTCACCGCCCGCTCCAACTCGGCGGCCACCCGGAACATCATCGGCTCGGCCAGCATCGGTGCCAAGACCTGCACGCCCACGGGTAGCCGGCCGGCACCGGTGCCGAACGGCACGCTGACGGCAGGATGGCCGGCCAGGTTCGTGGGGATCGTGTACGTGTCGCACAGGTACATGGCGAAGGGGTTGTCGGTGCGCTCACCGATCGGGAACGCAACCGTCGGCGACGTGGGCGTCAACAGCACATCGGCATGCTGGTAGGCGCGTTCGAAGTCGTCGGCGATCAGGCGGCGGACCTTCAGCGCCTTGCCGTAGTAAGCGTCGTAGTAGCCCGCCGACAGGGCGTACGTGCCGAGCATGATGCGCCGCTTGACCTCGTCGCCGAAGCCCTCGGCCCTCGTCGCCGCATACATGGCGTTCGTCTCGGTGGCGTCGACGCGCAGTCCGTAGCGCACGCCGTCGTAGCGAGCCAGGTTGCTCGACGCCTCGGCCGGCGCGATCAGGTAATAGGCGGTGAGCCCGTACGTGAAAGCCGGCACCTCGACGTCGACGATCTTGGCGCCGGCCGTCTGCAGGGTCTCGAGCGCCGCCTCCAGCCGTTCATCGACGTCGGGATCGGCGCCAGACGGCAGGTCGACGATCCGTCCGACGCGCACACCTGCCACACCCTCGGTGAGCACGTCGCTGAGGTCCGCGGCCGGCTGTGGGATCGATGTCGAGTCCGCAGGGTCGTGCCCGGCGATGACCTGCAAGACGAGTGCGGCGTCGGCCACGGTGTTGGCGAATGGGCCGATCTGGTCGAGGCTGCTGGCGAACGCCACGAGCCCGTACCGGCTCACGGCTCCGTACGACGGCTTCACGCCCACCACTCCGCACAGTGCCGCCGGTTGGCGGATGGACCCGCCGGTGTCGCTGCCAAGACTCACGGCCACGAACCCGGCCGCGACCGCTGCCGCGCTGCCACCACTGGAACCGCCCGGCACGCGAGTCGGGTCGTGCGGGTTGCGGGTGGGACCGAACGCCGAGTTCTCCGTGCTGGAACCCATTGCGAACTCATCGAGGTTCGTCTTGCCGACGACCACGGCGCCGGCCTCGGAAAGACGGCGCACGACGGTGGCGTCGTACGGCGGGCGCCATCCCTCGAGGATCTTCGACGAGCACGTGGTAGGGACGCCACGCGTGCACATGTTGTCCTTCAGTGCCACGGGTACGCCGGCGAGCGGTCCCGGATCGGCGCCGTTGGCGACGAGCGCATCGATGTCCGCCGCCCGGTGCCGGGCCTCGTCGGCCAGCACCACGTTGAAGGCGTGGATCCGCGGTTCGCGGGCATCGATGCGGGCCAGGTAGTCCTCCAACACCGTCACCGCTGAACGGCTGCCGTCGCGCACACCCATGGCGATGTCTGAGGCCGGACCGCTCATGGCGCCACGCCCCGGATAGGCGGTACTCGGAACCGGTGGTCCTCGGTGGCCGGCGCCGCTGCCAGCACCTCGTCGCGGTCGAGGCCGGGGTCGACCGTGTCGTCGCGCAGGACGTTGCGCAACGCGTACGGCTGGCTCATCGGACGGACGTCGTCGAGCACCAGCGCATCGATGTCGGCGAAGTGCGACAGCATGTCGCCGAGCTGACGCGCGAAGCGGTCCGCCTCCTGAGCGGTGAGCTCCAGACGGGCCAACTTCGCCACCTTGGCGATGACGTCGGCCGACAGCGGATCGGCTGCAACAGGCTCTGACACAGTGTTTCAGCCTAGGCGGGAAGGGTACGACGACCTCGGGCTACCATCGGCCGCCATGGCCACCGTGTCGTTCGCCGACGCCTCGAGGATCTACCCCGATACCGACGCTCCTGCGGTCGACTCGCTCGATCTCGACATTGCCGATGGCGAGTTCCTCGTGCTCGTCGGACCGTCCGGCTGCGGAAAGTCGACGACGCTGCGGATGCTCGCCGGCCTCGAGCCCGTCGACGGCGGTTCGGTGTTCATCGGCGAGCGTGACGTCACGAACGTGCCGGCCAAGGATCGCGACATCGCCATGGTGTTCCAGTCGTACGCGCTGTACCCGCACATGACGGTCGCAGACAACATCGGCTTCCATCTGCGGATCAAGCGCGTGCCCAAGCAGGAGCGCGCCAAGCGCGTCCACGAGGCAGCCAGTCTGCTGGGCCTCGAGGACTACCTCGACCGCAAGCCGGCCAAGCTCTCGGGCGGTCAGCGCCAGCGCGTCGCCATGGGCCGGGCGATCGTCCGACAGCCATTGGCCTTCCTGATGGACGAGCCGTTGTCGAACCTCGACGCCAAGCTTCGCGTACAAACGCGCACGCAGATCGCTGCGCTGCAGCGACGCCTCGGGGTCACCACCGTCTACGTCACCCACGACCAGGTGGAGGCGATGACCATGGGAGACCGCGTGGCCGTACTCGACAAAGGGATCCTGCAGCAGTGCGATACGCCCCGCGAGCTGTTCGCCCGGCCGGTCAACCTGTTCGTCGCCGGGTTCATCGGCTCACCTGCCATGAACCTGTTCCCGGCCACGGTCAACGAGCAGGGCGCCACGTTCGAGGACCTGACGGTACCGCTCACGCCGTCCCAGCGCCGCGAGCTGTCCGCCGATCAGGTGCGCATCGGCGTCCGCCCCGACGGCTGGGAAGTGGGATCTGGCGACGGATCGGCGTCGTCGCTCGAGGCGACCGTCGAGGTCGTCGAAGAGCTCGGCACCGAGGCGTTCGTCTACGCCATCACCGAGCGCCAGACGCCGGTCGTCACGAGAGCCGAGGGCATGACGACGATCGACAAAGGCGACAAGATCAGCCTCGTCCCCAAGGTCGAGAGCCTGCACCTCTTCGACGAGACGACCGGCGCTCGCCTCAACGCCTGACGACCAGTTAGCTCAGCGCCTCTCGGAGTCCTCTATCTCTGGGTCCAGGCCGCCTGGCGGGGTCTCGTCGCTGGCAGCGAGCTCGTCATCGGACGATTCATCACCGCCGTCGACCTGGGCTACATCGAGCTCGTCGTCGTCAGCGGACGTCTCGCCGTCGGCGGGGGCAGCGGGGGCGGCGGGGGCAAGGACAGACG
>Ga0136625_1000726_pt1 | contig 10884 bp, 11 predicted proteins | sample AntDrymUQ4832306_2_FD_104672 | JGI IMG/M metagenome (GOLD analysis project Ga0136625, IMG submission 104672) | Polar desert sand microbial communities from Dry Valleys, Antarctica - metaG UQ483 (23.06) | ecosystem: Environmental > Terrestrial > Soil > Desert | place: Antarctica: Dry Valley...
TCGTGCAGTGGTGGTCGGCGGAACCTGATCGTCTGAGCGCGAAGGCGGCCGACGCCGTGCGCGAGGCCGACGAGCTCGCGGTCGCCGCGATCACGTGGTACGAGCTCGCATGGCTCGCGCGCAACGGGCGCATCTCCGTCGCGATCCCCGTGCGGTCATGGCTGGAGCAGCTCGCCGCCCAGGTCCGGACGATCACGATCACGCCCGCTATCGCCGACACGGCGGCCGGTCTACCGCCGTCGTTCCCCGGCGATCCGGCCGACCGGCTGATCTACGCGACGGCAATCGAGCACGGCGTGCCGCTCGTCACGAAGGACGCCCGGCTACGAAAGCATGGGCGCACCGTCACCGTCTGGTGACTACCGGGGTGCCCCCACGTCAGGCGGGCGACCACAGGCCGTCGGCACCGAGGTGTCGCTCGGTCGCGACGCGTCCGAGCGCCTCGCGGGCCTCGGCATGGCCGATCTGGCAGACGACGGCGACCTCGCGGGTGGCCAGCGGCTCGCCCGCCCAGCGCAGCACCTCCAGCGCCGAGCCCGGCTCGTCGCGGCGCTCGGAGCCCGGCACGAGGTTGGCGAGCACGATGTCGTAGGCCGCGAACGGCTGAAAGCCCGGAACCGCGATCCGCACGCCGTTGTCGGCGCGGGCGATCTCGTAGGACGGACACGTGTAGCGCCGGCCGCCGGACCAGTTTGCGAGCTTGTCGTCGAGCACACGCGCCGCACACGAGGGCTCGCGCGCCGCCGCGCGATCGGCGTCGAGCGCGCTGGCGACATCGTCGCCGCGCATCCAATCGTCCAGCTCGCCGGAGTCCAGGCCCGCATCGGTCGCGGCCCCCGCGACCGTGGCCGGCTCGTCGATCAGCTCACCGGCGAAGTGGCGTACCCGGAAGGCTCGCAGCAGCGCGTCCTCGGCCCGCGGGGCGTGCAGTCGGGCGGCGACGACCGCACGACACGCCACAGCGCTCGCCGCCATCCGCTCGCGCAGCGATGTGTCGATCGGCATGCCGTGGTCGCGGGCCAGCTTCGCGAACTCCGACGACTGCTTCTCGGGCGTGAACCCCTTGTCGAGGTACTCCTGCGGATCGTCGGCGAGCACCACCATGCGCCGCTCCCAGCGCAGCTCGTCGCCATAGAGCCACTGCAGGCGGCGGCGAAACGGCTCCGCCGACCAGGCCCACGGGCAGGAGGGATCGGTGTACTCGGTGATCGTGACGTCGGGCGCGGCGCTCATGTCCGGGTCAGCTTCTTGTAGGTGATGCGGTGCGGGCGGTCAGCCTCGTCGCCGAGCTGGGCGCGGCGATGCTCCTCGTAGGCCTCGAAGTTGCCCTCGAACCACGTCACGACCGAGTCGCTCTCGAAGGCCAGCACGTGCGTGGCGACGCGATCGAGAAACCAGCGATCGTGAGAGATGACCACGGCGCAGCCGCCGAAGGCGAGCAGCGCCTCCTCCAGCGCACGCAGCGTGTCGACATCGAGGTCGTTGGTCGGTTCGTCGAGCAGCAGCACGTTGCCGCCGGTGCGCAGCAGCTTGGCCAGGTGCAGGCGGTTGCGCTCGCCGCCGGAGAGCTTGCCGACCTTCTTCTGCTGGTCTGAGCCCTTGAAGTTCCACGACGAGCAGTAGGCACGCGAGTTCATCGTGCGGTCGCCGACCTTGATCTGGTCCATGCCGCCGGAGATCTCCTCCCAGACGTTCTTGTCGTCGTCCAGCGCGTCGCGCGACTGGTCGACGTAGGCGAGCTGCACGGTGTCGCCGACGCGCAGCTCGCCGGCGTCGGGCTGCTCGGAGCCGGTGATCATGCGAAACAGCGTCGTCTTGCCGGCCCCGTTGGGGCCGATCACGCCGACGATCCCGCCGCGCGGCAGCTTGAAGGTCAGGTCCTCGATCAGCAGCCTGTCGCCGAAGCCCTTACGCAGCGCCTCGGCCTCGACGACGACGTCGCCCAATCGCGGGCCCGCCGGGATGTGGATCTGGACCTGATCGAGCTTGACGTTGCGATCCTCGGCCAGCAGCGCGTCGTAGTTGTTCAGGCGCGCCTTGGCCTTCTTGCGCCTCCCCTTGGCGTTCTGGCGAACCCATTCGAGCTCGGAGTCGATCGTCTTCTGGCGCGCCTTGTCGGTCTTCTCCTCCATCGCCATGCGCTTCTGCTTCTGCTCCAGCCACGACGAGTAGTTGCCCTCGTAGGGGATCCCGCGCGAGCGATCGAGCTCGAGGATCCAGCCCGCGACGTTGTCGAGGAAGTAGCGATCGTGGGTGACCGCGACGATCGTGCCCTTGTAGTCGGCGAGATGGCGCTCCAGCCAGTCGACGGACTCGGCGTCGAGGTGGTTGGTCGGCTCGTCGAGCAGCAGCAGGTCGGGCGCCGACAGCAGCAGCCGGCACAGCGCCACGCGGCGGCGCTCGCCGCCGGAGAGCCGTGAGACGTCGGCGTCGGCGGGGGGCAGGCGCAGCGCGTCCATCGCGTGCTCGAGCTGTGTGTCGAGGTTCCAGGCGTCGGCCGCGTCAATCTGCTCCTGCAGGCGCGCGAACTCGTCGGCGGTCTGCTCGGAGTAGTTCGCGGCCAGCTCGTTGAAGCGCTCCAGCAGCGCCTTGGTCTCGTGCACCCCGTCCTCGACGTTGCCCTTGACGTCCTTGGCCTCGTCGAGCTGAGGCTCCTGGGCGAGCATCCCGACGGTGGCGTTGGGCGCGAGCATCGCGTCGCCGCGGAAGTCCGTCTCGATCCCGGCCATGATCCGCAGGACCGTCGACTTGCCCGCGCCGTTGTAGCCCAGGACGCCGATCTTGGCGCCGGGGAGGAACGCGAGCGTCACGTCCTTGAGGACCTGCTTGTCCGGCGGATAGGCCTTGGACAGCTTGTACATCGTGTAGACGTATTGCGCGGACATTCGCGCCCAGGGTAGTCACTTCGCCCCGCTTGTTCGGGCGCGATCTCCGCGCATGCCGCCGCCCCCGCGTCGCGCCGGGCGGCACGCGCGGGGGGCAAGGTGAGCGCCGGTCGCTACTCCTCCTCCTCCTCGATCGGCACGCCGCACGTCCTGGCGGCGGCGAACGACGAGCTGCACATCGATGTTGTCGAACGTGCTCTGGACCCGGCTGGGCTGCCGAAGTTGAAGAGCAGCCAGTTGCCGGACTTGGTGGATTGCTGGAGGCCTCTCAGCGACGACGATACGCGGATGCAGTCAAAGGCATAGGCGGTGCCGGCTGCGGCCAGCACGAGCGCCAGGACGGCGCTGAGCAGGAGTGGTAGTCGGTGTTTCTCGGTTGGCCCCTTCCGTGGTGTGTGTGGTAGTAGGACGGCGCGAACCTACACCGCCTGGCGCCTGCCAGCAAGCAGTAAAAAGGTGCGAGGGTCCGCCGCTTGGATGTCGTGGCTTTGCGCCCTGAACGGGCGCGTTCGGTTGATACGCGGAAGACCAGCGCGCCCGCCGCGGCCTGTCACTGACCCATCGGGTAGGTTCCGCGCCACGAACAGCGGACCCGGCACCGATGAGTTCGAGTCCACTCCCGGGTCTAGGTTGCATGACTAGCCTTCCTGCGATGCCCGAGCTCGCCATCCGCCTGCGCTCGGTCGTCAAGCACTACGGCCGGATCCACGCCGTGGACGGCTTCGATCTAGACGTCCCGGAGGGCACCTGCGTCGGCCTGCTCGGCCCCAACGGCGCGGGCAAGTCGACGACGATGAAGATGCTGACCGCGCAGGCGATCGCCGACTCCGGCGAGCTGTCGGTGCTCGGCCACACGCTGCCGGGCGCGTCCAAGCAGGCACGGGCCGAGATGGGCGTCACGCCGCAGCTGGACAACCTCGACACGACGCTGACCGTCGAGCAGAACCTGCTGGTCTTCACCTACCTCTACCGGCTCGAGCGCTCCGAGCGCAAGCCTGCCATCGAGCGCGCGCTGCGGATCGCCAATCTCACCGCTCGCCGTGACGCCAAGGTGGACGCGCTCTCCGGCGGCATGCGCAGGCGGCTGCTGATCGCGCGGGCGCTGGTGCATCGCCCGCGCCTGCTGCTGCTCGACGAGCCGACGGTCGGCCTGGACCCGCAGGTGCGCCAGGAGCTGTGGGCGCTGATCGACGCGCTGCGCAACGAGGGCACCTCGATCCTCATGTCCACGCACTACATCGAGGAGGCCGAGCGCCTCGCCGACACCGTGACGATCATGTCGAAGGGTCGCGCCGTGGCGACGGGGCTCCCGCGCAAGCTCGTGGCCGAGCACGCGGGTCGCGAGGCGGTCGAGGTCTATGGCCCGCCGGCGCGGCTCGCCGAGGTCGAAGCGGGCGCTGTCGCTCTGAAGCTGCCCACGAGGCGCACGGGCACGAGCGTCGCGCTGCTCGGCGTCGAGGGCCACAACGGCGACCTACCCGCCGGCGAGCGCCGCACGACGACGCTCGAGGACGTGTTCGTGCTGCTCACCGGAGAGGAGGTCCGATGACCGCCCTGCCACGACCTCGCCGAGAACGCGTCGGCCGCCTGGACGTCGCGGCGCTCAAGGGGGTGCTGATCCGCGAGGTCGTGAACTTCGCCTCCTACTGGCGCGGCACGACGTTCTCCTCGACGATGGAGCCGACGGTCTACCTGATCGCGTTCGGCTTCGGCTTCGGCTCGCTCGTGTCGCAGGTCGCCGGCTATGACTACGTCGACTTCGTCGGGACCGGCACGGTCGCCACGGCGGTGCTCTTCTCGGCGGCGTTCCCGGCGATGTTCGGGACGTTCGTCAAGGCGACCTTCCAGCACACCTACGACGCGATCCTCGCGGCGCCGGTCGACACCGAGGAGCTCGTCACGGCCGAGGCGATCTGGATGGCCACGCGCGCGGGAACCTACGGCTGCATCCCGCTGCTGGTCGCGATGGCCTTCGGCCTGGATCCGCGCGTGAGCATGCTCGTCGTGCCCCCGATCGCCTTCGTCGCCGGCTTTGGCTGGGCCTGCTTCGGGATCATGATCTCCGGGTTCATGAAGAGCTTCGAGAACTTCAACTACGTCGTCAGCGGCGTGCTGACGCCGATGATGCTGACCGCCGGTACGTTCTTCCCGCTCAGCGGCCTACCGCAGTGGGCGCAGGTGCTCGGCAACGTCAACCCGCTGCACCACTGCGTCGAGCTCGTGCGCCATGCGTCGTTCGGGTGGCAGCCGGGGGCGGATGTGCTGCACCTCGGCGCGCTGCTGATCTTCGGCTTCATCACCTGGCGGATCGCGGTCTTCGCGATGACACGCAAGCTCGTCACCTAGCGATTTCCACAGGCCCTGACGGCGATATCCTCGATCGCTCATGCCCAACGTGCTGGACATCGAGCAGTCGCTGCTGCTGCTGGAGATCGCGCCGCCGTTTCACCAGCGCGACGTGCAGCTCGCGCGGCGGCGGATGGCGAAGGTCTGGCACCCGGACATCGCTCCGCCGGGCAAGCAGTTCGAGCACGAGCGCCACCTCAAGGCGATCAACGAGGCCGCCGACCAGCTAGAGCGGATCGCCGAGGGCTCGCGCGGCGGCAAGGTCTCGGCCAACGCGGTCAAGGTCAGCGCCGCGGCGGCGCGCGAGGCTCGCGCCGAGGAGGGTCGCCGTGCCTACGAGGCCGCCGAGCGCGAGCGCGCGAGATCGGCCGACCGCGAGGCCAACGACCCGTTCGCCAGCCAGATGCCCGACCACTCGGTGGTGCACCGCTACGCGCGCTGCGTCACCTACCCGGAGTGGGGCGTTGGCAACGTCACCGGCATCTACTTCACGGGCGCCGGCGACGACGTCCAGCAATGGGCGCGCGTGAGGTTCTCGCCCGGCGTGCGGACGGTGCCGGCCGGGTCGCTGCAGTTCGTCGACTTCTCCAAGCCCGACCCCGGCGCCGATCGCGTGCAGCGCTTCCTCGTCGCCGCCCAGCACGCGATCGCCGAAGGCAACCACTCACTCGCCGCCCAGCGGCTGATCTATGCCCGTGACGCGGAGCCCGACAACCCCTCCGTCCTGCGCCTGATGACGCTCGCCTTCTGGCAGGACGGCAACCTGCCGGCCGCCGGGCGCAGCGTCCGCGACTGGGCGCGCGTCGAGGGCGACCGGCCGACGCCGCATCGTTTCGCCGCGCGTATCTACGAGGACATGGGCGCGATCGACCTCGCTGCCGAGGCCGCCGGTCGCGCCGTGCAGCGCGGGCCGTCGGATGCCGACGCCTGGGCACGCCTGGGCCGGCTGCGCCTGCGTCTCATGGACCGCGACGCGGCGATCGACGCGCTCGAGCGCGCACGCGGGCTCGGCCCGTCCGCTGAGGCGCTGCTGGACCTCGCGCTCGCCTACCACCTGGCGGGCGACCTCGGCGCCGAGCTGACCGCATGCGAGCAGGCGACGCTGCTGGAGGAGCGCAACGCGCAGGCCTGGTCGCACCTGGCTCACGCGCTCGCGCGCACCGACCGCGTCTCGGACGCGATCGACGCCTGCGAGCGAGCGCTGCGCCTGGGGGCCGACCCCGAGGTCGCCGACCTGTTGCATCGCCTGCAGGAGCAGCTGCCGCGGGTGCTCCCGGCCGCCTGATCGCCGAGCGGTGGCTCACGCTGCGGCGAAGGCCTCCTGCGCCGCCGTCCGGTGATGCTCGCGCAGATCGGCGAGCTGGGACTCGGCCCGCTCGACGAGGCCGGCGAGCACGCCGGTGTCCAAGCGCTCGTCGTCGCCCGAGACCGCGTGCAGCGAGTCCCACAGCGCGAGCTTGCCGCCGACGCCGCCGCGCAGCATCTCCAGCTCGAGCACACGGCTCAGCGGCGAGTAGCTCGTGACGTGCTCGTTGGCCTTCAGGCGCCCGAGCTTCTCTCCGACCTTGGCGCCGGCCGTCTTCAAGGTGGCCTTGCTCACGTCGAAGCTCTCCATCGCGATTCGAGCGTTGCCACATCCTCGGCGATCTGCTCGGCGAGGCGCACGAAGAAGTCCTCGTGGGGCGTGCCGAGGTTCTGGTCGCACATGCGCGTCGCGAGGTCGGCTCCCGCCTCGCTGCCGGCTCGGTGGTCCTGCAAGTAGGTACTCAGGTAGTCGATCGCCGTCGCCATCGTCGTCCTCTCTCGTTGGTCATGGGCGAGGTACCCGTCGGTCGCGGGCGACACGCCTGCCCGCGCGCATCCGTCAGCGGGCGTGGGTAGCCTGCCCGGCGTGCGCCTGATCGTCGCCCGCTGCGAGGTCCGCTATACCGGCCGCCTGAGCGCCGTGCTGCCCGAGGCGCTGCGGCTGCTGATGCTCAAGGCCGATGGGTCGGTGATGGTCCATGCCGACAGCGGCGGCTTCAAGCCGAGCAACTGGATGACCGCCCCAACCGTCGTCGAGGAGGAGCCCGGCCGCATCGTCGTGCGCAAGCGCGCCGGCGCGACCGAGGACCGCCTCGAGATCCTCATCACCGAGATCGTCTCCGACGTCGAGCACGACATGGGCGAGGCCGCAGCGCTGGAGAAGGACGGCGTCGAGCGAGACCTGCAGGAGGCGCTGGCCGCGATGCCCGCGCACTGCGGCGAGGGATTTCGCCTCGTGCGGCGCGAGTGGCCGACGGACATCGGCCCGGTCGACCTCATGTGCCGCGACGACGCGGATGCGTGGATCGCCGTCGAGATCAAGCGCGTCGCGACGATCGACGCCGTCGAGCAGCTCACGCGCTACCTGCAGCGCATCCGCTCGGATCCGGCGATGGCCGGCTGCCGCGGCGTGCTCGCCGCGCAGTCGATCAAGCCGCAGGCACGGGTGCTCGCCGAGTCCCGCGACATCGGCTGCGTCGCCGTCGATCTCGCGCTGTTGCGTGGCGAGCGCGAGCCGGAGCTGACGCTGTTCGGGTTCTGAAGACGGTGTACATCGGGGCCAAGCGCACTTGGCCACTAACGCTCGCCCTGCAACGTCACCAGCAGCGAGCGCGAGCCGCTGCGGTCGCGATGCTCGCAGAGGTAGATCCCCTGCCAGGTCCCGAGGGCGAGCCGGCCGCCGGCGATCGGCAGCGTCAGCGACGGGCCCATGAGCGACGCCTTGACATGTGCGGGCATGTCGTCGGGGCCCTCCAGCGTGTGCGTCCACGCGAGATCCTCGGGCACTGCGACGTCGAACCACGTCTCGAAGTCGCGGCGCACGTCGGGCGAGGCGTTCTCGTTGAGCGTCAGCGACGCCGACGTGTGGCGGATGAAGACGTGCGCGAGCCCGACGCGCAGCTCGGCGAGGTCGGGCAATCCCTCCACGACCTCGCTCGTGATCAGGTGCACTCCTCGCGGACGCGCCTTCAACGAGATCGTGTGCTGACTCCAGGCCATTGGCCCACAGCGTAGGGCGAGGCTTGCGCAGAGGCCGGGCGGGTAGGGTCATGCACATGTCAATCGAAGCAGGGACTCACACGATCGGGCCAAGCAACGGCTCGTTGAAGATCAAGACCGGCCGCGAAGGCGCGGCCGCGAAGATGGGCCATGACCTCGTCCTGGGCGTCAACACCTGGGAAGCCACCGTCGAAGGCGGCGACAGCCCGTCGATCTCGCTGACCGCCGATCCGGGGTCGATCGAGGTCCTTGAGGGCACCGGCGGAGCCAAGCCGCTGAGCGACAAGGACAAGAGCGACATCAAGAAGGGCACAGCCGACAAGGTGCTCGGCAGCTCGCAGATCACCTTCAGCTCCAGCGCGATCGAGGACAACGGCGCCAACATGACCGCCAAGGGCGACCTCAGCATCGCCGGCAAGAGCACGCCCGTCACCGTTCCGTTGACGGTCGGCGACGGCAAGCTCAGCGGCAGCGTCAAGCTCAGCCAGAGCGACTTCTCGATCAAGCAGTACTCGGCCATGATGGGGGCCCTGAAGGTCAAGGACTCCGTCGAGGTCGTCATCGAGGGCCAGGTTCCGACGAGCTGAGCCGCGCCGGGCGCGGCCGGCCGTTGGCCGCCGCGCCGGCACCTGACAGCATCGGGTGATGGCCCGAGTGCTGTGGGAGCCCAGCGCGGCGTTCGCGCAGCGTACGCGGCTGCGCGCGTACATGGACTGGCTGGCCGCCGAGCGCGGCGTCCATGCCGCGACCTACGACGAGCTCTGGCGCTGGTCGGTCGCAGACCTCGACGCGTTCTGGTCCTCGATCGCCGAGTACTTCGGCGTGCGCTTCGCCGAGCCCCCGCAGGCGGTGCTCGGCCGGCGCGAGATGCCGGGGGCGCAATGGTTCGCCGGCGCGACGCTGTCACATCCCGAGCACGTCCTGCGCGATCGAGACGACGACGCGGTCGCCATCCGCCACGCATCGGAGCTTCGCCCGCTGCGGGAGCTGACCTGGGGCGAGCTGCGCGCGCAGGTCGCCCAGATCCAGGACGGCCTGCGAGGGCTCGGCGTGCGGCGCGGCGACCGGGTCGCCGCCTACCTGCCGAACGTCCCCGAGGCGATCGCGGCCTTCCTCGCGGTCGCCGGGCTCGGAGCGATCTGGTCGAGCTGCTCGCCGGAGTTCGGCGTGCGCGCGGTCGTCGACCGCTTCGCGCAGATCGAGCCCGCCGTGCTGCTGGCCGTCGACGGATACCGCTACGGCGGGCGCGACCATGACCGCGGCGCGGCCGTCGCGCAGATCCACTCGCAGGTCGGCGGCAGGCTCGTGCGCCTCGGCTACCTCGACGGCTCGGGCTGGCAGGAGGGCTTCCTCGGCGATGCGCGGGCGGTGTCCTTTGAGACCGTGCCCTTCGAGCACCCGCTGTGGATCCTGTACTCCAGCGGGACGACGGGGCCGCCGAAGGCGATCGTCCACAGCCACGGCGGGATCCTGCTCGAGCACCTCAAGAAGCTCAACCTGCACCTCGACGCCCACGCGAACGACCGCGTGTTCTGGTTCACGACGACCGGCTGGATGATGTGGAACTTCCTCGTCGGCGTGCTGCTGACGCCCGCGTCGATCGTGCTCTACGACGGCAGCCCCGCCGAACCGTCGCCGGCGCGGCTGTGGGATCTCGCCGAGGAGGCCGGCGTGACGTGCTTCGGAACGAGCGCCGCGTACATCGGCGGCTGCATGAAGGCCGGCGTCGATCCGCGCGGGGGCGGCCGGGGCCTGGCGTCGCTGCGCTGCGTCGGCTCGACCGGCTCGCCGCTGTCGCCGGAGGGGTTTCGCTGGGTCTACGACCGGCTCGGCGACGACATCTGGCTGTTCTCGACCAGCGGCGGGACCGACGTCTGCACCGCCTTCGTCGGCGGCTGCCCGTTGGAGCCGGTCTACGAGGGCGAGCTGCAGGCGCGCTCGCTGGGCTGCGACGTCCGCGCCTTCGACGAACATGGACACTCGGTCGTCGGGGAGGTGGGCGAGCTCGTCATCGCCCAGCCGATGCCCTCGATGCCGGTCGCCTTCTGGAACGATCCCGATGGCGAGCGCCTGCGCGAGGCGTACTTCGACACCTACCCCAGCGTCTGGCGCCACGGCGACTGGATCGAGATCACGCAGCGCGGCAGCGCGGTCATCCACGGGCGCTCGGACGCCACGATCAACCGCGGCGGCGTCCGGATCGGCACCGGCGAGATCTACGGAGCGGTGCTCGCCCTCGACGAGATCCTCGACGCGCTGGCGGTCGACGTCGACGGCCGGCTGGCGCTCTTCCTCGTGCTGCGCGACGGCGCCGTGCTCGACGATCGCCTGCGCGCGCAGATCGCACGGCGCGTGCGCGAGGACTGCTCGCCGCGCCACGTCCCCGACGACGTGCTCGCGGTGCAGGACGTTCCCCGCACGCTGTCGGGCAAGCTGCTGGAGGTGCCGGTCAAGCGGATCCTGGCCGGCGCCGACCCCGAGCGCGTCGTCAGCCCCGACTCGCTGGCCAACCCGGCGTCCCTTGACCGCTTCGTCGCGCTCGCGCGCGAACGAGAGACAGGGCCGCGATAAGCGACAACGTCTCCCATGCTCATAGGGTTGGGTCACCAGGCCTGTGACATGCGTCACA
>Ga0136625_1000727_pt1 | contig 10875 bp, 10 predicted proteins | sample AntDrymUQ4832306_2_FD_104672 | JGI IMG/M metagenome (GOLD analysis project Ga0136625, IMG submission 104672) | Polar desert sand microbial communities from Dry Valleys, Antarctica - metaG UQ483 (23.06) | ecosystem: Environmental > Terrestrial > Soil > Desert | place: Antarctica: Dry Valley...
CGAACTGACCCGTTCCCCCAAGGTCTTCGTCTCCCACGAGAACACGCTCGGTCACCCGTTCGTCGACGGCAAGACCAGCCTGTACCCCGACGCTCAGGAGCTGGCGAAGGCGCTGGCATCGATCGCCCTTGACCTCGATCCATGTGTTGTGTTCTACGTCCGTCCGATGGCGGACTACATCGAGTCGTTCTACCTGCAGACGGTGCACCAGGGGGCGTGCCACAGCTTCGAAGAGTGGTACGCGACGGTCGATCCGGCAGCGCTCACATGGCAGCCGACCGTAGATGCGCTCGACGACACGTTCGGCGCCGAGCGAGTCGTGATCGGCGATTTCAGCACCATCTCGGCCGGCCAGAACGAGTTCCTGGCCCACTTCATGCAGCGTTGTGGACTGCCCCTGCCCGGCACCCTCGACTACCGACCAGTGCGCAATGCCAGCGTGTCGGCCAGAGGGCTCGAGATCGCGCTGCGGATCAACCCGTTCCTGCAGAACATCAAAGAGCGTCGGGCGACGCGAAAGTTCCTGCAGGAGAACTTCTCCAACGTCACAGGGGAACGGGCGCGACCGATGCCGGCCTCCATCCGTGAGGATCTCGATGCCAGGACCGCCGGTGAGTACCGACGACTGAGCGAACGGGCTCGATGAAGCAGCAACTGCGCCGAGCCGTCATAAACCAGCTTGCCAGGACAGGTCAGCTCGAACGGGCCCTGCACGCCCGGCACGTATACCGCACGACCCGCGACGAGACGATGCGGCGCTACCGGTTGCGACGCGCACCGGCATCGTTGACGTTGTCCGTGCGGGATGTGCCCGACACCATCATCACGACCGTCGGCACCAGACCCTCCGAGGTGCGCACGGTGGTCGCCCGTTGCCGCACGTCGGCATCGGTGCTCGACGCCATGCGCTCCAACCGGAACCTGGTCACGAAGGCGCTGACTGCCACAGGCGTCAAGACGCACGAGTTGCCGATCGACTCGCGCAACCGGTTCCGAGTCGCCGTCGTCCACGACCGCGACAGGCTGCTGTGGAGCCTGGTGGTTGCAGCGCCTCGCACCACCTACGTGTACTTCGACTCGACGTCGATCCCGCGGCACCACCGCGTCCACCACCTGGCCTCGTCGTCGCCTGACGACCTTCATCGCTACGGCGCGAAGGCCGCCGTGTGGCGCATCTTCGAGTACCACGCCGACCCCGACGGCGTCGATCTGTTCGGCGACATCCACGGATGCGAGATCGAGTTCTGGCGCCGTTCCAGGATCAACAACACCGTGCGGTCGCGACGCTGGAACCCGCTCACCGTCGAGCTGCCGGCGGAACGCTTCGGCTCAGTGGGCGCCGGAGGGGACCTGCCGGCGCCGATGATCGAAGCCGTTGACTTCCCGATCGACGTCGTCTACACGTGGGTCGACGGATCGGACCCGGAGTGGATCGAACGGCGCGCCACGACACTCGGCCTCGTCGATCTGGCGTCGCGGCACGAGGAGGCGGCCACCGATGCGCGTTACCTCTCGCGAAACGAGCTCAAGTACTCATTGCGGTCGCTCGAGCGCTATGCCGATTTCGTGAACCACGTGTACGTGGTCACCGACGACCAGTGCCCCGACTGGCTGCGCACCGACCATCCACGCCTGAGCATCGTCGACCACCGCGAGATCTTCCCCGTGGACTCCGTCCTGCCGACGTTCAACTCCCATTCCATCGAGTCGCGCCTGCACCATGTGCCTGGCCTGTCGGAGCACTACCTCTACCTGAACGACGACTTCTTCTTCGCCCGCCGGGTGGAGGCCGAACAGTTCTTCCTCGCCAACGGCCTAGCCAGGTTCTTCCGGTCCCGGGCCCTTATCCCACTCGGCGAACCAACGGTCCGCCACAGGCCGGTCGACACCGCGGCGATGAACGGCAGGAGGGTACTTGTCAACAAGTTCGGCAAGGTGGCGACGCGCAAGTTCAAGCACGCGCCATACCCGCAGCTGCGATCCGTTCAGCTCGACATCGCCGACCTGTTTCCAGACGAGGTCGCCGCCACCACGGCCAGCCAGGTTCGCAGCCCGACCGACCTGGCGTTGGCCTCCTCGTTGCACCATCACGTCGCCTACCTGACGGGGCGGGCAATACCTGGCTCGCTGTCGTCCTACTACGCCGACCTCGGCCAGTTCAACCTCGAGGGCCGGCTGCACCACCTGATGAAGTCGCGCAGATACGACACGTTCTGTTTGAACGACACCGATCGCGGCGAGGTGTCCGAGGCCGACAAGATGGCCCTCGTCAGCGCCTTCTTCGACACGTACTTCCCCGAGAAGAGCACGTTCGAGCGCTGAGAGTGAGGATCACGACCCCCAAGCTCACAGGTCCCGAACTTGCGTGGGCACCGTTCAAGGGCTGGAGCGTGCTGTTCGACACCGACCTTGGACCGCATCAGCGCCAACAAGGCGGCGCCGAGCAGCCCGAGCCTCTCGAACTGCTCGAGCTGCCGGGCAAGCTGATCGCCGGCCACGATCTCTATAGAACCCTGTCGGTGTGGTCCTTCGACCTCGTCCGCCGGCAGCAGCCGGCTGGTTACCTGCCGCTACCGCCGTCGAGCTACCACGTCACGGTGTGTGACGGACTGTCGGACGCTCAGCTCAACGAGGCTCAAGGACCCGCACGCCAACGCATCGCGCAGATGCTTGAATCCTTGCCGGGCGCGGTGCTCGATCCGGCGTCGCTCGTCCCCTCCGCCGCTGCAGCACTCGCACAGCTCATCGAGCGCGCAACCTCACCGATCGATCTCCGCTTCGCCGGGATCGAGTCACGGGGGCACGCGCTCGTGGCAGGGCTAGAACCTGCCCAACACTCGCGGTCGGCGTACTCGATGATCGTCGAGGCGCGCGATGCGCTCCTGTCGACGCTCGGTGCCGAGTTCGGCATCGACCTGACCAGCCCTTGGCGACCTCACGTCTCGGTCGGCTACTGGGCGAACCAAGAGGTTGCCGACGAACACGAGGAGCTCGTGGCTGCGGGCGCGCGCACGGTGATCGAATCCGCACCCAACGCCGGCGTCCGGGTTGGCAGGGCCTCGGTACACGCCTTCGACGACATGGAGACGTACTGGCGCGCCGGCACACGTTCGATCTCCGTGCAGCGCCGGGCGTGACGTCTTCGCCTCTCCTCGCCGCCGTGTACCGGCTGATCCGACGGCGTCACCTGGCGCCGAGCACGAGGGCACTGCTGCATGATGTGGCGTTGGGCGAGGCCGGCGCGCTGCTCGGGCCACTCGTCGCCCGGCTGCGTCCGATCGCCGGGACGAGATCCTGGTTCGCCGGCGGTCGCGCTGTGGCCGTTGCCGGGGGGCGGCGCTGGCTCGTCGCCGGGGCCGTCGAGCGATCGATCGAAGCGCTGCGCGTGGCCCATGGCGCCGAGATCGGCTCGCACTTGCGCTCTGCCCCCACGATCCCGCCGGCCGAGTGGTACATCTCCTGGAAGGACGGCAACCGCGAACGCCTGGCGTACGTGGACGCGAACATCCCCTGTGCCGCAGAGGTTTCAATGCGCAACGCTTCGCGCTGGGAGCTGTGGCGCTGCTATGAGCTGGCACCCGGGAACCTCGTCGGTCCTGAGACGTCGGTCACCGCCACCTTCGGCACCGACCACACGCACCGCACCGCTCGTCCAAGCCTCGCCGCTCGCCCCGCAGCGCCGCCGATCGATGCTGTGTACACATGGGTGGACGACAGCGATCCGTCATGGCGCGCCGCTCGCGACGACGCCCGCCGCTCCACCGGCGCCGATCCGGAGGGCGACGAAGCGCGCTACGGCGACCATGACGAGTTGCGCTACTCCTTGCGGTCGCTGTGGATGTATGGCGATTGGGTGCGCAGGATCCACGTGGTCACGGCCGGCCATGTGCCTCCGTGGCTGGTGGAGGACGAGCGCCTGCGCATCGTCCGCCACGACGAGCTCTGCCCTGCCGATGGGCTGCCGACGTTCAACTCCCATGCCATCGAGTCGAGGCTGCACCACATCGACGATCTGACGGAGCACTTCATTTACTTCAACGACGACGTGTTCCTCGGACGCGCCGTCGATCCGTCCACGTTCTTCGAACTCGGTGCCATGACCCGTCCAAAGGTGTTCCTCGACCAGGCCGTCGTGCCCGACATGGCAGATCTGTGGCCAGGTATCTACCTCGCCTCCCGGAGGACCACCGAGCTCGTAGAGGCGCTGACGGGGCATCACGACGATCACCTGGTGATGCACGCCGTCTATCCCTGCCGGCGATCGTTGCTCGCCGACCTCGAGGCGCAGTTGCCGGGCGAGTTCGCCTCTGTGGCCAGGCGACCGTTCCGCCATCGCGATGACATCAGCGTCCCTGCCTCGTTGGCGCCCCACTATTGGCTGGCGACCGGCCAAGCGGTGCTCGGGCACGCGCCGACGGAGTACGTCAGCCTCGGGCACGCGCTCACCCCCCTGCGTCTGCGACGCCTCGCCAGGTCACGCCGCTTCGACATGTACTGCCTGAACAGCACTGACGCCGACCCTGGCGCAGCCGTCGACTGGCAGTCGCTCACCCGGTGGATGAGTCGCCTTTCGCCCGTTCCGTCACCATGGGAACGGCGTTAGCGATTCACACCATGGCGCGGCCGCTCATCGACGCGTCTCCGACGATGAGCGCGCCCCTGGCGAAGTAGTCGTCTGCTGCTGTCCAGGTGTTGTGATCACCTCGGCGCTGCACGTAGTTGAACATGTCGCCGGCGAAGACCGCCTGCCCCGCCGCCAGGCAGGCACGGATCAGACCCTGGTCCTCGCCGATGTTCCTGTCGGGGAAGCGCAGCGGGCCGATGGCCTGGACGTCGATCATCAGCGTCCCGCCAGCCAGGTACGGCGTGAATCGGCACTCCCTTCCCGGGAACCGCAGGATCGTGCGGTCGGACCGTTCGAGCACGGCGAAGTACGAATGCTTGCCGACGATCGCTGCTCGCGACGCCGTCGCCGCCAGCAGGGAATCGCCGAGATACTCAGGGCCGTAGGCATCGTCGTCGTCGAACTTCGCCACGAACCGCTCGTTGCAATGCTCGATCCCGAAGTTGAGACATCGCCCGAGTGTCCAGGCCTGCGGGGCGCGGTACCAGCGGGCACCGGCGACGTCGCCCAAAGCGTCGGCGAGCGCCTGATCGTCGAATCCATCGCCGTGGGCTATCACCACCAGCTCACGGGACTCGTGACGCTGCTGGCGGTAGTTGTCGACCACCGCTTCGAGGTTGGCACGACGGTTCGTCGAGCACAGCACCGACACTCCCGGGCCGCCGCCTGGCGGCTTCGGCGATGTCTTGGCCTCGATCTCGGCCACCACGTCCATGGCGTGGCGGCCGTAGGCGCGCCGTGCAGCGATGTGGACGTCTCGACAGGCATCGACGAACGCCTCTGTCCCGGAGCCGTCGCGGGGCGCTCGCGGAACGAGCCTCGCCGCAGCCTCGTTGAGCAGACGAACGTCTTCGGGGGCCCCTCGCAGCATCCTCGCAGGACGCCGCCACATTGCGTCCAGCGCCACGAAAGGCGCACGATCGAGATCGATGGCGGTGCCCGTCCTGTAGCCGACGACAGGGAGGCCCGCGTCGTGCGGCTGTCGCGCTCGGGGCCCGACGACGACCGCCATCGTCGAAGTGCTAGCCCGCGGAGTCGGCCTCCGCACCCTGGCTGCCGAGGCCAGCAGCGCCGCCAGCCAGGGCTCGGCGTCCACGATCAGCTCGGGTCTCGGCGCCCTCAGGCGCCGGCGCCACGGCGCCAACCGGGACAGGATCCGGAGTCGCACCGCCGCGGGTGATCGCGCCGCGACCCTTAGGAAACGACCCCTTGACCGCAACGTCTCAAGACCGCCCGGTGACACTCGCGGAGGCTACCGCTCGTGTAGCAGCCGTCGAGGAAACCGTGAGCACCTGTAGGTTTGGCTGCCGCATGCGCACGCAACCGGCACCTTGTCTGCCTCGATGAACGGCTGCTGATGCGCGTCCTCGTTGTCACCTGCGTGCACCGCGCCGACGATGCCCGCGTTTACCAGCGCCAGATCCGCCAGCTCGTCGAGAGCGGGCACGAGGTCGTGTACATCGCCCCCCCGTTCAACGATCCCGATGCTGTCGCCTTCGAGGGGGTCGAGCACATCGAGGTGCCGCGGGCGGTGGGTCGCCGCCGGGTGCAGTCGTGGCGGCGCGTCCGGGCCGAGGTCGGGCGCTGTCGGGACGGTTGCGACGTCATGGTCGTGCACGACCTGGAGCTGACGTTCGTGTTGCGAGGCACGGGCCGTACGCCGATGGTGTTCGACGTGAAGGAGGACACGCCTGCGGCCATCGCCGACAAGGCGTGGCTACCGTCGTGGGCGCAGGCGGTCGCCAGCCGGGTGGCGGCGCGCCTGGAACGGCAGGCGGCCCGAGGTCATCACCTGATCCTCGCCGAGTACTCCTACCGGGACAGGTTGGGTGACCACCCTGTGGTCCCGAACTCCACCTGGATCCCCGACGACGAGCCGCTGCCACCCGGCCACGACGTGGTCTACGTCGGCCGCATCTCGCAGGGTCGAGGAGCTGAGACGCTGCTCGCCGTGGGGCGGGCGCTGGAGCCTGGGCGCCTGTTGTTGATCGGTGACGCCGACGACGACGTCCGCCCGGCTGTAGAGCGTGAGGTGCGCTCAGGCGCCGTTCGCTGGACTGGCTTCCTCCCCAACCCCGAAGCGCTGCGGCTCGTGGAAGGGGCGCTGGCCGGGTTGTCCCTGCTGCGACCGAAGCCGAACTACGTCCACTCCCAGCCGACGAAGATGGTGGAGTATTTCGCCAGAGGTGTGCCGGTCATCACCACGCCGCTGCCGCTCGCCCGAGAGCTGGTGGAGCGCACGTGTGCCGGACTCGTCGTGCCGTATGACGACCCCGCCGCCGTCGTTGCCGCCATCTACCGGCTCGACAACGACCTGGCGTTGCGCACGGAGATGGGAGCGAACGGCTACGAGGCGGCGCGGGCCCAGTTCGACTGGAGCCGCGACGGCAGAGCGTTCGTCTCGCTGCTGGAGGACGTGGCAGCGTCGGGCTGATCGGGCACCGGCAGGATGTCGTCGACCAGATCGTCGATCGTCGTCGACGCCGCCCCGCCCAACAGCACGGCAAACGTGTTCCGCCGTCGGTACTCGTCCACCACCGCCACCATTGGCGACATCACGATGTCGACGTCGCCGGAAGGCGGCACCTCGTCGACTACCTGCACGTTGCACGGCAACACTGCGTCTTCGGGCAGGCGCCGGATCCTGATCGTGCGATCGGGGTGCGACCGCGCGTACCTGGCGACATCTGTGAGCGCCGATTCATCGTCCCGAGAGGCGATGTCGAAGTACACCGTGCGTATCGGCCACGGAGGCGAAGCGGCCGTCTGGTGTACAGAGCTCACGAGCGAAACGTAACGAACGAACCTCTCACCAGGGCGTCCCGGCGATGAACACTCGACGAATTGTGACGTTCGCCTGACTAGCGTGCAGGCCATGGCCGCCGGGACGGTGTTGGTGACGGGAGGCGCCGGCTACATCGGCTCCCATACGGTGCAGGCGCTGGCTCGTTCCGCTCGTTCGGTGGTGGTGCTCGATTCGCTTGAGTACGGGCGCGCCGAGGCGGTCGGTGACGTGCCGCTCGTCGTCGGCGACATCGCCGACGAGGCCGTCGTCGCTGACATATGCCGAGACCACGGAGTCACCCAGGTCGTTCACTTCGCCGCCTACAAGGCCGTCGGAGAGTCGATGGAGCAACCGACGCGCTACTGGCAGAACAACGTGGCCAACACCGTGGCGCTGATCGACGCCGTCACCAGAGCCGGCGCCGATCAATTCGTGTTCTCGTCGTCGTGCTCGGTTTACGGCACGCCACCGACGGTGCCCGTCGACGAGTCGGCACCGATCGCTCCCGAGAGTGTGTACGCAGAGACCAAGGCGACAGTCGAGCGGATCCTGTCGTGGTACGCGGCCACTGACGGCCTGCGGTCGGTCTCGCTGCGCTACTTCAACGCGGCAGGCGCCAGCTTCGACCGCAGCATCGGCGAGGACTGGACGGTGGCGCTGAACCTCGTGCCGCTCGTGATGAAGTCGATGATCCTCGGTGAGCCACGCCTCACCGTGTACGGCACCGACTACGACACGCCCGACGGCACCTGCATCCGCGACTACATCCATGTGGACGACCTGGCCGAGGCCCACGCCAAGGCGCTCGACGTGCTGGGCGCCGGCACCCTTGCCGACCGGGCCACGGCGCTCAACGTCGGCACCGGCACCGGATCGTCCGTGCTCGAGGTGATCGACGCCGCCGAGCGCATCACAGGACACCAGGTGCCCTACGAGCTCGGCCCCCGACGGCCGGGCGACCCGACGGCAACGTTCGCCGACCCGAGCCGGGCAAGGGCTCTGCTCGGCTGGGAGCCCCGTTACGGTTTGGACGAGATCATCCGCACCGCCTACGCCTGGCATTCGCGCTGATTGGGAGGCCCCCCATGTGAGGACGTGTCGCGGCACGTGGCATCGTCCGTTTCGGGGGTCCACGGGGGGCGGAGCCCCGCGTGTGAGGGGGCTGAACCCCCGGTGTGACTAAACGAACTGGGCGTTGCGCAGGCGGTCGAGCCAGCCGATCAGGATGGCGACGGCCCTCGGGTCGTGGCGCAGGCGGTGCCCGGCACCGGAGAGCACGCTGAGCTCGGCGTCGCCGTGGGCCTGGGCGAGCAGGCGGGTGTCGGCGTGCGGCACGCTGTCGTCGTCTTCGCCGTGCATCACCAGCATTGGGCGAGGAGCGAAGCGTCGCGCTGCTTCTACGGGCCGAAACCTGTAGAACGCCCGGCTCCACTCGTCGACCGAGGCCGGGAACCCAGGCGTACGGACGGCGCCGATCTCACGGGTGTGCTCCAGGAATCGACGGGGGTGGGCGGCCCAGTCGTCGAAGTCGGCGCGGGGGCTGAGCAACGCCGTTGCGCGCACCCGAGGATCATCGGCGGCAACGCAGATGGCGATCGAACCGCCGGTGTTCGTGCCAACGAGAACGACGGCAGATGGATCGGCTCGCTCGACGAGCACGTCGATGGCGGTACGCAGATCGTCGACCCATCCCTGAAGCGAGAAGTCACCGGCGCTCTCGCCGCAACCACGAAAGTTGAACGTCATCGCCGTGTACCCGAGCTGGTGCGAGATCTGGTCGACGAGCTGGGGGAACGTGCCAGCGGAGCTACGGGCGTCGAGCGGTCCTATGGGGAAGCCGTGGCACAGGATCATGCCAGGACAGCGTTCGTCGCGCCCAGGCGGGTCGACGTAGTGGCACGCCAGCGAGGAGCCGCAACTGACGAACGAGTCGTTCATCTTCACGACTGTCAGGACCGCGGCGCGCGAAGGCGGCGGCGCATGCCGGGTCGGGCGAGCTTGTAGCCCCGGTTGCGGGCCTCGGCGAGCGTGTCGGGGGCGAAGCAGGTGGCCGTCTCGGCCCCGACGATCTCATCGATCACGTCGCGGTCGATCCACTCATCGAGATCGTAGACGAGCTGCGTGCGCTTGTCTCCGAGGTACCGAGCGTGCTCGAAGCGTGTCGGACGCTCCATACACGCTCACGGTACCAGCGCCAGGACACGACGAGCCCGGACGCGACACGGCCGGGCAGCGATCGCCCGGCCGTGTCTTAAAACTGGATCACCGATCAGCGTCTTGATGCCGGCGGGACGAGGTCCGGCTGCTGGTCAGCGGAGGCTGGCTGTGATTCACCAGAGGGTCCAGTTGCCGCCCTAGCGGCCAACCACCTCCGGGGTCCCATCGAACTTTTCAGTCATGTCTTGGACCACCTCCCTTCTCCGGTGCTCTCATTCAAGCACATCGGCGGTGCTGTGCAAACGCCATTTCCTTTGTTCAGATCGTGTACGCACCGTTGTCGATCAGGCGGCCGCCGAGCACCTGGTCGCCCTCGGCCGAGACCTGCGCCCTTGCGTTCTCCCGAGGGATGCGGCCACCGCCGAGCCGGACGAACGTGCCGACGGGCATGGTGAGCCTCACCGCCGCCGGTGCGTTCAGCTCGTCCACAACGGCCGCCCGCTCGCCCACCTCCACATGGATCTCCCGCGATGCCGGACCCGTCAACGCGTACGTGACACGGGCGCCGGCCGGCGCCTGTGCCAGCTTGCCGACCACATAGCCCATCGCCGACGCCATCTCGTCGAGGCTGCACTCGACGGCCGGGCCATCCTCGTGGCCCGGCCGGCCGACGGCATCGCGGATGTCCTGCTCGTGGATCCAGCAGTCGAACACCCTGAGGCGCATGAACCGGCCGTACGTCTCGCGCCCGACCGGCGTGAACGTCTCGGCTTTCCAAGCCTCGCCGTCCATCGCTGCCAATGCCTCGAGCCTTGTCGTCACCGTCCGCTCGAAGCGCTCACGCAGCTCAGCGCGCGTACTGTCGGCCATCTCGACGATCCACTGCTCGTTGAGCTCGCCCATGTCGTTGTGCACGTGGGGGCGAGCTGTTCGATCGATCTCCACCCCTGGAGCGTCGATGCCCATCAGCATGGCCTCTGTACCGATGATGTGGGCGGCGACGGCGGCGACGTCCCAGCCGGGCAGCACGGTGGGAGTTGACCAGTCCTCGTCGGACAACTCATCGAACAGCTTGCGCAGGCTCGCCCACACGGCCGCCAGCGCCTCCACCGTCGGTTCCTTGGGGATCTCGGTGCGGGTCACTGGTACACACCCTCGCACTGATGCGAGCGACGGAGCGCCAGCGGAGGAGCGGCCATACGCGGCCTGCGTGGCCGGGGAACGCCTGCAGCACGGTCATGGAGTCTCCTCATAGGCATGGGCACACGTGCCGAGGGAAGCGCCAGCGACGAGGCACAAGCGGCGCGAG
>Ga0136625_1000728_pt1 | contig 10873 bp, 12 predicted proteins | sample AntDrymUQ4832306_2_FD_104672 | JGI IMG/M metagenome (GOLD analysis project Ga0136625, IMG submission 104672) | Polar desert sand microbial communities from Dry Valleys, Antarctica - metaG UQ483 (23.06) | ecosystem: Environmental > Terrestrial > Soil > Desert | place: Antarctica: Dry Valley...
CGCTTATCTCGCGGCCGTGGCGCAGCTGGTGGCGGCGCGCCGCACGGCGGGTACCCCGGCAGGCGACGCCAAGCTGGCCGCCGCGTTGGCGGCGCACGATGCCGCCTGGGACGCGTGGCGGGCGGGCGGTGGTTGACTCGTCGCGGTGCTGCGCCGCGTCGACCCGAGCGAGCTGTCTCAGACAGCCATGTTCGCGGTGGCGGAGACCCGAGCCGAGCTGTGCTCAGACGCCGAGGTCGGCGGCGGGGGCGAGTTCCGTCAACGGGACGAGCACGGCTGTCGCGTCGCCTGAAGCCAGCCCGCCTGGGGCCGACTCGCGCTCGGGCGCGAGCGAGCGGCGCGCGAAGCGATGGCGCAACATGACCCGCAGCACCCGGCTTCCGTCGCGCCATGTGTGGAGATTCGACTCGCCGTGGACGCGCGGTTCCTCGAAGCTCGCGACCTCGTGGACGCGCAGGCCGCTCTTCACGGCGCGCACGACGATCTCCGTCTCGATCTCGAAGCCGTCGGCCTGCAGGTCGAGTGTCGCGAGCTGATCGCGGCGGAAGGCCATGAAGCCGTAGCAGAGGTCGGTGAAACGCGTCCGGTAGAGGCTGTTGCTGAGACCGCGCAGCGCGGCGTTGCCGCAGCGGCGCACGTACTCCATGTCCGTCGTGCCGCCCTCGCCCGTGAAGCGCGAACCCTTGACGAGATCGTAGCCCTCGGCGAGCAGCGCGAGATACCGCTCGATCTCGATCGGATCCATGCTGCCGTCGGCATCGATCATGACGATGACATCGCCGCGGGCGGCGGCGAAGCCGGCGCGCAGCGCGGCGCCCTTGCCCGGCCGATCCTGGCCCACGACGCGGATGTCCGGACGGATTGCGCGGCTGACGGCGACGGTGTCGTCGACAGAGTTGCCATCGACGAGGATGACCTCGTCGATCTCGGCGGGAAGGCGCCCGAGCACCCAGCCGATGTTGCGCTCCTCGTTCATTGCCGGGATCACGAGCGAGACCTGGATCCGCTTCGGCCGCGGCCAGCGGCTGCGCACGAACCGCGGCTCGTGCCGCGCGCCGAGGTCCTCCCGAGTTGCGGGCCACGATTCAACGCTGTCGGGCACGAGCGTGAGCGCGCGGTTGACCTCAGGTTCCAGCTCTGGGTGAAGGCCCATCTGTTCTCGTTTCGTCACGTGCGATCGCTTCCGCGTCTCAGCACATCCCTGTTCGAAGCGGGCAGGTTAGGATGCGCGGATTAGGCACGCATTTGATCCGGCGTTAGTTTTCGATTGGATGGTTTCCTGGCGCCCATTTCTGGCAGTACTTCAGCCTTTTTTAGGTCGATCACACGTCGATCACGCCGCGCTGACATGTTCTTGACGCCCGATGACGCGACGCCGGGCGCCGACGAGCTTCTCGACGCGCTGGTCTACGGCGTCCTCGTGCTCGCGCCCGACGGCACCGTCCTGCGCGCCAACGCGGCCGCGTATGAGCTGGTGCCGGCCCTCTCGACCAGCGCGACGCCCAGCTGTCGCGACCTCTTTGCCTGCCAGGCGACCGGCGGTCCATGCGAGCGTGGCTGCTTGGTGGAGCGCGCAGCGGGCTTGGACAAGCCGGTTCCGGAGCTCCGGATCGACTCCGCCGGCGGGACCTCACCCGGCGCGCTGTGGGTCACCGCGGCGCCGGTGTCGGGCGGACGCCACGCGATCCTGCACCTGCGTCCCGGCTGGCGCGGCGACCGGCGCCGCCGTTCGGAGGAGCGCTGGCAGACGGCCCCGGAACTGCGCATCCAGGCGCTCGGCCGGACGCATGTCGAGGCGCTCGAAGACTCCATCGACCCGGACTGGCTCAGCCAGCGGCCGGGTCAGATCCTGAAGTACCTCGTGTGTGAGCGCGCGCGCGTCGTCATGGTCGACGAGATCGCGGAATCAATCTGGCCGCACAGCGGACCGCGCGCCATCGCCAACACGCGCTACGCGATTCATCGGCTGCGCATGAAGCTCGAGCCACGCCGTGCCGCCCATGACCCACCGGCGTTCGTCGTGGCACGAAGAGGCGGCTACGTCCTCGATCGCCAGCGCATCTGGATCGACGCCGACGAGTTCGAGCGAGCGGTCGAGGAAGGCCGGAGGGCGATGACGCGCCTCGGCGGGGCCCTCGCCACGCAGCATCTCGAAGCTGCCATGAGGCTCTATCGCGGCGTGTTCCTGGCCGACGAGCCGTACGCGGACTGGGCCGGCGACGAGCGCCACCGACTCGCGGGCCTGGCGAGCTACGCTCTGCGGCAGCTAACGGCGCTTGCTCGCGAACGCGGCGATGGTCCGCACGCGATCGTGCACCTCCAGCGGCTCGCCGAGCTCGAGCCGCTCGACAGCGGGGTGCATCGCGAACTCGTCCAGGCGCTGCTCAGCGAGGGCCGGCGTAGCGACGCCAAGCGCCGCTACGAGAACTTCGCGCACCGCCTCCGGCGCGAGTTGGGACAGGAGCCGGAGTTTGACCTGCCGTCGCTGTCCGCGCCGCCGATCGATCCCGCCCAGCACCAGTAGTGGCCCCGCGCTACACCAGCACCCGAGGCCGATCGATCCGCTCCACGGGTGCGAACGGCGAGGCCGGCGATCAGCAGCGCAGCCAGTCGACGAAGCCGCCCGCGAGCACGAGCCGCGCGAGCGCCTCATAGCCACCCGCGGCCGGGTGCGTGCCGTCGGCCGAAGCGGCTTCGCACGTCCACGGCTGCGAGGCGCGCAGCGACTCGATCAGGCTGACAATGGGGACCTTGCGTTCGGCGGCGATGCCCGCGAAGCTGGCTGACAGCGCCGCGACCCGATCGTCGCGATGCGCCTCGCCGACCGGCGGCGGCCCGGCCACGAATACGGACAGGCCCAGCGCTGCCGCCTCGTCGAGCACGGTCGCGAGTGCCCGCACCGAGCGCTCGGGCGCGATCGCGGCCGCGCCGCTGTCGTTCGCGCCGAACGAGAAGACGACGCGGCAGTCGCACGCCGGGTCCAGCCGCGGCTGCGCCTCGGCGCGCCAGCGCGCGGCGACCTGGGCCGAGCTCTCCCCGCGGACGCCAGCCGAAGCTCGTCGAGATGATCGCTTCGACGCGCAGCCCCGCCTCGCGCGCGCGGGCGATGACGGCGCGCAGCCGCACCAGCGTCGATCGAGCGGTTGACGTTGCGCTGGTTGTGCGTCTCGCTGGCCGGCAGGAAGACGCCGACCTGCTCGAAGCGCTCGCGCTGGCGCAGCGCGAGCTCGAGGCCGCGCTGATTGGGGATCAGGACGCTGCGCGCCACGCCCTCGGGCACGTCGACCGCGCCGAGCACCTCCGCCGCGTCAGCGAGCTGCGGCACGACGTCGGATCGCACGAAGCTCGTCAGCTCGATCCGCTTGACGCCCGTTCGCGCCAGCCGCTCGATCAAGGCGACCTTGTCGGCGGTGGAGATCGTCTCCGGCTCGTTCTGAAAGCCGTCGCGGGGCCCGACCTCGCGGATCGAGACCGCAGACGGGAACGTCATCGTGAGGAAGTGAGGGTTTCGCCCTGCGGTCATCGCCAGCGACGACCTACGGTCGACGTCACCGATGCGCCCAGCGCTCGCGCGATCACGATTTGCTGAAGCTCGTCGGTGCCCTCGCCGATCGTCAGCACCTTGGCGTCGCGGTACATACGACAGACCGGGTAGTCCTCGATGTAGCCGTAGCCGCCGTGGATTTGGACCGCCTCGTCGGCGCAGCGCACGGCGAGCCGGCCGGTCTTGAGCTTCGCCTGCGCCGCGGCGAGGTTGAAGTCGCGATCGGCGTCCTTGAGCAGCGCGGCGCGGTAGACGAGCAGCCGCGACGCCTCGATCTCCGTGACCATGTCGGCGAGCTTTCCCTGGATCGCCTGGAACGTCGAGATCGCGCGCCCGAACGCGCGCCGCTCCTTGGCGTAGGCGAGCGCCTGGTCGAAGGCGCCCTGCGCGAGCCCGAGACCCATCGCCGCGACGCCGATTCGGCCGATCGCGAGCACCTGCAGGAACTGGCGCAAGCCGGCGCCGCGCGGGCGAGCAGGTTCTCCTCCGCAACGCGGCAGCCGCTGAACGTCAGCGGTCGCGTGTCCGAGGCGTGCCAGCCCATCTTGCGGTACGGCTCACCCGGCTCGTAGCCCGGCGTGCCGTTGGGGACGAGCAGGTTGGAGATCTCCCTGCTGTGTCGGTCGGTCCCGTTGTGCTCGCCGTCCGGATCGCCCCCGGTCACGGCGGTGATGGTGACGAGTCCGGAGATGTCGGTGCCGGCGTTTGTGATGAACTGCTTGGCACCGTCGATGACCCACTCGCCGTCGCGCAGCTCGGCCCGCGTCCGCGTGTTGCCCGCGTCCGAGCCGGCCTCGGACTCGGTCAGCCCGAACGCACCGAGCTTTGCGCCGCTGCACAGGACCGGCATCCATTCGCGCTTCTGCTGCTCGGTTCGAACAGGTAGACCGGCTGCGTGCCCAGCGACGTGTGCGTGCACAGGGTGATCGCGACCGACGAGTCGACGCGCGTGAGCTCCTCGACGGCCAGCACGTAGGCGAGCGTGTCGGCGCCGGCGCCGCCGTACTCCTCGGGAAACGGGATCCCCATCAGGTTCAGCGCGCCGAGCTTGGCGATGATGTCGTAGGGGATCGACTTCGTCCGATCATTCTCCTCGGCGAGCGGCGCGACCTCGCCCTCGGCGAACTCGCGTACCGTACGACGTAGGAGCGCGTGCTCCTCGGACAGCTCGAAGTCCATCGATCAAGTATGAACGCCTGTTCATACGCTTGCAACAAACGACTTGTGGCGCGGTTACCATCGGCTTCGTGAGGATGAACGTACGCTCATCAACCGGCACCGCCGGCGGCACGCGCGAACGCATCCACGACGCCGGCCTGACGCTCTTCAACGAGCGCGGCTACACCGCATCGACCGTGCGCGAGCTCGCCGACGCCTGTGGCCTGACGCCCGGAGCGATCTACAACCACTACGCCTCCAAGGAGGCGCTGCTGTTCGCGATCGTCGATCGCGTCCACGACCTCGCCGACACCGTGCTGGCCGAGACCCTGCGCAGCGTCGGCAGCGATCCCGCTCAGCAGCTCGAGGCACTCGCCAGCGAACTCACTGCCTTCCACCTCGCGCGACCGCGCGAGACGCGCGTCGCCAACCGCGACTACATCTACCTGCCCGCTGCCCAGCGCGACAGCATCGTGCGGCGACGGCGCCGCGTGCGCGCGCTGTTCACCGACGTGCTGGACGAGGGCGAGCGGCGCGGAAGCTTCACGATCGGCGATCTGGGTAGCGAGGATGCGGTGCAGGCGGCGAGCATCGCGATCCTCAACATGGTCGTGTTCGTCGCCGAGTGGTCCGACCCCGCTGCAGGACTGCCCAACGCCCGGGAAACCGCCGTCCTCCACGGCCGCCTGGCGCTGCGCATAGCGCGCGGTGACGCGGTCAGCGAGCCCGCGGCTTCAGCCCGAGCGCCCGGCTGAGCTGGTCGATGAGCGTCTCCACGCCCACGACCACGCCGTTGACGGTCGAGCCGAGCACCTCCCCGAGCCCCGGCGACCGCTGCGTGCCGCCCGACGGCGGTGGCGCTGGTGGCGGCGACGCGCCGGGTGCGAGCGGCGGCGCATCGGGCGCGGACGGCGCGGTCACGCTCGAGGACCCGGCCCTGGGCGCGATCTGCCTGCCCGACGCCTGCTCCGCGCGCGGGCCCGGCGCGCGACCGCCGCTGCCACGTCCAGTCGACGCGGGGACTCGCGCGCGGGCGCGATCGCTTGCGCCCGGCGCCGCCGGCGCAACGCGCACGTTCTCGGCGGCCGACGGGCGCGTGGCATCGATCTCGGGCACGGCCGGCCCCGCGACGAGCTGCCCGAGCGACCCGAGCCCGCCGAGCCCGCCCGATCCGAGCGCGATCACCAGCAGTGCGGCGAGCAGCGCCACGGGCACGATCGCCGCGGCCGTCCCTGCCCGCAGAAGCTGGCGCAACCACGCGCCGACGAGATCCATGCTCGGATGATAGATCGCGGCGTAACCCCCGGCCAGCGCTTCTCGCGACCGTCCATCGCGCGTACGCTGCGCGTCGCGTTGCTGGGCCTGACGGTCGCCCTGGCGATCATCGGCGCCGTCGGCGTCGCCGGGCTGTACGACTCGCGCCAGGCATACGAGGACACGCTGTCACAGACAGCGGCGCTCGAGGTCGGCGCGGCGAACCTGCTTTCCACCGCGGTCGCGCTGGAGGCCAATCTCGCGCGGCCGCGCTCGCGTGCGGTCGCGGGCTTCGTACAGAACGCCGCGGGCGGATTCGATCGCCTCGCCGAGCAGACCCGCCGGCTCGCGGCCGACGACGCGACGAGCCGGGCGCGCACACAGCGCGCGCTGACCGCACAGGACGATGCTCGCGCGCTCGCGCAGCACCCGACGATCGCGGCCAGGCGCAGGGGCGCGCGCCGCGGCCTGCGCGCCGTGCACGGTGCCGTCGCCGGCATCGCGGCCCGCCAGCGCGTGCGCCGCCGGGAGGCGCGCCAGACGGCGGCCAGCCGCTCGCGCGCGGCGCTGCTGGCGATCGGCCTCGGCGGGGGCCTCGCGCTCGTCGCGGTGCTCGCCTTCCTCACGGTGCTCATCCGGACGATGCGCCGCCCGCTGGACGACCTCGTCGACGCCACGCGCCGGATGGCTGCCGGCGACCTCGCCGTGCGCGTCACGCCGGCCGGGCCGCGGGAGCTGTCGGCGCTCGGCGAGGCGTTCAACGTCATGGGCGAGGACCTCGCCACCGCGGGCCACCGCATCGAGGCGCAGCGCCAGCGGCTGGCGACGACGATCGAGAGCCTCGGCGACGGTCTGGTGATCTGCGATGGCCATGACCGTGTGAGCGCGATGAATCCGCGCGCCGGCCAGCTCGTTCCCAGCCTGCGGCCCGGTGCGCTCGCGCACGGCTCCCAGAGCCCTCTGCCACAGCTCGCCCAGACGCTCGCGGGCGAGGTCGCGATCGTCCACGACGCCACGACGATCGCGGTCACCGTCGCCCTCCTGCCCGGTCCGGAGCGCGGCACGGTCTGGACGCTGCGCGACATCACCGAGCGCGCGCGGCTGGAACGGGCCAAGAGCCTTTTCGTCGCGACGGCGTCGCACGAGCTGCGCAGCCCGCTGACATCGATCAAGGGCTTCATCGAGCTTCTCAGCGCGACGAACACCGAGAACCTCACCGAGCGCCAGGTCGAGTTCATCCGCATCGCCCTGCAGTCGACCGATCGCCTCGTCGACCTCGTCAACGACCTGCTCGACGTCGCCCGCATCGAGGCCGGCGAGTTCGAGATCCACCTGCGCGGTTGCGACCTCGGCGCAACGGTGGAGGAGGTCGCCGAGCTCATGCAGCCGCGGCTGATGGACAAGCGCCAGCAGCTCGTCGTCGACATCCGCGATGCGCGGCCGCGGGCGCTCGCCGACCCGGTACGCGTACGCCAGATCCTGATGAACCTCGTCACGAACGCCCATCTCTACACGGCCGAAGGCGGAACGATCACCGTCCGTCTCGAGGGCGACGCGCGCGCGACGCGGATCGCCGTCAGCGATACCGGGCGCGGGATGTCGCCGGACGAGCTCGAGCGCGTGTTCGAGCGCTTCTTCCGCGGGACGCTCGCGGCGCGGCGAGGCCCCGGAACGGGACTTGGCCTGTCGATCGTCAGGTCGCTCGTCGACATGCACGGCGGCTCTATCGAGGTCGACAGCCGGCTCGGCATCGGATCGACCTTCACGATCACGCTGCCCGTCGCCCCCGGCGGCGTCGTCGGTCACCAGGTTCCGGCACTCGGCGACCGGCGCGTGCTCGTCGTCGACGACGAGCCCGCGATCACCGAGCTCGTGGCCCAGCAGCTCGAGCCGCTCGGCGTCCAGACCACGCGCGTGCACTCGGGCGCGGAGGCCCTGCAGCGCCTGCGCTCCGAGCGCTTCGACGCAGTGACGCTCGACGTGCTGATGCCCGGCATGAACGGCATCGAGGTGCTCAACGCCGTCCGGGCCGACCGCGCGCTGCGCGACCTGCCGGTCATCTTCGTCTCCGTTTCGCCGACGCTCGCGCAGCTCAGCGGGCAGTGGTCGGTTCCCAAGCCGATCGATCGCCAGCGCTTGACCGACGTGCTCGACGCCGCGATCCAAACCCAGCGCACGCGCCTGCTCGTCGTGGCGCCGGAGTCCGTCCGGCCGGAGCTGACGCCCTGGCTGGGCCAGCTCGGGATCGACTATCGCTGGGAGACCGATCCAGACGGTGCCGCGCGCGCCGGCCACGAGCAGCGCTTCGAGGTCGCTCTCGTGCACGCGGCGATGGCCAGCGCGCCGGCGGTGCTCGAGCGCCTCGAGCTGCGCGGCCGGCGCGAGGGGCACTCGGTCGTGCTGTTCTCGACGACCGACGGCGGCCCCGTGCCCGCGGGCGCCATCGGGGCGCCGGTGCTGCCGGTTCGTGAGGCCGTGGACGCGTTGCGAGAAGCGCTCGACTCAAGGCGTAGCGCTGCGGGAGGATGATCACCTGATGAACGAGGCCGACCACCTGCACCGGCGAATCGAGGAGCTCGAGGCCGAGCTGGCCCTGCGTGAGCGGCAGGCGGCCGACAAGGAGCTCCAGCTCGAGCGCTATGCGGCCGACCTGCGCGACACCTTCAAGCAGGAGCGCTCGCGCTCGCAGCAGCTGCGCGAGTCGTACATGCTGACCGTGCGCGCGCTCGCCAGCGCCGTCGAGGCGCGTGACGCCTATACCGGCCGCCACGCCGAGCGCGCGGCCGCCTTCGCGGTACAGATCGCCGAAGCCTGCGCGATGGGGCTGACCGAAAGGCCCGAGATCGAGTTCGGCTTCCTGCTGCACGACGTGGGCAAGGTCGCGGTGCCCGACGCGATCCTCTTCAAGCCCGGCCCGCTGACGCCGACCGAGCGGATCGTCATCGAGCAGCATCCGATCACCGGCTCGGAGATCGTGCGTGACATCGCCTTCCTGGGCTCCGCGCGCGACGTCATCCGCTCCCACCACGAGCGCTGGGACGGCAGCGGCTACCCCGACGGCGTGGCGGGCGAGCAGATCCCCCTGTCGGCGCGCGTCTTCGCCGTCGCCGACACACTCGACGCGCTCACCTCCCAGCGTCCGTATCGCAACGCCTCGTCGTTCACCGAGGCGCGCGCGATCATCGAGCGCGAGGCCGGCTCGCACTTCGATCCCGACGTCATCGATGCCTACCGGACAGTCAGCGACGACACGATCGAAACGATCCGCAGGTCGATCGGATGAGCGACCGCCGCGCGGTCCTGATCGTCGACGACGATCCGTTCATTCGTAAGCTGATCGTCACGACGCTCGAGGGCGTAGCGGCATTCGACCTGCATGAGGCAGCCGACGGCGTGAAGGCTGTCGAGGCGGCGCGGCTAGAGCAGCCGCGGCTGGTCTTCCTGGACATCGACATGCCGCGCCTGGACGGCATCGATGCCTGCCGCGAGATCCGCGCCGTGTCTGGCATGGAGAGCGCGACGATCGTGATGCTCACGGCCGCGGTCGAGGACTCCGCGCGAGGGCGCGCGAGCGACGCGGGCGCGAACTTCTTCTTGACCAAGCCGTTCAGCCCGCTCGAGCTGCTGCGCCTGGTCGACGAGCTCGGCTAAGTTACCCGTACGGGCGGCGCACAGCCGGATCGGGGTTCTGCATCTTCGCCTCGGCCTTGACCGCGCGCGTGCGCAGCAGCTCGGGCAGGATCTCCTCGACGATCGCCGACGCGCGCTGCACGGCATCCCACGCGTTGGCGGCCGGCAGCTCGATCCACGTCAGCCGCAGGTCGGCAACATCAGGCGACTGCATCTCCATGTCGGCGGCGGGAAGCTCGCTGATCGGCCTCTGCCGGTCGGACTCGGCCTCGTGGTTCAGCCAGTCGTCGAAGACGCCCTTGGCGCGCATGCACCAGCGCATCTCGCCGGGCACGGCGATGCTGACCTCGAAGATGATGGGTGGTGGTGGAGCGGCAGCCATCAGCGCTTCTCCCAGGCTCCCGGGTCGGTCGTGAGCTCGGCGACGTGCGGGGGCACCGTCCCGCCCGCGAGATCGGCGAGCGTGACGTCCTCGAGCACGCGGCGCAGGCTCGCGCGCACGGCGATCCAGACGTCGCGCAGCGGTTCGGCGCTGCCGCCGTACTCAAGCTCGTTCGGCGCCCTGCCGCCAACGCCGGCAAGCGGCCCATCGATTGCGCGAATGATGTCGGCCAGGGCGATCTCCGATGCCGGGCGCGCGAGCTGATGGCCCCCGTCCGGGCCGCGCCTGCTTTCGACGAGGCCCGCCTGGCGCAGGCCCTGGAGAATGTTCTCGAGGAACTTCAGCGGGATGGCCTGGGCACGAGCAAGCGCCTCGGCCTTGACCGGGAGCGGCTCATCGGAGCCGTCCTGCGCGACGGCCAGCTCGATGCTGGCACGGAGGGCATAGTCGACCTTGGCGGAGACGCGCACGGCTCAATCATGCCGCGAACCGGAGCGCGTGGTGCACACGCAGCCACACGATCTGTCCCGCGCGCAGCTCGAGCCGGTCGACCTCGAGACGGGTCGCGAGGATCGGGACCGGCGTGCCGTCGCCCAGCACCGTCTCGACGACCTCGAAGCCGACCTTCGCGACGCGTTCGACGAGCGCCTCGATTGCGCCGTCCTCGCGGTCTTCCAGAATCTCGATGTCGTGCGGGCGTACCCAGGTGTCCCCGAGGCGGCTGACGGGCCCGACGAAGCCCATCACGAACGGGTTCGCGGGCCGTTCGTAGAGGTCGTCGGGCGTCCCGGTCTGCTCGATCTGGCCGCCGTTGATGACCGCCACCTGCTCGGCAACCTCGAGCGCTTCCTCCTGATCGTGGGTGACGAAGATCGTCGTCACCTGCACCTCGTCGTGCAGCCTGC
>Ga0136625_1000729_pt1 | contig 10869 bp, 10 predicted proteins | sample AntDrymUQ4832306_2_FD_104672 | JGI IMG/M metagenome (GOLD analysis project Ga0136625, IMG submission 104672) | Polar desert sand microbial communities from Dry Valleys, Antarctica - metaG UQ483 (23.06) | ecosystem: Environmental > Terrestrial > Soil > Desert | place: Antarctica: Dry Valley...
CTGCGCGACGGGGTGCGCGACCGGCCCTAGCGGGGACGAGCGAAAGCGAGCGCGCGCTCGGCCAGGTGGAAGGCGAACCAGGGCTTCTCGCCGGCAGCGAGCGCGTCGCCGGTCACCAGTCCCGCAAGGCCCAGGAGGTCGGCGCGGGCGCGGCGGCGCTCGTCCTGTGGGCTCCCCGGCACGCGGACGGCCACGCTGGTGGGCACCAGCAGCCCCGGCCCGCTCCTCAGCACCCGGGCCGACCAGGTCAGAAAGCCGCGGCCGCCGAGCGGCGGTGAGCCGGCCACGTCGCGGCGCACGAGCAGCGAGCCCGGGCGCACGACGCGGACCGCGAGCAGCCGGCGCGCGCAGGCCTCGGCACCGAGATCGGGGTCGAGCACCTCGGCCACCGGCAGCGAAGCGAGGTCGGTCTCGCCCCCCGGCGCCACGACCCTGCTGGCGAGCAGGACGGGCGCCGGCAGCGGGCCGTGGTCCTCGGCCACGTCGGCCAGCCGCTCGAGGGCGTCGGGCCCGGGCTCCACCGAGGCGTCGAGCAGCCACAGCCACTCGGCGCCCCCCGCGCGCACGGCGCTGACCCGCCCGGTGCTCAGTCGCTCCTCGCCCCCGCGCGGCGCAGGGCGGGCAGCACCTCGCCCTCGGCGGCGTCCAGCGCCTGGCGCATGCAGTCGTCCATGTCGATGTAGAGGTAGTTGGCCAGGCGGCCCGCGAAGACGGTTCGCTCGGGGCCGATCTCCCCACGCAGAAAGGCCTGGTTGACGACCATCGCGCCCTGGGCGTACTCGACGTGCGGCACGTGCACCGAGCGAACGTCGATGCCCCGCCAGTCCAGGCGGCCGAATCGCTCTCCGGCGAAGACATCGAGGGGGCAGGTGAGCACCACGAGGTCCGCGTCGGCCATGTGGTCGGCAAGGTTGTCGAAGCTGACGTCCACCCCTGTGCGCACGCTCACGCCCCCGGCCTCCAGCAGGCCGTCGATCAGGTCGGTGTAGCCCCCCGGCCCGGCGGGCCAGCCCTGGAAGGGGTCGGCGAACAGGTAGGGGTCGTCGTCCCAGCGCACCGACACCCGGCGCGGCGCCCACCGGGCCGACAGCGTCCGGGCCGGCCGCCCCCACTGCTTCTCGGTATAGGGCTTGATGTAGCGCTCGTAGAGGATCGGGCCCATCAGCTCCAGGCACCACTCCTCGAAGTTCGCCGCCGCCGCGCGTGCCTCGGCGTCGAGGCCGCGGCGCTCCTCCAGCTCGGCTTTGATCTCCTTCGAGCGCGTCTGGGCGTCGATGTCCGAAAGCAGGATCGGCCATTGAGGATCTTGCCCTCGACCACGATGTCCACGCGGTGGCGGTACTCGCGAAACGGGGTCATCGCGTTGGCGAGCTCCCACACCTCTTCGTCCTCGGTGTGGAAGATGTGCGAGCCGTGGGGCTCGTAGAGCACCTCGCCCATGTGGCCGGAGCGGATCAGCCCGCCGGGTACCTCGGAGCGCTCGAGCAGCGTGCACTGGATGCCCTCCTGGGCGAGGCGCCAAGCCAGCGTGCAGCCGGTCAGGCCGGCGCCGACGATGAGCACGCGAAGCATCGCCCGCGAAGCTTAGGGCGGCCGGCTCACGGCGAGCGTCGGTCGCGCACGTTCGACAAGGAGCGCCCGTACTCGTAGGAGAGGTGCTCGAGCGGCTCGAAGACGGCCCAGAGCGCCCGGTCGCGGTCGCGGTAGCGCAGGGCGGCCACCAGGCCGCGAGCGGCGGTCCGAAGCCCCCACCACGTAAGGCCCGGCCGACGGCGGGCCGGGAGCGCCCCCGGGTACTCGCGCTCCAACCAGGCCCCGCCGCCGCCGTGTACGAGCTTCTGGCGGGCGAACGCGCGGGCGTCAGCCCGGTTGAGGTGGGTCACCACGGCGTGCTCGCGACGCTCGACCTCCCAGCCGGCGCGCGCCAGGCGGTAGGTCAGGTCGGCGTCCTCGGCGGCCCGCAACTCCTCGCGGAACCCCCTGATCTCCTCGAAGGCCGCGCGCCGACAGGCGACGTTGGCCGTCTGCGGCCAGCCCCAGCGCTGCCGGAAGGTGTTGGCCTGGTCGCTGAGCTCGCGCAGGTGCGCGTATCGCCCCACGGCGGGGCCGCCCGGCGGCACGTGCTCGTCGGTGATCCCGCCCGCCAGCAGCGCGGTCCTCTCGCCCGGGGGCGGCTCGAACAGGCGGTCGAGCAGGTCGGGCCCGGGGATCACGTCGGCGTCGAGAAAGACGATCCACTCTCCCCCGCCGCGCAGGGCGCCGCGGTTGCGCGCGTAGGCGGGAGTGGGACGCTCGCTCGCGTGGATCATCCGCGGCCCAGTGCCCGGCCCCGCGCAGGGCCGTGGGTTGTTGTCCACGACCACAAGCGTGTCGGCGGGGCCCAGGGTCAGCGCGCGCAGCCGCACGGCCAGCTCGATGAGCTCGTGGGCGACGCCGGCGAAGGGGACCACCACGTCGGTCGCGGGCCGCGTCACGGGAAGGCGTCCTGCAGGCGCTCCAGCCCCCCGGGCGTCCCCGCGGCCAGCACCCGCGAGCGCATGTCGAGGGTCAGGGGCGCCGCCAGGTCGCCGGCCTCTGGAAAGGCGACCGACCCGCCCGCCTCGCGCACCAGGAGCTGGCCGGCGGCCGCGTCCACCGAGCGCGTCGCCGACAGCGTGAGCATCGCGTCCAGGCTTCCCGCCGCCACGTAACAGAGCGACAGCGCCACCGAGCCCAGCGCCCGCAGGCGGTCGGGCCCGGCGGCGGCGAAACCGCCGGCCGCGCCCGCCAGCTCGGCGGGGTGGGTGCTCTCCAGGCCGAGCAGCTCGAGCTCGTCGCCGTGGGCCGCCAGGAGTGGCTTTCCCTCCAGGAAGGCGCCCCCGCCGCGGTGGGCCCACCAGTGCTCTCCGCGGCCGAAGTCGTGCACGTAGGCGAACGTCACGTCTGACATCGCCGGGCCCTCGGCCACCGCGAGCGAGAGCGCGTACAGCGGCAGGTCGCGCCGGGCGTTGCGCGAGCCGTCCACGGGATCGATCACCACCCGCAGGAGGCCTCCGCCGTTGACGTCCACCTCGCCGCGTTCCTCCGAGATGGCCCTGACCCCGCCTTCCAGCTCCTCCAGCTCGGCGAAGACGGCGTCCTCGGCGGCGCGGTCGATCGCCAAGGTCATGTCGCCCCCGCCGCCGCGGCCCACCTCCTGCCAGCGATCGGGATGGCGCCCGATGGCCGCCGCCGCCTTCGCGGCGGCGCGGCGGCAGAGCTCGAGCCAGTCGGGGGCGGCGTCCATCGGCGCAGGGTACGTTCTGGGCGCCGCCCAAGGCGAGTGAGCCCGAGCGAGGGACCACTAGTCTGCGGCGGCGTGGATCCCTTCGACGCGCCGGCGGGGCCGCGGGACGCCGCCGCTCCCGGCCGGCGCCGAGGTGCAGACCGATGGCGCCGGCGGACGCGCTACCGCTCGGCGTCTGCCGCCCCCCGCAGCACCGCAGCAGCCTCCGAGGCCACCTGAGCCCAGTCGCGCTTGGGTGCCCCAGCCGCGGTGCCCACCAGGCGCCCGGCCGCGTCCAGCAGCGCCTCGGCGTCACCGATCTCGACCAGGGCGGCGCCCTTCACCCCGGCCAGCACCTCGGGCAGCGAGCCCGCGGCGTAGGCGGCCACCGGCGTGCCGCAGGCCAGCGCCTCCAGTGGCGGGAAGCCGAAGCCCTCGTCCTCGGAGGGGAAGACCAGGGAGTCCGCGGCCGTATAGAGGGCCGTCAGCTCGGGGTCGCTCACGCGGCCGAGCACGAGCACCCGGCCGGGGACCGACAGCTGCTCGCCCGCGGCGGGGGACGCGGCTCCGGCCAGCACCAGGGGGGCCCCGTCGCCGCCTGCGACCACCCGTGCCAGTGCCTCGACGCCCTTGCGCGGGTCGATCGGGTCCAGCGAGCCGACCCAGAGCAGGAAGTGCTCGGGCACGCCCAGGCGCGCCAGCCGCGCGCGGGGTTCGGGCACCGGCGCGAAGCCCGGAGGAACCGCCGAGGGCACGACCGAGATGCGCCCGGGATCCAGGCCGAGCATCCGCTCTGCGTCCGCGGCCACCGCGTGCGAGTGCACCATCACCCGGCGGGCGCGCCGCACGGCGCGATAGCGCAGGCGGTGCAGCAGGCCGGTGCGCAGGTAGAGCTCGGGGCTCTTCAGCGGCGCGAGGTCGTGCAGGGTCACCACCAGCGGGGCGCCCGGGCGCAGGCTGAGAAAGTCGAGCGAGGGGGTGTGCACCACATCGGCTCCGAGCCGCTTCACCGCCCGCGCTTGAAGCAGGTGCTCGAGCGGCTCCCAGCGCTGCGGCTCGGTGATCGGCTTCAGACGAAGGCCCAGCTCGCCGGCGTGCTCGCAGAGCGCGTCGTGCAGGCACTGCACGTAGCGCCCGATCCCGCTGCCCGCCGGGCCCGGGCGCCCGAGCACCCGCAGGTCCTGTGCCACCACCGTCTCGCTCACCGCCCGCAAGCTACCGGCGCGCAGCCTGCGCCCCCGGACGGGGAGCGGGGTTGAGCCGCTTCGACGACGACCTCTGGGAGCTCGTCGGTGAGGCGGGCCCGCCACCCCGCCACCTGCGGGCCTTCGTGCGGGGGCTGCCCGCGGTGGGCGACGCCCTGGACCTCGGCTGCGGCGACGGCCGGCTGACTACGGAGCTCCGCGCCGAGCGACTCACCGGCGCGGACGTCTCCGCAGTGGCCCTGGCGCGGGCGCGGGCGCGGCTGCCCGACGGAGGGTTCGTGCACTTGGCGCCCGACGAGCCACTGCCCTTTGCCGACACCGTCTTCGACCTCGTGCTCTGCGCCGAGACGCTCGAGCACGTGCGCGACGTGCAGCTGCTGCTCTCCGAGGCGCGGCGGGTGCTGCGCCCCGGCGGCAGCCTGGCCTTGACCACCCCGGCCCACGGGCGCCTGACCGCGGTGCGCGCCGCGGTGAGGGGCTTCGAAGAGGTCTTCGACCCTCTCTCGCCGCACCTGCGCTTCTTCACCGCCCGCTCGCTGGCGCGCCTGCTCGACCAGCTCGGCTTCGACGCGCCGCCGCCGCGCCGCAAGAGCGGGACCCTGCTCGTCTCGGCTTCGCGCTGACTACCCTGCGATCCGCCATGGACGTCGCCATCCTCGGAACCCGCGGCATCCCCGCCTCCTACAGCGGCTTCGAGACCGCGGTGGAGCAGATCACCGCGCGGCTGACCGCCCGCGGGCACCGGGTGACGGTCTACTGCCGCCCCCACGTGGTCTCGCGCGACATCCGCACCTGGAAGGGAGCGCGGCTGGTGCATCTGCCCACGGTGCGCAACAAGTACCTCGACACCTTCGTCCATACGCTGCTGTCGAGCATCCACGCCGGGCGGCGCCGCCCGGACGTGGCGCTGTTCTTCATCGCCGGCAACAGCCCGCTGTGCCTTATCACCCGCGCGGCGGGCATCCCCACGGTGATCAACGTCGACGGACTCGACTCCGACCGTCGCAAGTGGAACCGCTTCGCCAAGGCCTACCTGCGCTTGGCCGAGCGCATGTCACCCCGCATGGCGACCCGGGCGATGACCGACTCGCACGCGGTGGCCGCGATCTACCGGCAACGTTACGGGCGCGAGATCGGCGTGGTGCCCTACGGCGCCGAAGTGCCCGAGCACACCCACGGCGGCGTGCTGGCCAAGCTCGGGCTCGAGCCCCGGCGCTACGTGCTCTTCGTGGGCCGTCTCGAGCCAGAGAACAACCCGCACCTGCTGGTCGAGGCCTGGGCGCGGATCCCGTCGGCCAAGACGCGCGGCATGAAGCTGGTGGTGGTGGGCGGGGCGCCCTACGCCTCGGAGTACATCACCCGCGTGCGGCGCGCCGCCGACCCCCGGGTGATCTTCCCGGGCTACGTGTTCGGGCCGGGCTACTGGGAGCTGCAGCGCAACGCCTACCTCTTCTGCGCCCCGACCGAGGTGGGCGGCACCCACCCGGTGATCCTCGAGGCGCTCGCCGCGGGCAACTGCGTGTTGGTCAACGACTACCGCCCGAACGCCGAGACGGTGGGCGACGCCGGCGTCTACTTCTCGGGCGAGGAGGGCGTGCCCGACCTGGCCCGCAAGCTCGAGCGCCTGCTCGACGACCCCGAGGCCGTGGAGGACTTCCGCGGCAAGGCGCTCGAGCGCGCCGAGCGCTACTCGTGGGACGCGGTCGCATCGGCCTACGAGCAGATGATGCTCGAGGTCTGCGGGGGCTCGGGGCACGGCCCCCTGGAGCTCGACCGCGTTGAGGAGCTCGAGCGGGCCACCGCGGGCGTCTTCTAGCGAGCAGCCTCCGGCCGCGACGATCGGGCTGCGCCCATTGCTAGCGGCGCTTGACGACCCGCACTGCAGACGAGCGGGTGGCCACTCGGCGTGAGCCCTCGCGCCAGACGAAGCGAAAGCCGCCCGAGCTGCGCACCCGCACGCGCGGGCGGACGTAGTTGCGGGCGCTGCGCGAGCTGACGCGCCGCAGCGTGCGCCAGCGGCGCGAGCCGGTGCGGCGGAACTGCAGCGAGGCGCGGACAAGGCTCCCGTTGGCGGCGGGGCGCAGTTGCCCGAAGACCCGCACCGTTCGCCCGCGGCGAACCCGCTTCGGAGAGGCATCGACCGGCCGCTGGTAGGAGCGAAAGGACGGCTTGCGGCGTCCTGCGATGGTCACGAGGCCCGACTGGAAGGTGCTGCCCCAGTAGCGGATGTTCGAGCGGGGGACGTCGCGGTTGGGCTGGTCGTCTACGAGCAGGAACTGCGCCACCGAGCGCACGCGCCTGTTGCGGTAGGCGATGTGGTCGGCCTCATTGATGTAGGCGGCCTGGCTCGACCATCGCTGGCCGACGATCGTGGGGTCCGGCGGGTTGGTCTGGTAGCCGTACTCGGTAAGCCAGACGGGCATGCGGCGCCTCGAGCCATAGCGGCGCTGCAGGCGGTCGAGCGTGCGGGTCAGCCGACCGAGCGACGCGATCGTGACCTGATCGCGGATCAGGTCCACGCTCGAAGGTGCCACTTCGAGGGCGTAGGGGTGGTGCGCGAAGCCCGGCGCGTCGAAGAGCGCGGGGTGCTGCGAGCGAAAGCGCGCCCTGCCGGCGGCGCCGGACGGACAGCCACGGGCTCTCGCCGCCCCGCCTCTGAACGGGCGCAGCCTGCGATCCACGCAGTAGAGCTCACGCAGGAACAGCAACGGCGTCATCGGGCCCGAGGTGAGCCGGCGTGTGCCGCGCGGCGCCAGCTCGCCGATGAGGATGGTGTCCCCTCCGTGGCCGCTGTCCTGCAGGCCGCTCCACCCGGCGTCGAGCAGTCCGCGGTAGATGTGGGGAGAGGCCGGTCGCCTCCCCGCGGCCTGGGGGCGCAGCCAGCCTGGCTGGGAGGGCTCGTTCCAGATCGAGAACATGCTCACGCGCGGCAGGACCCGGGGTGGGGCACTCGGTGCCGGCTGGGAGGACGGGCGGAAAAAAGGCAGGCCGCCGGGCTTGGGCGGGGTCTGGGGCTGCTCGTCGGCGTAGGAGCCTGAGTAGCGGCGCCCCACGGCGGTCACGAAGCTGCCGAACTCCCGCGCATCGGGCCGGACCAGCCCGCGCTCCTCGGACTTGTCGCCCGTGGCCCATTTCGGCGCCGGCCCGGTTATCGAGAACAGGACCCCTACGCCGTAGCGCCGGGCGGCGCCCACGATCCGGTCGTAGCGGTTCCACGCCCCCGCGCCGTAGGCGGCCGGGTCGGCCGCGCTGCGTCCGCCGAAGGAGGGCCGCGAGGGGCTGTTGGCCTCTGGGGCGACAAAGCGCCAGAACACCGAGACGCGGACACGGTCCACCCCCAGCGAGCGCAGGGTGCCCATCGTGGCCTCGACCTGCTGGTCGGTGCCGGAGACGAGCAGGTTGTCGTCCTGGAAGATCGACTCCTGGCCCGGCGAGGCCGAGGCGCCCGGCACCGGGGCGGCGAGTGCCGCAACGGCCGCCGCGGTGGCGATCAGCCCACGCTGATAGGTCTTCCGGCTTCTCATCGGTACTCCTCGATCGGTTCATCGACGGGGACCTTGGCCTTGCCCTTGGCTTTGCCGGGCCGCTTGCGGCCCGGGGCCGAAGCGGGCTTTGCGCCGGGCCTCCCTCGGGGGCCTGCGACAGCGCCGCCGCCCGCGGCCGAGCCTCCGCGCGCACCCGCGCCGCCCGGCGTGATCCCGCGCTTCTCGAGCACCCGGTTGCGGCGGCGCGTGACCTCGCGGCGGGTGCGCTTGCGGACCTCGGCCAGGGCAGCGGTGCGCGCCTCGGCGCGCACCCGGCGCGCTGCCTTGGAGAAGGGATCCAGATACAGCGCGCCACGGACGATCTCGAGCGCGCGGCGAGGCTGAGCCTCGCTCAGCTCGAACTCGGCCAGGCGAAGCCAGGTCTGGGGGTCGCCGGGGAAGGCCAGCACTGCCCCCTCCAGGATCTTGCGAGCTACCCTCTCGCGCCCGGCGGCAGCGGCGATCGAGGCCTGCGCGAAGCGGGGGCGGGGCGAGAGGGGATCGGCGTCGCGTGCGCTCCGGGCCATGCTCGCGGCGCCCGCGAGGTCACCGCTCTCGAGCTCCCCGAGTGCGCGCGCGTTGGCGCTGCTCGAGCGCTGGGGCTGCCAGATGGCGCCGGCGAGCAGCGCACCGGTAACCACCACGCCGACCGCGGCCACGATGCGCGGCCACGGCGGACGGCGACCCAGGCCGGTGCCGGTGGGCTCGGGTGCCAGCGGCGCCGTGGCGCCCGTGGCCGAAGCGGCGAGCGCGCCCCTTCCGGCCAGGTAGCCGGCGGCGGTGAGAGCCATCACGGCCACACCGGGCACGAACCAGGTCCAGTCGACCGCCGACTGGAGGCCGAAGACCAGCGCGACCACGAACAGGCCGACGAGCGCCGTGCGCTCGCCGGTCCACTCCAGCGGCGGTCGAGGCTGCCCGTGCCGGCCCAGGCGGGGCATCAGCGCCGTGGCCCGCAGAGCGCAGACCAGCCAGGCGATCAGAAGCAGGGCGCTCAGGGCGAGGCCTGCCATGCCGAGGTCGGACATGGTCTGGGGCACGTAGCCGTGGGCGTGCTGTGCCACCAGCTCGTCCTTTCGGTAGCGCAGGCGCGAGACGTAGAAGGTGCCCGCCCCGGTGCCCTTGCCCGGGCGCTCGTCGAAGACGTCGTTGGCCTCGCGCCAGTAGCGCGCGCGGCTCGAGGAGGAGACGGTGAGCCGCCCCGCGCCCTCCGGCGGCGCGGCGGAGGTCTCGCTCGTGAGCTCGCCGACGCGGTCGGAGATCGTGCCCGTCAGGCCGCGGTCGCTCGAGGCGACGGAGGTGAAGAGCACGAGCGGTACGGCGAGCACGGCCGCCACCGCGACCAGGCCGACGCGACGGCGCACGCGCATCGTCGGGACCACCCGCGACATGCCGTAGGACGCGGCCAGGCCGGCCACGAGCAGAGCCACCACCATCAGCACCACGAGCAGGCCGAACTCCGCGGCCACGCTCTGGCGCTCGGCGAGCGGGATGAAGTTCACCGTGAACGCGTCCTTCGACAGGGCCCAGACCGAGACCGGCGCGGCGCCCACCGCGGCCACCCCGAGGACGGCGAGGCTGCGCAGCCGTAGCGGTACGAGGGCGAACCAGACGACGGCGCCGATCACCGCGGCGGCCAGGGCGCCGCGAGACTGCGTGAGCAGCAGGGCCAGCAGCAGAACGCCGCAGGCCGGGAAGGCCAGCGCGCGCTCGGGCATCGGCCCCGGGCGCCGCGCGCCCAGCCACAGCGCGGGCACCAGGCCGATCGCCGCGACGGCGCCCACGGCGTTCCAGTAGCCGAACGGCTGGCCGAGCCGGGCGTAGAACTCGTTACCGGCCAGCGAGGCGGGCCACACGCGCGAGATCAGGGCGTAGGCGCAGACCGCTACGGCGGCCACCAGCACTCCACGGAGCACTACGGGCGAGGCCGTGGGCGCCAGACGGGCGCCCGCCACCGCGCCGGCGAACACAGCGAGGTAGGCGAACGAGCGGCCCGCCTCCACGAAGGAGAGATCGGGGACCACCGACCAACCCACCGACAGCGCGGTGAACACGACCAGCGCGGCGAGGCCGACCACGGGAGCCGCGCCGTGCACGGGCCCGCGCCGGCGGCTGACGAGGGCGGCGACGACGAGCGTGGCGCCCACCGCCACGAGCACGATCTCCGCGGCCGTGGTGCGGCCCAGCTCCGTTCCCCCGCGGGCCAGAAAGGCCACGGCGGCCAGGACGGCGGCCAGGAGCGCGCTAGCGGCGTAGGCGCGAGACACGGCTCAAAAAGGCCTGGCGGCCAAAGCCAAGCGCGGGGAAGCGGCGGCGGCCGGCCACCAGCAGGCCGGCCAGGGCGAGCAGGGCGACGGCGTAAAGGGCGAGCTTGACGGGCAGCGGGACCTCGTGGGTGGCGCTGGCCAGGTCGTAGAGGCCGGCGTCACCGGGGCTGATCGTCTTGCCGTCCAGGCTCAGGTTGGGCTTCCCCCCGCCGTTGGCGAGGTTGTCGATCGCGGCGCGCTCGCGGCGCTCGCGAGCGAGGTCTGCCGCGGTGGGCTTGGCCACCGCCTTGATCTCCTCTGCGGCGGCGGCGGCGGCGCCGGTGCCGGCGCTGGTCTCGGGGGCCGAGGCACCTCCGCCGCCAGAGCTGCTGCCCTGGTCGGGGCCCTTGGCCTTGGCCCCGTTGAGCACCTCGCCGCAGTCGCTGTAGTCCGAGAGGTCGGAGGGCAGGTTCTTCTTCGCGTCGTCCAGCTCGCCCTGCGAGTACTGCTTGGACAACTGGCCGTCGTCGGCACAGTCCTCAATGGGGCCGGCGAGGGCGCTGGCGGGCGCGAGTAGCGCGACGACGAGCGCCACGAGCAGGCTGTTGCGAAGCAGTCTCATCGTGGTTTGGGAGGTTGGCCGCCCGGCC
>Ga0136625_1000730_pt1 | contig 10869 bp, 8 predicted proteins | sample AntDrymUQ4832306_2_FD_104672 | JGI IMG/M metagenome (GOLD analysis project Ga0136625, IMG submission 104672) | Polar desert sand microbial communities from Dry Valleys, Antarctica - metaG UQ483 (23.06) | ecosystem: Environmental > Terrestrial > Soil > Desert | place: Antarctica: Dry Valley...
GCGCCCGGTTCGCCCAAGCCCGCTGCCGGTCAGCCGGCGCCCGGTTCGCCCAAGCCCGCTGCCGGTCAGCCGGCGCCCTCGTCCGCCCCGTCGCCCGGGCCACCCGCGGCGCCCGCGCCGCCCGCGCCGCCCGCGCCGGCGACCGCAGGCGCGGTCGCGGCGGCGCGGCAGGCGGCCACGGCGAGCCGCAGCCCCGCGATCGCCAATGGATCCGGCGGGCAGGACACGCACGAGTCAGCCGCGGCACGGCCACCGCAGCTGCCCGACCTGCCGTCGCGGGCGCCGCGCGCCGCGACCGCGACCGCCACCCCCGGCGAGGGCGAGCACGGGCGCCCGTGGAAGCGGATCGGACTGTTCGCGGGCGGCGCGGTTGGCGGTCTGGCGATCGTCGTCGTCCTCGTGCTGACGCTGACGGGCGGCAGCGATGCCCCACCCGCCGCCAACGAGATCGAACCGCCGTCGGCCTCGGCTCCCTCCCCGCCGCCGTTCGCATCGGCACCGACGATCGACCGCAAGGCGACCCCGGTCACGGTGCTCAACGGGACGGTGCAGACCGGTCTGGCGGGTAGCGTCGCCGACAAGATCGAGCAGCAGGGATTCACGATCAACGCGCGCGACGACAACGACGACCAGACGCTGACGACGACGACGGTCTACTACGCGGACTCCAGCGAGCCGGCGGCGAAGATCGTCGCGAAGATCATCGGCGCGCAGGCCAGCGCGGTGGAGGCGATGGACGCCAACAACGCCACCAAGGTCGATCCGAAGACCAAGGTCCTGGTGATCGTGGGCGGCGACGTGGCCGGCGCCGGTTGACGGTTCGCCAGTGCTGCACCAGCAGGCCTTTCGGTGGCCTCGGCGAACGAGCATGAGGTGGTGCGAGGCCGCGGGGATCGTCACGTGAGCACCGCGGCGCGGACCGTCTTCGCGTTGCTGGTGTGTGCGACGTTCGCCGCCTTCTTCGCCGCGCAGAGCCTCAAGACCTCTCCGCCGCGCGTGCAGGATCTCACGGTCAACGAATTCTTCTCGCCCAACCAGGACGGGCGCTTCGAGCGCGCGCGCGCGGCGTTCGTGCTCAAGCGCACCGACGATGTCACCGCGACCGTCGTCGACCGCGCGGGCGATGATGTGCGCGTCATCGCCCGCGACCGCACGCTGCCCGCCGGCGAGCGCATGCGCGTGGTCTGGGACGGCCGCCGGGCCCGCGGCGCGATGGCCCCGGACGGCGTCTACCGCATCCGCCTGAACCTGCGCCGCCAGGGCCGCGCGATCGTGCTGCCGCGCAACATCGTGAAGGACACCAAGCCGCCCGAGGTGCTCGTCACGTCGATCGGGCCGCAGGCGGACACGGTGCCGCGACCCGAGCAGCTGCCCCGCCCCGACGGCACGCCGGCCCGCGTCTCCTTCCAGGCTCCCGACGCCAACAATCCCCGCAAGGAGGTGCTCGTCTTCCGCACCGACGTCAGCCCCCCGCGTCCCGTGTTCGACAAGCCGGTCAAGCTCGCCGACGACGAGCGCCGATGGCTATGGGACGGCACGGTGGACGGCCGCCGCGTCGCCGCGGGAACCTACGTCGTGATCGTCCGCGCCCGCGACCGGGCCGGCAACATCGGCTCGTCGGCCCCGATCCCGCCGCGCGCCGGCTTCGGGCAGCGGCTCCCCGGCCGCGGCGGCATCACTATTCGCTACCTCAGCGCGCAGGCGCGGGCGGAGCCGGTGCGGGCAGGCGGGCAGGCCGCGGTCGCCGTCGACTCGGTCGACAAGAACTTCAGCTGGAGCGTGCGGCGCGTCGGCGAGCGTGAGGTGCGCGAGCGCGGGCGCGGCACGAAGTCGCGCCTCGTGCAGTTCGAGGCGCCGGGCGGGAAGTCCGGGCTCTACCTCTTCGAGGTTCGCACGCGCTCGCGCAAGGTCGCGGCGCCGATGGCCGTGCAGGCCCGGCGCGAGCGCAGCGTCCTCGTCGTGCTGCCGGTGACGACCTGGCAGGGGCGAAATCCCGTCGACGACGGCGGCGACGGCCTGCCCGACACCCTCGGCGCGGGACTGCCCGTGCGGATCGGCCGCCCGTACGTCAAGGGCGGACTACCCGCGCAGCTGCCCGGCAACGAGGCCCTCCTGCTCGCGCAGCTCGACCGGGAGGGCCACCGCTACGACCTGACGACCGACGTCGCCCTCGCGCGGGGCCAGGGGCCCAAGCTCGCCGGCCACCGCGGCGTGATCCTCGCCGGCGACACGCGCTGGCTGGACCCGCGCGTCGCCAAGGGCCTGCGCGACTTCGTGCGCGGCGGCGGCAACGTCCTGTCGGTCGGCACGCGGTCGCTGCGGCGCAGCGTGACACTGACGCCGGGGCGCCGCGCGATCGACCCGACGCAGGCGACCGCGCGCGACCTCTTCGGGGCGCGTCTGGAGGCGATCGAGCGTCCCCCCGCGCCCGCGACGCTCGTCAACGTCGTCGACGACGTCCAGCTGTTCGCCGGCACCGGCGGGCAGTTCGGTGGCATCCGCGCCTTCGAGCCGACCGTCGACGTGCGCGGCGGTGCGGCGGGCGTCGCGGCCGCGGCGGCGACGCGGGAGGGCCAGCGGCGGGTCATCGTGGCCTCGCGACTGGGCAAGGGCCTGGTGATCCGGCCGGGGCTGCCGGACTTCTCCGGGAGCCTGAGGACCAACGCCGAGCTGTCGAACCTCCTGGAGCGCGTGTGGACGCTGCTGTCACGGCCATGATCGCCGCGGTCTCCACGCTCGCCGACCTCACGCAGACCGCGGGCGTCGTCGTCGCGTCGTTGCTGGCAGCCGCCGCGCTGCTGGTGAGCGGCGATCGCGCCCGGTCGGCGGCGATGCTCGGCGCGATCGTCCTGACGCCGGTGCTGCTCGTCGCGAACATCTGGTCGACCCCGCAGCTGGCGCCCCTGCGCGAGCGTCCGGTGCTGGCCCTGGCCGCCGCGGCGGGCGGGCTGACCGTGCTCGGGCTGGGCGCGGTGGCGTTTCACCGCGCACCGCAGCTGATCGCACTGTGCGCCGCCGCGACGCTGCCGTTTCGCATCCCGATCGAGTCCGGTGGCGACACGGCGAACCTCCTGCTGCCCCTGTACCTCGTGATCGCGGCCGGCGTGCTCGCATACGCGATCCCCCGCCTGCGCGCCATGCCCGGCCTCGACGACGACGAGCGGCAGGGGCCGAGCCGGGGCGCGCTGGAATGGCTGCTGGCGGCGTCGATCGTCCTCTACGCGGTGCAGGCCTCCTACTCGTCGGACTTCGACCGCGCGCTCTCGCAGGTCATCTTCTTCTACGTCCCGTTCGCGCTGCTGTTCGCGCTGCTTGCGCGCGTGGACTGGACGCCGCGCCTGGCCGGGCAGTGCCTGCTCGTCCTGCTGGTCCTCGCCGTCGCGTTCGCCGGGATCGGCTTCGTCGAGTACGCCAGGCGCGAGCTGCTGCTGAACCCCAAGGTCATCAGCTCCAACCAGTTCGAGTCCTACTTCCGCGTGAACTCCCTGTTCTTCGACCCCAACATCTACGGGCGCTTTCTGGCCATGGTCATGCTCGGCCTCGCGGCAGTGCTGCTGTGGAGCACGAGGGCGCGGACCGTCGCGGGGTGCGCGGCGGCCCTCGTCCTGCTGTGGGCCGGGCTCGTGCTGACGCTGTCGCAGTCGTCATTCACCGCGCTGCTCGCCGGCCTCGCCGTGCTCGGCGCGCTGCGCTGGGGGGCACGGCGCGCGGCCGTCGTCGTCGCGGCGTTCGCGCTGGCTGGCGTCGTCTTCGTGTTCGCGGCGCCCGGGCTCGTCGGCGTGGAGGGCTCGGCGGACAACATCACCAGCGGCCGTTCGGCGCTCGTCACCGGCGGCGTCGACCTCGCGCGCGAGCGGCCGCTGGCCGGCTGGGGCGCCGGCGCGTTCAAGGCCGAGTACCGCCGCCAGGAGAAGGCATCGGGCGCGCGGGCGTCGGCGGCATCGCACACGATCCCGGTCACGGTCGCGGCCGAGCAGGGGCTGGGCGGGCTCGCCCTGTATCTCGCGCTGCTCGTGGTGGCGATCGGCGGGCTGCTGCGCGGCACGCGCGACTCGCTGGCGCGTGCGGCGATCGCGGCGGCGTTCGTCGCGCTCGTCGTGCACACGATGCTCTACGCGGCCTTCCTCGAGGATCCGCTGGCCTGGGCGCTGCTGGCCGTCGGCGCGGCGCTCGCACCGGCGCCGCGACGGCGCGAGCGCGCCGAGCCCGTGCCGGCGACGCCGTGAGCGTCGCGCTGCGCGAGCGCCTGGCGTGCGCGGCGCTCGCCGCCGCCGCGGTGATGGCGTGGGCGCTGGCGCCGACCTATCCGGACTACGACGCCTACCACCACCTGATCTGGGGCCGTGACCTGCTGGAAGGCATGGCGCCCGGGTTCCAGACGTTTGCGGCGCCGACCGGACATCCGCTGTATCTGGCGCTCGGCGCGCTGCTGTCGCTGGCCGGCCAGGACGCTGACCGCCTGCTCGTGCTCGTCACGCTGCTGTGCCACGCCGCGCTGACGGCGGGCTCCTATGCGCTTGGGCGCGCCCTGTTCGGTCGCTGGCCGGCGGTCCTGGGCGCGCTGTTGGTTGGGTCGAGCTTCGCCTTCCTGCTCTACGCGGTGCGCGCGTTCGTCGACGTCCCGTTCCTCGCGCTCGTCGTCTGGGCCGCGGCGCTGGAGGCGCGCACGCCGCGCCGCGGGGTCCTGCCGATGGCGCTGCTGGCGGCGGCCGGGCTGCTGCGTCCGGAGGCGTGGGTGCTGGCCGGGCTGTACTGGCTGTGGTGCGCGCGCGATCGCGACGCACGCGAGCGCCTCGGCCTACTCGCGCTCGCGACGCTCGGCCCGGTGGTCTGGGCGTCCGTCGATCTGGCCGTCACCGGCGATCCGCTGTACAGCCTGCACGGAACGACGGCATTGGCCGAGCTCCTGGGCCGCGAGCGCGGCATCGCCCGCGTGCCGGAGGCCTTCGTCACCTTCCTCGCGGACGTCGCGCGGCCGCCTGTGGCGCTCGCCGGGATCGCCGGAATCGTGCTCGCCGTGCGCCGCTTCGGCTTTGAGCGCATGGCCGTGCCGCTCGCGCTGCTGGGCACCGGAGCGCTGACGTTCATCGCCACCGGCGTCGCGGGACTGTCGATCATCCAGCGCTACCTGACGCTGCCCGCGGTCGCGCTGTGCGTCCTCGCGGGCTATGCGGTGCTGGGGTTCACGACGATCGCCGCCGGGCCGCTGCGCACGCGCTGGCGACGGGGCGCCATCGCCGCGCTGGCGGTCGGGCTCGGCTTTCTCGCGGTCAAGGCATCGAGCTTTCAGCGCCTCGGCGACGAGCTGCGCTTCATCCGCACGACGCACGGCCAGCTGCAGGCGCTGCTTCGGTCCGACACCGTCCGTGAGGGGATGCGTTGCGGCGCGCTGACGTTCCCCACGTACCGCCTGGTTCCCGACGCGCGCTGGATCCTTGACGCGCGCGACGGCCGCGTGCGCTCGCGCGCCGAGGACCCCCGGCCGGGGGCGGTGAACGTCTACCTCACGGGCGACGCGAAGTTCGAGCGGCGCTTCGGCCGTGCCGACGGGGTCAGCCGCGCGACCAACACGCTCCCCGGCGGCGAGCCCGCGTTGCGTTCGGGGCCGTTCGCGGTCTACGCGGCCCGCGCTGCCGACGACCGGCTCGCTCGGCAATACTGCGCGCCATGAGGGAGCGCAACGTGATCGGCGGCGAGCTTGAGTCCTGCGGGACCGATCCGCTGACGGGCTTCTACCGCGACGGCTGCTGCAGCACCGGCCCCGAGGACATGGGCAGCCACACGATCTGCGCCGTCGTGACGGCGGAGTTCCTCGAGCATCAGCGGTCCATCGGCAACGATCTCAGCACGCCGATGGACCTGTACGGCTTTCCGGGGCTGGTGCCCGGCGACCGCTGGTGCGTGACCGCCGCCAACTGGCTGCGTGCTCACGAGGCCGGCGCCGCCGCCTATGTCGTGCTGGCCTCCACGCACGAGCGGGCGGTTGACATCGTGCCGCTGGAGGCCCTGCGCGAGCACGCCGTCGACGTCCCGAGCGACCCCGGCTCGCTGTAGCGGACAGTCTCGGTCGACGATCTCAGTCGGGCTTCACCACCCCGAGCTCGCGCAGCCGCTCCCACAGCGGCGCATTGACGCTGCTCACGGTCCGCTGCAGCGCCCACTCGCGCAGGTGCGGATCGGGGCGCGTCCGGGCGCCCGCCTGCGTACGCAGCGCGGCGACGAAGGCGTCGGCGTCGGGCACCGTCGTGACCGCACGCTCCCAGGTGTGGACGCCGGCGAGCTCCGGTGAGATCGTGCGGCGCCCCAGCCGGGCGTACTTCAGGATCCGGTAGGGCAGCGCCGCGTCGTTGAACGGCTCGACGCGGAACGGCAGAATGCCGACGTCGGCGCAGAGGATCAGGCGCGCGGCCTCGTCGTCGGAGCGCCGGCCCAGCCACACGAGACCCGGTGCCGAACGGCACCAGGCGAAGTCCGGATCCTCGGAACACTCGTTGGCGTGCCAGGCCCCGACGAGCAACAGGACGAGCTCGGGCATGCGCTCGGCGACGGCACGCAGGAGCGTCCAGTCAGTGCGCCAGCCGAGATGGCCGAGCGACACCGCGACGACGGCGCCGCCGGGCTCGGGCGCCGGGAAGGAGTCGGCGGCGAGGCCGACGACCTGCGCCTCGCGGCCCGCGTCGCGCTCGAGCTCGGCGAGCTGGCCTGACGCGACGAAGGTCAGCGCCGAGCGCCGTGCGGCCCCCTCGTGCAGGTCGGCCAGCCGCCGGCGCATCCGCGGCGACGCGTCGTAGGCGACCTCATAGCGATCCCAGCGCCCGTACCAGAGCTCGGCATCCGGGCGCGCCTGCAGCAGCGCCTGGGCCAGCGGCCACTGCACGGGGTGGAAGATCGCGATCGCCCGCAGGTCGCCGCGCAGCGTGCGCAGCAGGCGCCGCGCAGTGGCGCGCGCCAGGCGCTCGCGCAGCGCACCGGGCAGCCGGGCGAACGCTCCGTAGGGCACGCGCGGCGGGTCGGCCGCGACGACGCCGTCGGCGCGCAGGAGGTCGCGGGCCTGGTCTTCGAGGATGAAGCCGTCAAGCGGCCGGGGCAGCAACAGCAGGAGGAGAGGCTGTGGCTCCGGCACGCCCGGACAGTAGCGTCCCGCGCATGCGCAGCCTGTTCACCCGACTGCTGACCGGGGGCGCCGCGTATCAGGCCTCGAGCATCGCCTCCGCCGTCCTGGCGCTCGTCACCCTGCCGCTCTACACGCGCGCGCTGAGCACGGCGGACTTCGGCATCGCCGAGACGCTGCTCACGTTCATCATCCTCGCGTCGATCCTGCTGCGCTTCGGGCTCGGCGAGGCCTTCGTGCGCTACTACCACGCGCAGGAGGAGGGCAGCGACCGCGACCGCCTCGCCGCGACCACCGTCGCGGCCGTGCTGGCGATCACGACGGTCGCGGCGGTGGCGCTGGGCATCGCCGCCGGCCCGCTGAGCGTCCTGTTGCTCGGCTTCGAGGACGCCGCGATCATGCGCATCGGCCTGCTCGGCCTGTGGGCGTTCACGAACCTCGAGATCGCCTACGCGCTGCTGCGCGTCGAGGAGCGCCGGAGGGCCTACCTGCTGGCGTCGCTGGCGAACGTGCTGTTGACGGTAGGGCTGACGGTCACGCTCGTCGTCGTCCTGGAACAGGGCGCGCGCGGCTACCTGGCGGGCAACTACGTCGGCTCGACGATCGTTCTGCTGGCGCTGTGGTGGACCCTGCGCGGGCGCCTCGGCGCGGCCGCGCTCGGGCGGCGCGTCGCGCTTGCGCCGCTGCTGCGCTTCGGCGTGCCGACGGTGCCCGCCGACGCGACGGTGTTCGCACTGAACGTCATCGACCGCGCCTACCTGCTGCGCACCCAGAGCGCTGCCGCGGCCGGCCTGTTCGCGCTGTCGGTGAAGCTCGCGACGGCGGTCATCCTCGCCGTGCGCGGCTTTCAGCTCGCCTGGCCGCCGCTGGTCTACTCGATCGCCGACGACGAGCGGGCGCGGCGCTTCTACGCCGCGGTCACGACGTGGTACGTCGTCGTCTCGGGGCTCGTCGTCGCGGGCCTGACGCTGCTCGGCCGCTGGGTCGTGCGGCTGCTGGCGGCGCCGGAGTACTTCGAGGCGCACGAGGCGCTGCCGTGGGTCGCGCTCGGCTGGGCGATGTACGGCCTGCTTCTCGTGCTCGTGACGATCGGCGGTCGCGCCGGTGTCACGACGCGCAACTTCCCCGCGTCGCTGGCCGGCGTCGCCGTCAACGTCGTCGTGCTGGTCGTGCTCGTCGAGCCGCTGGGCATCGCGGGCGCCGGCATCGCGCTCGTCGCCGCCTACGCCGTGATGATCGTCGTCCTGCACCTGCTGACGCGGCGGCTGTTCGCGGTGCCCTTCGACTGGCGGCGCCTGGCGCACGCGGTGCTCGTGCTTGCGGGGATCACCGTCGCCGGCGAGCTGCTGCTGCCGACCACCGGCTTGGGCGGCTTCGTGCTGCGCGCGCTGGTCCTGGCGGCGATCCCGGTCGCGCTGCTGGCGACGGGCTTCATGCGCCCCGAGGAGCGGGTCGGGCTGATCGGTCTAGTCCGCCGGCGCGCGTGATGGGCTGCGCGTGGGAGGGGTTCCACTACAGCCGTCGGCCGCGGTTGTGCTCGGAGGCCGCCTCGCGCAGGCCCTCGCCGCGGGACGGGCGCAGCGTCGCGGTCACGTGGCGCCAGTAGCGCCGCGCGTCGTGGTGTGGCAGCGCGAGCGCCGCGAGCGAGCGCAGCGCGTACGTCCAGGCGGTCAGCAGCCGCACCGACCGTGCCGCCCCGGCACCGTGATGCTTGCGCATGTAGCGATCGCGGTTGCGCGACAGCTCGACGATCCGCCGCTCGGGCACCGCGCCGGTCGACAGCTGCTCGTGATGGATCGCAACGGCCCCGGGGACGTAGAGCGTGCGCCAGCCGGCGTCGCGCAGGCGCTTGCAGAAGTCGACCTCGTCGGAGTAGACGAAGAACGCCGGATCGAACCAGCCGATCTGCTCGGCCGCCTCGCGCCGCACGAGCAGCGCCGCCGACTGCGCCCAATCGATGTCGCGGGTGCTGTCACCGCGGCTCTGCACGGTGTAGCGGCGGTGCAGGAACAGCGCGCCGACGACCGCCGTCCGGGGCGTCGGAAAGCGCCACGCGGACGCCTGTCGGTGCCCGTCGGGACGCAGCAGCCGCGCCCCCGCCGCGCCGGCGTCGTCGCGCTCGCACAGCGCGGCGTGCAGCGCCGCGGTCGCGCCCGGCTGCAGCTCGGAGTCCTCGTTGAGCAGCAGGCAGTAGCGTCCGGCGGCGCGCTGCAGCAGGTCGGAGTCGTTCTCGCCCTTGCCGCGGCGGCGCGTCAGCGCGATCAGCTGCGTCGTCGCCGGGTGCCGGCGCGCGGCGCCCGCGGATCCGTCGCCGGAGGCGTTGTCGAGCACGAGCACCTCGGTGGCGAAGGCCAGCGTGCGCTGCTCGACCGCGATCGCGTCCAGACAGCGCACGAGCAGCTGGCGCTGCTCGGTGTTCACGACGCAGTAGGACAGCTCGACCGTCACGGGCAGCGACGATACTTCGAGGTAGGTCCTGACCTGTGCGGCGTGCGTGCGTTGTGGGTTCAGAGCTCAACCTCTCGAACAGCAAACCCGTCGCGAGGCGGGCGTGCAACACCAGGACCTCACACGATGATGAGGTCGCCCCGTCGCCGCAGGAGGCATCACGCCATGAAGCGCTTCACCAAGACCGTCGTCCTCACAGCCACGCTCGCGCTGTCAGCCGTGCCGGCGTTCGCACTTCCGTCGCAGGTGCCCCAGAACCAGGGCACCGCTCACATGTCCAGCAACCAGCCCGCCACGCCAGGGCCGAACGCGAGCGCGAAATCCAAGGGCAAGGCCTACGGCAAGCTCTGCCAGGACCAGAGCAAGAAGCACGTCGAGGGCACGAAGGGCACGCCCTTCAGCAAGTGCGTGACCGCGATGGCCAGGCTCGCCAGCGAGCAGACGCGCTCGCCGCGCAACGCGTGCAGGTCGGAGAGTAAGAAGCACGTCAAGGGCACGAAGGGCACGCCCTTCAGCCGCTGCGTCTCGGCCGGCGCGAAGCTGCTCAAGGACAAGCAGGACGCCGAGAAGCCGGACGCCGAGACGGCTTCCTGAACGGTCGATCGCCAACACGACGAAGGGGCCGCTCGCCGATGGCAGGCGGCCCCTTCGCGTTAACCTTGCGCAATCGCTGGTCGGAGATCTCGGAGAAGGCCCTGACTTTCGACGTGCGGCCGCGTTGTCGATGAAGAGTGCATGCAGACGCTGAGCGCCCCACGTCCTGGTCTTGCCGCCCGCCCGCCGGGCGTCGCGTTGCGACTGGCAAGCGACGAGCGACTGGCACGCTGGGCCGCGGATGGCCGCGATGGCGCGATGGCGGTGATCTTCGAGCGCCATCACCAGGCGCTGCATCGCTACTGCCACTCGATCCTCGGCCACGACAGCGATGCGGCGGATGCGTTGCAGAACACGATGCTCAAGGCGCTGCGATCGCTGCCGGGCGAGACGCGGCGGATCGCGCTGAAGCCGTGGCTGTACCGGATCGCGCACAACGAGGCGATCTCGTTGCTGCGCGCCCGCCGGCCGCAGAGCGATCTCGACGCGGCGGCGCACGTCAGCGATCTGGCCGCCGCGGTCCGTGTGGAGTCTCGCGAGCGCCTGCGGGAGCTGACCGGCGATCTCGGCGAGCTGACCGAGCGCCAGCGCGCCGCGCTGCTCATGCGCGAGCTTGGCGGACTCGCGTTCGCGGAGGTGGCCGACGCCTTGTCGACAAGCCCCGAGGCGGTCAAACAGAGTGTCTACGAGGCGCGGCGCGCGTTGCAGTCGATGCA